>Ga0070741_10001075_pt1 | contig 87741 bp, 77 predicted proteins | sample Coa_R1_4_FD_66440 | JGI IMG/M metagenome (GOLD analysis project Ga0070741, IMG submission 66440) | Surface soil microbial communities from Centralia Pennsylvania, which are recovering from an underground coalmine fire - Coalmine... | ecosystem: Environmental > Terrestrial > Soil > Unclassified ... | reverse complement strand
CTCGCCGTTCGTGCTGCCCCAGCTCGAGGAATTCGGGTTCTGCAAGCGGGGGGAGGCCAAGGACTTCCTGCGCGACGGGCAGATCATGATGGGGGGGCGGTTGCCGGTCAACACCCACGGGGGCCAGCTCGGCGAGGCGTACCTGCACGGCATGAACGGCATCGCCGAAGCGGTCCGCCAGGTGCGCGGCACGTCGGTCAACCAGGTCGCCGAGGTGGAGCACGTGCTGGTCACCGCCGGTACCGGCGTGCCGACGAGCGCGTTGATCCTCGGGCAGGACCGCTGATGTCGCAGGGACTGCGGCGCCCGTGGCAGGCGGTCGACTACGACGCCGTCCAGCGCCTCTACCCGCCCCCGCCGGAGTATTACGAAACGGCGTGGTACGCGTCGGCCGACGAGATCGCCCACACGCAGCTTTCACGCCTGAAGGAGAAGGCGTGGTACGCCTACCGCGCCCCGTTCCACAAGCGGCGCTGGGACGCGGCCGGCTTCCACCCGTCGCAGATCAAGGCGCTCGGCGACCTGTGGCAGGCGCCCTTCTACACCGTCGACGACATCCGCAAGAGCATCGACGAGCACCCACCCTGGGGCGACTACCAGGGCGTGACGCCGGACCAGGCGATCTACGAGCCGATGCGCGTCTACATGTCGGGGGGGACCACCGGGAAGTCCCGGCCCACGTTCTACACGGCGTGGGACCGCGAGGTCGGCGCCGTGATGTTCGCCCGCCAGATGTTCATGCAGGGCGTCCGCCCCGGTGACGTCGTCATCAACTCGTGGTCCTACGGGCTGCACAACGGCGCCCACTCCTACGACGAGTCGCTGTACCGGTGGCTCAACTGCGTGGTGCTCACCGCGTCGACGGGCACGGTGACGTCGAGCGAGCGCCAGGTCGAACTCGCCCTCGCCTACGACGTGTCGTCGATCATGACGACCGGCGACTACCTGTTGCGCCTCGAAGAGGTCGCCGAACGGATGGGGACGCGCCTGCCGCTGCGCGCCATCCCCAACATCGGCGACCGCAAGGTGCTCGAGGAGAAGTTCGGGCTCGAGTACTTCGACAGCTACGGGTTCCACGAAGTGCAGACGGTCGCCGTCGAGTGCCCCGCCCACGACGGGCTGCACATCTTCGAGGACGCGTACATCATCCAGATCGTCGATCCCGAGACGGGCGAGCCGTTGCCCGACGGCGAACTCGGCGCCATCTGTGTGACCGAGCTGTACAAGACCGGCAGCTCGCAGTTCCGCTACAACATCATGGACCTGTCGTACCTCTACCCGCCGGGCCAGTGCGCGTGCGGCAGCTGGTTGCGGCGGATGGGCCCGTTCTCGGGCCGAGGCGACAACATGGTGAAGCTGCGCGGCGTGAACGTGTGGCCCGAGGCGGTCGGTGACATCGCCCACGAGGTCGAGGGGGCGACCACCGACTACTTCGTCCGCGCCGTGCGCGAGGGCAACCGCGACGAGCTCGTCGTCTCCGTCGTGAGCGACGCCGACCCGTCGCGTTACGCGGCGGTGCAGGAGGCGATCGAGGAGCGCCTGCACGCCCGGCTCGGCCTCAAGATCCGCGCCGAGGTGGTGGCGCCGGGCGCCATCGACGAGTGGACCGAGATCCACACGTCGCCCAAGCCCAAGCGGTTCCGCGACGAGCGCCGGTGACCCCAAGAGACCCGTGATCCCCGAAGACCCGTGATCCCCGAAGACCCGTGATCATCGACTACCTCTCCAACGCCTTCACCCCCGAGCGGGCGGCGGTGTGGGACGCGGCCATCGCCGGCCAGGGGATCCCCCTGAAGGTCCGGCGCGACCAGTCCGACAGCTTCTGCGACCCGGCGACGATGGTCGCGCGCATGGACGAGCTCGGCATCGCCACGGTCCTCGTCTCGACCGGGGACGAGCGCGACCACGGCGAGCCGTTCGAGCACCACACGGTGACGGCCCGGTACGAGCAGATGGAGGAGCTCCACCGCCAGTGGCCAGGGCGGTTCGGCGCGCTGTGGTCGGTCGACCCGACGCTCGGCATGGCGGGGGTCGTCCGCGCGTCAGAGGTGCTGCGCCAGCCCTGGGCCATCGGGCTGTTCATCCACACGCACAGCTTCGACCGGCGCTTCGACCACGCCGACTACTACCCGTTCTACGCCCTGGGCGCGACGGTCGTGATGCAGGCCGGGACGTCGGGCGGCCTGCTCCCGAGCGAGGTGGGCCAGCCCATCGGGATCGATCGCCCGGCCATCTACTTCCCCGGCACGACCTTCGTGCTCTCGCACCTCGGGTGGCCATGGACCGAAGAGGCCATCGCGATGGCCCTCAAGTTCCCCAACGTCTACCTGGGCACGGCGTCCTACCCCCCGAAACACTGGTCGCCCGCGGTCGTGGACTTCGCCCGGCGGGCCGGCCGTGCCAAGGTGATCTTCGGCACCAACTTCCCGACCGTCGGGCACCGCCACGCGCTGGGGCAGTTCGGCGAGCTCGGCTTCAGTGACGACGTGGCGCGTGCCATCCTGGAGGGCAACGCCCGGCGTGCGTTCCCGCGGCTCCCCGGGGAGGGGAAGGAGGTCCGATGATCGGCAAGGTGTACGGCATCCCGCCCCAGCCCGCGGTGGCGGAGCACACCTACTACGTGCCGGCCGGCAACCTCAGGCTCGGCATCGAGTACCGCTCGCTCGACCCCGAGAGCCTCGTCGAGACGTACAAGCACGACGCCGCGCAGCTCGCCGAGATGCTCGAGCGTTCGCCGGAGGGCGGCTTCACCGACGAGGGCCTGTCGTTCCACGTCTGCAGCGCCGAGGACGGCCACGAGTACGTGCGCTTCGACGTGTTCGAAGGCGAACCGCACTACCACTACAACCACCCCGGCCCCGAGGTGATCAACAACGTGATCGACTTCGACACCGTCGCGCACGGCGACATGCTCCCGTGGGCGCTGTCGTGCCTGCGGACCCGGCTGCCCGCCATGTTGGCCGAGGCCGGCGGTGGCGCGCTCGTCGACGGGCTCGACCAGGCCGCCATCGACAAGGCGGTCGACGAGCTCGCCGGGCTGGCGTCGCGGGCGCGGGCGTCGGCGAAGGCCTGATGGCGGCGGGGGCGTGGCGCCGTGATGGAGGTCGTCCCCCTCACGTCGGCGATCGGTGCCGAGGTGCGCGGCGTGGACCTCGCCGACGTCGACGACGCCATGGTCGACGAGGTGCGCAAAGCCCTGCTCGACCGGCTCGTGCTGTTCTTCCGGGACCAGCGGCTCGACGACGACCAGCACATCCGGTTCGCCGAGCGGTTCGGGCCGATCAGCGTGCCCACGTTCACGACGGGGTCGAGCCAACGCCCGGAGATCATCGTGCTCGACCAGGTGGCGCCCTACGGCGAGGGCGCCGACAGCTGGCACGCCGACAACACGTACATGGCCGAGCCGCCGATGGCCTCGATCCTGCGCGCCGTGCGGCTCCCCGGTGTCGGCGGGGACACGTGCTTCTCCAGCATGTACGCCGCCTACGAGGGGTTGTCGCCGGCGTTGCAGGCGTTCCTCGACGGGTGCACGGCCACCCACGACATCATGGTCATGGTCGAGCGCACCAAGCACCTCGCGAACGCCGGGCTGCGCGAGAGCGCCAAGCTGTGGCCGCCCGTCGTGCACCCCGTCGTGCGCGTGCACCCCGAGACGGGGCGCAAGCTGCTCAACGTCAATGCCAACTGGACGGTGCGGATCAACGAGCTCGCCGCTCGCGAGAGCGACGCGTTGCTGGCGTTCCTCTTCGCCCACGTGCAGCGGCCCGAGTTCCAGTGCCGGTTCCAGTGGTCTGAAGGCGCGGTGGCGTTCTGGGACAACCGCGTCGTGCAGCACTACGCCGTGCCCGACTACGCCGATCGACGGGTGATGCACCGGGTCACGGTCGCCGGCGACCGCCCGTACGGGCCCGCGCCGTCCTGACGCCAGCGACCGCCCATACGGGCCCACGCCGGAAACGCCGGCTTCCTGACGCTCCGCTACCGCCCCAGTTGCATGGTGGCGCACGGGAACACCGACACGCGCGCCGCATCGCCGTGCTTGCGGTTGAGCCACGCCAGCGTCTCGTCCCACGACCGGTGCAGCGTCGTCCCCTCCGGGACCTCCGTCGGGTAGAGGTTGGGGCAGAAGAACACGACGTCACGCTCGCGCACGCGTGTCGCGTTGGGCGCGGCCAGACGACGGCCCGGCCCGAACAACGCGTGGTACCCGAACCCCTCGGTTGCCGCCAGCGCGACGACGATGCTCCCGCCGGCGCGCACGATCGGCTCCGGCGCGGTCTTGTACGGGCTGAAGGCGGTGAGGTGCTGCAGGAACTCGCCGTCCTTGGGGTACAGCGACAGCACCGCAACATCCGCGTTGGCAGGGGCGTGCGTGGCGAACACGGACTGCGCGATGGCAACACCGGCGCGATGGGCGGCGACGACGTCGCCGACAACCAGGCCGGCGATACCCATGCGTGAGGTGGGGACCGAGTTGACGATCGCCGACACTCCCGCCAGGCGCGCTGCCTCCTCGGCATCGAGGCGGGCCTCGGTCTCGACGACGTCGTAGCGGCCCTGCATGGCGGGGCCCCGGTGGAACGCCTCGGCCGCCCCGATGCTGGCGATCCCCGGCATGAGCAGCTTGGCCCCCCCGGAAAACCCGGTCCCGGCGTGGGGGATGATCGACCCGACCAGGATGCGCACGTCGGCGGCCATGAACGCGGCGTTGATCTCGACGGGCGTCCCCCGTGACGTCGTCCCGAGCGGCGTGCACCCCTCCCACGACAGGTGCTGCGACACGCGGCAGCGGGCCAGCACCTCGTCGCCCACCTTGCGGCGGAGGTCCTCGCCCAGCATCGGGCGGTGGTTGGCGATACCGGCCAGGATGGTGATGGCCTCGTCGGGGATGCCGCCGGCGTTGAGCTCGGCGAGCACGGGTGGCACCAGCCGTGCGCCCGCCGTCGGCCGCGTGAGGTCGTCGATCACGACGCACGCGCGGCGCGCGCCCCGCGCGAGATCGCGGATGGAGGGCGATCCGATGGGGGCGGCGAAGGCCGCGTCGATGCCGCCGGCGCCGATGTCGGGCGCGTCAGCCGGGGGGCACTCGGTGACCGCCCACCCGGGGGGGAACACCAGCGGCAGGTCGGTGTCGCCCGCCCACGCGGCCCACCGGATCGACGCCATGCGCGGGAGCCTACGGCCGGTACCGTGACATCGTGTACAAGGACCGCTGGATCGAGTGCACCGACGACGCCGTCCGGGTCCGCGGGTACTACTTCCCGTGGGGCACCAAGCGCATCCGCTACAGCAGGGTCCGCTCCGTGCAGCGGGTCGCGCTGTCGATGTTCCGCGGCCGGGCCAGGCTCTGGGGGACGTCGAACCCGCGGTACTGGGCCAGCCTCGACCCCCACCGAGGGTCGAAGCACGAAGGCCTGGTCATCGACCTGGGACGGTTCGTCCGCCCGTTCATCACCCCCGACGACTGTGCGGCCGTCGAGTCCGCCATCCGGGAGCACGCCCACCTCGGCCCACCGCCCGAGGGCGGGCCTCCGCGGGCCCCGATTATCTGAGCGCCGTTATCTGAGCGCCTTCCCCGGGTTGAGGATGCCGTGGGGGTCGAGGGCGTCCTTGATGCGCTTCGTGAGGGCGACGACGTCGTCGCCGAGCTGTGGGCCGAGCCACGGTCGCTTCAGCGTCCCCACGCCGTGCTCGCCGGTGATGGTGCCCCCGAGCGAGAGCGCAGCGTCCATCACCGCGCCGAACGCCTCCTCGGCGCGCGCCGTCGCCGCCGCGTCGTGGCGGTCGAACACGACGAGCGGGTGGAAGTTGCCGTCGCCGGCATGGCCGATCACGGCGATCACGGTCGCTGTACGCGCCGAGACCTCCTCGACGGCCGAGATGAGCGCCGGGATGCGGGGGATCGGCACGCCGACGTCGTCGATGAGGACGGTGCCGAGCTTCTCGACGCACGGGATGGCCATGCGCCGGGCGGCCATCAACTGCTCGCCCTCGTCCTCGTCGTCGGTGGCGGCCACGTACGTGGCCCCGGCGCGCTCGCACGCCTGCTCGATCGCCGCGGCGTCGGCCGACGACTGCGCGCCGCCGGCGTCCGACCTGCCGAGCAGCAGGGCGCCGCACTGCTCGTCGAGCCCCATCCGCAGCTGGGCCTCGACGGCGCGCACCGCGGTGCGGTCCATGAGCTCGAGCGCCGACGGCCGCATCCTCGCCATCACGTCGGCCACGGCGCGGCCGGCGTCGACGACGTCCGCGAAGGTGGCGACGACCGTGGACGACGGCGGCGGCAGCGGCCGTAGCCGCAGCGTGGCGGACGTGATGATGCCGAGCGTGCCTTCGCTCCCGACGAACAGCCGCTTGAGGTCGTAGCCGGCCACGTCCTTCACCGTGCGGCCACCGAGGCGCACGGCCGTCCCGTCGGCCAGCACCACCTCGAGCCCAAGCACGTAGTCGGTCGTCACGCCGTACTTCACGCAGCACAGGCCGCCGGCGTTGGTGGCCATGTTCCCCCCGATCGAGCAGATCTCGAAGCTCGACGGGTCGGGCGGGTACCACAGGCCGTGTTCGCGCGCCGCGGCCTTCACTTCGGCGTTGAGCAGGCCGGGCTCGACGACGGCCACCATGGCGCCGGGGTCGATCTCGATGCGGCGCATGCGCTCGGTCGACAAGGTGATGCAGCCGTCGATGGCCGCCGACCCGCCCGACAGCCCGGTCCCGGCGCCCCGCGGCACCACGGGCACGCGGTGCGCGGACGCGATGCGCATGACGGCCTGCACGTCCGCGGTGCAGCGGGCGCGCACGACGGCGATCGGGCGGCCGGGGACGACCGTCTCCGCCCGGTCATAGCGGTAGGGCTCGATGATGTCGGGGTCGAGGACGAGCGCGTCGGCGGGGAGCGCGGCGGCGAGGTCCTCGACGACGGTCATCCCGGTGTCACTCCGGGACGAAATCGCTGGCCGCGCCCCGGTCCTCGAGCAGGTGCTTCAGGACCTTGCCGGTCGCGTTGTAGGGGAGCGCGTCGATGAACTCGACGTGCTCGGGCACCTTGAACGAGGCCAGCGCCGCGCCGGCGAACGCGCGCACCTCGTCGGCGGTGAGCGGTGCGCCGGCGTGCACGACCACGAACGCCTTCACCTGTTGCCCGAGCCGTTCGTGGGGCACGCCGATCACCGCCACCTCGGCGATCGACGGGTGCTCGAGGAGCCTGTTCTCGATCTCGACCGGGTAGATGTTCTCCCCGCCGCGGATGATGAGGTCGCGCCGCCGCCCGGCGAGGTATAGGAAGCCGTCGGTGATGTGCCCGAAGTCGCCCGTGCGGTACCAGCGGTCGCGGTCGAACGCCTTCGCCGTGGCCTCGGGGTTCTCCCAGTACCCGAGGAACGATGCGGGCGTGCGCATGCAGATCTCGCCGACGACGCCCTCGTCGAGCGCCTCCTCGCTGCCGGGCTCGCGCACCTCCACCTCGACACCCGGAGCGGGGTAGCCGATTGAGTCCGGGTGCTCGTAGGTCCACTGCATGCGCAGGTTGGTCCCGAGGCCGTTGGTCTCCGTGGCGCCGTAGCCCATGCCGAGGTTGGGGCGCACGCGCGGCATGCGCTCGCCGAGAGCGCGCAGCAGCTCGGGCGGCCACACCGCGCTGCCACCGCCGACGGTCTGCAGTGCGCTGAGGTCGTACCGCTCGAGGTCGGGGTGGTCGAGGACGCGCCACAGCTGCGTGGGGACGAGCGACCACGCCGTGGCGCCGTACTGCTCGGAGAGGCGGAGGTGGGTCTCCTCCTGCCACCGGCCCGGCGGCGGGAACACGATGTGCATGCCCGTCACCGTGGCGGACACGACCATGCAGTTGAGCCCCCCGACGTGGAACAGGGGCATGGCGCTGATGATGCACGCCTGCTTGGCGCCCGCCTGGCCGAGCGCGGCCGGGTTCGTCATGGCCATGCCCGCGGCGCCGTTGAGGAGCGTGGACTGGATGAAGTGGATGTTGCTGCGGTGCGAGATCAGCGCGCCCTTGGGCCGGCCCGTCGTGCCGCTCGTGAACAGGATGAGGAACGGGTCGTCCTCGTCGGGGTCGACGTCGGGCAGCTCGGCGCCCGGCGCCGCGGTCTCGAAGCCGGTGGGGAACATGACCGTGGGTACGTCATGCACGATCCCCGACAACCGCTCGAGGCGGCGCTCGTCGCCGAGGAGGACGGTCGGACGGGTCAGCTCCAGCCCGTATGCCATCTCGGGCCCCGTCCACCAGCCGTTCATCGCCACCGTGATCCCGCCGAGCACGGTCGTCGCCCAGAACGTGACGACCCAGTCGGCGGTGTTGGCCCCGGCGATGGCGACCCGATCGCCACGCCCGACGCCGTAGGTGTCGCGCAGGATGGCCGCCACGGACGCCACCGCAGGCACGATGCTCCGGTAGGTGTAGGCGCGGTCGGGGAACGTGAGGTAGGGGAGGTCCCCGAACCGCTCGGCACCGGACTGCAACAGCCCGATCAGGTTGCGGGGGCGCTGCACGAAGACGTCCATCTTCGTGCCGAGGACCTCTTCCTGTGCCATCTCGAACGGGGCGCCGGGGCCGAGGAGGCCGGAGCGGATCGGTTCGGGGATGCGGTCGCCGTCGGGCCACCGGAGCGTCTGACCTACCACGTCCCCATCATGGCGTACGGTTTCTCGTGGGGACGAAGGCTGGCGAACGAGGGGAGTCGCGGTGGACGCGGAGATCGTCATCCGGGGTGGCACGGTCATCGACGGGACGGGGGCGCCCGGCCGCCGGGCCGATGTCGCCGTCGCCGACGGGCGCATCGTCGAGGTGGGCACGGGGCTCACGGGCCGGCGGTCGCTCGACGCGTCCGGCCACGTGGTGGCGCCCGGGTTCATCGACATCCACACGCACTACGACGCCCAGGTGTTCTGGGACGCGGCCCTGACGCCGTCGTCGTACCACGGCGTCACCACCGTGATCGCCGGCAACTGCGGCTTCTCGATCGCGCCGATCAGGCGCGATGCCGTCGAGTTGATGGCCCACACGCTCCAGCACGTCGAGGACATGAGCTTCGACACCTTGTCGGTGGGCGTGCCGTGGGACGAGTTCGAGTCGTTCGCCCAGTACCTCGACGCCATCGAGCGGCGGGGGGTCACGCTCAACTTCGGGTGCTATGTGGGCCACACGGCCGTGCGGCTGTACGTGATGGGCGACGACGCCTACGAACGGGCGGCGACGCCGGCCGAGATCGCCAGGATGCAGTCGGTGATCGCCGAGTCGCTCACGGCGGGCGCCGCCGGGTTCGCGACGAGCGCCAACCCCGCCCACAACGGCGACCGGGGCAGGCCGGTGCCGTCGCGCAAGGCCGACATGGACGAGGTGCGGGCGCTGTTGAAGCCGGTGCGGGAGGTCGGCAAGGGTGTGGTCGCCATGCTGCCCGGCGGGGTCATCCCGTACGAGGACATGATCACGTTCCAGCGCGAGGTCGGTCGGCCGCTGACGTGGACGGCGCTGCTGTCGATCGAGGGCAACGACTACCACGAGAAGGTCATCGCCGACACCGACGCCGCCCACCGCGAGGGCGCCGACGTATGGCCGCAGGTGTCGTGCCGCCCGCTGGTGTTCCAGATGAACCTGGAGGAGCCGTTCACCTTCAACACCCGTGAGTGCTTCCGGGCGCTCATGGACCGGCCGCGCTCGGAGCGGGTCGCGGCCTACCGCGACCCGTCGTGGCGGGCGCGGGCCAAAGAGGAGCTGGCGAGCGGGTACGTGTTCCGGTGGCACAAGCTGTCAGTCGCCGATTCACCGAGCCGGCCCGACCTTGCCGGCCGGCCGATCCTGGACCTCGCTGCCGAACTGGGCGTGTCCCCGCTCGACGCGGTCCTCGACCTGTCGCTGGAAGACGACCTGCGGACGCGGTTCTGGTCGGTGACGGCCAACGACGACGAGGACGTCGTGTCGTGGCTGCTGCCACGCGACAACGTGCTCCTCGGCCTCGCCGACTCGGGCGCCCACGTGTCGCAGCTGTGCGACGCCTGCTTCGCCACGGACCTCCTCGGCCAGTGGGTGCGCGAGCGCGAGGTCATGCCCCTCGAGCGCGCCGTCCACAAGCTGAGCGGCGAGCCTGCGGCGGTCTACGGCCTGACCGACCGTGGGACGGTGGAGGCCGGCAAGGCCGCCGACCTCGTCGTGTTCGACCCGGCGACGGTGTCGCCAGGGCCGCTCCATCGGGTGCGCGACTTCCCGGCGGACGGGGAGCGCCTCACCGCCGACGCACCGGTCGGCATCGCGCACGTGCTCGTCAACGGCGTGCCCATCCGTGAGGACGGCACGCCCGTGCCGGGGGCCCGCCCCGGGACGGTCCTGCGCGGCTAAGCGCCGGCCCGCGCCGCGCCCCCGTGGGCGCGGGCGGTCAGCGATGGCGCCGGGTCAGCCGGCGGGTGGCCGGCGCCGCCGCCGGGCCAATGCCACGGTGACGGGGACCGCGACGAGCCCCTCGAACCCGCGGTGGCCGCCGTTCTTGTCCGAGTCGCCCGAGTGGTGGTCCTTGTGGCAGCCGAGGGCCGCCTCGATCTGCTGGGCGCTGGCGATGATCGGCGCCACCCGGCCCCTGAGCTTCGGGTCGTGGAGCCTCCCCGTCAGCTCCTCGACGAGGCTGTCGAGGGCGGAGCAGGCGGCCCGCACGTTGTTGGCGCGCATGGCCCGCTCGGCGCGCTGTACCTGGTCGACCGCACCGTCGCCGAGCTTGGCTGCTTTGACCGCGGCCAGGAGCTGGTCCAGCGCACTGGTACCGCCGCTGGGGGGCGGGTCGTTGACCGTCACCGTGAACGACGCCGACACGCTCGACGGCGTGTCGTCGGCATCGGTCGCCGTGCACGTGACGGTCGTCGCGCCGACGACGAACATCGACCCCGACGCGTGGTCGCACACGACGGCCACGGGCCCGTCCTCATCCGACGCCGTCGGGGCGGTGTAGGTGACGGCCGTCCCGGCCGGGTTGCTCGTGCTGATCGTCATGTTGGCCGGCACGTTCTTGACGGCGAGGTCGGTGTCAGTGACGGCGACCGTCACCGTGAACGACGCCGACACGCTCGACGGCGTGTCGTCGGCGTCTGTCGCCGTGCACGTCACCGTCGTCGTCCCGGCGGCGAAGGTCGACCCCGACGGGTGGTCGCACGCCACCGCCACAGGGCCGTCTTCGTCCGTGGCCGTCGGCGCGGTGTAGTTGACGACGGCGCCGCTCGGCCCGGTGGCCTCCGCGGTAACGCCGGTCGCACTGGAGATCGCCAGGTCGGCGTCGCCGACGCTCACCGTGAACGAGGCGGACACGCTTGACGGCGTGTCATCGGGGTCGGTGGCCGTGCAGGTCACCGTCGTCGTCCCGACCCGGAACGTCGAGCCGGAGGCGTGGTCGCACACGACCGGCGGCAGCGGCGTGTCCTCGTCGACGGCGGTCGGCGGGGTGAAGGCCACCACCGCACCGGCGGCGCCGGTCGCCGCGGTGGTGATGTCGGACGGCACGCCGGCGAGCCCCAGGTCGGTGTCGTTGACCGTGACCGTGAACGAGGTGGACGCCGTCGACGGCGTGTCGTCGGCGTCTGTCGCCGTGCACGTCACCGTGGTCGTCCCGATGGCGAACGCCGAACCGGACGGGTGGTCGCACACGACGGCCACAGGCCCGTCCTCATCGCCGGCGGTCGGGCTGGTGTAATTGACGACGGCACCGCTCGGGCTGCTGGCGTCGGTCGTGACGCCCGGGGGAGTGGTGATCGCCAGGTCGGCGTCGCCGACCGTCACCAAGAACGAGGCGGACGCGCTCGACGGCGTGTCGTCGGGATCGGTGGCCGTGCAGGTCACCGTCGTCGTCCCGACCGGGAACGTCGAGCCGGACGCGTGGTCGCACACGACCGGCGGCAGCGGCGTGTCCTCGTCGACGGCCGTCGGCGGGGTATAGCCCACCACCGCACCGGCGGCGCTGGTCGCCGCGGTCGTGATGGTGCCAGGGACGTTCGCCAGCCCGAGGTCGGTGTCGTTGACCGTGACCGTGAACGACGCCGAGACAGTGGTCGGCGTGTCATCGGCATCGGAGACCGTGCACGTCACCGTCGTCGTGCCGATCGCGAAGGTCGAGCCCGACGCGTGGTCGCACACGACCGGCGGGAGCGGGCTGTCCTCGTCGACCACCGTCGGCGCGACGTAGTTGACGGCGGCGCCGGACGGACCGGTGGCGTTCGTCGTGATGGCGGCGGGGACGTTCGTCAGGGCAAGGTCGGTATCGCCCGCTTTGCACGTGAACGTGATGACCGACGTCCCGGTGTTGACCGACCCTTTGATGCTGTAGTTGCCGCTGCTCGGGAACGTGAACGACAACGACCCCGGGATCGCCGTCGTCTGGTTGGTCAACCCCGTCCACGAGGAGCCCTGGCCAGCGATGAGCGTCGCCGTCGTCGCGCCATGCGCCGGGCTCGAGAAGGTGACGGTCATCGTCTCGGCGGCCAGGAACGGCGTGTTGAACTCGCCCGCCGACGGGATCGACGGGTTCCCGGTCCCGCCGACGAACGGTGCCGTCGAGCACCCGGCCGACAGGGTGACCGCCGCGGCCGTGGTGATGTGCACCGGCGCGCCGCCCGCGAGGCCCGAGGCCGCTGCCGCGCCCGCTGCCGCGCACGCGACGGCTGCGGCCGCCCACGGCCGGAGGATTTTCGTGGTACGCCATCGCGACGTGGGGTTCATGCGGGCCGCCCTTACTAGGTCGTTGGACCCCCTCCAGCAGCCGCTCGACTATCGGCACAGTCTGCGAAATCCTTTACTGAGCAGGGCGTTCGCGCGGCACGAGGTGCGCGGACGGCCGCAAGGTGCGCGTCACGCCTGATTCAGTGGGTTTCGCTGGCAAATGACGCAGAGCCTGTTCGCCAGGACCATTCGCCCAATCGCCGACGAAGGCCCCGATGCGATCAGGCGTCGATGGCGTTCGACGCCGATCGCGCGCCTGCGATGCGGTCAGGCGTCGATGGCGCTCATGTCCTCGTAGCGCGGGCCCGATGCCGACCCGACCGGGAGCAACGCATCGATGCGCGCCATCTCGTCAGCGGTCACCGTGACCTCGAGGGCGCCGACGTTCTCCTCCAGGTACGTCCGCCGCTTCGTGCCCGGGATGGGGACGACGTCGTCGCCCTGGGCCAGCAGCCAGGCGAGCGCCAGCTGGCCGGGCGTGCAGCCCTTCGACGCGGCGAGGTCGCGGACCAGCCCGACCAGGCGCAGGTTGCGGTCGAAGTTCTCGCCCATGAAGCGCGGGTTGTGGCGGCGGAAGTCGTCCGGGCCGAAGTCCTCCGGTGTCGTGATCTGGCCGGTGAGGAACCCCCGCCCGAGCGGGCTGAACGGCACGAACGCGATGCCGAGCTCGCGTAGGGTGGGCAGGACCTTGCGCTCGGGCTCGCGCTCGAACAGCGACCACTCGCTCTGCAGGGCGGCGATCGGGTGCGTCGCGTGGGCGCGGCGGATGGTCGCGGCCGATGCCTCGGAGAGCCCGAGATGGCGCACCTTCCCGGCCGTGACGAGTTCGGCCATGGCGCCGACGCTCTCCTCGATGGGGACGGCCTTGTCGACGCGGTGGAGGTAGTAGAGGTCGATCCGGTCCGTCCCGAGCCGGGCGAGCGACTCGTCGCAGCACCGTCGGGCCGCATCGGGGCTGCCGTCGATGAGCATGGTCGCACCGCGGCGCCCGGCGATGCCGAACTTGGTGGCGATGACGACGCGGTCGCGGTGGGCCGCGAGCACCCGGCCGACCAGGCGCTCGTTGTGCCCGAGCCCGTACGCGTTCGCCGTGTCGAAGAACGTGATGCCGAGCTCGAGCGCCCGCTCCAGCGTGGCGACGGACTCGCCCTCGTCGGCCGGCCCGTAGGACTGCGACATCCCCATGCAGCCGAGGCCGAGGGCGGACACGAGGGGGCCGTCCGTGCCGAGGCGACGCTGTTCCATCCCGGCGACCCTACCCGTCACCCGTGCGGCCAACGCCGGTCGCGCTCGGGCAGTAGCCGGGCGACGCCGGCGGCGGCGCGGGCGGCGTCATCCAGGACCGCGCCTTCATCGACGAGGGCCGGTGCGCCGCCGCGCACCAGCACCGTGCCGTCGATGATCACCGTGTCGACGTCGCGCCCGGTGGCGGCGTAGACGAGGTTGGAGACCGGGTCGTGCACCGGCCACGTGTGCGCCCTGCGGAGGTCGACGAGGACCAGGTCGGCGCGCTTTCCGGGCTCGATCGAGCCGAGCTCGGCGTCGAGCCCGAGGGCGCGTGCCCCGTCGATGGTCGCCATCTCCAGCGCGTCCTCGGCCGTTAACGTCCCCGCCCGGCGGCGCGCCGCGTTCTGGGACAGGCAGGCCGCCTTCATCTCGCGCACCATGTCGAACCCGTTGTTGTTGGCGGCGCCGTCCGTCCCCAGCGCGACGGTGACGCCCGCATCGCGCAGGTCGCGGACAGGGGTGGTCCCCGACGCCATCTTCATGGTCGCGGTGGGGCTGGCGACGACGGGCGTCCCTGTCTCCGACAGGATGCGTGCCTCGACGGCGCTCAGCCAGCACCCGTTGATCAGGAGGGTGGAGGGGCCGAGGATCCCCTCGCGCTCCGCCCACTGGGTGGGGCGCAGCGAAAAGTGGTCCTCGTAGTAGGTCCAGTCCTCGACCTCCGAACAGAAGTGCGACACGATCCCGCTGCCGAGCTCGCGGGCGCGCGCCGCGGTCGCGCCGTAGAGCTCCGGTTGGTAGCGGTCGCCCGGGAGGCGGGGGATGTCGAGGCCGAAGCGCATCTGGACGCGGCCGCCGGCAGTGCCGTCCCACCGCTCGACGGCCGCCGACGCCGGGTCGAGCGCAGCCGGGGTGTCCACCCAGTGGGCGAGGACGGCGCGGAGCCCCATCGCGTCGATAGCCCCGACGAGCGCGTCGAGGTCGTCGCGGGGGTCGACGTTCGGGCTGACGAAGCACGTCGTCCCCGACCGCAGCATCTCGAGCATCGTGAGGCGATAGGCGGCGACGGCGGCCGCCGGGTCACGCTCGCGCAGGTACGGGTCGATCCACTCGGCGAGGAACGGGACCCACGGCAGGTCGTCGGTCCGGCCGCGCAGCAGCGACTGGTCGGCGTGGGCGTGGGCGTCGATGAGCCCGGGCAGCGCGACCATCCCGTGGCCGTCGATCACGTCGGCGCCCGCATAGTGCGCGCGCACCCCCGCCGCCTTCCCCACCGCGGCGATCCGCGTCCCGTCGATCGCGACGGCCGCGTCGTGGACGACCCTCCGATCACGGTCCATCGTGATGGCGGTGATGTCGGTGACGACGAGCACGCGGCATCGTAGGGCCGGCGGTGACATGATCACCCCATGGCACTCATCGAGCGTGATGGCGTGAAGCTGTTCTACGAGGACGGCGGCAAGGACTCCGACCTCGCACCGCTGCTCCTGGTGCACGGGTGGACGTGCTTCCACGGGCACCTGGCGCCCCAGGCCGCCCACTTCGGGGCCGAGCGGAGGGTGGTCTCCGTCGACCTGCGCGGGCACGGGCAGAGCGACGCCGTCGGCCCGTTCACCATCGAGCAGTTCGCCGACGACGTGGCGTGGTTGTCGGGCGAGCTCGGCCTCGGGCGCCCGGTGGCGATCGGCCACAGCATGGGCGGCAACATCGTCGTGCAGCTCGCCGCCAGCCGCCCCGACGTGGCCCGGGCGGCCGTGGCCATCGACTCGCCGTTCGCCGAGGCGGGCGCCCTGATGGCGAGCGCCGGCCCGATGCTCGACGCCCTGAAGGGGCCGGGCTACCAGGCGGCGCTCGACGCGATGATCGCCGCGTCGATGTTCGGGCCCCACGACGACCCGGCCATCACCGCCGAGATCGCGGCCGTGATGTCGAGCGCCAGGCAGGAAGTGGCGGCCGGGGCGCTCGAGGCCGTGCTCTCGTGGCCGGGCGCAGACGTGCTCCGCTCGTGCACCGTGCCCGTGCTCACCATCTCGGCGGGCCCGGGCGGCGTCGCCGGGATGGCCACGCTGGTCGACGATTGCCCGCACCTGTACACGGCGCAGACGGTCGGCGCCGGCCACTTCAACCAGGTCTTCGCCGCCGGCCAGGTCAACGCCATGCTCGAGAAGTTCCTGGCGCTCGTCGGCTGATGGAGGGCAACGCCGGCCAGCTGATCGTCGCCGCGCTGCGGCAGTTCGGCGTCGACACCATGTTCACGCTCAACGGCGGCCACATCTGGCCCCTCTATGACGGCGCCCGCCTGCACGACGTCCGGATCATCGACACCCGCCACGAGCAGACGGCCACGTGGGCGGCCGAGGCGTGGTCCAAACTGACCCGCGGCCCGGGGCTCGCCGTCCTCACCGCCGGGCCCGGTATCACCAACGGGATGAGCGCGTTGACGTCCGCCCACTTCAACGGTGCGCCGGTGGTCGTCGTGGGTGGGCGTGCGCCGCTCGACCGGTGGGGGTCAGGTTCCCTGCAGGAGCTCGACCACGTCCCGATCGTGGCGAGCGTCACCAAGTCGGCGTCCACGGTCACCGACCCGGCCGACGCGGCGAAGGCCGTGCATGAGGCCGTCGTCACGGCGCTGACGCCCCACCGCGGGCCGGTGTTCGTCGATGTCCCCATGGACATCCTGTTCGCCAGCGCCTCCGCCGAGATCGCCGCGTCCGCCACGCCGCGCGGCGCCGAGCCCGACGCCGACGCGGTCGCCGCCGCGACGGCCCTCATCGCGGGTGCGCAGCGCCCGGCGATCATCGCCGGCAGCGACGTGTACTGGGCCGGCGCCTGGGATGCGCTGCGCGCCGCCGTCGAGCACCTGCGCGTCCCGTGCTTCGCCAACGGGATGGGCCGCGGCTGCCTGCCCGCCGACCACCCGCTGTCGTTCAGCCGCACGCGCGGGCTGCTCAAGACCGACGCCGACGTCGTCGTCGTGATCGGGACGCCGCTCGACTTCCGGTTGGGGTTCGGCCGGTTCGGGAGCGCGCAAGTCGTGCACATCGCCGACAGCAGCGACGGGCTGGCCTCGCACGCGCCGACCGCGGCGGCGGTGAGCGGCGACCTCGGGCGCGTGCTCGAGCTGCTCGCCGGATGGGAGGGGCGGCGCGCCGACCACGAGGCATGGGTCTCCCGTCTGGGCGACGCCGAACAGGCGGCGGCCGCCAAGGAGCAGCCGATGCTCGATGCGGCGTCGAGCCCGATCAAGCCGACGCGCGTGTTCGGTGAGCTCCGGCGGCGGATGGCGCGCGACGCGGTCGTCATCTGCGACGGCGGCGACTTCGCGTCGTATGCCGGGAAACTGGTCGACGTCTACACGCCCGGGACGTGGCTCGACACCGGCCCGTACGGGTGCCTCGGCAACGGGCCGGGGTACGCCATCGCCGCCCGGCTGGCGCGGCCCTCCGCGCAGGTCGTCGCCATCCTGGGCGACGGCGCCGCGGGGTTCTCGCTCATGGATGCCGACACGATGGTGCGCCACGGGCTACCGGCGGTGCTCGTCGTGGGCAACAACGGCATCTGGGGCCTCGAGAAGCACCCCATGCGCGCCATCTACGGCTGGGACGCGGCGGTCGACCTCCAGGCGGAGTGCCGCTACGACAAGGTCGTTGAGGCCCTCGGTGGCGCAGGGGAGATGGTGACCGACCCCGAGGAGATCGGCCCGGCGCTCGACCGCGCCTTCGCGTCCGGCGTGCCGTACCTCGTGAACGTGGTCACCGACCCCGACGACGTGTACCCGCGCACGAGCAGCCTGGCCTGAGCGCCATCGGGGGTGTCAACCCGACGACGGGCCACGCGCGCGGCCCGGGCCGTTAGAGCCCGAGCGAGCGGCCGATGATCTCCTTCATGATCTCCGTCGTGCCGCCGTAGATGGTGGTGACGCGCGCGTCGGCGTAGGCGCGCGCGATGGGGTACTCGTTCATGTACCCGTAGCCGCCGTGGAGCTGCAGGCCGCGGTCGGCGGCCCGGTTCTGCAGCTCGGTGCACCACCACTTCGCCATCGCCGCTTCCTCCGCCGTGAGCGTCCCGGCGTTGAGGGCCAGCACGCAGCGGTCGACGAACGACTGGCCGATCTCGACCTCGGTCGCCAGCTCGGCCAGCGTGAACCGCGTGTTCTGGAACGTGCCGATGGCCTGTCCGAACGCGGTGCGCTCCTTCACGTAGGCGAGGGTGAGGTCGAGCGCGTAGCGGGCGGCGGCGACGCCCATCATGGCGATGGACAGGCGTTCCTGGGGCAGGTTGCCGACCAGCTGGTAGAACCCCTCGCCCTCGGACGGGCCGAGCAGGTTGTCGACAGGGACGCGCGCATCGGTGAAGAACAGCTCAGCCGTGTCCTGCGAGTGCATCCCCAGCTTGTCGAGGTTGCGCCCGCGCTCGAACCCCTTGGTCCCGCGCTCGACCACGACCAGCGAGATGCCGCGGTGGCGCTGGGATGGATCGGTCTTCACGGCGGTGATGACGAGGTCGGCGTTGATCCCGTTGGTGATGAAGGTCTTCGACCCGTTGACGACGTAGTGGTCACCGTCGCGCACGGCGGTGGTCGCCATCGACGCCAGGTCGGACCCCATGCCCGGCTCGCTCATGGCGATGGCGGTGATCAGCTCCCCCGACGCGATCCCCGGGAGCCACCGCGCCCGCTGCGACTCGTCGGCGTAGCGCAGGAAGTACGGGAGGCAGATGTCGTTGTGCAGCGAGATGCCGAGGCCCGCTCCGGCGATGCCGGCGCGCTGGGTCTCCTCGGCGATCACCAGGTTGTAGCGGAAGTCGGGGTTGCCGCCGCCGCCGTACTCCTCGGGCACGGCCATGCCGAGGAACCCGTGGGCGCCCGCGGAGGCGAACACGCCGCGGTCGACGATGCCCGCGTGCTCCCACTCGAGGTGGTGCGGTGCCAGCTCCTTCTCGACGAACTGCCGGAAGCTGGCGCGGAAGAGGTCGTGCTCCTCCTCGAACAGCGTGCGCTCCATCGGGAGCGGAGACTACCGTCGCCTGCGCATGTTCGATCTCACGGGGCGCGTCGCGCTCGTCACCGGGGCTGGTCAGCACGTCGGGGCCGGCATCGCCCGCGCCCTCGCCGCCCAGGGCGCCAGCGTCGCGGTCAACGACATCGTCGCCGAGCGCGCCGAGGCGACCGCCGCCGACATCGCCGGCGCGGTCGTTGGCACCGCCATCGGCGTGGCGTTCGACGTCACCGACCTGGGCGCGGTGCGCGACGGCGTGGCGGCCGTCCAGGACCGGCTCGGGCCGATCGACATCCTGGTCAACAACGCCGGCAACGCCGGCGCGCACCGGATGGTCCCGACGCCGTTCCGCGAGATGGACCCCGCCGGGTGGTCGGCGCCCATCGATGTCAACCTTTACGGCGTCCTCAACTGCTGCCACGCGGTCATCGGCGCCATGTGCGACCGCGGGTGGGGGCGCGTGATCACGATCTCCTCGGGCGCGGGCCGGGTCGGGCTCACCCTCGGCGTGTCGACCTACGCGGCCGGCAAGGGCGGCGCCATCGCCTTCATGCGCCACCTCGCCGTCGAGAACGCCCGCACGGGTGTGACGGCCAACACGGTCGCCCTCGGGCTGATGCAGCCCCCGCAGGGCGGCGGGACCGATGCCCTCGCCCGCCAGATCCCGGTCGGGCGCACGGGGACGCCGGAGGACGTCGGCCCCCTGTGCGTCTACCTGGCGTCGGAGGAGGCAAGCTGGATGACCGGTCAGACGATCGAGCTCAACGGCGGCTCGGTCACGAGCTGAGGGGTGTGATGGAACAACGACGGTTGGGCGAGACAGGGCCGATGGTGTCGGTGGTGGGCCTCGGGTGCAACAACTTCGGCATGCGCGTCGACGAGGCCGCGACGGCCAAGGTGGTGTCGGCCGCGCTTGACGCGGGCATCACGCACTTCGACACCGCAGAGATGTACGGCGGCGGCAAGTCCGAGGAGTTCCTCGGCCACGCCCTCGGCGCACGCCGCGACGAGGTCGTCATCGCGACGAAGTACCTGCCCCGCCCCAACGACGAGCCCTACACGCCCGGTGTGCTGCGCAAGCGCATCCTCGACGGCTGCGACATCAGCCTCGGCCGCCTGGGCACCGACCGCATCGACCTCTACTACATGCACTACCCCGATGCGCACGCGCCGGTCGACGAGCTGCGCGACGCGCTCGACACGCTGCGCCAGGCCGGCAAGGTGCTGCACGTGGCGTCGTCGAACGTGTCCGCCGAGCAGATCGATGCCGAGGCTGCGGCCGGCATCGGGTTCTGCGCGACGCAGATCGAGTGGAACCTCCTCACCCGCGCCGTCGAGGCCGACGTCGTCCCCGCCGCCCGCCGCCGCGGCATGGGGATCGTGCCGTACTTCCCGCTGGCGTCGGGCCTGCTGACGGGGAAGTACCGCCACGGCGAGGAGTTCCCGGCCGGCACACGGCTGGCCTCCAACGCCTACTTCGCCTCCGTCGCCACCGACGAGAACTTCGCCAAGGTCGAGCGCCTCAAGGCGTGGGCCGAGCAACGCGGCCACAGCGTCCTCGAGCTCGCCGTCGCGTGGCTCGCCGCGCAGGACGGCGTCGGGTCGGTGATCACCGGTGCCACCAAGCCCGAGCAGATCGAGGCCAACGCCGCGGGCGCGGCGTGGCACCTCACGCCCGAGGAGGCGGCAGAGGTGGGGAACCTGGCCCAGGGCTGACCGGGCGCGACGAGCCTGTCTCCGCGCGGCGCGGCTTACGGGCGCGCGCCGGGCAGGACGAGCTCGACCGTCCCGGTCGCATGGTCGCCCAGGCCGTTGGCGCCCCGGAACGCGACGGTGACGGCGCCCGTGGCCGGGTCGGCCGACTGCACCGAGCCGCGTAGGGTCATGGTGTCGCCCGGGTAGTTGGGCGCACCGAGGCGGACCCGGATCGCCTTCCACTGCGCCTCGGGGCCGGCCCAGTCCGACACGTAACGCTGCACGAGCCCGACGGTCGTGTGGATGTTCATGAACACGTCCTTCGACCCGCGCGCGACCGCCATGTCGCGGTCGTGGTGGGCGTCGAACCAGTCCCGCGTCATCAGCGCGCCGCCCGCGACGAGCGTGGTGGTGATCGGCACCGGGCACAGCGGCAGCTCGTCGTCGCCGGTGACCTCGGTCACCGTGAGGGTGGACTCGCGGCGGGGCTGGCGGGCGGGGCGGAACTGGGGGAGCGAGACCGGGCCGCGCGAGTCGGTCGCCCCCTCGACCTCGGCCGGGTGGCTGTCGAGCCACGTCAGCTCGAGCGGCATGCCGATGCGGAGGTCCTCCTTCTCGCAGCCGACGATGTTGGAGACCATGCGCACGCCCTCCTCGAGGGCCACGAGGCCGACGAGCACCGGGTAGCGGAACCCGGGGGCCTGCGGGTGGTGCGGCGCCGCCCACGAGTACAGCGACGCCCGCCCCGACGCCACCGTCCAGGCGAGGTCCATGCTGCCGCACGCCCAGCACCGCGGCGTCGGCGGGTAGTACGCCGCGCCGCACCCGGCGCACGTCTGCACCCGCAGCTCGTGCTCGCGGGCACCGTCCCAGAAGAACTGGTTGTCACGGTTGATCGCGGGCCGCGGCCGGCGCGAGGGGTCGGGGTCGGGGGCGTCGGCCGGCGCTGACGACGGGGCGCGGCCCGTTCCCGGCCGGAACTTCAGGACGCGGAACAGCACCGACCCGACGCGCTCGTCGCCGACCAGGTACGTCATCCGGCTGGTCACGAAATGGCCCACGCCCAGGCCCGTCTGCTTCTCCTCGCTCACGTCCTCGAGGGTGAGCGTGCTGTGCACCAGGTCGCCGGGGCGCAGGTAGCGGCCGAACTCGAGGTCGGAGTTGACGGCGACCGTCGAGGTGAACCCCTCCGCCTCGAGGAGGGTGAGGGCGGCCGCCTGCGGGTTGGCCGGGTCGCGCACCATGTGGATCCCGGGCTTGTCCCAGACGTCGAGCATGGCCGGGGGGGCCACGATGCCGCCGAAGACCGAGGCGTCGGCGAAGGCCGCGTCGGTGTAGCTGGGGTTGCGGTCGTCGATGAGGTCGCACCAGTGGCGGGCCATGGGCAGGTTCACCGGGTCGCGGGCCGAGTGGAACGGCGCCGAGCGCCCGATCAGCGGTCGTACCTCGTCGAGCAGAGAGGCCATCGGGCCGGCACCCTACCGCCCGGGTAGCTTTTGCCACATGGTCGACCTCTCCTCCTCCTTCCGCCTCGACGGGCAGGCCGCCGTCGTCACCGGCGGTGCCAGCGGCATCGGTGAAGCGACGGCGCAGGTGCTCGCCGCCGCGGGCGCAGCCGTCGTGATCGGCGACATCGACGGCGAGGGCGCCGAGCGCAACGCCAAGCAGATCGAGGCCGACGGCGGGCGGGCGGTGGCCCTGCGCGCCGACACGACCAAGCGGGCCGACGTGGACGCCCTCGTCGACCGCGCCGTCGCCGACTTCGGCCAGCTCGACATCATGTGCAACGTCGCCGGCGTGGGCTACGGCAAGCCCGTCGTCGAGATCACCGATGCGGACTTCGACCGCGTGGTCAACATCAACCTGCGCGGCGTCCTGTACGGCTGCCAGGCCGCGCTGCGCGTGATGACGCCCCGCAAGCGGGGGTGCATCGTCAACGTGTCGTCGACCGGCATCGACTGCCCGTTCCCCAACCAGGCGCTCTACGGGATGACCAAGGCCGGCGTGGCGTACCTGACCCAGGTGCTGGGCGCGGAGGCGGCTGCCGACGGCATCCGCGTCAACGCCATCGCCCCCGGCTCGACGCCGACCAACTTCGGGCGCTGGCGCTACGACGACGGCAAGGTCGACCAGGAGCGCGAGGCCGAGATCATGCGCAACATGGCCCAGATCTCGCCGCTCGGCTTCCTCGGCGAGGCCATCGACCAGGCGTACCTCATCCTGTACCTGGCGTCGCCGGCGGCCCGGTGGGCGAACGGCAACATCTGGCGGGTCAACGGCGGCCAGTCGCGGCCCTGGTAGCGGGGGAGTAACGTCGGGCCATGAAGAGCAAGGCCGCCATCCTCTGGGAACCGCACACGAAGTGGAGCGTCGAGGAGATCGAGCTCGACCCGCCCAAGGCCGGCGAGGTGCTGCTCAAGCTCTCGGCTTCGGGGCTGTGCCACTCCGACGAGCACCTCGTGACCGGCGACATGGTGATGCCGCAGGAGGTGCAGCAGGCGCTCGGGATGTCGCAGCTGCCCGTCATCGGCGGCCACGAGGGCGCCGGCGAGGTGCTCGAGGTGGGCCCGGGGGTCACGAGCGTCGCGCCGGGTGACCACGTCGTGCTCAGCTTCATCCCCGCGTGCGGGCGCTGCCCGTCGTGCTCCACGGGCCAGCAGCACCTGTGCGACTACGGCATGTACCTGTTGGCCGGGCGCCAGATCACCGACTTCACCGCCCGCCACCACGCGCCCGACGGGCGCGACCTCGGCATCATGTGCTGCATTGGGACCTTCGAGCCCTACACCGTCGTCAGCGAGATGAGCTGCGTCAAGATCGACGCCGACATCCCGCTCGACAAGGCGGCGCTCGTCGGCTGCGGTGTGACGACCGGGTGGGGCTCGGCCACCTACGCCGCCGGCGTCAGGGCCGGCGAGACCGTCGTCGTGGTGGGGCTCGGCGGGATCGGCGTCAACGCCGTGCAGGGCGCCGCCCTCGCCGGCGCCGAGCACGTCATCGGCGTGGACCCGATCGAGTTCAAACGCCAGCAGGCCCACACCTTCGGCGCGACGCACACCGTGGCCAGCATGGAGGAGGCCGCCGGCCTGCTCGCCCAGTTGACGTTCGGCCGCAATGCCGACAAGGCGATCCTGACGGCGAGCGTCGCCGAGGGCCACCTGATCGCCCCGCTCATGGGCCTGGTCAAGAAGGCGGGCCGGGCGGTCGTGACGGCGGTGGCGCCCATCCTCCAGGAGGACGTCAAGCTCAACCTGTTCGACCTGGCCATGCAGCGCAAGGAGCTGGTGGGCACCATCTTCGGCAACGCCAACCCGCGCCGCGACATCCCGCACCTGCTGCACCTGTACCAGGCGGGCAAGCTCAAGCTCGACGAGCTCGTCACGCGCACCTATGAGCTCGAGGACATCAACCAGGGCTACCAGGACATGCGCGACGGCGTGAACGTCCGAGGCCTCCTGAAGTACTGACGCACGCCGCTCCCGGGTAACGTCTGGGGCGGCCGCACGCACTGGGGGGTGCCAGGGGGATGACGAGGTGACGCCGTACATCGTCGGCGGTCTGGTGCTGGGCGGGATCTACGCGATCTCGGCCCTGGGCCTGACCATGACGTACATCTCGTCGCGGGTGCTGAACTTCGCCCACGGTGGCATCGCCTTCTTCGTGGCGATGACCTTCTACCGCATGTACGGCATCTGGCACTGGCCGCTCCTCGTCGCCGAGGTGGTGTCCATCGGGGTGGTGGGGCCGGCCATCGGCCTGTTCCTCTGGCTCGTCCTCGCCCGCAACCTGGCGCGCGCCAGCACCGTCGTCATGCTGGTGGCGACGGTCGGGCTGTACGTGGCCCTGACGCCGCTGACCTTCCTGGTCTTCAGCGACAACCCGATCTTCCAGCGGCCGGGACTGGCCGGCAACCACGTGTCCGTGTACCACATCGCCGGCGTGGCGCTGAACAGCGACCAGCTGCTCGTGTTCATCGGCACGATCATCATCGGCATCGCCCTGGCGCTCATGCTGCGGTTCACGACGGCCGGGCTGCTGATCCGGGCCGTCGTCGACTCGCCGTCGCTGAGCGGCCTCGCCGGGACCGACCCGCGCGTGGTCGGCGCGGCGTCGTGGGCCCTCGGCTGCGGGTTGGCGGGGCTGTCGGGCGTCATGCTCACGCCGCTCGTCGGGCTCGACGCCACGGCGTTCACCCTGCTCATCGTGGCGTCGCTCGCCGCCGTGGTCGTCGCCCGCCTGGGGAGCCTCGCCCTCGCGTTCGCCGGCGCGCTGTTGCTCGGGCTCATCCAGGACATCAGCATCAAGTACCTGCCGTCCAAGAGCATCTGGGCGAGCGGGTTCCGCCCGAGCGTCCCGTTCATCGTGATGATGGTGTTCCTCGTGGCCTACCAGGGCTTCGGGCGCAGCCGGTCCGGAGCGGTGGCGACGAGCCGTGTCGCGGCGCGCGGCACCGTGTCCGACGAGGTGACGACGGGGCCGCACGTCCGCCAGATCGGCTTCGCCGTGATCGTCGGCCTCGTCGTCGTGGTCAGCCTGATCCTGCCCCACTACTGGGTGGGCATCGTGGGGTCCGGCGTGTGCCTCGGGATCGCGCTGCTGTCCTACTCGGTGGTCACCGGGCAGGGCGGGATCATCTCGCTGTGCCAGATCTCCTTCGCCGGGCTGGGGGCGGTGTTCACCGCCCAGCTGGCGACCAACAACCACTGGCCAGGCCTGGTGGCGCTCTTCGTCGCCGGGCTCCTGGTCGTGCCGGTGGCGCTCCTCGTCGCATTGGTCGCCGTCCGCCTCGGTGACCTGTACGTCGCACTGGCCACCCTCGCCTTCGCCCTGCTGGTCGACAACCTGATCTTCCCGATGCGGCGCTTCGACCAGGACGGATCGGGGATGCTGCTGCACCGGCCGCACTTCTTCGGGATCCACTTCGACGGTGACCGCTCGTTCCTCTACCTCGGCCTCGTGATCTTCGTCCTGCTATCGATGCTGGTGCGCAACCTCCGGACATCGACGACCGGGATGACGCTTGTGGCCATCCGGTCGAGCGAGACGGGCGTCTCGACCGTCGGCCACAGCGTCGTGCGGTCCAAGCTGGTCGCCTTCGGGGTCAGCGGCTTCATCGCCGCCATCGGTGGGGGGATGCTCGGCTTCTACGGCATGCGCGCCCGTCCCGAGTCGTTTTCCACGCTGATCGGCATCGTGTGGCTCGCCGTCGTGATCACCCTCGGCGTGCGCACGAGCGCTGGACCGCTGCTCGCCGGCATGGCCTTCGTCGTGTTCCCGTCGCTCATCGGCACGTGGCACTGGCCGCACTGGGCGTTGCAGCTGCCGCCCGTGCTCTTCGGCCTCGGTGCCATCGGGCTCGCCCGCGACCCGCGGGGCGCGGTGGCACAGGCGTCAAACGACTGGATCCGCCTGGCGCAGAAGATCAAAGCGGCGGCGCGGCCACAGCCGCCCCCGCCCGAGGCTCAGGACGCCTCGGCCTCCGCGGCGGCCGTCTCGCTCAAGTAACGGCCGAGCACCTCGGCGCCCGCCTCAGCGGAAGGGCCCGCCCAGCCGACCTGGCCGCGCTGGAGGATCACCGCACGGTCGGCGAAGGCGAGGGCGCGGTGCACGAACTGCTCGATCAGCACGATCGTGACCCCGCTGGCGCGCGCGTCCTCGAGCGTCTTGAAGATGGCGTCGACGAGCAGTGGCGCCAAGCCCAACGAGAGCTCGTCGGCGATCAGGAGCGACGGTGGCGACGCGAGCACCGGGGCCAGCGCCAGCATCTGCTGCTCACCACCCGACAGCGTCCCGGCCCGTTGGCGCTTGCGCTCGCCGAGCACGGGGAACAGCGAGAACGCCTTCTCGATTGCCTCCTCGCGTGCGTTGCGGCCACCGACGCGGCGCAGGCGCATCCGGAGGTTGTCGATGACCGGGAGGGAGGGGAAGATGCCGCGCCCTTCCGGGATGTGCGCCAGGCCGAGCGCGGCGACCTTGTGCGACGGTAGCGAGGAGATCTCGGACCCCCGGAAGCGCACGTGGCCGGTGACGGGCCGCACGAGCCCGGACACGGACCCGGCGAGCGTGCTCTTGCCGGCACCGTTGGCGCCGAGCACGGTGACGACCTCGCCCTCAGCGATGGCCAGGTCGACGCCGAACAGCGCCTGGGCGTTCCCGTAGGACACGCGCAGGTCCGTGATCTCGAGGAGTGGCCCGGTCATGCTGCGCTCCGGGCCGGTCGGCGGTGATCGCTCATCTGGTGCACGTGGGTCATGACGCGGCCTCATCCTCGATCTCTCCGATGTACGCGGCCCGCACCCTCGGGTCGGCGCGCACTTCTGCAGGCGTGCCCGTGGCGATCATGATCCCGAAGTCGAGGACGTTGACCACGTCCGACAACCCGAGCACCAGGTCGAGGTCGTGCTCGACGAGCACGAGGGCGACCCCGTGCTCGGCGCGGGCGCGTCGCAGCGTGTCGGCGAGCTGCTCGGTCTCGTGGACGTCGAGGCCCGAGGACGGCTCGTCGAGCAGGATCACTGACGGGTCCGTGGCCAGGGCGCGCCCGACCTCGACCAGCCGTCCGGTCCCGAGCGGCAACGTGCGAGCGGGGCGATCGGCGACCGGCGCCAAGCCGAGCGTGGCGAGCAGGCCGTCGACGCGGGCGTTCTCCGCGGTGCGGTCGCCGACGCTGCGCCCGAGGAGGTCGGCCCACAACCGCGGCCGGGCGTAGCGGGCCCGGTAGCCGAGCACGAGGTGCTCACGGACGGTCAGGTCGGCGAACAGCTCCGTGCGCTGGAACGTCCGTGCCAGGCCGAGGCGCGCCCGCTCCTGGGGCGGTGCCCCTGTGACGTCACGTTCGTGGAAGACGACCGTCCCCGCGGTCGGGGCGAGGATGCCCGAGAGCACGCCGAACAGCGTCGTCTTCCCGGCGCCGTTCGGCCCGACCAGCCCCACGATGGAGCGGGCCGGGACCGACAGGCTGACGTCGGCGAGTGCGGTCAGGCCCCCGAAGCGCACGGTCACGCCGCGCGCTTCGAGGACCACCCCGGCGTCGGGACCCAGAGCCGGGGCTGCGTCCGTCACGACGTGACGGGCTTGCCGCAGTACGGGTTGCCGGGCGTCTCGACCGGCACGAACGCCTTGCCCTGCACGACCTCGTGGTAGAAGCAGGCCTCGCCCTGGCCGAGCGCCTTCGACTCGTCGACGGCGCCGATGAGGCCCTCACCGTTGTAGTCGTGGACCTGGCGCAGGTTGGTGATGAAGCTGTCACGGGTCGGGCAGCCGCCCGCCACCGAGATGCCCTTCACGAACAGGTCGGCCGAGATCCAGGCGTTGACCTGGGCGATGCCGAGCGGCGCGCCGGTCGGGAACGCCTTCTTCATCTCCTGGTGCGCCGGCAGGTTGAACTCGAACGGCGCATAGGCGTTCTCGAAGTACACGCCCTGGAGGATCTGGGACACGGCGAGGAACCGCGAGTCATACCCCGTCGACATGAGGAACTTGGCGTTCAGCCCGGCCTGCTTGGCGGCGGGGATGATCGACAGGTCCTGCTGCGGCGCCGAGTACATGATCACGCCGTTGACGCCCGCTGCCTTCATCTTGGCCACGTCGGCCGTGAAGTCGGTCTGGGCGATGGGGACGTTGTCCTGCAGGACCTGCATGCCGAGCGACTTGGCGGCCTTGGCGTCGGCGTTCGACACGGCGATGGCGCCCGGGTCGTTGATGCCGACGATGGCGACGTTGGTGACGCCCATGGTGTCATGCATGAAGCCCATGGCCAGCGTGGTGGGCGGCGGCGGGTCGGGGAGGCCGCCGGCATCGCCGAACACGTTGTTGTCCTTGCCGAACGGGTCGGACGCCGTGCCCCAGCCGGTGACGGGGACGTTCTTCTGCTTCAGGTAATCGCCGGACCCGCCGGGGAAGACGGTGATCTCCACGATGCCGAAGACGTTGTCGGACTCGACGAGCTGCCGGGCGGCAGCGAGGTTGCCGGTCTCGGAGTTCTGGTCGTCGGCTGCGACGGTCTGTAGCTTGTAGCCGTTGACGCCGCCCTTGGCGTTCTCGATATCGAAGCGGGCCTGGACGATCTGCTGCGCCCACTTGAAGTCGGCGGCCACCTGCGGGCTGCCGGACGCGGTCTGGATGACGCCGACCTTGATCGTGCCGTTGCTGACGCCCGGGCCCGAGCAGGTGGCGGGCGAGCCGGCCGCGGTCGTCGCCGACCCGGCTGCTGCCGTTGTCGCCGACCCGGCCGCCGCCGTGGTCGCGCTGGAGGACGAGCTCTTGCTACTGCTACAGGCGGCGGCGACGAGCGCCGCGACCACGGCCGAAATGACGAACGCCGGCTTTCCGCGTCGGAACATGGCTGAGAACCCCCCTTGGTCGTAGGGCATCATAGTGTTCGGGGCGTGATCGAGGCCATCGACCACGTGGTCCTGTACTCGGGCGACTCCGAGCGCACGATCGCGTTCTACCGGGACGTCCTCGGCTGCACGATCGAGCTCGAGGACGAATGGCGGTCCGGGCGCATGCCCGTGTTCCGCCTCCGGTTCAATTCTGACCATTACGTCAACGTGCACCCGAGCGGGGCGGTCCTGGCACCGCGGGCCGGGACCGCCGCCCCGGGCGGGCTCGACATCTGCTTCAGGACATCGCTCACCAGCGCCGAGGTGGTGGAGCGCTTCGCCGCCCACGGCGTGGACGTCGAGGTCGGGCCCGTCCCGCGGCGTGATGCGCTCGGGGTGGCGTCGAGCTCGGTGTACGTGCGTGACCCGGACGGCAACCTCGTGGAGGTGATGAGTGGAACTTGACGAGCGCGTCGCCCGCCTGGAGGCGTTCGAAGCCATCCGTCAGCTGGCGTCGCGGTACGCCGCGGCCCTCGACCGGCGGGACATGGAGGCGGTCGCCGCCCTGTTCGTCCCCGACGTCAACGTGGGGGACGGGACGACGGGGAGAGCGGCGTTGGCCGAGTTCTTCGACCGGACGATGCGGCGCTACGGGGTGACGTTCCACTTGATCGGCAACCACGTCATCGACCTGGTCGACGCCGACCACGCGACGGGGGTGGTGTACTGCCGGCCCGAGCACGAGATCGGCGACCTCTGGATCGTGATGCCGATGCAGTACTGGGACCGCTACGAACGGCGCGACGGTGAGTGGTTCTTCAAAAGCCGCAAGCCGCTGGCGTTCTACGCGGCGGAGGTCGAGGAGAACCCGTTGCGGCACGCGGGGCGCTTCCACTTCCCGGGCAACTCGATGATCGAGGCTGCCGCCCTGCCGGAGAAGTACGAGTCCTGGCGCCGCTTCCACAGCTCGTCCTGACGCGTCCACGCGCGGGCCCGTCCCATGCGCGCGCCTCGCCTCGCCTCCGCTGCGTCGGCGTCCCTCCATTCGCTTGCGGTTTCTCCGCCGCGATGACGGATTGCATGACTTGGCGTGTGGCGTGTCCTGATTTGTCCAGATTTCTACACGCCGAAGTGCGCGGTCGAGCACGAGCGGTCCTCCAGCTCGTCGCGCGGGACGCCACGAGCGCTCCTCCACGCTCCCTGCGCCCGCCCGTGGGAGCGCGCGCCACGGCAAGCGCGCGCCCGACCGTTACGGCGTGAGCGGGCCCGAGACCTGGATCGCTTCGTCGCTCGCGCCGAGGTAGGCGGCGAGGGCGAGCGGGTCCATGCGCACCTGCGCGGGCGGCCCGGACGCGACGACGCTCCCCGTCTGCATCACCACCACCGTCGAGGCAAGGGCGAACACCAGGGGCACGTCGTGCTCGACGAGCAGGATCGTCGCGCCGGTCACCTCGTGCATCCGTCGCAGCAATGGGATGAACGCCTCGGCCTCGCGCTGCGCGATGCCGGCGGTGGGCTCGTCCAGCAGGAGCAGGCGGGGCTCGGCCAGGATGATCGACGCCAGGTCGACCACCCGTCGCGTCCCCGTCGAGAGCTCGCCGATGCGGTGCTCGCGGAACCGCGAGAGCCCGAACGACTCGATCACGCTCCCGACTCGCGCTCGCTTTGAGCGTTCGAGCCGGCGTGCCCCCGGCAGCCCGAGCGTTGTTGCGATCACGCTCACCGGCGAACGGGCGTCGGGCGTGAGCAGGAGCGCCTCCTCGACCGTGAGCTCGGGGAACAACCGGCAGTCCTGGAACGACCGCACGACCCCGATGCCCGCCCGGTCCTCCGGCAGGTCGTCGACGAGGTCGTGGCCGTCCACCGACACCGTGCCCGACGCCGGCGCCACCATCCCCGACACCACGTCGAGCAGCGTCGTCTTGCCTGACCCGTTCGGCCCGATGAGCCCGACGATCGTGCCCGGCTCCACCGTCATGTCGACGTGGTCGAGGGCGCGCACGCCACCGAAGTCCACCGTGACCCCCTCCAGGACCAGGCGCGCCGCCGTCATGGCACCGGCTCCACGACCGCCTCCTCGACCGCCTCGTCGACGACGGTCGACAGGCTGTGGCGCCCCCGCACCCGCTCCACCCCCACGGTCACCAGGTCTCCGGCGCGGTGCAGCAGCTCCGCCATGCCCCCGGGGAGGTAGAGGATGAACGCCATCAGTCCGAGCCCGCTGGTCAGGATCTGGATCGTCGCGGTCGTCCCGAACACGGCCGGCAGCCCGACGAGGTAGAGCGCGCCCATCACCGCCCCGGCGATCGACTCGAGGCCGCCGATGACGACCATGGACACCACCAGGATCGAGACCGTCGGCGCGAACGTCGTCGCGCCGAAGCGCTCGCTCGCAAAGGCGAAGCAGACGCCCGCGTACCCGGCCATGAACCCCGACAGCGCGAACGCGAGCAGCTTCGTCCGCACGATCGGGATGCCCGTCGCCGCCGCGCCCGCCTCGTTGTCGCGCACGGCGATGAGCCGCCGCGCCACGCCGCGGTCGCGCCACACGCGCACGGCCAGCAGGGTGACGGCGAGGACGGCCAACGAGAACCAGGCGAAGCTGCGTTCCGACGCCAGGCTGATCCCGAACAGGTGCGGGCGGGCGATGAGCGTCGACTGCGGATCGGGGAGCCCTGCGCAGACGCGCCGGTCGAGGAGCGGGACGCGCCAGCACCGGGTGGCGAGGGCGGCGTCCTGGAGGAACAGGGCGAAGCCGAGCGTGCTCACCGCCAGGTAGAGGCCGCGAACGCGCAGCGCCGGCAGGCCGACGATCACCGCGGCGACGGCCGTGATGAGGCCGCCGAGCGGCAGGAGCAGCACGAGCGGGACGCTCCTCCCGAAATGGGCCGCCACGTCGGCGCCCACGGCGACCAGGCCGAACTGCCCGAGCGAGACCTGGCCCGCCCAGCCCGTGAGCACGGTGAGCGACAGCGCGATCACGGCGTAGATGCACACCTGGGCGAAGAGGAAGTCGCGCCCCACGCTGATGACCAACGGCAGCAGCACGGCGATGGCGAACGCCGCACCGACGCCGGCCCGCCCGACCTGGGCGCGCAGCGGCCCGGTGGCTCGCCGCACGGACGCGCTCACTGACCACGCCGCCCGCTCGCTCGTCCGCAACGCCTTCTGGAGCGCGCCGACGCGGGCGAGCAGCACGATGAGCAGGAGCGCGAACAGGATCACCTGCACCGTCGCCTGGCTCGTCACGTTCCACAGGAGCACCTCCTGCACGACACCGACGGCGACGCCGGCCAGGAGGGCGATGGGGAGGCTCACCATGGCCCCGATGAGCGCCGCCGTGAGGGCCCGGAGCAGGAGGTCGGGGCTGAGCACCTGCGTCAGGGCGCTGGTCTGCGACGGCGACGCCAGGATGGCGGTGACGGCGGAGAGCGCACCGGCGATGGTCCACGCGATCGTCGACGTCCGCCGCACCCACACACCGGAGAGGCGGGCCGACTCCGTGTTCTCTGCCATCGCCCGCATGGTGAGCCCCCAGTGCGACGTCTTGATGAAGACGGCGAGGGCGAGGGCGACGGCCGGTGCGACGATGAGGGTGAGCACGTCGCCCGGCTGGAACAGGTAGGTGCCGACGTGGAACGTCACGTGGACCGGCAGCGGGAACGCACGGAATAGCTTCTTCGGGCGCACGAAGGGCAGCACGGTGAACAGGTAGAGCACCTGCGACAGCCCGACGGTCGCGACCATCACGAGGACGCGCGGCCGGTTGAACAGCCGTCGCAGTACGAGCTCCGAGAGCGCACCCGCACCGGCGGCGACGGCGAGGGCGCCGGCCAGCGCGGCCCAATAGGTGATGCCGTAGTCGTCGTGCAGCTTCACGAGCAGCACGGCCGCGACGACACCGAGCTGGCCCTGGGCGAAGTTGAGCACCCTGCTCGTCCGGTAGATCAGCACCAGGCCGAGGGCGAGCAGGCCGTAGTTCAGCCCGAGGATGATGCCTTCGATGACGACGGACGCCGGGACCGACACGTCAGTGGGCGTCCAGCGCCGACGCGGTGAGGAACACGGGGCGCAGGAGGTCGTCGCGGCCCATCAGCTCGGCGGTGGGCCCGTCGAAGCGCACCGAGCCGCGCTCGAGGAAGAACGCGTGCTGGGCCAGGCTGAGCGCCCGGTTGAGGCTCTGCTCGACCAGGATGACGGTCGTCCCCTCCGCGTTCGCCTGGCGCACGATGCCCATCAGCCGCTCGACCATCAACGGCGCCAGCCCGAGGGTCAGCTCGTCGATCATCAACAGGCGCGGCTCGGTCATGAGGACGCGCGCGAGAGCGAGCATCTGCTGCTCGCCGCCCGACAGCGTGCCGGCAGGCTGCGACAGCCGCGGCTCGAGCTCGGGGAACCGCTCGAGCGCCGCGTCCAACGCCGATCGCGCTCGCCGCCGGTCCTTGCGCACCGAGTGCACCCCGACGCGCAGGTTGTCGCGCACGCTCAACGCCGGCATCGTCATCTTCCCCCCGACCAGCAGGGCGGCGCCGAGGTCGAGGACCTGCTCGGGCTCGAGGTAGGTCGTGTTGGCACCGAACAGGCGGATGACGCCGCGGTGGGGGTGGTCGAGCCCGGCGATGGCGCGCAGCAGGGTGCTCTTGCCGGCGCCGTTGGTCCCGAGGAGCGCGACCATCTCGCCGTCGGCCACTTCGAGGTCGACGCCGAACAGCACCTGCTGCGTGCCGTAGAAGAAGTCGAGGTTGTGGACCTGCACGGCCGGGATGGTGCCGCCGGACCGGCGCCGTTCACCCTCGGAGTAGCGCTCGAGCACGTCCTCGATCACGAGCGTGATGTCGTGGCGCACGTAGCGCGACCCGATCACGAGCAGTAGGCCGCCCAGGGCGCAGACGGGGCCGATCAACGCCAGCGCCGTGGTGACGCTGTGGGCGGCGTCGCTGACGGCCCCGAGGACCACGGCCCCGGCGAACCCGCCGAAGACCAGGCTGTACACGCCGAACATGCCGAAGCAGATCCCGCGCATCTCCGCCGGCGCCGTGGCGGCCAGCGTCTGGAAGATCGAGATCGACAGCGGGGCGATGGCGGCGTTGGCGAGGAACTGGAGCAGCACGACCATCCACAGGTGCGGCAGGTACAGCGACAGCGTGAACAGCCCGCCGTACGCGGTGATCGATGCACCCGCGAGGACGAGCGGCAGCTGGGGCGCCCGGCGGAACAGCCGGTCGCCGACGAAGTAGGCGACCGGGAGGCCGAGGAAGGCCGAGAGCCCGATCAACAGGTACACGTGGCCCCGCTGACCGGGGCCGAGGTGCCACACGCGCTTGAAGTACAGCGAGCCGAACAGCGGGATGCCGGTGCCGGCGAAGCCGAGGATGGCGACGGCGACGAGCTGGTAGTAGAGCGACTTGATGCGCAGCAGACGCTGGACGGCCGGGCCGAGCAGGACCTTCGGCGCGGCGTCCTCCTGGGCGGTGGTGTCCATGCCCGCCGCGTGCAGGATGTGGCTCGACTCGTTCGACCCCTTCGGCGGCTCCCGGATGAACAGCAGCGCGGCACCGACGGGGACGCCGACGACCGCCACGATGAGGCCCCACCGCCAGTTGCCCGTCCATGCGGCGATGAGGCCGACGATCCAGATCCCGACCGTCTGGGAGATCGGGTCGGAGATGTTGTGCCACGCGAACACCCGGGCGCGCGCCTGGGTCGGGTAGGCGTCGGCGAGGTACGAGTTGTGCACGGTGTCGGACGTGCCGTAGCCGACGGCCGCGGCGATGTAGAGCAACGTGAACGGCCACACGTTGCGGCTCAGCGCCATGAGCGGCACCAGCACCGCGAACGCGATGAGGGTGAGCGACGCCATCAACTTGCGGCTCCCGCGGTCGGACACGACCGCAACCGGCAGGCCCCAGCCGATCTGGGCGACGGCCGCGACGAACGTCACCGCGCCCAGCCCGGCGTCGCTCAACCGGAACGACTTCTGGATCTCCGGGCCGAGCAGCCCGATGCCGTTGCTGACCGTCCCCGTGACCAGCGCCGCCATCGTCAGCAGCGCAAGCGGCGCCACGCCCCCTTGCCGCAGCGCGTCGAGCAGCGGTGGCGGCTTGCCCTCGCCCGTCCCCGGCACGAGCTCGAGGGCGGCGACGGCCTTGGGGTCGCGGCTGCGCGCCACCGCCTCGCGCAGGAGCTCGTCGGGGACGGTGAACCCGAACAGCGGCGTTTCGGGCATCAGCCCGCCACCTCCGCCAGCGGGAGCGCCGCGGCGATCGCCGCGTCTGACACGGCGCGCAACTCCGCGTAGCGCGAGATCAGCCCCGGGTCTGGCGCGACGACCGCGACGACGGGGTTACAAGCGTCGACGCCGAGTGGGCGCCCGAGGGCGTGGGCGGCCACCAACAGCGCGCCGACGGATGCGGCCTCTGGCGACGCCCGCACGACGCCCTCCACGCCGGCGACTGCGGTCATCACCTCGGCCCAGGGGGACAGGGCCGCCCCGGCGGCGAGCGCCAGCGCCTCGACCGGAGCCTCAAAGGCTTCGATGCACCGCAGCGCGTCGAAGGCGACCGCCTCGAACACGGCCCGCGCCAGGTCGGCGGCCGTGTGGGCGGCCGAGAGCCCGAGAAAGCCGGCCCCCGCCGTGTCCCGCCACCACGGCGCCCGTGCGCCGCCGAGCCACGGCAGGCACGTCACGCCACGCGCCCCCGGTGGGCTCGTTGCTGCCACGTCCGCCAGGGCGGCGGCACCGAGGCCGGTCAACGAGCCGACCCATGCGAGCAGCGACCCGGCGGCCGCCAGGCCGCCTTCGAGGAGCCACCCGTCGATCGCCGCCCGTGTGCGGACGAGCGGCGGCCGCTCCTCCGCGGACAGCACCGGGAACGACACGTTCGCCGTGGTGCCCCACGACACCATCGGGCGGGCCGTGCACGCGGCGGTGCCGAGGACCTCGCACTGCCGGTCGCCCGCCCCGGCGATGACCACGGTGGAGGCGGGCACCCCGACTTCGCTCGCCGGCCCGGGGAGCACGGGGCCGACCACCGTCGCGGCCTCGACGGCGGGCGGCTGCAGCGGGTGGGGCCCTGCCGCCGAGGCGAGCGTCGCGTCCGTCACGACCGTGCCGGTCAACCGCCACAGCATCAGGTCGCGCGGGGCGAGCGCCCAACGCGCTGCGCCCATCCGCTCGGGCTCGTGCTCCTCGAGCCACGCCAGCTTGCCGGCGACGGTGCCCCCGCCCCGCCGGTCCGACCACACCACGGCGGGGCCGAGCGGGGTGCCGTCCGCGGCGACGGGCACGAACGTCTGGCGGGCGGCGGAGAACGCCACCGCGTCCACACGCGCGAAGGCGCCCGGCGCGGCGGCGCGCGCGTGCGCGCAGGCCTCGACGACCGACGGCCACCACCGGTTCGCGTCCTGCTCGGCCCGGCCCGGGGCCGGGTGCACGGTGGTGACGTGCGCGTCCCCGGCGGCCACGGCCGTGCCCTCGTCCCACACCACCGCCTTCGTGCGAGTGGTGCCGAGGTCGAGCGTGAGGATCACCGGTGGTGGACCGCCTCGGCGACCAGGGCGGCCATCAACGCGGGGTCGCGGTCCTCGATGACGACGCGGCCGACCGCCACGCCGGCCGCGCCGCCGGCCATGGCGTCGCGGATCTCGGCAAGCACCGCGTCGCGGTCACCCCGCCGCGGGCCGCCGAGGAACAGCACTGGCACGCCGACGCTCGCGACGACCCGCGCCACCGCCTCGACGCGCGGCGCGCCGGCCGCGGCCGACGGGACCGGCACCTTCAGCAGCGGGGCGCCCATGTCGTGCGCGATCACTGCGGCACGGACCACGTCATCGACGTCGTGGCCCATGCGGCCGTCGCGCCACGGCACGGGTTCGATCAGTGCCTCGACGCCAAGCGCCCTCGCGTCCTCCAGGACGTGCCCCAGGAGTTCGAGCGCCGCCGAGGTCCGCGCGTCCGTGGGGTCGATGCGGACCATGAACTTGACCCCGGTCCAGCCGTCCGCTTTGGCCCGTGCCACCGACGCGACCAGCCGGTCGTCGAGTTCGAACGCCGAGCCAGCGAGGCCGGTGCGGTTGATCGAGAGGTAGGTGCGGTGGCGCGGGTCGAGGCCGCACTCGGCCAGGTCGGCGAGCGGCTGGGCGCTGGCGAGGAGACCGTCGGCGTGCGGGAGGGCAGCGCGCAGGGCGGCGAGGTAGCCGGCATACGGCTCGACGGTCATCACGCCCCGCGCCCGGTGGTCGGCGGCGAGGAGGAGCAGGCCGGTCACCGGCCTGCGGCTGCAGCGGCGTTCACCGGGCGGTTGCCGCCGCCGCCCCGTCGGCGAACTGCGGGAGCCAGCGCGCCGTCGCCTCGAGCAGCTCGTCGGCCATGGCCTCGGTGTCGCGAAGGTCACCGCGCCCGGCGAAGGGGTCGAGGGCGAAGGCGGCGAGCACCGTGCGGCGTGACCCGGTCACGGCCGCCTCGACCGTCAGCTCCTGTGTGGCCACCTGCCGGCGGAGGACCTCGGCAAGCGGCACCGGCACGCGCGCCCTGTCGCGGCCGCGCATGCCGTCGCCGTCCACGGCGCAGATCGACTCCACGACGACGTCGGCCGGGAGGTCGGGGCACTGGCCGGTGTTGGGGAGGTTGAGCGGGACCTCGCGCCGGGTGCCGGTCAGGAGCGAGTCGATGACCGGGGCGACCAGTTCGCCGGAGGGATGGGTCGCGAGGGCCGCACTCCCGGCGAGCATCCCGTCCACTTCGGCGATGTACTCGGCCTGGTGCTGCTCGCGGACCGAGATGGGCGTGAGCTCGATGCCCCAATCGGCACCCCAGCCCGACTGCTCGGTCAGCACCGACGGGAGGAACTCGGCCAGGTGGCGGTCGCCCGCAGCCGGCAGCGCGCCCCACCGGTCCAGCAGCGTCAGGCTGAGGACGTGGCGGCGCGCGAAGTCGAGCCGCGAGAACGGCGCGGCGTCGCCGGAGACCGGGCGCATTAACGCCTGCAGGCCGCCGGCCTCGCCGACCAGGTCGCGCAGCAGGTCGAGCCCATCGGCACCGTCGATGTCGAGGGCGGTGACGACCGGGAAGTGGTTGACGCCCGTGACCGTCGGCCGGACGGCGTCCCACGGCTTGCCGAACGCGATGGCCACGTCGAGGCAGTAGTTGCCGACCTCGTGGCACAGCCCGACGGCAGAGATCGACGTCTCCTTGTTGACGCAGCGCGTCAGGCACGTCATGGGGTTGGTGATGTTGAGCAGCAGCGCGTCGCCACAGCTCTGCTCCATGTCGCGCGCGATCCCGAGGAGGACCGGGATGTTGCGCAGCGAGCGGCTGATACCGCCCGGCCCGACGCTGTCGCCGACCGACTGGCGGATGCCGAAGCGCGCCGGTACGTCGAGGTCTGCGCTCATGCTGGCGAACCCGCCCGTCGAGATGGTGACGACCACGTAGTCCGCGCCGTCGAGCCCACGGGGCTGGTCGGTCGTCGTGTCGACGGTGGCCTTCGACCCGAAGTGGTCGTCAAGCTTGTGGAACAGCGCCTCCATCCGTTCGAGCCGGCCGGCGTTGTGGTCGACGAGCACGAGATGGGCGCCGGCGAGCGACGGCGTACCGAGCAGGTCCGCCATCAGTTTCGGCGACCACTGGTAGCTCCCCCCGCCGATGATCGTGACCTGCATGCGCGAGCACCCCCTCACGCGCAAATGTACGGCATGCCCGATGCCGATCGCCTGCACGTCGAGGTCCACCCCGATCCCGCCGCACTGGCTCGGCATGCCGCCGCCGACGTGGCCTCGTTGCTCAGGGAGACGGTGAGTGAGCGGGGGAGCGCCAACGCCATGTTCGCCACCGGCAACTCGCAGTTGGCGTTCGTCGACATCCTCGTCGTGGCGCCCGAGGTCCCGTGGCCGCACGTCACGGTGTTCCACATGGACGAGTACGTCGGCGCCGGGCCGGACCACCCCGCGGGGTTCCAGCGGTGGATCAGGGAGCGCATCTCGGACCGGGTGGCGCCCGCGGCCGCGCACTACCTCGACGGGCTCGCTGACCCCGAGGCGGAGTGCGCGCGGTACGAGGGGCTCCTGCGCAGCCACCCCATCGACGTGTGCGTGCTCGGCATCGGTGAGAACGGGCACCTGGCGTTCAACGACCCGCCCGTCGCTGATTTCGCCGACCGACGAGGCGTCAAGGTCGTCGAGCTCGACACGGCGTGCCGCCGCCAACAGGTGGGGGAGGGGCACTTCCCGACGATCGATGCGGTGCCGACGCACGCCATGACGGTGACGGTGCCTGCGCTCCTGCGTGCCCGCGCCGTCATCGCGGTCGTGCCGGAGCGGCGCAAGGCCGAGCCCGTGCGCGACGCACTTACCGGCCCGGTGTCAACGTCGTGCCCCGCGTCTGCCCTGCGCACCCACCCGAACGCGACGCTCTACCTCGACGCCGACTCCGCGGCGCTCCTGCCTACGGCTCTGCGTAGCGCGCCACGGTGAACGCGAGCAGCATCGGGATGTCGACCGCCCAGATGACGAGCATCAGCACCAGCACCGTCATGGGACCGGCGGGCGTGTGGTCGCGGGCGAACACGTAGACGAGCATCCCGGAGATCACCGTGTAGGCGACGAGTGCCCACTTGACGACGAGGAAGAACGTGCGCCAGGCGAAGGGCTTGATCCGCGTCAACATCACGATGTTGGCGGCGACGAGCACGCCGCAGATGGCGACGTCCACGATCGGGAACGCGAGCGAGAAGTGCTTGGGCAGGTTGGACGCCATGAAGATGCCGCCGACGACGGTGAGGGCGATGGTGGCGACGGCGACCTCGGTGATGGGCGGGAGCTTGCGCTCGGTCGCGACGGCGGTGGCGGTCATGTCGCGATCCTCGTCATGATGATCAGCGTCGCCACCTGCATCGCGCCGGTGATCCCGGCGGTGTAGATGAACCGCTTCATGAGGCGGCCGATGATCTCGGGATTGGGCTTGGGCTTCTTCAGTTCGAACAGCACGGCGAGGTTGGCCGGCTCGAGCAGGCCCAGGGCGATGACCGCCATCACGCCGACGACGACGTAGGAGGCGACCAGCCAGCCGTGGCGCTGGAAATGCGGGTCGATGGTCCCGACCTTGCGCGCCAGCTGCCACCCGGCGGCGAGGGTCATGGTCACGAGCGTGGGCATGAGCAGGAGCATCTTCGGCATGAAGCGTGTCGAGAACTCCACGCGCGCCTGGACCGACAACCGGGCGAGGATCGGGCCGATGATGAAGCCGACGAACAGGTCGATCGCCGTCCACATGCCGCCGCCGACGACGTGGAAGAAGTCCAGCGCCCACAGCCAGTTGCCGGCGATGGACACGACGAGCGCGACCAGCACGGCGCCGACGATCGGCAGGCCCCGTAGGGGCACGATCTGGAAGTCAGGGACGACCGGCGGCCCCATCCCGGGCGGGGCGCCGGGCGCGACCTCGGCAACATCGACCATGTCCAACCACCCCCTTTTTGATCGGGCAGGAGCCTACCCGGGGGGCCGGAGCGCGACCGCGCCTTCGGCGACGAGGGCGGCGACCGCGTCGTCGTCATAGCCGAGCTCGGCGAGCACTGCTGCGGTGTCGGCGCCGGGGACGGCGGCCGCGGCGCGCACCGACACCGGGGTGGCGCTGAGCGTCACCGGGTGGCGCAGCACGGTCACGTCGCCCGCGGTCGCGTGTTGCACCACGGCGGCCATGGCCAGGTGCTGCACCTGGGGGTCGGCGAACGCCTCGTCGATGCGCAGGACGGGGCCGGCGGGGTAGCCGAGCGCGCTGAGGCGCTCGGTCCACTCCTGCGCCGACGCGCTGGCGAGCGCACCTTCGAGCTCGGTGCGCAGTTCGTCGCGGTGGCGCGTGCGCTCGCCCGGGTCGGCGAACCGCGGGTCGGTCGCGAGGCCGGGGGCGCCGACGGCGTCGCAGAAGCGCTCCCACGAGCCCATCGGGGCGATGTTGAGCAGGCCGTCGCCGGTGCGGTACGTGCCCATCGGGAAGACGGTCGGGTGGTCGTTGCCGGCCTGGGCCGGCACCTCGCCCTCGTTGAGCCAACGCGCCGCCTGGAAGTCCATGAAGTTGAGGAGGGATTCGACGAGCGACGTGTGCACCCACTGGCCCCGTCCCGTGCGGGCGCGGGCGATGAGGGCGGCGAGCACGCCCTGGGCACAGAAGGTGCCGGCCGCGGTGTCGGAGATGGCGATGCCGACGCGCCACGGGCCGCTGCCGGGCGGGCCGGTCACGCTCATCAGGCCGGTGATGCCCTGGGCGATCTGGTCGACCGACGGGCGGTCGGCGTAGGGGCCGTCCTGCCCGTAGCCGGAGATGCTGGCGTAGACGATGCGCGGGTTGCGCGCCCAGACCGTGGCCGGATCGGCACGGAGGCGGTACTTGACCTGGGGCCGGAAGTTCTCCACCACCACGTCGGCGCCGTCGCACAGGCGCAGGAACACCTCGTGGCCGCCCACTGTGGCGAGGTCGACGAGGACCGAGCGCTTGTCGCGCATGAGGTTCTGGTCGTCCGAGCCGCCGAGGCGGAAGCCGCGCTGGGGGTGCGAGAGACGGACCACGTCCGCGCCGAAGTCGGCCAGCTGGCGCGTGCACGTCGGCCCCGCCCGTGCGTGCGTGAGGTCGATGACGCGGATGCCGGCGAGCGGGCCGTCGGTCACGACATGACGAGGGACGAGGTCACGAGGTCACGAGGTCACGAGGTCACGGGCGCGCGAGGTCACGAGGTCACGAGGTCACGGGCGCGCGAAGCGACGAGGCGTCACGCGGTCATGAGCTTGTAGTGCACCGATGCGGCGCGGTGGGCGACGCCCTCCCACCCGGTGCGCTCGACCTCGGCCATCGGGGAGGGGCCGTCACGCCACGCCTCGAACGCGGCCAGGTCGTCCCAGCCCTGTTCCCACAGGTGGCTCCACGGCGGCCGGCCGGTGATCGGCGTGACGCCGTCCATCCATGCCGGGCCGAACGTGTTCTCGGCGAAGATCGACACGCGCGGCGCCGTCTCCTTGGCGATCATGGCCGCCACCCCGTCGGCGTCGTCGTCGGGCGCCAGGTCGAGCAGGACCAGGCGCCGCACGCCGTGGCTCAGGCGGTAGACCGGCCCGTCGCACGAGTAGCCGACGAGCCCGGCGCCAAGGTCGTTGTCGCTCACGATCCGCTCGGGGCTGTCGGCGAGGAGCGACCGGTCGAGGATGCACGCGTGGAACGGGTGGACCATGTAGCGCTTGTAGGCGTCGGGCGACTCGTAGGCGTGCTCCCACACCAGGCGCACCGGCGCGTCGGACAGGTTGGTGCCGATCGCCGAGTCGAGCACCTCGGGGATGAACTCGCCGCACCGGACGAATGCGTCCGCCAACCGCCGTACCGCCGCAGGCGGCGCGTCGGGGCTGATCGAGTACATCTCGTAGCGCCGCAGCACCGTCAGCCCTCCGTCGGGTAGTAGAAGCGCCGTGTCCCGCCGCTACGCAGCGGGCGCACCTGGTGGGCCAAGCCGTGCCACTCGGGATCGAGGACGAGGTTCTTGCGGATCTCGTTCCACGCGACGTGGTCGGGGAACGACCACGTCACCTGCACGTCGACGTCCTCGCCGAGGGCGGGTGACGTCGCCCAGCACGACACGAACCCGGCGCCTGCACGCGTCATCACCGGCACGGCGGTCCCCCGCACGAGGGCCACGTACGCGTCGACGTCGGCCGGCTTCACCTGCACCGTGTCGACGATGTAGGCGGTCACGGCGCGGTCGTCGCCCCGCTCACAGGCGGCCTTCGATCTCCATGCCCGCCAGCGACCCCCCGTCGACGACGAACTCCATCCCCGTACAGTAGGACGCCTCGTCGGAGGCGAGGAAGAGCGCCATGCGCGCCACCTCCACCGGCCGCCCGGCACGGCGCAGCGGGACGCGCGACACCATGGCGTCGACGGCGGCGACGGCCGGGTCGCCGTGGACGGTGCCGCGTGCGGGCGGTTCTTCGAGCGCAGCGAAGCCCGTCACGCCGAGCATCGCCGTCGTCATGCCGCCGGGGTGCAGCGAGTTGACGCGCACGCCGCTCGGCCCGAACTCGAGGGCCGCCACCTTCGTCAGCCCCCGCACGCCCCACTTCGACGCCACGTACGCGCCGATGGTCGACTGCCCGGTGAGCCCCGCGGTGGACGAGATATTGATGATCGAGCCCCGCCCCGACGCCACCATGGCGGCGCCGACGACGCGCAGCCCGAGGAACGTGCCGACCAGGTTGACGTCGATGATCCTGCGCACGTCGGCCATGTCGGCGGTCAGGATCGGCGTGGGGCGGAGGATGCCGGCGTTGTTGACGAGCACGTCGGGCGTGCCGAACCGCGCGACCGTGGCGTCGAGCACGCGCCGCCAGGCGTCCTCGTCCGTGACGTCGAGGTGCTCGAAGGCGGCGCGGTCACCGATGTCCTTGGCGACCGCCGCGCCGTCGGCCTCGAGCACGTCGGCGACCACGACGGCCGCCCCTTCGTTCGCGAACAGGCGCGCCTCCGCCTCGCCCATGCCTCGCGCCCCGCCGGTGACGACGGCGACCTTCCCCTCGAGCCTCCCCATCGGGCGGCGACCGCGCCTAGGGCCGCGACGCGGGCGCGGCGGCGCCCGCCCCCTCCTTGGCCTTGCGCTCGCGTTCTTGGCCGATGCGGCGCATGCGCTTCCATGCCTCGAGCTGCGTCGTCCCCGCCGGCTTGCCGACCCGGGTCACGACGTCGACGTCGGGCGACTCAGCCCGCAGCGCCCCGGCCGTGCACTGCTCCCGTGGCCGCCGTGAGAAGGGTGCGAACTGGAAGTGCCGCATGGCGTTCTCGTGGGTGATCTTGTTGATCATGGCGTCGTCGAGGCCCCCCATGACGTCCATCACGATCTCGGGCGAGTTCGGCCACGACCCGTCCGAGTGCGGGTAGTCGGACTCCCAGCACAGGTTGTCGGTGTTGAGGTGCGCGAGCAGCTCCACGCCGATCGGGTCACTGATGAAGCAGCAGATGAAGTGCTTGCGGAACACGTCACCGGGGCCCGTCGTCCCCGGGGGGAACTCGTGCAGCGTCCACCCGTGGTGGCGACGGTGGACGTGCTCGGCCCGCCAGACGAAGTAGGGGATCCACCCGACGTCGCCCTCGGTGAGCGAGATGCGCAGGTCGGGGAACCGCCCGAACGCGTCGCACCACAGCATCTCGCCCAGCGTGAAGATGGACGCGGCCGACGACGTCGACACCCCGACCGACGGAGGCGCGTCGGGCGAGACCGGCGGGACCACCGACGACGAGAACACGTGGCAGCACAGCACCGTCCCCACCTCGCACGCGGCGGCGAAGACCGGGTCCCAGTAGCCCGAGTGGATGCTCGGCATGTTGAGGGCCTCGGGGCGCTCGGAGAACGACACGGCGTGGCACCCCTTGCCTGCCAGGCGCCGGATCTCGCGCGCCGCGGCGTCCGCGTCCCACATGGGGAGCAGCCCGCACGGGATGAACCGCTCGGGGTACGCCCCGCACCACTCGTCCACGTGCCAGTCGTTGTAGGCCTGCACCATGATCTCGTTGATCTTCGGGTCGGGGCCCTGGCTCAGCACCTGGCCCGAGAACCCGGGCCAGTTGGGGAAGTTGAGCCCGGCCAGCTGGCCGCCGGCGTTCATGTCGCGCACGCGCTCGTGCACGTCCCAGCAGCCCTTGCGCATCTCCTCGTAGCGGAACGGGTCGATGTTGTAGAACTCGGGCGGCTTGCCGGCGACGGCGTTGAGGCCGAGGTTGCGGCCGCGCACGTTGCCGTACCACCACTGCTGGACGCCGCCCTCCTCTTCGATGACCCGCGGCGCGTACTCCTTGTACCTCTCGGGCACGTGGCCCTCGAACATGTCCGCCGGTTCGCAGATGTGGTCGTCGACGCTGATGAGTATGAGGTCGTCTTTGTGCATCATTTCCCCCTGAAACCGGACGTCAGGCCTGCCAGCCGCGGAAGCTCCCCGGCGGGCAGATGGTGGTGCCGGCGTCGACCGTGAGCGAGGTACCGGTCACGTACCGGGCGGCGTCGGACACCAGGTAGAGGATGGCGTTGGAGACGTCCTCGGGCTGGATGAGGGCGACGTCGAGCAGGTTGAGGCTCTTCATGCCCGGCTCGGCGTCCTCGAAGGTGGCGCCCTCCTTGCCCGAGAACAGGTCGAGCCCGGCCTGGTTCATCACCAGCGTGGTGTTGACGCCGCACGGGTGCACGGAGTTGACGCGCACGTTGAACGCGGCCATCTCGACGGCGAGCACCTTCATCAGGCCGGTGATGCCGTGCTTGGCGGCCACGTAGGGCGCCACGTTCGGGATCGGCGTGAGCCCGGCGTTGGACGACGTCAGCACGATGTTGCCCTGCTTGCGCTCGCGCAGGTGGGGCAGCACGGGGCGGACGGTGTTCCACGCGCCGGTGAGGCAGATGTCGATGGTCTCGTCCCACATCTCGTAGGGCGTCTCCCACACGGGGGCGAAGCTCGTCATGCCCGCGTTGGCGATGACGATGTCGATCTTCCCGAGCTCGTCGATCGCCCGCTCCACGAACGACGTCATCGCCCCCCGGTCACGCACGTCGGCCTCGACGGCCAGGCACCTCCGGCCGGTCTCGAGCACCATCTTCTCGGTCTCGAGGCGGTCCTCCGTCGTGGCCGTGCGGTACAGGGTGGTCTTGAGCGGCTCCGAGATGTCGTTGAACGCGATGTCGCAGCCTTCTCTCGCCAGCGTCAGCGCGTGGCTGCGGCCCTGGCCGCGTGCTCCGCCGCTGATGAGCGCCACCTTGCCGTCGAGCAGTCCCATGGGCACCTCCCCCTTGTCCCTGGAGCAACTCTAATGGTGCCCATGACCAACCTGGAGGGGCCGAAGCTGGAGGGTAGGGTCGCGGTGGTCACGGGCGGCGCCAGGGGGCAGGGGCGCGCCCACGCGCTCGCGCTGGCCGCGGCCGGGTGCGACGTCGCGGTGTGGGACATCGCCGATCCCGCCGCCGCGCCCACGGTGCCCTACCCGCTCTCGGCACGGGCCGACCTCGACGAGACCGTGCGCCTCGTCGAGGGGACGACCGGCCAGCGTTGCCTGCCGGTCGTCGCCGACGTCCGGCGCACGGGCGACGTGGACGCCGCAGTGGCGGCCACCCGGGCGGCCCTCGGCCGCATCGACATCCTCGTGGCCAACGCCGGGGTGTGCAGCTTTGCCCCCGTCGGCGAGATCAGCGACGAGATGTGGGACGAGATGATCGCGACCGACCTCACCGGTGTGTTCAAACCGGTCCGTGCCGTCATCCCGCTCATGACGGAGCAGCGCGCCGGGCGCATCATCGCCACCGCGTCCATGGCCGGCCGCATGGGGATGCCCAACCTGGCCCACTACGTGGCGGCCAAGTGGGGCGTGATCGGGTTCATCAAGAGCGTCGCCCTCGAGGTGGCCGCCCACGGCATCACCGCCAACGTGGTGTGCCCGGCGACGGTCGACACCGACATGGTGCACAACCCGCCGATGTACAGCCTGTTCTGCCCGGGCATGGCCGACCCGCAGCGCGAGGACGTCGAGCCCGTCTACCGGCGCATGAACCCCATGCGCGAGCCCTGGCTCTCCCCGCAGGACGTCTCCGCCGCCGTGGCGTTCCTCGCGTCCGACGAGGCCCGCTTCGTCTCGGGCACCACGCTCGAGGTCTCCATGGGCGGCAGCGCCCACCTCCATTAGTCTCGGGCGCCTGTGGCGATCCCCGGCACCCGCGACCTCGAGGTCGCCCGCAAGTCGCTGACGGAGTGGTTCCGGGCGCGATGGCCCGACGCGACGCTCGGGCCGATCGAGGCACCGGGCGCGACCGGGTTCTCCAACGAGACCCTGCTGTTCGACGCCACGTGGACCGAGGACGGCCGCCCGCAGGCCAAGGGGCTCGTCGTGCGGGTCGAGCCCACGTCGTACCGGGTGTTCCTCGAGGCCGATTTCGCCAACCAGTACCGCGTGATCGACGGCCTCGCCGGGCGGGTCAAGGTGGCACCCGTGCTCGGCTTCGAGGCCGACCTCGGCGTGCTCGGCGCGCCGTTCTTCGTGATGGAGCGCGTGGAGGGACGGGCGCCGGGCGACGCCCCCTCCTACAACCAGGAGGGCTTCCTCGTCGACCTCGAGCCGGCGCAGCGCGAGCAGCTGTGGCTCAACGCCATCGACCAGCTCGCCGCCATCCACCGCGTCGACTGGCGCCAGCTCGGCTTCGGCTTCCTCGACAAGCCCGGGCGCGGCGCCACCGGTTTCGACCAGCAGATGCGCTACTGGGAGGAGTCCTTCACGTGGGCCGCCGAGGGCCGGCCCCAACCGGTCGCCGAGGCGGCGTGGGAGTGGATGTCGTCGCACCTGCCGGCCACCCGCCCGACGGAGCTGTCGTGGGGCGACGCCCGCATCGGCAACATGCTGTTCCACGACCTCGACTGCCGGGCCGTCCTCGACTGGGAGATGGTCTCGCTCGGTGGGCGCCAGATGGACCTCGGGTGGTGGCTGTTCCTCGACCGGTTCCACGCCGACGGCTACGGGGTCCCACGGCTGGCCGGGCTCGGGTCGCGCGAGGACACCATCACCGAGTGGCGCAGCCGGACGGGGCTCGAGCCCGACGACCTCGAGTTCTACGAGGTCTTCGCCGGCTTCCGGTTCGCCGTCGTCATGATCCGCATCGCCCGGATGGCGGCCGGCTACGGGATGCCGGTGCCCGACGACATGGAGTCGAACAACGGGGTGACGCAGGTGCTCGCCGGCATCCTCGGGGTGGCCCCGCCCGGCCGGTAGCGTCGGCGGGCGTGCCCACGTCGACGTCCAACTTCGGGGTGGGGCGCCGGGAAGCCCACGACGCCTCGGCCTTCTACGCCCGCTTCGAGCCCCCGGAGCTGTCAGCGGACGACGACGTGCTGGCGCCGTTCCCGGTCGCCGACCCCTTCGTGTGCGGTGACGCGCGGAACATGACCTCGGTCCCTGACGGCTCTGTTGCGCTCGTCGTCACCTCGCCCCCGTACTACGCGGGCAAGCAGTACGAGGAGGAACTCGGTCGGGCCGGTGTGCCGACGTCGTACCTCGAGTACCTCGAGCTGCTGCGCGACGTGTTCGCCGACTGCAAGCGTGTGCTCGAGCCCGGTGGGCGCATTGCGGTCAACGTCGCCAACCTCGGGCGCAAGCCCTACCGCAGCCTGGCCGCGGACGTCACGCGCATCCTGCAGGACGACCTCAAGCTGCTGCTGCGCGGTGAGGTGGTGTGGCGCAAGGGCGAGGGCGCGTCGGGGTCGTGCGCGTGGGGCTCGTTCCGCAGCGCGGCCAACCCGGTACTGCGCGATGTCACCGAGCGCGTCGTGATCGCCAGCAAGGGCCGGTTCGACCGGGCAAAGACGGCGAAGGAGCGGGAGCGGGGCGGGCTCACGTTCTCCACGTCCATTTCCACCGACGAGTTCATGGCCGCCACGCTCGACGTGTGGGAGATCCCCGCGGAGAGCGCGACGCGCGTGCGCCACCCGGCACCGTTCCCCGTCGAGCTCCCCGAACGGTTGATCCGGTTGTACACCTACGAGGGCGACCTGGTGCTCGACCCGTTCATGGGGTCGGGCTCCGCGCTCGTCGCCGCCGCCCGGCTGGGGCGGAGGTACGTCGGCTACGACCTCGACCCCCCGTACGTGTCGATCGCGCGGGCGCGCGTCGCGGCCGAGGGCGCGCCGACGGCGGACGCGGTGGTGCCCGCCGCGTTCGAGTCCGTGGCCGAGGCCACGATTGGCGCCGCGGGCTTTGAGATCGTCGGGCGCGCCACGCGCGTCAAGGGCGCCGGGCTGACGGTGCCGTTCGTCGCGGCCGATGCCGAGGGGCGCAACTGGTTCTTCGACACATCGGGCGGGTTCACGACGACGCGCAACGGCCTGGCCCGGGCCGATGCCGTGTGGCGCGCGGTGGGCCGCGCCCACGTGATGGCCGCCCATGGCAAGACGCCGCTCGTGCTGCTCACCTCGCACGTGCCCCGGCGGCGCACGCAGGCCGACGTGGCGCTGCGCGCCGGCTCGTCGGTCATCTTCGACGTCGTCGACCTGCAGTCGGAGGCGGCGCGCGCCCGGCTCGCGACGTACGCGGCCGGCGGCGTGCAGGCCCCGCTGCCGGGGTTCTGGGACGCCCGGCTGCCTATCCCAGACGCAGGGTTGCGAGTGGTTCGAGGCGGGCGGCTTTGATCGAGGGCCACAGCCCCGCGGCGATGGACGCGATGACGGCCAGCCCGACCCACAACGGCATGCGCCCGTAATCCATCACCACCACCCACTTCGCGAGGTGGGAGATGGCGTACACGATGCCGGTCCCGAGCACAGCGCCGAGCAGGCCGCCGAAGATGCCGACGAACAGGGCCTCGAGCAGGAACTGCGCGGCGATTCGCGATCGCGTGTGGCCCACGGCGCGGCGGATCCCGATCTCCGACGAGCGTTGGATGACGGAGATCGACATCACGTTGGCGATGCCGAGCCCGCCGACGGCGAGGGCGAGCAGCCCGGCGAACAGCGCCGTCTGCTGGAGCGTCTTGTCCGCCTGCGCGGACGCGGCCAGGGCGTCGCTCGGCACCTTCGTCGTGACCGACTCCGGGCCGCCGAGGTTGACCGCCGTCGGGATGGCGTCCGCGGTGGCGCGCGTGTGCCCCGGGCTGGCGCGCACGTAGAGCTTGGTCGGCTTGCCGTCGGTGAGGAAGTCGTTCTTCGCCGCGGTCTGGGTGATGAACACGGCGTTGTCGAGGCCGGGTTCGAGCTCGACCTGCCCGAGCACGCCGACCACGCCGTAGTTGATGTCGTTCAGGCGGATCGAGCGCAGCTCGCCGGGGAGGTAGCCGTACTGCTGGGCCAGGCCCTGGCCGAGCACGGCGGCGCGCGTCCCCTGGTCGACGTCGGCCTGGTCGAGCCAGCGCCCGTCGATGAGCGGCACCTGCAGCACCTGCGGCAACGCCAGGTCGGCGGCTTGCACCGGGACGGGGAAGGCGGAGTAGTAGTCCTTGGTCCCGGAGCTCGGCAGGGCCACGATGCCGCTGAGCTCGCCCGTCGCCGCCGCACCGGCCACGGTCGGGATGGCCCTGACCCGCGCCACCGCGTCGGCGGGGAACGTGGGGTTCTGCTGGCCGAACGTCCCGCCGGCGTTGGCTTCGATGAGCGTGGTCCCGAGCTGGCTGAGCTTGGCCTTCAGGTCGCCCTTGGCGCTCTCCGTCAGCCCGACCGCCCCGACCATGGCCGCGACGCCGACAATGGGCCCGAGCATGATGAGCAGCGTGCGCATCTTGCGTGCTGTCAGCCCCGCCCACGCCACGGTGAGCAGGTCGCGCAGCCGGCTCACCCGACGAGCTCCTTGCGCTGGTCGCTGACGACGCGGCCGTCGCGCATCGACACCATGCGTGCCGTCGTGGCTGCGATCCCGAGGTCGTGGGTCACCATGACCACGGCGCGGTCAGCCGACTGCAGGTTGTGGAAGATCTCGAGGACGTGGGCGGCGTTGGCGGAGTCGAGGGCGCCGGTCGGTTCGTCGGCGAGCACGATGAGGGGCTCGGTCACGATGGCGCGCGCGATGGCGACGCGCTGCTGCTCGCCGCCGGACATCTGCAGGGGCCGGTGGTCGGCCCGGTGCTCGAGCCCGACGAGGGCCAGTGCGTCGAGGGCCAGGCGCCGGCGGGCCGACGCCCGCAGCCCGCGGTAGAGCAGGGCGGTCTCGACGTTGCCCGCCGCAGTGAGGTGGGGGATGAGGTGGAACTGCTGGAACACGAAGCCGATCGAGTCCCCGCGCAGGGCCGAGCGCCGGGCATCGTCGAGGGCGGCGACGTCGGTGCCCGCCACGCGCACCGTCCCCGACGACGGGAGGTCGAGCAGGCCGAGCAGGCCGAGCATCGTCGACTTGCCGGACCCGGACGGCCCGACGATCGACATGAAGTCGCCGGCGAGGATCTGCAGGGACACCTCACGCAGGGCGTAGACGGGGACGCCCTCGCCGTAGACGCGAGAGACGTCCTCGAGCTCGAGGAGGACGTCTGCGTTCATCCCTTGGTCTTGCTCGTCTCCACGATGACGACCTCGTCGCCCCGCAGGCCGCTCTCCACCTCGATGAAGTCGTCCACCGAGAGGCCCGTCTTCACGTTCACCTCGTCGACGCGCCCGCCGTGGGCGAGGTCGATCACGCGCACGACGTCCTGGCCGCTGCCGTTCTGCTTGACGGCGGCGATCGGCACGGTGAGGACGTTGGCCTTCTCCTGCACGACGACATCGATCGACACGGTGGCGCCGTCGGCGGCGCCCAGGTTCCCAACGGTGATCTTGCCCTTGTAGACCTGCGCCTTCGTCGTCGGGTCCGTCGTGATGTTGTCGTCGATCTCGGAGATCACCCCCGTCGCCTGGGCGTCACCGCCCGACAGCTTCACGGTCGCCTGGTCCCCGACCTTCAGGCGCGTGCGGTCGGACGCCGATGCCTGGAGGGTCACGGTGAACGCCGTGTCGGTGAGCGACATGAGCGGCACACCCGGTTGCACCAGGTCGCCCTCCTTCACGAGCACCTGGCCGACCCGGACCGGCCAGCTGGCGACGATCATGTCAAGGGGTTCGAACACGACGTTGCGGTTGATCGTCCGCAGCATGACGTTGACGCTGGTCTGGCCCGCCGGCAGCACCGCCGTCCCGGTGAGCGCCTGGTAGTCCTGCCCGGGCACGGCCGTGCCGACGGCCTGGAACTGCACGGACGTGTCTTTCGCCGGCGCCTGGTCGGCCGTGATGGTGAAGCTCGTCGCCGCGCCCGCGGCCACGCTCGGAGCCGCAGCGATGATGCTGAGCTCGGGCAGGTTCTGGCTGACGATCTTGGTGGCGACCGCGTTCGCGGTGCCGACGACGTACGCCGAGCTCGGGACGAGCGAGACGAACAGGACCGTGTCGGGCTCGACGCGGTTGTCGGCGATGGTGGGCACCTGTACGACCAGCGAGGTCTGGCCGGGCGGCACGGTCAGCTGCACGTTCGGGGGCGTGTAGTCGACGCCCTGCACGGCGGTGCCCGCGTACGCCAATGCCACGTCGAGCGACGTGGTCAACGCCCTGGACAGCCCGATGGTGATGGCGAAGGGCTGGCCCTTGTTCAACTGGTGCGTGCCCGTCTCGAGGCTGACGACGGGAAGCGCGGCCGCGCCCACCGGCCCGAGGATCGTGACCGTCGCGCTCTTGACCGCGCCGATGGCGTACGCGGTGCCGGGCACGAGGGAGACCACGACGTGGCGGTCGGGCTGCAGGACCTCGTTGACCAGGGTCGGCACCGTGATCGCCAGCTGCGACTGCCCGGCGTGCAGGATGTAGGTCGACGCGATCTGCTGGTAGTCCTTCGACGGCGTGGCGTCGCCGCCGACCTGCACGTCGACCTCGGTGTCCTGGACGGGAGGCTGGTCGGCCGAGACGAGGACCGTCGCGGTGTCACCCGGGGACACGGCGCCGCCGCCGCTGACGGTCAGCTTGGGCACGTCATTGGAGACGATCGTCGTCGTGGCCGACCCCGGGGCGCCGACGGTGTAGCCGGAGCCGGCAACGAGCGAGAGGGTGAGCGTCTGGTTGGGCTCGACGACGCCGTTCAGGCGGGTCGGGACCTGCACCTGCGCGGACGTGGCACCGGCCTGGATCACGAACGGGCCCGTCGGCGGGAGCGCGTCGTTCGTCGTGGCGCTGCCGCCCGTGGAGACGCTGAAGGTCAGGGCGCTCGCCGGCGCCGAGGACGCGTACACGATGAACGTGGCCGGCTGGCCCTTCGGTGTCTGGGCGCCCACCGCGTAGACGGTGAGCTCGGGCGTCGCCGGCGCGTTCACGGCGGCGAGGAGCACGGCGCCGGCCGGCGGCCCGGTGCGCGCCCCGACGGTGACGGCCGCAGGCGGCCCGACGCGCGCCGCGAGGGTCGCGGGCGCGGGCGGGCCGGTGCGCGCCGCCGTCTTCACCGGTGCCGACGGCCCGATCGTCACCGCCGCTGTCCCCCTGGGGCCCACCTTGTAGGCGCCACTTTGGGCCAGTGAGACGGTGACCGTCTGGGGCTTCTGCGGGGCGACTCCCGGGTACCCGTGCGCGGCCTGCCACTGCGCCAGGGCGAAGCGCGTCTGCTCGGTGTAGAGCGGGCCGACGGCGCCGACGTTGAACCCCGTCGAGGCCAGGATCTGGTTCAGCTGGAGGACGTCGGGCCCGGAGTCGCCGACGTCGAGGGACCGGAAGAACGGGAACGACCCCTGCTCGGCGACGGCGTCACGCCCATTGACGGCCAGCATGGGCTGGCCGGTCTGCACGACCGCGCCGTCGTCGATGTGCACGGCGCTCACCTGGGCCGCCGTCGTTGCCGAGACCTTGCGCTGCTCGACGCGGCTGAGCGTCCCGCTAAGTGTGACCTTGTCCTCAAGCGTGCGCCGGGTCACGGCCGCGGTGACGACCAGCTGGCGCGGCGTGCTGCCGCTGCCGCTCGACACCGTCAGACCGACCGCGATGGCGCCGGCCGCGACGAGGCACACGAGCAACCACCGCAACCGCCGCATGGCTCAGCCCCCGCTGCCCGTCTGGGCCTGCACCTGCGCCGCGCACTCCCGGATGTCGCTCGAGCTGATGACGTCCTGGCCGGGCGGCGGGGTGAGCTGTGGGCCGCCGCCCGATGTGCTGAACGAGAACAGCCGGCCCTGCGCGTCGGGCTTCGGGTCGGGGATCTTCCAGCCCCGCCCGATCATGCAGTCGCGCCACTTCAGGTACCCGGCGTTCTGCGTCTTGATCTGCTCCGGCGTCATGTTGTTCTGCGCGGTCTGGAAGTCCTTGAGCGCTTGCACGATGTGGCTCTGCGCCGCGCACGTCGTGAGGCTCTTGAGGTAGTTGGGGTCGTTGGCGGGTGACGTCGGGTTCTTGGGGTCGGGGGCGCCGACGAACTTCACCCCGAGGCCCTTCAGGCACGAGCTGAAGTCGCTCGTCGCCTGGAAGAACGCCGTGGTGGGGTCCTGTTTGGCGAGCGGGATCGTCGAGCCCGTGGCCGTGGTTGTCGGCCCGCCGGCGCCCGCGCCGGTTGCGCCCGCGCCGGTTGCGCCCGCGCCCGCCGCGCCCGCCGCCTGCGCGCTCGCCGCCGGCGCAGGGGGCGTGGTCGCGGGCGCCGACACCCCGTGCCGGGTGACGGTCCACCCCGGCGGAAGCTGGATGTCGAGCTGCCCGGCGCGGATGATGTCGGTGCGCTGGGCGTGCGCGGTACTGCACGCCGCGACGAGCGCGGCTGCGGTGATCGCCATGCCGACCCGCTTGACGCCCCCCACCTCTGCCGGCCCCCTGTCGCACGTGCGCCGCCGTCGCGGACGGTAGCAGAGCCTGTCGCGTCGACGGCCGCGCGCGCCACTCTCCGCGTCCGCCTGTGCGTGGTTCGCGGTGGTTGGTGGTCAGGCGCGCAGTTCGTTCACCCCGCCCGGCCCGCACACGAGCGTCACGTCCGCGCCGACCCATTCCTCGCGCTCGAACGCGTCGAGGAGGTCGTCGCCGCGCACCCTGGCGTAGGCGCGGCGGCCCCCGTCGACGTCGCAGACGGCCAGGCCCCACTCCGCCTCGCCCGAGCGGGCGTGGGCCACGCTGTAGCCGGCGACCGTCGCCGGCCCGTCCCACGTGGCCACGATCTCGCGGCGCTCAGTGATCCCCGCCTGCACGCCGGCTTCGTCGGGGAGCGGCGGCGGCCCGCCCGCGGGCGGCACGGTCGAGTAGACGCCGAAGACGTGCTTGGTCAGGTACATGCCGATGCCGTTGAGCAGCCCGATGCTCCCGGGGTCCGACCGCAGCACGTCGGTCATGGTGGCGATGCTGTGCGTCACGTAGTTGCTCGACGGGCCGCCGAAGTAGGGGAGGCCGCCGGTGACGGTCAGCGCGCGCCCGTCGCCGTCGCGGAGCCCGAGCGCGTCGCGCGCCACGTTGACGGAGCTGGGATAGCAGCTGTACAGGTCGATGTGGGCGACGTCGTCCACGCCCGCGCCAGCGCAGCGCAGCGCCTCGCGCGACGCGGCGCGCATGGCCGGTGATGCACCGAGGTCGGGGTGCTCGGCGAGGTACACCGGGTCGTCGGCGTAGCACCAGCCCCGCAGGTAGACGCGCCGGTCGCGAGGCACGCCGAGGCGGTCCGCCTCCGCGTCGCTCGCGATGATCACGGCCGCGGCCATGTCCACGTCGATCACCGACACCATGTACTTGGTGTACGGGTAGCCGATGAGGCGGTTGACGGGCGTCACCTCCGTGATCTCGCCCGGCGACCGCTCGACGGGGAACCATGCATGGGGGTTGGCCGCCGCCACGCGTGTGAACGGTGACAGCAGCTCGCCGAGCTGCACGCGGTAGTCGGCCGGCGTGATGCCGAGCCGGGCGCGGCGGGCCACGTCGAACACCGGGAACTGCAGCCACGCGTTCTTCACGTCGTGGGCGACCTCGGCCGGGTGCGGCGGGGCGGGGAACGGCATGCCGGCGGGGGCCGGGTCGCGGAACGACCACGGCAGCTCGCCGCCCGACTTGCGCACGGTCTCGAGCACCTCGGCGCCGGTGACGACCGCCAGGTCGACCTCGCCCGCCATAATCGAGCGGGCCGCAGTCTGGACGAGGACCTGCCCGATGGTGCCGCCGATCCCCGAGTACACGCGTTGGCGCGGGGCGATGCCGAGGGCGTCGGCCAGCCGGTCCACCGGCCGGTCGTAGGGCCACGACTGGCAGTAGACGATGGCGAGCGAGCCGGCGGCGTCGAGGACGCGCCCCCCATGGCCGGGAAGGGCGTCGTCCGCCGCGGCGCGGCACACGCGCTCCCACAGCACGAGCGGCTCGGGCGCCGGGCCCTCGGGCTTCGGCACCGTGAGCTGGGCGACGCCGATCACGCACGGCGCGCGCGAGCCGCCGGTCACGGGGCGCCGTGGAGCGCGACGGCGCCGAGTTCGGCGGCGCGCCGGCGGTCGAGCTTCCCGTTGGCGGTCAACGGCACCTCCTCGAGTGTGAACCACTGCCGCGGGACCTTGTAGGGCGCGAGCAGCCGGCGGGCCTCCGCGGTGAGCTCGGCCAGCCGGGCGTCGACGGTGACCGGCCCCTTCCCCGACCACACCACGCCGGCGATCGGGACCTCGCCGAGCCGGTCGTCGGGGACGGGCACGACCACCGCGTCGCGGACGAGCTCGGACTGGCGCAGCGCGTCTTCGACCTCGGCGGGGAAGACGTTGAACCCGCCGACGATCAGCATCTCCTTCAACCGCCCCGTGACGTACAGGATCCCGTGCTCGTCGACGCGGCCCACGTCGCCGGTGTGGTACCACCCGTCGGCATCCACCGGCAACGGCTCGGTGCCGTCCTCGGTGAGGTAGCGGCCGGCGCGTGACGGGTCCGGGCGCCCGAGGATCTCGCCTTCGTCCCCCGGCGCGACATCGCGCCCGTCGGGGCCGACGATGCGCAGCGGGCAGCCCTCGGGGACGCGGCCGACCGAGCCCGGCCCGCGCCGCCCGGCGAGGGCGTCGTCGTAGCGCTCGAGCGCGGTGATCCCGCCCTCGGTCGAGCCGTAGGCCTGCAGAACGGGGACGCCGTAGCGCCGCTCGAACTCCTCACGCGTGGCCATCGGCAGCGGGGCCGTGCCGGACGTGACGTACTTCAGCGAGCCGAGGCTGATGTCCTCGTCGGTATAGGCGAGGGCGTGGACCATGGCGGGTGTCAGCTGCAGGGTGTCGAGCGGGTAGCGCGCCGCCAGGTCGCGCATGACGCGCACGTCGAACTTCGGGACGAGGAGGATCGCCCGCCCGACGTACATGCGGAAGATCACTCGGCCGAGGGCGGCCATGTGCCCGAACGGGTTGAACGAGATCGACGGTGGCCGGTCGCCGGGGGCGGTGCGCGGGCGGAACCCCGCGTCGCGGGCGTAGGCAGACGCGGTCGTGCGCGCCCCCTCGACGAGGCGGCGGTGGGTGTGCACGATCGCCTTGGGCTCGGCCGTGGTGCCCGACGTGAAGAAGATGGCAGCCGTGTCGTCGGCGCCCGGCACGACGCCGGGCAGGTCCGCGCCGCCGGCAGCGCGCGCGACACCCTCGGGGCCCGCGTCGCCCTCGGCGTCGACCTCGCTGCCCGCGACGCCTTCGGCGTCGACCTCGATCAGCGGCCACCCGCCCTCGAGCGCCGCGCCCGTGGGCACGACGACGGCACGGGGCCGCACCAGCGCGAACCGGCGCTCGGCCTCGGCGGGCGGCGACAGCGCGCCGCACGCCGCGAACGCGCACCCGCACGACCAGGCGGCCAGCACGGCGACGACCCACGCAGGGTCGTTCCACAGGTAGACGCCGACCACGTCGCCCGGCGCCGCCCCGTGCGCCCGGAGGGTGCCGGCGAGGGCGTCGACGTGCTCCGCCAGCAGCGCGTAGGGGCGCCCGACGCCGTCGGCCGTGTAGAGGAACGGGTACGCCGGGTCGCGCTCGGCCCGCACCCGGAACATCTCGAGCGCGGTCTCGACCATCAGGACCGCAGCACCTGGCTCCAGGGGATGTCCCGGTCGACGGCGGGCTCACGCGGCAGGCCGAGGACCTTCTCACCGAGGATGTTGCGCTGGATCTCGCTCGTCCCGCCCGCGATCGTCTGCGAGCGGGCGCGCAGGAACCCGTACTCGGTCGTCGACGCCCACCGGTCGTCAGCCGCGTGGGCGACGCCGTTGAGCCCTTCGAGGTCGAGCGAGAGCGTCTGCAGCGCCTGCACGGTCTCGCTGTGGAACAGCTTCAGGACCGAGTACTCGTTGCCCGGCGGCCTGCCCGCCCGGCGCCCGGCTTCGATGCGCATGCGCGTCCAGTGCTCGATCCTGTCGCGGGTGTACGCGACCGCGAGGCGCTGGCGCAGGGCGGTGTCGCCGACGGGGCAGTAGTGGCGCAGGAGCGCGTCGACCGTGCGCCCGACGTGCATGCTCGGCGCAGAGGCACCCCCGCCCACACCGGCGCCGCGCTCGAAGGTGAGCAGGCTGCTGGCCATGCGCCAGCCCTCGCCGAGGCCGCCCAGGCGCTGGGCGTCGGGGCACGCGACGTCGTCGAAGAACACCTCGTTGAAGAACGCCTCGCCGGTGATCTGCCGCAGCGGGCGCACGGTGACCCCGGGCGTGAACATGTCGAGCAGGAAGATGGACAGTCCCTGGTGCTTGGGGACGTCGGGATCGGTCCGCGCCAGCAGCAGGCCCATCTGCGCCTTGTGCGCCCAGCTCGACCACACCTTCTGGCCGTTGACCACCCACTGGTCGCCGTCGCGCACGGCACGCGTCGACAGCCCGGCGAGGTCCGAGCCGGCCCCGGGCTCGCTGAACAGCTGCACCCAGATCTCGCGCTGGTGGGCGATGGGCGGGAGGTAGCGCCCCTTCTGCTCGTCGGTGCCCCACCGCAGGAGGGCTTGCGACACGTTGATGCCGAGCGGGTTGTCGGTGCGCGGCACCTTGTAGCGGCGCAGCACGTTGTTGACGACGCCGGCGCGGTGCGAGTCGAACCCGTGCCCCCCGTACTCAACGGGCCACGAGGAGAAGAACCAGCCCGAGTCGCCGAGCCGCTCCCACCAGTCGGCCGTGTCGAGGCGCTCGCGCGCGGCGCGCAGCGCGGCCGCGTCATCGTGGTCGATGGCGTCGACCCACTCGCGGGGGAGGTTGGCGCGCAGCCACTCCTCGACCTCGTCGGCGAGCGCCTTGTCGTCATCCATGGCGGGACCAGTTGGGCTTGCGCTTCTCGACGAACGCCGCCGGGCCCTCGAGGGCGTCGGGGTGGCCCCGGTGGGCGACCAGCATCTCCCACCCCTGCTGCATCGCCTCCCCGAAGGGCAGCTCGAGGGCGGCCCACACGGCGCGCTTGGTGACCTCGATGGCGGCCGGTGACCCTTCCGCTGCGGCCTCGGCGAGCTCGAGGGCACGGGGCATCAACCGCTCCGCGGGCACGACCTCGTCCACCAGGCTCACGCGGAGCGCCTCCCTGGCGTCCATGCGCCCGGCGCGCCCGAGCACTGCGAACCGCAGGGCGTTGCCGAGCCCCATGCGCGGCGCCAGCGAGATGGGTTCAAGGGCGCTGACCTGCCCGACCGACACGTGCGGGTCGACAAACGAGGCGTCCTCGGACGCGAGCACCACGTCCGCATCGGCGATGAAGTGCAGCCCGCCCCCTGCGCACACCCCGTTGACGGCGACGATCGTCGGGAGCCACACGTCGTTCTGCAGCGCGGTCATCTTCTGGTTCTCGGAGATCTTGTTGGACTTGTGCTCCCGGAACCCGCCGCGCTCGCCGACGCGCTTGAGGTCCATCCCCACGCAGAAGCCGCGCCCGGCGCCCGTCACGATGACGGCCCCGAGCTCGGGGTCCGACTTCACCTGCGCCCACAGCTTGGGCAGGCCCTCGTGCATGCTGTCGCTGAGGGCGTTGAGGCGGTCGGGGCGGTTGAGGGTGATGATGCCGACCCTCCCGCGCTTTTCGTACAGCAGATCGTCGTCCATCCCTACCCCCTTAGCGTCGCGGCAGCCCGAGGATGCGCTGGGCGATGATGTTGCGCTGGATCTGTTCGGACCCGCCGTACACGCTCGACGCGCGCGACCACAGGTAGCGCGACGGGACCTCCCAGTCCTCGCCGGTCACGCCGTCGGTCCGGGCGGCGTCGAGCACGAGCGTCCCGAGCGCCTGCTCGGAGCGGACCATGAGCAGCTTGTCGACCGACGAACCCGGCCCGGGCGCCTCGCCCTTGGCCCTCTTGGTGAGGCTCTCGAGCAGGTGGAGCCGGCACGCCTCCACGGCCACGTAGGCGCGGGCGAGGGCCTCCTCGGCATTGGGGTCACCCGCGCTGGCGTGGACGAGCTCGCGCAGTTCGGTGCGGTAGGTCGCGATCACGCCGAGCTCCGACGGCCCCCGTTCGTAGGCGAGCACGACCGTCGCCAGCGGCCACCCCGAGCCCTCCTCGCCGATGCGGTCGGTCACCGGGACGCGCGCATCGTCGAAGAACACCTCGCAGAAGCGGGTCCCGCCCCACGCCTGTTTCATCGGGCGCACAGTGATGCCCGGCGTGCGCATGTCGAGCGTGAACGCGGTGATGCCCTTGTGCTTCGGCGCATCGCGATCGGTGCGGGCGAGGAGCAGGCACCAGTCGGCGAACTGGGCGCCGCTGGTCCAGAGCTTCTGGCCGTTGAGGCGGTAGGTGTCGCCGTCGCGCTCGGCGAGCGTGCGCAGCGACGCCAGGTCGGACCCGGCCCCCGGCTCGCTGAACCCCTGGCACCACGTCGTCTGGCCGCTCATCATCCCGGGCAGGTGCCGGCGCCGTTGCTCCTCGGTGCCGTAGGCAAGGATGGCGCGCCCGAGCCACCCGACGGACGGTGCGGCGTGCGCGATCCCGGCGGCGCCGAGCTCCTCGTTGAAGATGGCCTCGTAGATCGGGCTCAGGTCATGGCCGCCGTAGGCCGACGGCCAGCTGAGCCCCACCCAGCCGCCCTCGAACAGCGTCTGGTGCCACCGCTTCTTGTAGAGGTGCTCGGCCAGCGAGTCGCCGATCGACGCGGGCGGGCCGGGGTCGTGGTCGGCCAGCCAGGCGCGCAAGCGGGCGCGGAACGCCGCCTCCTCCGCGGAGTCGTCATAGTCCAACGCCGGCCTCCGCTCTGCGCAGTTCGGCGATGCGCCGGAAGTGCACGCGCTCGTCGCCGAGGAACGCGCGGTCGAACAGCATGCGCTTCAGGAACACGTGGGCGCGGCACTCCCACGTCAACCCCATCCCGCCGTGCACCTGCACCACGGCCTCGCACACCTTCTTGCCGACGTCCGAGCAGTACGCCTTCGCCGTGTGGGCGGCGAGCTCGGCGTCGCCGAGCGGGCGGTGCTCGATGGCCCACGCCGCGTAGACCGCGACGCTGCGCGCCCCCTCGACGTTGGTGTGCTGGTCGGCGAGCAGGTGCTGGATGGCCTGGAAGCTGCCGATCGGGACGCCGAACTGCTCGCGCGAGATGGCGTGGTCGACGGCCAGCTGGAGGGCGCCTTCCATCACGCCCACCATGTCGGCGCTGACGAGCGCCAGCGCCGCGCACCGCCATCGCAGCTCGTCGGCGGTGCCGAGCGACCCCCAGTCGCCGCCGGCCAGCGCGCCCTCACGTGTCCACCGCATGCTGCGGGTGAGGTCCACGCCCGGCGAGGGCGGGCCGAGCTCCACCGCCGTGAGCGCCGTCCCGCCGTCCGCCCGGGCGATCGCCACGTCGGCGCCGGACGCGTCCCACGCCAGCGCCCGCCCGGCGGCGCGGGCGATCGAGAAGTCCGTCGGGTCGATCGCCACGGCGACGCGACGCGTGCCGGAGGCCACCGCGTCGACAAGGGTGGGGTCGGCGCGGGCGAGGGTGAGCAGCTGGGCGGGCAGCACGCCGCAGCCGAGGTAGGGGACCGGCGCGAGCGATCGGCCCAGCGCACCGGCGGCGATGGCGGCGTCGGTGAGCGAGCCGAGGCCGGCGCCCAGGGCGAGGGCACCCGCGTCCGCCAAGCGCGCCCAGAGCGTGGCGTCGTCGAACCCGTCCAGCCCGGCGACCGTCGCCGGCACCGCCTTCTCGGCGATGGCGAGGACGGTGTCGCGCAGGAGGAGTTCCTCGTCGCTGAACTGGACGTCCACCGGTCGAACCTACCCAACGGCGCCGCTCGCCCGCAGCAGCGCGACCTCGTCGTCGGACAGGCCCATGTCGGCGAGCACGTCGGCGGTGTCGGCACCGAGCGGCGGCGCCGGGCGGGCGATGGGCGCCCCGATGTCGACGAACCGGGCCGCGGGCCGCGGCTGCACCACCCGGCCGAGCACCGGGTCGACGGACTCCTCGAGCGAGCCGGCGGCCACGACCTGCGGTTGGTGGGCGACGTCCTCGAGGGCGACGAGGGGAGCGCACGCCACATCGTTGGCGCTGAGCCGCTCGAGGACCTCGGTGGTGGGGAGGGCCCCGAAGATGGCACCGATCTGGCGCATGGCCCGCCCGCCGTTCTTGAGGCGGAGCCCGGGCGTGGCGAAGTCAGGGTCGTCGAGCAGGTGCGTGAGCCCCGACGCGCGGAACAGGCCCTGCCACTGCTCGTCGGTCACCGCGATGAGCACGATGTAGCCGTCGGCGGTCTGCGTCGGGCGGAACGTGTTGGCGATCGGGGGCACCACCGTCACGGGGTCGAGGCACGTCTGGTTCATCATCCCGTCGGGCCACGTGAAGCTGAGCGCGGCGTCGAGCATCGGCACCTCGATGCGCGTCCCCCGACCGGACGTCGCCCTGGCGAACAGCGCAGCCGTCACGGCCTGGGCGACCGTGTAGCCCGTCACCTTGTCCACGATCCCCTGGCGCACGAGGGCGCCCGTCCCGCTGCGCGGGTCGGACTGCAGCGCGGCGATGCCCGACAAGGCCTGCACCACGTGGTCGTACGCGGGCAGCGCCGCCATCGGCCCCGTGGTCCCGAAGCCGTTGATCGAGACGTACACGAGCGACGGGTTGCGCGCGCACAGCTCGTCGGGGCCGAGGCCGAGGCGCTCGACGACACCCGGGCGGAAGTTCTGCACGACGACGTCGGCCGCGTCCGAGAGCCGCAGGGCTAGGTCGCGCCCGGCGGCCTGCTGGACGTCGACGACGATGGAGCGCTTCCCGCGGTTGAGGTTGGCGAAGTAGGCGGACGTGCCGTCGCGCCCGCTGCCGATGCGCCGCACGACGTCGCCGCCCGGCGGCTCGAGCTTGAGCACGTCGGCACCCTGCTGGGCGAGGATCAGCGTCGCCGTCGGCCCGGTCATGTTCACGCTCAGGTCGAGGACCTTGACCCCCGCGAGCGGCCCGCCGCCGGTGCCGCCCCGCACGGCCGGCCACCCGGGCGGCCACGCGGGCGGCGCGGGCCGCGCCGGCGCGGCCCGCGCGGGCGGCGCGTCGCTCATCGTTCGGCCCCGGCTTGCGCCCCGGCGAGCAGCGGCGGCGGCGTCAGCGGGAACGCCGGCTGGCCGGCGACCCGCCACGGCAGGCCGATCAACCGGCGCGTGCCCCAGTCCGGGTGCGTCACCTCGACGAAGAACCCGCGCTCGGCCAGGTGCCCGTCCGCGATCAGCGTCGCCGCCGTCTCGACGACCGCCGCAGCGACGCCGTGTGCGTCGAGGGCGGCGACGAGCTCGCGCGCCGCGCGCCCCGACGTTGCCCCCGCGACCACATCGTCGAGGTCGTCCCGGTGCTCGTAGCGCGCCTCGGCCGACGCGAAGCGCTCGTCGGCGTCGATGCCGAGCACGGCGCGCGCCGCGCCCCATTCGGCGTCGCCGTGCACGGCGATTGCCACCCAGTCCTCTCCGGCGGGGTACACGCCGCACGGCGCGTACGGGTACTGGTCGTTGGCCCGGTCGGTCGTCTCCACACCGGCCGACGCGGCGGCGAGGAACTCGTTGAAGCGCGACGTGATCAGCTCGGCCATCGAGAAGTCGAGCCCGGCGCCCACTCGGCGCGCCGGGCCGGCCGCCCACGCGGCCACGATCGTGGCGATGGCGAACCCGCTCACGAGGTCGGCCCACGCCATGTCGATCTCGACGGGAGCCCCGCTCGCCGTGCGCGTCAGGTACCCGAGCCCGCACGACGTCTGCAGGTTGTAGGCGTAGGCCCGGTAGGCCGACCACGGCCCGTCGTGGCCGAAGCCCGACGAGCTCAGCGCCAGCAGCGCCGGGTGGGTGCGCGCCAGGGTGGCGGCGTCGACCCCGAGGCGGCGGGCGCGCCCCGGGCCGAAGTTCTCCACCACGACGTCGGCGCCGGCGATGGCGTCCTCGACACCGCGCTGGTCCTCGAGGGAGGCGCTGCGGCTGCGCTTAGAGTGGTTGACCGCGGCGAAGTACGCGGCCCGCTCCATGCCGGGGGTGCTGTCGATGAACGGGCCCCGCCGCCGGTACATGTCGAGCCGGTCGGGGTCCTCGAGCTTGGTGACCTCCGCCCCCATGGCACCGAGGAGCGCGCCGGCCAGCGGCACGGCGAGGACGTGGCCGGCCTCCGCCACCTTGGCGCCCTGCAACCCGCCCGCCGCCGAGGCCACCGGCGGCGACGCCTGCGCCACCTGCCGCACGGGTGAGCCCATCACCGTGACCGGTGTCCCCCCCGCGTCGATGACGCGCCACGAACCGCGCGCTGCGTAGTGCGCCGAGGCCAGGATCTCCTCCGGCGAGTACATCGCCGTCGCGGGGACGCCGTTGGCCTGCAGGGCCTCCTCCAGGTCGCGCTTGGGCCGGGTGGCGGTGACCTCCGCCAGGCGCGCATCGATATCCGCCGCGTGCTCGGTGCGCGCCGCCGTCGTGCCGAACGGCTCTGCCCACGCCGGGGTGCCGAGGGCGCGCACGAGGCCCTCCCACTGGTGGTCCTCCATCGCCGAGATGCGCAGCACCCCGTCGGCGCACGGGTAGAACCCCGCCGGCGCCCCGTACCGGCGCGCCCCGGCGTCACCGGTGCAGTTCAACAGGGCGTGGACCACGCGCAGCACCGGGCCGGTGACGAGGGCGGCCTCCTGGGCGGACACGTCGAGGTGCACGGGGCCGGCGCGCCGCGACAGGTCGAGCGCGTGGCATGCCGCCAGCGCGGCGACCTGCCCGGCCGACAGCAGCGCCTGGCAGCCGGCGAGCTTGAGCGGCTGCCGGCTCGCCGGGTCGGATGCCGCCGACAGCAGCCCACCGGCGGCGGCCACGGTGAGCTCGGTGCCGAACGTGCCCCGGCGCGGGCCCGACAACCCGGCCGCGCTGATGGTCACCCACGCGCCGCCGTTGCGCGCCGCCACCGACGCCAGGTAGGAGCCGACGTCGGTGCCGCCGCCCACGCGGTCGCACACCACGACGTCGAACCCCCCGCCGGGCTCGGCCCCCACCGTCTCCTTGCCGTCGTCGAGGACCGCGGCCAGCAGCGACGTGCCGTCGGGGAGCGCCGGACGCAGCTGGTGGAGGGGTGACGACGGGTCGCGCACCTTCGTCACGTGGGCGCCGAAGCCGGCCAGCACGGCCGTCGCGTAGGAGCCGGCGACGCCGTCCCCGGTCTCGAGCACGCGCAGTCCGTCGAGGAAGGCGGGGGTCACCTCGGCCCGGGGCCCACGGCGGGGGGCACGTCCGCCAGGTCGGGCGGCGGAACGGTGACGCGCGCGGCCGACGTCGGCAGCAGGACCGTCGCCGTCGCCCAGCACGTGACGTCGCCGCGCTGGTTGCGGCCCTCGACCCGCACGTCGGCCTCCGCGCGGCCGCCCTCGCGCCGCAGCCCGACGACCGAGCCCGACACCACGTGGGCGTCGCCGAGGTAATTGAACTTCGTCACGGCCGCGGACATCTTCCAGAGCCACGCCGCGTCGCCCATCCAGTTGGTGATGAGCTGCGCCATCCAGTTGGTGCGCATGGCGCCGTAGTCGTAGGCCGCGGGGTGGCCGAGGTGCTGCGCCCACGCGTCCTCCCAGTGGCAGCGCTGCGCGCTGTCGGGGACGCCGAACTCGTTGGCGGGGTAGAAGCGCGGCACCCGTTTGCGGTTCTTGTACGCGACCTTCCCCGAGCCGCCCCCGTAGCCGCCCCACCCGATGCCGATGTGGTAGGTGATCATGTCGGTCAGGGTGAGCGGGCCCTTGGCGATGGTGCCGAGGTCGTCGCCCACGCGCACGTCGTCCCACAGCCGCGGGGTGCCCCCGCGCACCTCCTCGGCCTCGTAGAGCCGGTCGTACTCGGCGATGTGCTGGGGCGTGTAGCGGGGCCGCTCGATGCCGCGGTACTTCCCCGCCGCGCCGGACGCGTCGCGCTCCGCGTGCCAGAAGTCGAGGTAGCGGGCGGCGACGACCGCGCCGGCGCCATCGCGCCACTCGACCCGGTGCGACACCAGCGCGCCCACGCCGCCGCCGAACTCGCTGCGCTTGAGCTCGGCCGCGTCGAGGCACTGCTGCTTGGTCAGCTGCATGCCGGGCGTGACGGGCTGGGCGAACAGCCACCGCTCGCCGCACAGGTACTGGCCGATACCGCCGAGGGGGTCGCCGCCCGCCATCTCGCGCTGCTGTTCGGGCGTCCACGACACCGGCACGGGCGACCCGGCCGAGAGCGGGAACATGGGCGGCCCGAGCACGCTGCCCCACACGCCCGCCGCCCCGTACTCGGGGTCGCACCACAGCGGGTTGTCGTCGCCGTAGCCCATGGCGAAGTGGCGGAAGGCGTCCTCGGTGAGCTGCTCGTGGTGCGGCCGCTGCCGGTTGCGCATCGGGATCCCGATGCGCCGCCGTACGGCCTCGATCGTCTCGTCGTCCAAGTGCCCGGTGCCCCCCACCGCCGTCGGACCGTACCAGCCCCGCCGGCCCGGCGGACCACCGGCCGTACGCGCCGGTGTACGGTCCGCACGTGGCCCGGGACGACGACGCCGACGACATCCTCACCGTCCTGCGCAAGTGGCTCGAGCGCGACGTGGCACCGGTCGTGCTCGAGCTCGAGCACGCCGACGAGTACCCCCGGCAGCTGGTCGAGCAGATGCGCGAGTTCGGGCTGTTCGGCGCGACCATCCCCGCGGAGTACGGCGGCCTCGGCTTGCGCGCCGGCGCCTACGCCAGGGTCGTCGAGGAGATCTCGCGCGTGTGGATGTCGCTCACCGGCGTCCTCAACTCGCACCTCATGATGGCCGAGCTCGTGCGCCGCTACGGCTCCGACGACCAGCGGGCGCGGTTCCTCCCGGCGTTCGCGGCGGGCGACCTGCGCGGCGGCCTCGCCCTCACCGAGCCCGACTGCGGCAGCGACCTGCAGGCCATCCGCACGGCGGCGCGCCGTGACGGTGACCGGTACTTCGTCAACGGTGCCAAGGCCTGGATCACCAACGGCGGCGAGGGCAACTGCCTCGCGCTCCTCGTGAAGACCGACCCCGACGCCCGGCCCCGGTACGCGGGCATGTCGCTGTTCATCACCCTGAAGACCGACGGCTACCAGGTCGTCCGCAAGCTGCCCAAGCTCGGCTACAAGGGCGTCGACACGGTCGAGCTGCTGTTCGAGGACGTGGCCGTCCCGGCCGACCGGCTCGTCGGCGGCATCGAGGGGCAGGGGTTCTTCCAGACCGTCGGCGCCCTCGAGCTCGGCCGCATCAACATCGCCGCGCGCGGCGTCGGCCTCGCGGACGCGGCGCTGCGGGCGTCGGTCGACTACAGCCGCCACCGCCACACGATGGGCAAGCCCATCGGCGAGCACCAGGCCATCCAGCTCAAGCTCGCCGACATGGCGACCCGCGTCACCGCCGCCCGCCTCCTCGTCGAGAACGCGGCCGACGCGTTCGACGCCGGGCGACGCTGTGACCTCGAAGCGGGGATGGCGAAGCTGTTCGCGTCGGAGGCCGCGCTCGAGAACGCGACCGAGGCGCTGCGCATCCACGCCGCGTACGGCTACTCGGCGGAGGGCCACGTGGAGCGGTACTTCCGCGACGCGCCGCTGCTGTGCATCGGCGAGGGGACGAACGAGATCCAGCGCATCGTCATCGCCCGCCAGCTGCTCGCGCGCGACTGACGCCCCGGCGTTGCCCAGGGTACGGGTGGAGCCCTCGGGCGAGGAGCTCGAACTGCTCCCGGGGGAGGCGGTCGCCGTGGGGGCGTGGCGCCTCGGCTACTGGTGGCCGACGTCGTGCTGGGGCCAGGCCGACTGCATGTTGTGCCGCACGGAGGTGGTCGAGGGGGACGACCGCGTCCTGCCCGCGGGCGACGAGGAGCTCGACGCCATGCGCCGCAAGCTGCCCCGCTCGGCCCAGCGCCCCGGTGCCCGCCTGGCGTGCCGGCTGGTCCCGACCGGCGACGGCGTCGTCGTCCGCAAGGAGGGCCTCCGCCCGCCGTCGTGACCCCCAGGTTGTCCACAGGGCCCTGTGGATAGCCAGGCGCCGGCTGTGGAGAACCTGCGCCCACCTGGCCACGCCCAGCACGCTGACCAGCCCCGGCCGCCGCCCACGGCCGCGGCCGTAAGCTCCCGGCCATGGAGGGGCTCATCTCGGTCGACGACCACGTCATCGAGCCCCCCGGGCTGTGGGCCGACCGGGTGGCCAGGGCGGACCGGGACCGGGCGCCCCACGTCGTGGAGGACGACGGGGCGTCGGTGTGGGTGTACGAGGACAAGCGGATCCGGATCCCGAGCCTGTTCGCCCAGGCCGGGCGGGACGAGGCCGACATCGCCCCGGGGCTGATGTCGTATGCCGACATGCGGCCCGAGTACTACGACGCCCGGGCGCGCACCAAGGACATGGACGCCGACGGCGTGCTCGCGTCGCTGTGCTTCCCGACCATCCCCCGCTACTGCGGCCAGACGTTCCTCGAGGCGCGCGACCGCGACCTGGCGCTGGCCTGCCTGCGGGCCTACAACGACTGGACCATCGAGGAGTGGGCCGGTGCTGCCCCGGGGCGCTTCATCCCCCTCGTCATCGTCCCGTTGTGGGACCCGCCCCTCGCCGCGCAGGAGGTCGAACGGTGCGCCGCGCTCGGCGGGCGTGCGGTCGCGTTCTCCGAGAACCCGGCCAAGCTCGGGCTCCCGTCGCTCCACGACCGCAACGGCTACTGGGACCCGCTGCTGTCGGCCATCAACGACACGGGCCTGCCCATCTGCATCCACTTCGGCTCGTCGTCGATGGTGCCCAACACCGCGGACGACGCGCCGATCTATGTGTCGGCGCTGCTGTCGCCGCTCAACCTGACGTACGCGGCGGCGGACTGGCTGTTCTGCCGCAAGCTCGAGCGGTTCACCAACCTCAAGATCTGCCTGTCCGAGGGCGGCATCGGCTGGATGCCCTACATCATGGAGCGGTCCGAGTACGTGGTGGACCACATGCCGTGGGCCGACCGCTACGAGCCCTTCGATTATTCGGGCGCGCCCCGCGACGGCCTCGGCCCGGCGGTTCGGCCGAGCGAGCTGTTCCGCCGGCACATCTACGGGTGCTTCATCGACGACCGCTTCGGTGTGGCCAACCTCGAGGCGATCGGCATCGACCACGTGATGATGGAGGCGGACTACCCGCACGGCGACGGGACGTTCCCCCACACGATGGCGAACGCGGAGCGGCTGCTCGCCGGCCTCGGCGAGGAGGCGCGGTACCAGATCATGCAGGGGAACGCCCGCCGGGTGTTCAACCTGCCCGAGCCGGAGGAGCGAGCGTGGGCGTCGTCGAAGACTGGGTGAACGCGTACAACGCGCGCGACTTTGCAGGCGTGGCGCGCTGCCTGTCGAAGGACGATTTCGAGCGGGTCGGGCCCTACATGGACGTGATCTCGAGCAGCGCCGAGTACGTCGCTTTCCTCGAGCGGGTCGTGCCCACGCTCGGCGACGACTACCGGCTCGACATCGAGCGGGTGGTGTACGTGCCCGACGCCCACGTCGCCTACGCGGAGCTGATCGAGCACTACCGCCACGACGGCGACATGCGCGACACCCCGGAGATCATCGTGTTCGGCACCGGGGACGACGGGCTCGTGCACCGCATGCGCCTGTACCTGCAGCGCCCGGGCGGCCAGGCGCCCGTTGGCGGCCGCGCCGCGATGGGGACCACCGAGACGTAGCCCGCCGCGGCGCCTCGCCCTTCGATGGCCGTGGCTACCAGACGCGCTGGGTGAAGCCGCAGCTGTCGCGGAAGTCGTTCCCGGGGTCCTCGAGGCGGTCGTAGCTCGACTGCAGTGCGACGCGGCCCGGGCCCGTCACGCGCAGCCACAGGTAGCGGTTGCCCCAGCTGCGCCAGAACTTCATCCCGGCATGGGGGAACTCGACGTGCAGCTGCATCGACACCGACGGGTCCTTGAACAGCAGCGACGGCGGCTTCACGAGGATCGACTCGCCCTGCTGCAGGTCGCGCATGAACGCGTTACCGCCCACCTGCACCAGCACGGCGCCCGGGCCCGACCCGGCCATGAACCGGTCGATGTACTGCCCCAGCGGGTAGTGCCATTCGGTCTCGTTGCTGCTCCCGCTGTCGTCGTCCATCATGCCGGCGACGTCGAGGCCCATCTTCAACAGCGACCCCGCCGCCGACCCGCTCGCCCGCCGCCCCGACGTCGTGAACCAGATCCCGCTCTCGATCCAGTCGTAGGTCACCGCGCCGGTGGCGGCGACCATCTGGTGCTCGCGCACGTCGACCGCCCCGCCCGGCTGGAGGGGTACGGCGAGCAGTTCGCCGGCCGTGTCGTGCGAGAAAGCGATGCGCCCCGGGCCGGTCGCCTGCAGCATGACGAGCGGCATGCCGGCGCGCATGCGGCTCCACGGCTTGGACAGCGGCAGCGCGGACACCGTCACCGTCCGCTCCTGCCACAGGAGCGAGCTGTGGGGGAAGTACACCGTGTCGCCCGCCGACAGGTTGACCTCGGCCACGGGGACGTACTTCCCGGCGATCTGGCACGACGAGTGCCCGAGCTGGATCTTGGCCATGTCCGTCACGGGCGGGAGCTCGGTCCACCCCGACGCCGTCGTGCGCAGGCGCACATCGACGGGCGCGCCGCACGTCGGGCACGACGTGGTGACGCCCGTCGACTCGTTGCGGCAGTACGGGCAGCGGTAGCTGGTCGTCTCGCTCATCCCGTGCCGAACCCCATGTACATGGACTGGATCCCGACCCGGCCCGGCCCGGTGAACTTCAACAGGGTCATGCTCGTCCCCGTCGACGCGCTCACGGCGGCCTGCAGCCCGGACACGAGGCCGCCGACCTTGTCGCCGGTTTTCATCGCCGCCCGCGCCGCCTTGATGCCGGCCAGGCCCCGGCTGGCGAACCCCTTCGCCGCCTGCACCCCGGCCGTCGCCCCGCCGCCACCGCTCCCGTCGGCGTCGGCGCGCTCGATCGCCTGTGTGACGAGCTCCATCTGCACCGACGAGTCCTTGTAGAGGAACCCGCCCGGCTCGACCTGCACCGTCTCGCCTTCGCCGAGCTCGCGCTGCAGCACGTTGCCATACCCGTGCAGCACGACGAGGCCGGTCGCGTCGGTGGCCGCGAACCGGTCGAGGTACATCCCGGAGCCCGAGGCGAGCATGAGCTTGAGGCCCTGGAGCTTCTCGAACGAGTAGGTGAGGCCGGCGGATGCGAGCAGCATGGCGTGCTCGCGCGCGTCGATCTCGGTGCCGGGGTCGACGGGCAGCACGACGATCTCGCCCGGCGCGTCGCGCGAGAACGACACGCGGCCCGGGCCCGTGGCGACGCTGAGGACGAACGGCATGCCCGACAGCAGGCGCTGCTTCATGCCCCCCGGCGTGTCCATCACGGCCATCGCGGTGGTGTCGTCCTTCCACAGCATCACGTGGTGCTCGAAGAACACGGCGTCGCCGCCGCCGAGCTCCACGTCGACGACGGGCACGACGGTCCCGTCGACCTGGGCCGTGCTCGACGACCACTTGATCTCCGTGAGGTCGCGGATCTGGGGGGCCTGCCGCCAGCCGGCGTCGGTGACCAGGTTGCGCAGGTCGAGGGGCGCGCCGCACCGCTCGCACGTGGTGGCCGAGGCCGGGCTCTGACCCCGGCACCAGCGGCACTGGATGCGCTGGGAGGTGTCGGTCACCCCCGGGACACTACTGCGACGTCGCGACTGGGACGTCCCTACTGGGACGTCCCTACTGGGACGGGGTGACGGCCTTGCCGCAGAAGGGCTTGTCGCTCACGGGCACGAAGGCCTTGCCCTGCACCTGCGAGTAGAAGATGCAGATCTTGGGCTTGCCCTGCTGGGTGGCGAAGTCGATGGGCGGGAGCAGCCCCTGGCCGGTGTAGTCGTGCAGCCCCTGCAGGGCCTTGATGTACTCAGCCCGGTTGGGGCACTCGGAGCCGAGCAGCTGCAGGCCCTTGATGAACAGGTCGGCCGACAGCCACCCGATCAGCGACATCTGGCCGATGAGGGCGGACGGCTGGTACTTGGCCATGTCGGCCTTGTACTGCTGGTGCCCCGGCAGGTTGAGCTCGAGCGGAGCGAACTCGGTGCCGAAGAAGTCGCCCTGCAGGTTGGCGCTGAACGCGTTCACGACCCGCTGGTCGTACCCGGTCGAGAACAGCCCGACCTCCTTCAGGCTGGCCTGGGCGAACGCCTTGAGCAGGCCTTGGGCCGTGAGGGCGTCGAGCTCGGTGATGAACCCGTCCGAGCCGGCGGCCTTGGTCTTGGCGACGTCGGCGGTGAAGTCGCCGGTGCCCGGCGCGATGTTGAGGTCCTCGAACCCGACCGGCATGCCGATCGACTTGGCCCCCTCGGCGTCGGCCTTGCTGACCGCGATGGCGGCGGGCGGCGGGCCGGCGAACAGGGCCACGTTGGTGACGCCGTGGGCCTTGAGGAACTCGGCGTTGGTGGACGTCGGCGTCTTCTCCGGGTCGAGCGCCCCGCTCCCCGCGTAAGCGAAGAAGTTCTTGCGCAGCGCCCACGGGTCACCCGACGTCTCCCACCCGACGACGGGGACGCCCTGCTGCTCGAGGTAGGCGCCCGAGCCCTGGCCCGACGGCGGGAACTCGATGATGCCGAACACGTTGTCCGACTCGACCAGCCGCCTGGCCGTGGCCAGGTTCATGGTCGTGTCACCACCGTCGTCGCCGACGTCGATGGTGATCTGGCGGCCGTTGACGCCGCCGGCCGCGTTCTGCGCGGCGACGCGCGCCTGGGCGCCGGCGGTACCCGGCTGGAAGAACCCGGCATAAGCCGGGTTGCCGGAGATCCAGTTGATGAGCCCGATCTTCACGCTGCTCGAGCTGGCGCCCGGGCTGCACGCCACGTTGGCGGCGGGCGCGGCTGTCGTCGTGGCCCCCGCGGCTGCGGCGGCCGTCGTCGCCGGCGCGGCGGTCGTGCTCGCGGTCTTGCTCTTGCTGCTGCTGCACCCCGCGACCAGCGCAGCGGCTGCGATCCCGACGACGAGAGCGCGTCGCGTCGATGCCATGAAGGCCCCCCCTTGTTCCCCTGTGCGGTGCGAGCATAGGCCGCCATGGACGACGACGACCCGATCGCCACGGGGCTCGACCCGTCATGCGTGCTCCCGGCGCGCATCGCGCACTGGGCGGAGGCGCAGCCGTCGCGGCCGTTCCTCGCCGAGGTCGACGGGCCGGAGTGCTCCTTCGGCGAGACGCGCGACGGGATGCTGCGGTGGGCGTCGCTCCTGCGCGCCCGCGGGGTGCGGGCCGGCGACCGCGTGGTGTCGTTCCTCCCGCCCTCGATCGCCGCCCACCTGCTGTGGCTCGGTGCGGCGTGCATCGGCGCCCTGGAGGTCGGCGTCAACCCGGAATTGCGCGGCGCGCTCCTCGACCACGTGCTCGGCGACGCCTCCCCGGTGCTGTGCGTCGGCCTCGCCGAGCACGCATCCCTGGCGCCGGCGGGCACCCCGTTCGTGGAGGCCACCGGTCCGGTGCCGGACGTCGCGCCGATGGCGCCACCCGCCTGGCCGGGGCCGACGGACGCCGCATGTGTCATCTACACGTCGGGCACGACCGGCCCGGCGAAGGGCGTCGTGCTGCCGTGGGCGCAGCTGTCGGCGACGATCGGGCGCATCCCCCGGTCGTCGTTGGGCGCGGACGACGCCGTGTACGCGCCGTGGCCGATGTTCCACGTCACCGGGCGCACGCCGTTGCCGGCGATGGCCGACGTGGGCGGGCGGGTGGTGCTGCGGGCGCGGCCATCCGTCGGCCGGTTCTGGCCCGACATGGTGCGCTACGGGTGCACGAGCACGACCTTCGGCGCGCTCGCCGCCCTCCTGCTCGACGAGGACGCACCGGCGGGGCACCGCGTGCGCTGGGTGTTCATGGCGCCGCGAGGGGAACTGTCGCTGCGGGTCCAGAACAAGTTCGGCGTGCAGGTGCTCGCCAACTACGGGAGCACCGAGGTCGGGTTCCCGATCCTCAACCGGCGTTTCGGCCCCGCGACGGCGGACGTGTCGGGCTGGCCGCGCGACGGCTACCTGGTGCGCATCGTCCGCGAGGGCCGCGACGTCGCCGACGGCGAGCCGGGGGAGATGTGGATCGGCGCACGCGACCGCAGGGTCATGTTCTCCGGCTACCTCGGACGTGACGGCGACCCGATGGAGGACGGGTGGTTCCGGACCGGCGACATCGTGACGCGGCGCGCCGACGGGGGGATCGTGTTCGTGGACCGGATGCGCGACATCATCCGGCGGTTCGGTGAGAACATCTCTTCCCTCGCCGTCGAGTCGGTCGTTGCGACCGACCCAGACGTCACCGACTGCGCCGCGCTGGCGTCACCGTCGGACATCTGCGGCGAGGAGGTGCTCCTCGTCGTGAGCCCATCGACGGTCGGGCCCGAGGCGTTGTTCGAGCGCCTCGCGGCGCGCCTGCCGCGCTATGCGCTCCCCGCCTACATCGCCGTGCGTGACGCGCTGCCGAAGACGCCCACGGGCAAGGTGGCCAAGCACGAGCTCGCCGTGTCCGCGGCGGACGACGGCGTGTGGCAGACGCCGGCCGCAGCCAGCCGGCACCGGCGGTAGCAGGGGTACCATCACCGCATGACCGAGTACCGGATCATCTCGGCTGACGGCCACGTGATCGAGCCGCCGGGGATGTGGACGAGCTACCTGCCCAAGCAGTTCCACGACCGGGCGCCGCGCTTGGTCAAGGACCCCGAAGGCGGCGACGCATGGGAGCTCGTGCCCGGCGCACCGCCGATGCCGATCGGGCTCGTCGTGTCCGAGGGGGAGTGGGGCCGGCGCTACGAGGACAACCGGTGGTACGGGTGCACGTACGAGACCATCCGCCAGGGCGCCTTCTCCGGCAAGCACCGCATCGACGAACAGGACATCGACGGCGTCGACGCCGAGGTCATCTTCCCGTCGCAACGCACCATGTCGGCGTTCATGGCGCAGGAGGACGACGCCTACCACCTCGCCGGGCTCGACGCGTACAACACGTGGCTCAACGAGGAGTTCACGGCCGTCGACCACACGCGGTTCGTGAGCCTGGCGCAGATGCCCGCGGTCGACATCGCCACCGCGGTGTCGTGGCTGCGCAACGCCAAGTCAGCCGGGTTCCGGGGCGTGATCATCAGCGGTTACCCGACCGGCAACCCCGATCTCTCGCGCGACGACGACCCGTTCTGGAAGGTCGCCGAGGAGGAGGAGATGCCGGTCCACATCCACGTGGGCCTGTCGCAGGCGGGCAAGCGCCGCTCGACCGGGTCGGGCAAGGAGGCGGCGGTGCGCTCGGGCGGGCTGCCGAGCCTCGAGGGGATGGGCGGGCCGATCGGCGACGCGTCGGGGTTCATGAGCAAGTTCATCTACTCGGGGATCTTCGACCGCTTCCCGGGGCTGAAGATGGTGGCGGCCGAGACGGGTGCGGGTTGGATCCCGCACTTCCTCGAGCACATGGACGACCACTGGTGGCGCAACCGCGTGTGGTCGGGCTCGACCCTGAAGGAGCTCCCGTCGGAGTACTTCCGGCGCAACTGGCTGGTCACGTTCATCCGCGAGCCGTTCTCCGTGCAGGTGCGGCACTTCATCGGTGTCGACAACATGATGTGGTCCACCGACTACCCCCACCACCGCCACGACTGGCCGTACAGCCGCAAGGTGATCGAGGAGTCGTTCATCGGCGTGCCCGAGGGGGAGAAGCAGCGCATGATCTGCGGCAACGCCCGGGAGCTGTACAAGCTCTGACGTGTTAAAGGACACGACGGCGATCGTCGGCATCGGGCAGACGGCGTTCGCCAAGTCGTTGCCCCAGACCGAGACCGAGCTGGCCGTGGAGGCCATCCTCCTCGCGCTCGACGACGCGGGCATCGACGCGAGCGAGGTCGACGGGCTGGTCGAGTACTCGCTGGAGACGACCGACGAGGTGGCGCTGGCGCGCAACCTCGGGGCCGGCGACATCACGTGGTTCGGGATGGTCGGCTACGGCGGGGGAGCCCCCGCCGGCGTGGTCGGCCACGCCGCCCTCGGCGTGGCGAGCGGGCAGTGCGAGGTCGCCGTGGCGTGGCGGGCGCGCAAACGGGGCGCCGCCGCGTCGCGGCCGTGGGTGCAGGCGGGGCTCGGCCACGCCGGGCCCCGGGGCGGGGGGCTGCCGCGGATGGCCGACTGGTACCGGCCGTGGGGGCTGCTCCGGCCGGTGGACCAGATCGCCATGCTGGCCCGCCGGTACATGCACGAGTACGGCGCCACGCGCGACCACTTCGCCAACGTCGCCCTCGCCGCCCGCCGGCACGCCAACCGCAACCCGAACGCGATCATGCACGCGCGGGAGTTGACGCGTGAGGAGTACTTCGCGGCGAGGTGGATCTCCGAGCCGCTGTGCCTGTTCGACAACTGCCTGGAGACCGACGGGGCGCTCGCCGTCGTGATCACGTCCGCGGCGCGGGCGCGCGACTGCCGCCAGCCGCCCGTGTACGTGCACGCGGTGGCGCAGGGGTTCCACCGCCAGCACCAGGTGATGACCAACTACCACACCGACGACCCCCTGATCGGGCCGTCGTGGGCGTGCGCCCGGCGGCTCTGGGCGCAGGCCGACTTCGGCCCGGCGGACGTCGACGTGGCGCAGTTGTACGACGCGTTCACGCCGCTCATCCCGCTGTCGCTCGAGGGGTACGGGTTCTGCGGGCGGGGGGAGGGCGCGGCGTTCACCGAGGGCGGCGCCCTCGAGTGGCCGGGCGGGCGGCTGCCGGTCAACACGTCCGGCGGCGGCCTGTCGGAGGCATACGTGCACGGCTTCAACCTGGTGGTCGAGGGGGTGCGCCAAATGCGGGGGACGTCGACCGCGCAGGTGGACGGGGCGTCGACGTGCCTGGTGACGGGCGGGGAGGGCGTGCCCACGAGCGCGCTGCTGCTGCGGCGATGAGCCCCCGCCCCGCCCCGCGCCCGCCCGGCCCTCCGTTTGCCGCGCCGCCCCCGCTTGCCGCGCCGCCCGTCGCCGCTCCCCCGGACGTGCCGGCCGGGCATGGCGCGAAATTCGCGCCAGGCGGCAGATTTTTCGCGGAAATGGGCCGCAAAGCGCGAATTTTTTGCCGTGTGGCGCGAAATTCGCGCCACGGCGGGACCGGAAGGCACGACTCGACCGGATGGCACGGCGGGACCGGATGGCACGGCGGGACACGCCACGCCGGGACGGGAAGGGCCGGATGCAACGTACCGGCCCGCCTGGCACCGGTCCGGCGGGCCGGGCGGACGAGCACGTGAGCGGTTACGTCCCGCCGGTGCTGCCGCTCGAGACGGACGAGACGGCCGGCTGGTTCGAGGGGGCGCGTGCGGGCGAGCTGCGCGTCCAGACGTGCCTGTCGTGCGGCCGCCGCCGCCACCCGCCGTGCCCGGTGTGCCCGTGGTGCCACTCGAGGGCGCGCGGCTGGCGTGCCGTCTCCGGCCTCGGCCGGGTGTGGTCGTTCGTCGTGCCCCACCCGCCGCTGCTCCCCGGCTTCACCGAGCTCGCCCCCTACAACGTGGTCATTGTCGAGCTCGACGAGGACCCGACCATCCGCATGGCCGGGAACCTGGTCACGGCCGTTGGCGCGGCACCGACAGCTACGGACATCGAGATCGGCGAACCCGTGCGCGCCGTGTTCCACCACGTTGAGGACGTAGGTTTCCTGCAATGGGCACGCTCGACGGGCTGACCGTCATCGACGCCAGCTGGGGCCACGCCGGCCCGATGGCCACGGGGCTGATGGCCGACCACGGCGCGACCGTCGTGCGCGTCGAGCCGCCCGGCGGTGACCCCTACCGCGACGTCGTGGCGCGCGCCGCCTTCGACCGCGGCAAGGAGAGCCTCATCCTCGACCTGCGCACGCCGGACGGCGCCGCCGCCATGGTGCGGCTGCTGGAGGGCGCCGACGTGTTCGTCCACAGCTGGCAGCCCGGCGTCGCCGAGCGCCTGGGCCTCGGCTACGAGGACCTCCACGCCCGCTCCCCGCGCCTCGTGTACTGCGCCATCACCGGCTACGGCCTCAAGGGCGCCCTCGCCGGGCGCAAGGGCTACGAGTCGCTCGTCGCCGCCCGGGTGGGGACGATGGTCGCCGGCGGGCAGGCGCGCCCCGTGTACCCCGGCGTGCCGATCGGGGGCATCGGCGCCGCGCTGCTGGCGGTGATCGGCACCATGGCCGCCCTCGTGCAACGCGAGGAGACCGGCGCCGGCCAGCTGGTGGACACGTCGATCTACGACGGCGCGCTGTCGTTCCTCAACATGTTCTGGGAAGGCCTGGAGAACCTGCCCGATGGCGCAGAGCGTCCCGCCCTCAGCCCCACCCGGCGCCTGATGGTCGGCAGCATGCTCTGCGGCGACGGCGAGTACCTGGGCGTGCATACCGGTGCGGCCGGTTCGTACAACCGGCTGATCGACGCCCTCGGCCTGTCCGACCGCGTCCCCCCGCCGCCCGGCAACCGCGAGAAGGCGGTGCCGCTCACCGAGGAGGAGGCCGCGGTCATCACCACCGAAGTCCCGAAGGCGTTCGCCAGCCACCCGCGCGCCTACTGGCTCGAGCGCCTGCGCGCCTACGACGTGTGCGCCATCCCGGTGCTGCGCCCCGGCGAAGCGCTCTCCGAGCCGCAGACCGTGCACAACGGCGTCGTCGTCGAGCTCGACGACCCCGTGCTCGGCAAGGTGGCCCAGGTCGGCGTCGCGTCGCGGATGGCCGACCCGGGCGCGGTGCGCGGCCCGGCCCCCGTCCCCGGGCAGGACAGCGACGCCGTGCTGGCGCGCGCCGGCTACAGCGACGCCGACGTCATGCGGCTGCGCGACAGCGGGGTGGTGCAGTGACGCTCACCACCCTCGAGGGCCTGAAGGTCCTCGACTTCGGCCACTACTTCGCCGGCCCCTATGCCAGCCGCCTGCTCGCCGACCTCGGCGCCGACGTGATCAAGCTCGAGACCCTCGACGGCGACCTGCTGCGGCCGACGGTGAAGCCGTTCAACGGAGCGCAGCGGGGCAAGCGCGACATCGCCGTCAACCTCAAGCACCCGCGCGGGATCGAGATCGGCCACCGCCTCGCCGCGTGGGCCGATGTGGTCAGCCACAACATGCGGCCCGGCGCCGCCGAGCGCCTGCACATGGACTACGAGACGGTGCGCGCCATCAACCCGGCCGTCATCTATGCGTACGCGCCGGGCTGGGGGTCGAGTGGCCCCGACGCCGGACTGCCCGGCTTCGCCCCGTTGTTCTCGGGCTACGTCGGCCTGCACCACGAGGCCGCCGGCGCCGGCAACCCTCCGGTGTCGCCGGTCGGCAACGAGGACAACGGCAACGGCCTGCTCGGTGCCACGGCCATCCTGATGGCGCTGTACCGGCGCAAGCGCACGGGCGAGGGGCAGTACCTCGAGCACCCGCAGCTCAACGCCACGCTGCTCATGGCCATGCACCTGCTGCGCCGCCCGGACGGTTCGGTGGTCGGGTCGGCCAACCTCGACCACGAGCGCCTCGGCGGCCACCCCCTCGACCACCTCTACGCGACATCGGACGGGTGGGTGTGCCTGTGCGCGCGCACGGCCGCCGAGGAGGCGCGGCTGCGCACGGTCCCCGGGTTCGACGCCCTGCCGGCGGCGCCCACGACCGACGACATCGGCCGGGTCTTCGCCACGCGCACCAGTGCAGAGTGGGGCGCGCTGCTCGACGCCCACGACGTGCCCGCCGAGGTGCCGGTCGGGCCAGACGCGCCACAGCGCCTGCTGCTCGACCCCGAGCGCCGGCGCGACGGCCGGGTCGAGGAGTACCCGCACCCGCACTGGGGCACGACCCAAGACGTCGCCGTCATGGTGCGCCTGAGCGACGCCAAGGAACGCCCGGGCCGCCCCGCGCCCGAGCTCGGCCAGCACACCCGAGAGGTCCTCGGCGAGCTCGGCTATGGGGGAGCGGAGGTCGAGGAGCTGTTCAGCGAGGGGGTCGTGCGCGGGTCGTGAGCGTGGCGGGCAGCGTGACCCACCCGTTCTGCACGCCGGCGGTCGGGTAGCGGCGGGCGCGCGCCAGGTCGATCTCGTAGTCCGGGATGCGCCCCAGCACGCGCGACAGCATCACCTGCAGCTCGACGCGCGCCAGGTTGGCGCCGACGCAGCGGTGGATGCCGAACCCGAACGATGCGTGCCGGTTCGGCGACCGGTCGAGCACGACGTCGTCTGGGCACGCGAACGCCGACGGGTCGCGGTTGGCGGCGAACAGGTTGGCCATCACCCGCTCGTGCGCTCCCACCGCTTCGCCGCCGATGGTGACCGGGCACGTCGCGGTGCGCGCCAGCACGGGGGTCGGGGTCACCCACCGCACGAACTCCTCGACCGCGGTCTCCAGCAGCGCGGGCTGCTCGGCCAGCTGCCGGCGTGCGGCGGGATGGCCGGCGAGGTACACGAACGCGCCCGCCGCCGCGCCCGTCGTCGTGTCGATGCCGCCGGCGAGGATGAGCTTGATGATGTCGACGAGCCGGTCGTCGGGGATGGGCGCGCCCTCGACCGTGGCGTCGATGAGGTCGTCGATCCCGCCCCGCCGCTCCCGGCCGGCGTCGGCGCGCCGCGCCGCGACCAGCGCGGCGAGGTCGGCGGTGATCGCCGCCGCGGACGCGAACGCTGCCTCGAGCTGGGGCGTGCCCGGGGGGTACCCGGCCATGTCATGGAACGTCGTCGAGTAGCGCCTCCACTCGTCGGACGGCAGGCCGAGCAGCTCCAACGTGACCATGGCCGGGACGGGGCTGGCCAGGTCGTAGACGAGGTCGAGCGACCCGCGCTCGATGGCCGCGTCGATACACGAGTCGGTGAACGCGAGCATGGTCGGGCGCAGGCGCTCGACCGCCGCAGGGGAGAACATAGGGTTGAGCAGCCGCCGGTAGGCCATGAACTCGGGCGGGTCCATCTCCACCGGGATGAACTGCATCGGCGGTGGCGGGATGGTGACCCCCTTGAAGGGGCTGTCGGGCTCGAGGTCGTGGCGCGACGAGAAGGTGGCGGCGTCGTTGAGGACGCGCGTGACGTCGTCGTAGCGCGTCAGCGCCCAGAACCCCCCGTGGTGCGGCGACCACCCGACCGGGCACGCAGCACGCAGCTCGTGCAGGGTGCCGACGGGGTCGGCCGCGTACGCCGCCGAGTGGTGGTCGAGGTCGACGGTCGGCTTCACGGCAGCCCCGCGAGGAACCCGCGCACGATGTCGTTCCACGCCGCTGCGTCCTCGAAGTACGGCGAGTGCCCGCACCCGGCGACCTCGGCCACGCGTGCGTCGGGCAGGAGCGCGGCGAGCTCGTGCACCGCCGCAGGAGGCACCAGCGGATCGCGCTCGCCGACGATGCACAGCACCGGCATCGTCAGGCGCGCCGCGTCCTCGTGCGTGCGCCGCACGTTGCGCATGCGCGGCAGGACCACGTCGGGGTCGGCGGTGCCCATGCGCCCGAGCGACTGGTAGAGGTGGGCCAGCGCGGTGTGGGCGACGGAGAAGGACGGGTCGACGGCGGGGTGCATGCCCAGGCGGTCGCCGGACGCGAGCAGCCCGCGCCGCACGCCGCCGCTCCCTGACAGCGACTCCAGTGTGAACCCACCGGGCGTGTCGGTGAGCACCAGGCTGCGCGCCAGCGACGGGCGCGCCAGCGCGGCGCCGACGACGGTGTAGCCGCCCATCGACTGGCCCACGAGGTCGGCGCGGGCGATGCCGAGGTGATCGCAGACGGCGAGCAGGTCGCCTGCCGCGACCTCGGGTCCCGAGCGGTCGGCGCGGTCGGTGGACCGCCCGTAGCCCCGCTGGTCCCACACCACCACGGGGCGCTCGGCCGCGAACACGGCGACCTGCTGGAACCAGGAGGCGTGGTTGCCCCCCGCACCGTGGCACAGCACGAGGGGAACCTGGCCCTCACCGATCGCCTCGAAGTACAGCGCCTCGCCGTCGTGGTCGACGAAGCCGGTGCGGCGTACGGGGAGCTCGGTGGTCTGCGTTGCGGTCACGCGGGCATCCTCTCACCGCCAGCGCGTACGCTGCGGCGTGGCCTCAACGTCTCTCGCTTCGGGCCTGCGCGTGGTCGAGATCGGCGAGAGCATCGCCGCCGCCACCGCGGGGTGGGTGCTGTCCGACTACGGCGCCGACGTGTTCGTGGTCGAGCCGCCGGGGGGCAGCCGCCTGCGCCGGGCACCGGCGTGGCCGATGTGGGCGCGCGGCAAGCGCACGGCGCCGCTCGACCTCACCACCGATGACGGGCGCGCCGCGCTGGGCGGGCTCGTCGACGGCGCCGACGTCGTGATCGTGGCCCTCGAGCCCGCGACCGCCGACCGCCTGGGCGTCGATGCCGCCAGCCTGACCGCGGGCCGCCCGGCGCTCGTGCATTGCGAGATCACCGGGTTCGGCCGCGGCCACCCGCTGAGCGGTGTGCCCGGGCACGAAGGCGCCGTCGCCGTGCGCGGCGGCCGCGCCGCGGAGTTCTCGTCGCTGTTCGGTGGTGAGCGCCCGGCGTTCCCCGCCGTGCCCGTCGGGACCTACGGCGCGGCCATGCTTGCGTTGCAGGGGATCTTCGCCGCGCTCGTCGAGCGCGAGCGCACCGGGCGGGGCCAGCGGGTGGCCACCAACCTGCTCGGCGCCATGAGCGTCTACGACATGATCATGTGGGTACCCGGCGGCGACCGCGGCGTGCGCGTTGCCGACAACCCGATGCTCTTCTACACCGTGGCGAGGACAAGCGACGGCGTCTGGCTGCAGTTCAGTGAGAACTCGCCGCGGCTGTTCCGCGCCTTCCTGCGCGCCATCGAGCTCGAGCACCTGCTCGACGAGCCGCGCTACCGCGGGGCACCGAGCTTCGTCGCTCCCGACGACGGCCGCGAGATGCGCCAGGTGCTGATGCAGCGGATCGGGGAGAGGACGTGGGCCGAGTGGCAGGAGCGCTTCGCCCCCGACCCCGACGTCAACGCCGAGGAGTTCGCCCTTCCCGGCGACGCCCTGCACCACCCGCAGCTGCTGGCCAACGGTGACAGCCGGGAGGTCGGCGGCACCCGCTGGCTCGGCCCGATCGTCACCTGCTCGGCCACGCCCGCGCTCGCCCACACGCCGGCGCCCCGCGAGCCGAAGCCGGCTCCGCTCGCGTGGCCGTCGCAGCAGGCCGCACCGGCCGCCGGCGGGGGGTCGCACCGCCTGCTCGAAGGCGTGACCGTGCTCGAGCTGTCGACCTGGATCGCCACGCCGACGGCGGCCGGGCTGCTCGCCGACCTCGGTGCCCGCGTGATCAAGATCGAGCCCCCCGAGGGCGACCCGCTCCGCCAGCACACGTCCGCCGCCATGAAGACGGTGCAGGGCAAGGAGTGCATCATCGTCGACCTGAAGTCGCCCGATGCCCGGCCGGTCATGCACCGCCTGGTCGAGCACGCCGACGTCCTCATCCACAACTACCGGCCCGGTGCGCCGGAACGCCTCGGCATCGACTACGCCACGCTGCGGCGCGTCAACCCGCGGCTCGTGTACCTGTACGCGGGCTCGTACGGGTCCACGGGGCCGTACTCGGCCCGCCCGGCGTTCCACGTCACCGCGGGGGCGGTGTGCGGAGGTGCGCGTGCACAGGCCGGCGCGGGCAACCCACCCCTCCCCGGCGTCGCCCTCGACGCGGACGACCTGGTGCACTGGTCGCGCTACCTGACGCGCAGCAACGAGGCCAACCCGGACTACAACGGCGGGCTGGCGTCCGCCGCTGCCGTGGCGATGGCGCTGTGGGCGCGCGAGCGCACGGGCGAGGGCCAGGCGCTCGAGACGCGCATGATGCTGTCGAACGCGTACACCCTCTCCGAGCACTACGTCGACTACGCCGGCCGGCCGCCCCGCGTGCTGCCCGACCGTGACGTGTACGGCCTGCACGCCCTGTACCGCCTGTACCCGGCGAGCGAGGGGTGGGTGTTCGCCGCCGCCCCTGACGACCGCGACTTCGCCAAGCTGTGCGCGCTCGTCGGCCGCCCTGGCCTGGTGACCGACGTCAGGTTTGCCACGGGCGAGGCGCGGCGTGCGAACGACGCCGAGCTGGCCGCCGAGCTGGCGGCCGTGTTCGCCACGCGCCCGGCGGCGGAGTGGGAGCGCGAGGCGGCCGGCGCGGGTGTTGCCGTGGTCGAGTCCAACCAGGGCGTGCACGCGTCGTACATCTTCGACGCGCCGTGGGCCGAGGAGCTGGGCTTCGTAGAGACGACGACGGCCACCGGGTCGGGCCCCTACCGCCGCTACGGGCGCGGCGTGCGCACCGAGCAGGCGCTCGCGCCGACGACCGGCGCGGACGAGGCGGGCACCGCCACCCGGCGGGTGCTCGCCAGCGTCGGCTACGACGACGACGAGATCGACAAGCTCGTCGCGAGCGGTGTCGTCAGCGTAGCCGCCACTCGTACATCGTGACGCCCTCGCTCGGGATGTCGACGTAGCCGATCTGCACGGGCATGCCGATGCGGACGTCGCCGGGGTCGCACCCGACCAGGTTGGCGAGCACGTTGCACACCCGCGGCTGCTCGACGAGCTGCCCGAGGGCCATCACGTAGGGCACCTCGTTGCCGAAGGCGCCCGGCCCCCGGTGCACGACGGTGAAGCTGTACACCGTGGCGTCGCCGCTCACTGGCACCCACACCTGGCGCTCGGACAGGCAGCTGCGGCACGCCGGGTACGGGACCCAGTTGTAGTCGCCGCAGTCCTCGCACTTCGGGACGCTGAACTGGTGGCGGGCGAGGGAGTCCCAGAACGGGCGGTTGAGGTCGCTGATGATCGGGAGCGGCTTGAGGTAGGGCGCCGGGGCGACGGTGACGTGGGCCATCTCAGTCGGCCGCCAGCACGAGGGTCCCGCAGTGGCCGTGCACCGATGCGCCCTGGGCGAGGGTGAACCCGATCTTGGCGCCGGGGACCTGGCGCTCGCCGCACTCGCCGCGCAGCTGGCGCACGACCTCGATGGTGTGCATCCCGTGCGGCATCCCGTTGTGGCTGTTGGACAGCAGGCCACCGTCGGTGTTGCACGGCATCGACCCGCCGAGCCGGGTGTGGCCCTCCTTGAAGTAGTCGGCGCCCTCACCGATCTTGCAGAAGCCGAGCTCCTCGAGGTCACGCAGCATCGTGATGGTGAAGCAGTCGTACAGGCCGCCCACGTCGATGTCCTCGCGGGTGACGCCTGCCTGAGCGAACGCAATGTCGCCGGCTCGGCGCACCGACTGGCCTTCCTCGGGGAACCACGGGTCGTCGATGGTGGCGTAGAAGTCGGTGTGCGCCGCTTCGGCGCCGCCGAGCACCCACACCGGTGCCTTGCGGCAGTTGCGGGCCACCTCGGCCGACGCGATGACCATGCCGTAGCCGCCGTCGGTGTCGAGGGCGCAGTCGAGCAGGTGCAGCGGGCTGCTCACCATGCGCGAACCCACCACGTCGTCGACGGTGACCGGCCCGCGCGAGCCCATGACCGACGCCGGGTTGAGCGTGGCGTGGTAGCGGTGGGTGACGGCCACTTCCGCGAGGTCTTCGGAGCTGACGCCGAACTCGTGCATGTAGCGCTGCGCCCACAGCGCGTACCAGTGCGCGTACCCGCCGCCGAACTGGTCGTAGTGCCACTCGGCGACGCGGGGTGCCTCCGTGGGGACGCCCGTCGCCCCCGGGCCGAGCTTCCACCCGGCCTTGCCCCAGAAGGCGATGACGACGTCGCACGCGCCGGTCGCGATGGCGACTGCTGCCTTGTGCACCCCCGTCGTGGGCGAGCCGGGCTCGATGAAGCTGAACGCCCGGCCGCCGAGCTGCGCAGCCCATGCCTGCCCGGCGAACGGCGACGTGCTGTAGCTGCGGTTGTCGAAGGGGACGAGGCCGTCGACGTCGGACAGCGTCAGGCCGGCGTCGTCCAGGGCCCCTTTGATGGACTCGATCTGGAGCGACACGCTCGTGCGCTCGAGGAAGCGGGCCTGCTCGGTCGTGTACACACCCACGATGGCGGCCTGGCGGCGCGGGAAAGCCATGGGCGGAGGCTAGGTCGTCTTGATGATGAGCACCGCGCAGGGGGCGGAGTGCGCCACCTTGTTGGGGATGCTGCCGAGGATGAAGCGCTTGGCGCCCTTCATGCCCTTGTTGCCCACGACGACGACGTCGGCGCCCACGTCCTTGGCCACGCGCACGATGGCGTTGGCCGGGTCGCCGCGGCTGCCGTGGACCTCCACCTTCACGCCGAGGACCCGCCCGAGCGACGCCCCTTCGTCGAGCACCGACTCGACCCGGTCGGCGGGCAGCAGCTGCCATTCCTCGCCGGGCACGCCGACCGTCTTCGCCGCCTGGGGCTTGTAGGCGCTCACGATGTGCAGCACCCCGCCGTTGGCCTTCGCCAGCTCGGCTGCCTGTCGGACGGCGAGGTCCGCGGTCGGTGAGCCGTCGGTGCCGACGACGATGGTCTCGAACATGGGCGGACGTTAGCCGCTAGGGCTGGAAGAAGCAGGGGCTGGTCGCCCCCTGCGGCACGCCGTCGTAGGGCTCGTTGATCTCGGCGACGGTCGGCCCGGCCGTTGCGGCGAGCGGGGCGAGCGCGCCGAGGTCGAACCCGTACACCTCGGCGGCGTTCACGGCGAGGATCTGGTGCATCTCGGCGGCGCCGGTGCCGGCGAAGGCGCGGCGCAGGCTCTCGCGCGAGAACGGGGGCGTCCCCTCGTGGTGGGGGTAGTCGCTGCCCCACATGTACTTGTGCAAGCCGATCTTCTCGCGCGCCGCCGCCTCCGACGGGCTCGGGAAGCTGGCGCCGATCCAGCAGTTGCGCTCGAAGTACTCGCTGGGCTTGAGCGGCAGCGTGGCCGACGAGTCGAAGCCCACCTCCCCCGTGCGGCCCGTGCGCATGGCCGCGTGCAGGCCGTCGAGCTGGCGAAGGGTGGTCGGCACCCAGCTCGACCCGCTCTCGGTCATGACGAACTTCAGGCGCGGGAAGCGCTCGAACACGCCGCCCATGATCATGAACCACAGCGGTCGGTGGGCGAAGAACGGCGTCTCGATCACCCAGATCACTTGCGATGCCGGGTACTTGCCGTAGTCGGGGAGGCCGGTGCCAGAGTGGCTGTTGACCGGCATCCCGAGCTCCTCGCACACGGCCCAGATCGGGTCGTACGCGGGGTCGTACAGCGGCCTCAGGTCGGCGTGGTCGGGCGGGATGTTGGGGATGAGCACGCCGCCGCGCAGCCCCGCCTCCTTGGCCCACCGCACCTCGGCGACGGCGTCGTCGACGTCGTTGAGGCAGATCTGCGCCATCCCGGCGCGGCGCGCGGGTGCCAGCGAGCAGAAGTCGGCGAGCCAGCGGTTGTGGGCGCGTAGCCCGGCCCACCGCAGCTCGTACTCCGCCGCGGTCGGCGGCCGGGCGATGACGATGCCGGTCGGGAAGAACGGCGGCACGGTGTTGGGGAACAGCACCTCGGCGACCTGGCCGTCGGCCTCGAGATCGGACCACCGGCGGGCGTCGTCCCAGTTGCGCGTCCGCGAGTCGCCCTGCAGGTCACGGAAGGGGTTGCGGTAGGCGCCGCGCCACGCGTCGAACTCGTCGACGTAGCGCGACTCGAGGTACCCGCGGTACTGGTCAGGCGACCCGCCGCCGTGGCAGTCGGCGGAAATGATCGTGTAGTGGTCGGTTGGGGCGCTTGGCGTCGCGGCGGTCACCCCGTCACGGTACCGGGCGCCGGCGCGCGTACACATAGGACGGGCCGGCGTCGGCTGGGTCGTCGGAGTCGAGCATGCCCTCGCCGACGCGCGCGAAGCCCGCCCGTTCGAGGGCGCGCCACGACGCCGTGTTGGCCTGTTGCGGCGCGGCGACGACGACATCGACGTCGGCGTAGGCGCGGAACACCGACTCGGTAAAGGCGTCGATGGCGGCGGCGCCGAGGCCGCGCCCGCGGTCAGGTTCCCCACCGATCAGGTAGTCGATGCCGGCGGCCCGGTCGATGCCGATGGCGCGGTCCCACGTGGCGTGGTCGCGGTGGCGGTACCGCTGGATCAGCCCCACGTCGCGGCCGCCGGCGACGATGACGAACAGCTCGG
>Ga0070741_10001074_pt1 | contig 87781 bp, 83 predicted proteins | sample Coa_R1_4_FD_66440 | JGI IMG/M metagenome (GOLD analysis project Ga0070741, IMG submission 66440) | Surface soil microbial communities from Centralia Pennsylvania, which are recovering from an underground coalmine fire - Coalmine... | ecosystem: Environmental > Terrestrial > Soil > Unclassified ... | reverse complement strand
AACCAGAGCTTTGCCGCGGCGCTCAAGACGGTCGGCCTCGACTGGACGGTCGAGGAGACGATGCGCCGCCTGATGGGCCGCTCGCTCAAATCCTGCGGCGAGATCGTCGAGGCGGAGATCGGCCGGCCGCTGCCGCACGATTTCTTTCACAAGATGCAGGACGCGACCTACGAGAGCTTCCGCACCGCGCCGCTGCTGCCGGTGCCGGGCGTGAAGCAGGCCATCGAAGCGCTGCAGAAGGCGGGCTGCGAGACCTGCGTGGCAAGTTCCGGCGCCATCGAGAAGATGAAATTCACGTTGGGCCTGACCGGGTTGTGGGACCTCTTCGGCGGCCGCGTCTTCAGCTCGAGCCAGGTCAAGCGCGGCAAGCCGTTTCCCGATCTTTTCCTCCATGCGGCGGTCGAGATGAACGTCCAGCCGTTCGACTGCGTCGTCGTCGAGGATTCGCTGCCCGGCGTGCAGGCCGCGAGGTCGGCGGGAATGCGCGTTTTCGGCTATGTCGGCGCGCCCTACGCCGATCCCGACGCCTTGGGCGCCGCAGGCGCGTTCCTGTTCAAGGACATGAAGCAGTTGCCCCACCTGGTGCTCGAATGAGCGAAACCGGCCCGTGGACGATGGGCGAGGGGAAGCCGGAGCGCGTGCTGGTGATCGGCGCCGGCATGGCGGGACTGGTCGCCGCGCGGCTGCTGCACGATTCGGGATTCAAGGTGACCGTGCTCGAGGCGCGCGACCGCATCGGCGGGCGGGTGTGGACAGACGATCGCGTCGGCGCCGCCGTGGATCTCGGCGGATCGTGGGTGCACGGCGTCGAGGGTAATCCGCTGGCGCTGTGGGCCGGCAAGCTCGGCGTCAGGCTGATCAGCTCGGAGGCCGATCGGCTGATCATCGACCAGCGCGCCTCGGCACCGACCCGCACCGCGCAGCGCCGCAAGGCCTTCATGGGCGCCGCCGCGTTCACCACCGCGATCGCCTTCGCCAGCTGGAAGAGCAAGTTCCTGACCAACGTGCGCGGGCCGCGCTCGGTGTCGGTGAAGGACGCGATCGAGCCGCTGCTGCACGCGAGCTGGCTGCCCGAGGTCGATCGCCTGGTGATCGCCACCTTCATCGAAGGCAGCGAGGGCGTTAACGGCTCGGTGTGGGACCAGCTTTCGGCCGAGGAATGGTTTCCGCAGGAAGGCCTCGACGGCAACGCCCAGCCGCAGGGCGGGTTCAAGCCGATGCTCGCCGATGCCGCGCGTGGGCTCGACGTCCGGCTCAATGCGGCGGTCACGGTGCTGCAGTGGAGCGACAGTGGCGTCACCGCGACCCTGAAGAGCGGCGAGCGCCTCGAGGCCGACCGTGCCGTGGTCACCCTGCCGGTCGGGCTGTTGCGGGACGGGCGCTTTCGTCTCGACCCGCTGCCGCCGGTCGAACAGCAGCAGGCGATCGGCCGGCTGGGCTACGGCGCGGGCGTGCTCGGCAAGATCTACCTGCGCTTCCCGCATGTCTTCTGGCCGGAGAAATCGAAATGGTTCGGCCGCCTGCCCGACGCGCCGGACAGGCGCGGCACGTTCAACACCTTCGTCTCGCACACCGAGGAGACCGGCCTGCCGATCCTGCTGGGCTTCGCCAACGGCCACACCGCCGTGCGCTACGACCGCGAGGCGAGCGACGAGGAGGTGAAGCAGGCGGCTCTCGCCAGCCTGCGCAAGATGTTCGGCGGCAACAAGATGCCCGAGCCTGAGGCGTTCGTCTTCGCCCGCTGGCTCAGCGATCCGTGGAGCCTCGGCAGCTATTCCTACCCGGCGATTGGCAGTCCGCCCGAGGACCACGACGATCATGCGAGGCCGCTCGCCAACCGCGTGTTCTTCGCCGGCGAGGCCACCGAGCCGGTCGAATACGGCACGGTTCACGCCGCCCTTTGGTCGGCCGAGCAGACGGCGGAGGCGATCTTTGCCATCGCCACGGGCGGGCAGGCGAGCCGCGAACGGCGGCCGTGGGCCGGCGCGCGGCGGGGTGCCGGCCGGCACAATCAAGCGTAGAGTGAGCCATGACCCTGGCCAATGTCCTGTTCGTGCTGGTGATCCTGTCCGGCCTCGGCACGCTCGGCGTGCTGTTCGCCGGCCTGGTCGCCATGAGCCGGGGCGACCGCGACAACATCGAGCGGGCGCGCGGCAGCAACAAGCTGATGTGGTGGCGCGTGCGCATGCAGATCCTCACCATCGTGCTGATCCTGCTGTGGTATCTCGCGAGCCGCAGCCACTAGAGCCATGGTGAAGCTCACGCGCATCTATACGAGGGGCGGCGACAAGGGGAAAACCTCGCTCAGCCGCGGCGAGAGGGTGGCCAAGGACGATCAGAGGGTCGAAGCCTACGGCGACGTCGACGAGACCAATTCGGTGATCGGCGTGGCGCGCAGCGTGATCGGCCGCACCGCGCGCAACGACGCCACGCGCCGCCACGCCGACGAGATGCTTCAGCGCATCCAGAACGACCTGTTCGATCTCGGCGCCGATTTGTCCACGGTCATGGGCCGCAGCAAGAAGGGCCAGCCGGCCTTGCGCATCGTGGCCTCGCAGGTCGAGCGGCTGGAGCGCGAGATCGATGCGATGAACGCCGAACTCGGTCCGCTCAATTCGTTCGTCCTGCCGGGCGGCAGCGAGGCCGCCGCGCTGCTTCATCTGGCCCGCACGGTGGCGCGGCGGGCCGAACGGCGCATCACAGCGCTCGCCGCGAAGAAGGCGGTCAATCCGGAGGCGATCAAGTACATCAACCGCCTGTCCGACCATCTGTTCGTGCTCGCGCGGCGGCTCAACGACAACGGTGCGGCGGACGTGCTGTGGGTACCCGGCGCAGCCCGTTAGGATCCGCCTCATCCTGAGGAGGGCGCGTCGCCGTTTCGCCGCCGTGCGGCGAAAGCGGCTTAAGCGCCCGTCTCGAAGGATGGGAACAAACGATGTGCTTGATCCCACCCTTCGAGACGCCGCGTTACACGCGGCTCCTCAGGGTGAGGGCGTTGGTGCGGCGGACGTGCTGTGGGTACCCGGCGCGAGCCGATAGCGTCGGTTAAACCATTGAAACAATAGATGAAAATGTTTCGCCGCGCGATTTTGTGCGGTGCGACATAGCCTTGACATGATCGCCTGAACGCCCCTACACGAATTGCCCTTCCGGGCCGGGTGGGAAGCCCGGCCGCAACCCATCAAAAGGCATGTACGCGATGAAAGTGCTGGTCGCCGTCAAACGGGTCATCGACTACAACGTCAAGATCCGCGTCAAGGCCGACAACACCGGCGTCGAGACGGCGAACGTCAAGATGTCCATGAACCCCTTCGACGAGATCGCGGTGGAAGAGGCGATCCGCATGAAGGAGAAGGGCGCCGCCACCGAGATCATCGCGTTTTCCGCCGGCCCCGCGCAATGCCAGGAGACGATCCGCACCGCGCTCGCCATGGGCGCCGACCGCGGCGTGCTGGTGCAGACCGACGCCGAGCTGCAGCCGCTCGCCGTCGCCAAGCTCCTGAAGGCGGTGGTCGACAAGGAGCAGCCCGGCCTGGTGATCGTCGGCAAGCAGGCGATCGACGACGATTCCAACCAGACCGGCCAGATGCTGGCCGCCCTGCTCGGCTGGAGCCAGGGCACCTTCGCCAACAAGCTCAACATCGCCGACGGCTCGATCGAGGTGAAGCGCGAGGTCGATGGCGGGCTGGAGAACGTGAAGCTCAAGATGCCGGCGGTGATCACCACCGACCTGCGCCTCAACGAGCCGCGCTACGCCTCGCTGCCCAACATCATGAAGGCCAAGAAGAAGCCGATCGAGACGCTGGCGCCGGATGCGCTGGGCGTCGACGTGGCGCCGCGGCTCAAGGTGCTGAAGGTCGAGGAGCCGCCCAAGCGCAAGGCCGGCATCAAGGTGAAGACGGTCGCCGAACTGGTCGACAAGCTGAAGAACGAAGCGGGAGTGATCTGACCATGGCGATTCTCGTCGTCGCTGCGCACGACAACAAGGCCATCCGCGCAAACGTCGCCAACGCCGTCGCCGCCGCGACCAAGCTCGGCTCCGACGTCCATGTCCTGGTCGCCGGCAAGGATTGCGGCGAGGCCGCCAAGGCGGCCGCCGCGTTGCAGGGCGTCACCAAGGTGCTGCAGGCGGAGGACGCCGCCTACGCCGCCTGGCTCGCCGAAGATGTCGCGCCGCTGGTGGTGAAGCTTGCGCCCAACTACAGCCACATCGTCATGGCCGCCGACTCGGTGGGCAAGAACCTCGCCCCGCGCGTGTCGGCGCTGCTCGACGTGGCGCAGGTCTCCGAGGCGATCCAGATCGTCTCGGCCGACACTTTCGTGCGGCCGATCTACGCCGGCAACGCGATGGCCACGGTGCAGACCGCCGACAAGGTCAAGGTCGTCACCATCCGTCCGACCAACTTCAAGGCGGTGGGGGGCGGCGGCTCGGCGCCGATCGAACAGATCGGCGGCGAGGGCAGCAAGGGCCTGTCGTCCTATGTCGGCGCCGAGCTCTCCAAGAGCGAGCGGCCGGAGCTCACCTCGGCCAAGATCGTGGTCTCGGGCGGCCGCGGCATGGGCTCGGGCGACAACTTCAAGATCCTGGAGGCGCTGGCCGACAAGCTGGGCGCCGGGCTCGGCGCCAGCCGCGCCGCGGTCGACGCGGGCTACGTGCCCAACGACTACCAGGTCGGCCAGACCGGCAAGGTCGTGGCGCCGGATCTCTACATTGCCGTCGGCATCTCGGGCGCGATCCAGCATCTCGCCGGGATGAAGGACAGCAAGACCATCGTTGCGATCAACAAGGACGAGGAAGCGCCGATCTTCCAGGTGGCCGATTACGGCATCGTGGGCGATCTGTTCCAGATCGTTCCCGAGCTGACCGCCGCGGTCGACAAGAAGTAGCGCGGGGTATCGCGTCATGATCAAGCGGATCGGTGTCATAGGTGCCGGACAGATGGGGTCCGGCATCGCCCACGTCTGTGCGCTGAAAGGCTTCGACATCCGGCTGATGGACGTCGACCAGCCGCACCTCAACTCCAGCATCGAGAATATCGGCCGCAACATGGACCGCCAGATCGGTCGCGGCATGATCCGGCCGGAGGACAAGGACGCGGCGCTGAAGCGCATCACCACCGCGACCGACTACAAGCCCTTCGCCGACTGCGACCTGATCGTCGAGGCGGCGACCGAGAACGAAGGCGTCAAGCGCGACATCTTCAAGCGGCTGTGCGAGGGCCTGCCGCCCAACGTGCTGCTGGCCACCAACACCTCGTCGATTTCGGTGACGCGGCTCGCCTCGGTGACCGACCGCCCGGGAAAGTTCATGGGCATGCACTTCATGAACCCGGTGCCGATGATGGGCCTGGTCGAGCTGATCCGTGGCATCGCCACCGAAGAGGAGACCTTCCGCACGGTGCGCGACGTCGTCGTGCGGCTCGAGAAGAAGCCGGTCAACGCCGAGGATTTCCCCGCCTTCATCGTCAACCGTATCCTGCTGCCGATGATCAACGAGGCGGTCTACGCGCTCTACGAGGGCGTCGGCAATGTCGAGGCGATCGACACCGGCATGAAGCTCGGCGCCAACCATCCGATGGGCCCGCTCGAACTGGCCGACTTCATCGGCCTCGATACCTGCCTGTCGGTGATGCAGGTGCTGCACGAGGGTCTGGCCGATTCCAAGTACCGGCCGTGCCCGCTGCTGGTGAAGTACGTCGAGGCCGGCTGGATCGGCCGCAAGGTCAAGCGCGGCTTCTACGATTATTCGGGCGAGCGTCCGGTTCCGACGCGATGACGTGACGGGCGCCTCAGCCGGCGGCCATCCACACGCAGTAGGACGACACGGCCTGCAGGCCGATGCCGACGACCACGAGGACGAAGCCCAGCCGTCCCTTGAGATCGTTGTTGTGCTGGCGGACCGCTGCCCGGTCGCTCGGGCCGGGCGCGCCCAGAGTAGTGTTGAAATCGAGGCCGCTGTGCAGGCGGAAGCCGAACCGGAGCATCAACCCCAGCCCCCACAGACACATTATCAGGCCGATCGCGCTGCCAACTTGCTGCAAATTGATTCTCGAAGACCTCGCCTCGCCGTCGTGTTAGCGCCGCGAGCTTACGCAGACATGACGTAACATCGTGTGAAGCGGGGACGCTCCGGCGCTCCACGATGAAGCTCAGCGCAAGCCGATGAAGCGCTCGGCGGTCTTCCAACGCACGGCGTCGGCCAGCGCCTGGTCGATCGGCGCCAGGTTCTCCTCGAGCTCCTTTACCGCGCCGGGGAACGTACAATCATAGTGCGGATAGTCGGCGCCCCAGAACACGCAGCCGTCGACGCCCATCTCCTTGAGCTTGGGCAGGAAATGCGCCTCGTCCGATTCGATGGATATATAACATTGCTCGGCGAACAGCTCGCTTGGCCGGCGCTTCATCCACGGCACGTGCTGGTGCATCGATTCGAAATGGCCGTCGAGCCGCTCGAGCCAGTATTCCAGCCAGCCCAGTCCCGATTCGAGGAAGGCGACGCGCAGCTTCGGATGCCGCTCCAGCACGCCGCCGGCGATGATGTCGAGCACCGCCGCCATCTGCTCGAAGGGATGGCAGATCATGTGGCTGAAGAAGAGATTGTCGTAGCGGCCGGTGGCGAACGACGGCATCAGCGCGCCGAAGCTGCCATGCACGGCGGCGAACAGGCCGTTGGCGGCGATGCGCTCCCAGAACGGCTTCAGCCGCTCGTCGTAGAGCGCCAGCCCGTTGTAGCGCTCGGGCCGGAAGCAGGCGCCCTTCAGGCCGAGCTTCGCGATGTGCTCGACCTCCCTGGCCGCGAACTCGGCACTCTGCAGCGGCACGATGCCGACAGCCGAGAGCTTGCCGCGCCCGTCGCGGCACATGTCGGCGATCCACTCGTTGTAGGCGTAGCAGGTGGCCGCGGCGACCTCGGGGTCCTCGACGTCGCCCTGGATCAGGTGCAGCGACGGATAGAGCAGCGAGTGCTCGATGCCTTCCTCCTCCAGCACCTTGGCGCGCGCCGCGCCGTCATAGGAGCCGGGCAGGATGTCGTCCCAGGTCGGCACGTTGTTGGGATCGTCCATGCCCCACGGCACGCAGGCGGCGGCGGGGCGCAGGTTGCGGCGGATGCGGCCGTTGATCGACAGCCAGTCGCGCCCGTCGGCATCGCGCTCGACCCGGATGGTGCGGTCGCGGAAGCGCTTCTCGACATACTCGTTCCACAGCGCGGGCGGCTCGCAAATATGGCCGTCGGCGTCGATGACGCGGTTTGCCATTGGGCTTCTCCCTAGTAGAACGGCCTCATGACCAAGCCGATCCGTATTGCCGTCCTCATGTTCAGCCACGAGACGGTGACGTTCCTGCCCAACGATACGACTTACGACGATTTCGTCTACCCGGGATCGCCGGCCAGGGGCGAAGCGCTTCTGACCTGCGATCCGAGATCATACATGGGCGGCTTCGTGAAGGTGGCGCGCGAGCATGAGGGCGTCGAGCTGGTCGGCATCGAATCGCCGCGCTTCCCCAGGACCGGCACCGGCTCGGGCTGGATCACCCACGAGGCCTACGAGACCTTCCTCGGCCGCCAGCTCGCCGAGCTCAGGGCGGGCGGCAAGTGGGACGGCGTCTATTTGAGCCTGCATGGCGCGATGGGCGTGCGCGGCGTGCCCAGGCCTGAAGCCGACATCGCCCGCCGCGTGCGCGAGGTCGTGGGCCGCGGCGCCTTCATCGCCGGCACCTTCGATCCGCACGGCAACGAGGACGAGGAGTTCCTGGCCGCGGCCGACATGGCGTTCTGCGTGAAGTACTTCCCGCACTACGACAGCTACCTGCAGGGCGAGCGCGCGGCGCGCACGCTGATCCGCGCGATCCGCGGCGACTACGCGCCCGCCACCGTGACGCAGCGGGTGCCGATCATCACCGCCACGGTGCTGCAATGGACCGGCGCCTCGCCGTGGATGGATCTCGTGCAGCGCGCCATGGTGTGGGAGGCGCGCGAGCCCGATCTCTACGTCAACGTCTTCTTCGGCTTTCCCTTCGCCGACGTGCCGGATGTCGGCATGACCATCCAGGCGATGAGCAACGGCAAGCCCGAGCTGGCGCGCAAAGCGGCCGACGACCTGGCGGGCTTTGCCTGGCGCAAGCGCGCCGAGCTGCTCAACACCGCCAAGGTCCATCCGATTCCGGAAGGCGTGAGGCTCGCCAAGCAGGCGATCGCGCGCGGCGCCACGCCGGTCGTGCTGGCCGACCACAGCGACCGCTCGGGCGCGGCGACCTGGATCCTGAAAGAGGTGATCGAGCAGGACCTCGAAGGCGTGCTGTTCGCCACCATCGCCGACAAGCAGGCGATCGATGCGGTGAAGGCGCAGGGCCTCAAAGCCGGCGATCCGTTCGACATGGAGGTGGGCGGCCGTGCCGATGAATCGGCCGGCGCGCCGGTGCGCGTCGCCGGCAAGATCACGGCAATTGTCCAATCCGGCAACCGGACCTGGGTCGGCGTCGCCTTCGGCCGCGGCAACGTGCTGCTGCTGAGCGAATACCTGACGCAGGTCATGGATCCCAAGGACCTCAATTTCCCGATCGACCGGTTCAAGGCCTTCGCCATCAAGTCGCGCGTGCATTTCCGCCGCGGCTTCGACGATTCCGGCTTCGCCAAGACCATCCTGCTGGTCGAGCCGGAGCAGCCGTTCCTCGGCACGGTCCGGCTGGACGGCTTGCCCTACAAGAACGTCGACCTGAAGCAGTTCTATCCCTACGGCACGCCGAAATTTCCCTGAGCGTGAGGATTCTTCCGGACCGCGCGATCCGGAAGAAGATTAGTGCTCGGCGAGCAGCCGGCCGTAGCCCAGGATGCGGTCCTCGATGCCGGCGAGCCGCAGCGCGTGCCAGAGCGTCGCCTGCGTCGAGGTGATCACCGGCTTGCCAAGCTCCTTTTCCAGCCGCGCGATCACGGTGTGCGAGCGTGTGTTGAGGCAGGTGATGATCAGCGCCTCGGCGCGCGCATCGAAGCCGCGCTTGCCCAGCTCGAACAGCGCGTCCGGCTCGGGCTCGGCCAGCGCAAAGCCGTCGGTGATGCCGAGGCAGGCGCCGCCCACCACCTTGAGGCCGGCGCTCTCGAAATAGCGATGCTCGGCCGCGTCGACCTCCTCGGTGTAGGGCGAGACGATGCTGACCGTGCCGGCGCCGAGCGTGCGGGCCGCGCTCAGGATGGCGTGCGCCGCCGTCGTCGACGGCACCTTGCAGTCGTGCTCGATCTCGGCGCGCAGCTTTGCGTCGTAGTCGAGGCCCTGCACGATCGACGATGCCGTGCAGCCATAGGCGACGACGTCGGGCAGCACGCTGGAGAGCTGGCGGATCGCCATCCGGCCCTCGTTGCGGTCCATCTCGATGAAGGCCTGCGGCGTGGTGGCCGGCGGGATGAACATGCGCGCGGCGAAGATGCCGACGCCGGGCGGCGCGGTGCGCTGCGCCCACGGCTCCATCACGGTGTTGACGCTCGGCACGACGATGCCGATCCGCGCCCGGCGTCCGTCGCCGTTCATGTGCCGCCTGCTCACGGCCGGAGCATAGGGCATTCCGGCCTTGATGGTGAAACACACGAAACCGTTCTGTTGCAGCGCGACATGGACGGGAAACCGGCGGCTCCTAAAAGGCGGGCGCCGAGAGTGGAGGGGACCAATGCCTCAGTTCATTGCCGCCGTCTTCGGCTTCGCCGCCGGGGCCTTCGCGTGGTCGGGCGATCCGCTCGTCGCCTTCCTGGTCGGGCTGTGCGCGCTGGTGTGGGTCGCCATCACCAGCGGCCGCGTGCCGCCATGGACGCGCTCACAAAAACAGATCCATCTGGTACGGCCGGAGTAAGCGCGCATCGCATCGGTCATCGCGAGGCTCTTTCGCTGGAACTAAGTCGACTTCAATTGAAGTTGGGGTCGCGCTGCACGCGCTCGATCAAGTGCGGATCGACCACGGAGCGAGTATCCAGGTTGATGATGCGAGGCTCGTCCGGTGGACGTGCTCCTCGAAGACCATAAGTGAGCTCGCTTCTTGGCCTGGTATAGAGTCCGACAATGGCGGTGCTGCCGTCGTACGAAATCCCCGGTCCATTCAACAGGCCCGCGAAATTCGTGACCTGAGAAACATGACCTCGTTCTATGAGAAACAGGTCATACATGTAGCCGTTGTTGAGCTGTCGCTCGGCTGCATCATTGCGGCCGACGAAAAGAATACGGTCGCCGTGGCGACCAGCCACGAATCCACTATCCGTATTCGAGCCCGTTCTGCCACTTACCGGACTGAGGTGGCGGGTGATGATGTCCTCGTAAGAAATTTGCGGCTTGCCGCCAAGTCTCAAACGATACGGCACCATGCTGCCAATTGGGTCGAGACCCTTTGCCTTGAGCATGGCGCCCAGTGCATCGCTTTCTGGCGTCATGCCATTGAAGAGAATATCATCAGGACTCAGAAATGTCGGTGAGTAGATCGTACGGAATCCTTCGCGATCTCCAAGAATGCTTTGACGGCGCCCCGTCGCTATGTCGACGAGGACAAGATCGGCGTCCTGCTGGCAAAGAACAGCCTTGTCCCCGGGCTGAAATACGGGCGCAAACAAGTGAAGACTGTCAGGCACGACGCGTTCGATCTGCATCGATCGGACGTCGAGAATCACAAGTCCTTGGCTCGTTGAACTGGCCAATTTGCGGCCATCATAGGAAAACGAACCTGGCCAGCCGGGAACTCGCGATAGCCGGCCCGTTTGCCATTCAACGAGGCCGGCGCCTCGAACATTCGAAGACTTGAAGACAAAGGTGAAGGCTCGCCCGTCCGGCGACATTGAGAATGTATCTTCAATAAAAGCTTCGGCGCATGCCGGTACCATCGTCGCGAGCAACACCAGTGTCGCCTGCAGCAACGTGCGAAGACGACGCCAAGACAACCCAGCGACCTCAATCGCCAGGCTATGTGCCATTGGACGGCGGTTCACACACATTGCGGCCGAGCATAGCCTTTCTACCGATTAAGAAAGTTCTATACGACAGAATCGGGTTCCTTCTAACACGGGGCTTATGGTGGCGATGCCATGATCGCCATCGCCTACAGCCAGCTCCGAGAGAAGAAGTCGGTTAGCGCAGTTAGCGCTACCCCGCTAGTGCTTCGCACTGGTCGGTCGGAGTGGAGCGCAAGATTCGTTCGCGCGATTCGGCGCAAGCGCGTTCGGACCACAAGGGTCCATATTTTTTCGTATTAGTTTAATGCGAGCGCTTCAACTAATAGTGGCTCAGGAAATTACCGAGCTTCTATTCGGCGGCCCTCGCCGCCGCCGGGCCCGGATGCAGCGCCGCCGCGAGGCGGGCGCGATAGACCTCCTGCCAGTCGCGCTGATCGTCGGTGACGAAATAGCCGCTGCGTCCGCCGTGATAGATGCCGGCATCCTCGACACCCGGCGGCAGGGTGCCTTTGTCGCGCAGCGCGCGCGCCGCCATCAGCAGACGCCGCCGCGTGCGCGTGATCATCTGGTCGGACGGTCCCAGATGCTCGAACGTGTGGTCGACGATCGGCCCCATGCTCTCGGTGATCGCCTGGTCCTGCAAATGGATGCCGTCGATGCCGCTGTAGATCGCGCCCGAACGCTGCGCCTCGCGGTCCATGCCCCAGTCGTTGGCTTCGTTGTCTTCCATGCGCCAGCGGCCCATCCAGTCCGTCGTGTTCGGCCTCAGCCGGTTGCCGCGGCCGGTGCCGCCGATCGGCGTCCCGTCGGCGTAGGCGGGCTGCGGCAGGCTGTTGGCGGCGCGCGCCCGCTTCCACCAGATGAAGACGTACATGCAGTGATGATCGTCGATCGGCACCCAGGCGCGGGCGTGCGCGTGGCTGTCGAACTCGCCGTTCGGCGCCTGTGTCCAGAACGGGAAGAGGAAATTGGCGAAGCGCCAGTAGGTGTGGCCGGGTCCGGCGCCGCGATAGGCGCCGTACTGCGTGCCCCACGGCGCGTCGTGCACGTGGTACCTGGGCGCGCGGTTGGTCACCGTGTGGTAGAACGGCTCGCTCTCGTCGAGCCGGCTCACATCGACATGGCCGCCGTGAAGGTAGCCGAAATGCGCGGTGTCGATCTCGCCTTCGATCGCCTGCAGGAAATTGCAATCGCGCTGGATCATGCCGACGTTGATCTCGTCGTCCGGCGCATCGAGGATCTGGAAGGCGGGCAGCGGCGGCGTCTCGGCGCGGCTGCCCATGTAGATCCACACCAGTCCCGCGCGCTCCACCGCGCGATAGGCCTTGGCGCAGACCTTGTGCTTGAAATCCTGCTCCGGCGGCACGCTCGGCATGTCGATGCACTGGCCCGAGACGTCGAACTTCCAGCCGTGATAGAGGCAGCGGATGCCGCCTTGCTCGTTGCGGCCGAGGAAGAGCGAGGCGCCGCGGTGCGGGCAGCGATGGTCCATGACGCCGACCTTGCCCGCGCTGTCGCGGAAGGCGATCAGCTTCTCGCCCATCAGCATGAAGCGCACCGGCGGGCCGTCGCGCTCGAGCTCGGAGGATTTGAGCGCCGGCATCCAGTAGAGCCGCATCAGCTCGCCCATCGGCGTGCCGGGCCCGGTGCGGGTGAGTTCCATGCCTTCGCTCGCGCTCGTCATGACGGCCTCCTCAACTGGGCCAGACGGGAGGGTGATAGCCTAGAGGAACCGAGGGCCGCGCCCAACGGGCCGGCGTTTCGGAAAGTTGCGCCACCGGCCGCAGGTGGCGCAGCGGCCCGGACGGCGTTTCCGTCACCATCGACCAGCTCTTCAGCTCGTCCGGCGAGAATTCGGCGGGCACGTCCTTCAGCTCAGCTTCCGGCACTTCGCCCAGATCGACCAGCCACTTGCCGACCTGGGCCAGCGAGGTGCGCACCAGCCAGCTCCCGCCTTCCCGGGCGCGCCGCTCGAGCGCCATCATGGCACCCGCCGCCATCAGGTAGCCGGTGCAATAGTCGATGGCCGACAACGGATAGAATTGCGGGCCCGGCTCCCTGCCGGGAAACACTTCGGCCTGGCGCAGCGTGATGCCGCTCACCGACTGGATCACGGTGTCGAAGCCGCGGCGGTTAGCCCACGGTCCCGCATGACTGAAGGCATTGAGCGACACGTAGACGATGCCGGGGCGGAGCTTGGCCAGTTCCTCGGGCGAGAGCCCGCGCGCGCCGAGCGTGCCCGGCCGGTAGCCCTGGGAGAAGACGTCGGCCTGCCTGATCAGGCCCTTCAAGGTCTCGACGGCCGCCGGCTCGCGCAGGTCGAGCTGGGCGGAGAGCTTACCGTGACCGGTGTCCCATTCCTGGTAGCCGAGATTGGGCAGGTGCTTGGCGGTGATCTTCATCACCTCGGCGCCGTGCTCGGCGAGCGTGCGCGCGCACGTCGGTCCCGCCAGCACGCGGGTGATGTCGACGACGCGGATGCCCGAGAGCGGCCGGTCACCTTTCGGCAGCTTCTCGGCCGGCGCCTCGCCGATCTTGACGATCTCGAGCAGCGGCAGGGCGGCGACCGCCTTGCCCTGCGGATGGGCGAGCCATTCGGCGCGCGGCCGCACCATGCCGCCCGCGCCCTTGTTGGCGATGATCGCCTCCTCGAGATCGGCGGCGTCCCACTTGCTGACGGCGCGGGCGAACTCGGCGCGATCTTCTTTATCGACGCCCAGCACCTTCATCGCCGCGGCGCGATGGTTGGGAAAGTTGCAATGCAGGTAGCTCCAGCGGCCGTCCTTCGCCGGATAGAAGCCCATGACGCTGTTGCGGGCGTGGCTAAGCTCGCCGTCCCCGAGCTTCATGTAGGTTCCAGAGCGCAGCGACGCCGCGGCGTGGCGCAAATCGACGCCGACATTCTGGCGCCGGCCGGTGCGCTGCTCCCACAGGCGGGCGGCGGCGAGGCCCGCGGCGGCCACCGTCGCTGCCCCGGCGATGCCGACGCGGAACGGCGTGCGCACCACCGGATCGCCGCCGCCGCTGAACGACACGCTGGCGGCGTCGGCCGCACCCATGCCGAGCGCGGGCAGGACCCGATTGAGGGCAGTTTGCGCGGTGGCCATCGATTTCCTCCATCGCCAGCGTAACCCGCGAAACAAATGAGAACAGCCGAGAAATCGCGGCGATACATGGCCGTCCTAGATAGGGGCCGTCCGATCCTGGAGGACGCCCATGCCTCGGTTCGTCGTACCTGCAGTCTTCATGCTGGCGATCGCCGGCTTCCTTTGGACGAGCGATCCGCTTCTCGGCTTCCTGCTGGCGGTCTGCGCCTTCGTCTGGGCGACGCTGCCTTATGCAGCCGGCCAGCAGGGCGCGCGCCTGCCCGTCCAGGACAAGCTTCACCTCGAATAGCGTCGGGGCGTGTGGGCGGTGCGGCGTCGGGGTTTGGGGCCCCGGCGCCGTCAGCCGGCGGCGCCGACCAGGGCCTTCATCAAAGCAAGCGCTTCGGGCGTGTCCCACTCGGCGTCGCCCTCGAGGCGGCCGACGATGCGGCCCTGCGGGTCGATCAGGACGGAGGTCGGCAGGATGCTGACCTCGAGCGCCTGCATCGCCTTCTTCTTCTTGTCGAAGTAGATGCCGAGATCGGCGAGCTTCTGCTCGTCGTAGAACGGCTTGACCTTGCGCCACGATGGCCCGTCGAGCGAGAGCGGCAGGACGGCGAACTTGTCCTTGCCGACCTCCTTGCTCATGGCGGCCTGCAGCTTGTCGAGGCTCGGCATCTCCTTGACGCACGGCCCGCACCACGTCGCCCAGAAATTCAGCAGCACCGCCTTGCCCTTGAAGTCGGCGAGCGTCACCGGCTTGTCGTCGGCGTCGGTGAAGGCGAACTCGGGCAATTGCTTGGGCGGCTTGTCGAGCTTGAACTTGGCGACGCTGCCCTTGAGCAGGGGAGCAAGGTCCATGGGCCCTACATCGGCTAATGCCGGGAAGGCAAAAAAAGCCGGCGCGGCGGCCAGAAAGAGCCTGCGACGGGTGAGGAAATTGGGGCGGGGATGTGTCATAAGCGCCGGTTCCTACTGCACTAACGGCTGTCATTCATGGCACGGAAGAACACGAAAGCGCGAGCCCCTGCGGCGAGTCGCTCCAACGCGATGTGGGGCGGCCGCTACAAGCTGGGGCCGTCGGAGATCATGGAGAAGATCAACGCCTCCATCGGCTTCGACAAGCGCCTCTATGCGCAGGACATCGCGGGCTCGCTGGCGCACGCCGACATGCTGGTAGCGCGGGGCATCCTGACGGCGTCCGACGGCCGTGCCATCAAGCGCGGCCTCGGGCAAGTGCGGGCCGAGATCGAGAGCGGCAAGTTCAGGTTCTCGACCAAGCTCGAGGACATCCATTTCAACGTCGAGGCGCGGCTCACCGAGTTGATCGGCCCGGCCGGCGGCCGGCTGCACACCGCCCGCAGCCGTAACGACCAGATCGCGCTCGACGTGCGGCTCTGGGTGAGGGACACGATCGACCGGATCGAGCCGATGCTGCGCGACCTGCAGGCGGCGCTGATCCAGCGCGCCGAGCAGTACGCGGCCACGATCATGCCGGGCTTCACGCACCTGCAGACGGCCCAGCCGATCACCTTCGGCCACCATCTGCTGGCCTATGTCGAGATGTTCGGCCGCGACCGCAGCCGCTTCGCCGATTGCCGCGCGCGGCTGAACGAATCGCCGCTCGGCGCCGCGGCGCTCGCCGGCACGCCGCACCCGATCGATCGCCACAGGACGGCCAAGGCCCTGGGCTTCGACCGGCCGATGGCCAATTCGCTCGATGCGGTGTCCGACCGCGACTACGTGATCGAGTTCATCGCGGCAGCGTCGCTGACGGCAGTGCACCTGTCGCGGCTGTCGGAAGAGATCGTGATCTGGTGCTCCGCGCCGTTCCGCTTCATCTCGTTGTCCGACGCCTTCACCACCGGCAGCTCGATCATGCCGCAGAAGCGCAATCCCGATGCCGCGGAGCTCACGCGCGCCAAGCTCGGCCGCATCATGGGCGCGTTCGTGGCGCTGTGCACGATCCTCAAGGGCCTGCCGCTCACCTACGGCAAGGACATGCAGGAAGACAAGGAGCCGCTGTTCGACGCCGCCGACTCGCTCGAGCTCGGCATCGCGGCGATGGCCGGCATGGTGCGCGACCTCAAGGCCAACCCCGAGCGCATGCGCGCCGTTGCCTCGGCCGACTACTCGGTGGCGACCGACCTTGCCGACTGGCTGGTCAAGAAGATCGGCCTGCCGTTCCGTCAGGCCCATCACGTGACGGGACGCCTGGTCGGCATCGCGTCGGACAAGGGCGTCGATCTCGACAAGCTCACGCTCAAGGAGATGCAGGCCGTCGAGCCGCGCATCGACCGCGGCGTCTACAAGGTCCTGACCGCCGAGGCGTCGGTCGCTGCGCGCAGGAGCTTCGGCGGCACCGCGCCGGCCAACGTCGCGCGCGCGGTCAAGGACGCGCGCCGGAGGTTTCTGTGAGCTTCACCTACAAGAACGGCGAGATGCATGCCGAGGGCGTGGCGCTCAAGACCATCGCCGCGCAGGTCGGCACGCCGTTCTATTGCTACTCGGCCGGCGCACTGCGCGCGTCGCTGCGCGAGTTCACCGACGGCATCAAGGCCGAGAAGGGGCTGAACGCCTCGGTGTGTTACGCCATGAAGGCCAATTCGAGCCTCGCCGTCATCAAGCTGTTCGGCGAGATGGGCGCGGGCGCCGACATCGTGTCGGTCGGCGAGATGCGCCGTGCGCTCGCGGCCGGCATTCCGGCAAAGCGAATCGTCTACTCGGGCGTCGGCAAGAAGCCGTCGGAGCTGATGGCCGCGCTGCAGGCGGGCGTCGGCCAGATCAACGTCGAAAGTTCGGCCGAACTGGAGACGTTGAACGCGGTGGCGGGCCAGCTCGGCGTCAAGACCGACATCACCATCCGCGTGAACCCGGATGTCGATGCCCGGACGCACGCCAAGATCACGACCGGCAAGAAGGGCAACAAGTTCGGCATCGACATCGATCTGGCGCGCGATGCCTTCGCCGAGGCAGCCCGGCTGCCGAACCTGCGCGTGGTCGGCGTCGCCATGCATATCGGCTCGCAGCTCGAGAAGCTCGCGCCCTACCGCTCCTCCATCGTCAAGATGCGCGGCCTGATCAAGAAGCTGCGCGCCGAGGGCCACCGCATCGAGCGCTTCGATGTCGGCGGCGGGCTGGGGATCGTTTACAAGAACGAGAAGCCGCCCTCGATCGCCGACTTCCTGGCGATGGTGGCCCGGGAAACCAGGGATCTGGGCTGCGAAATCACCTTCGAGCCGGGCCGCCGGCTGGTCGGCGAGGCGGGCGTCCTGGTGAGCGAAGTCATCCTTGTGAAGCCCGGTGTTTCCAAGACTTTCGTCATCGTCGATGCGGCGATGAACGATTTGATCCGTCCGACGTTATATAACGCCTGGCACGACATCCTGCCGGTCCGCGAACCGCGCCCGAATGGTCGTCAAAGTCCGGCCAAAATCCGTTGTGACATTGTCGGTCCGATCTGCGAGTCCGGGGATTATCTGGCACAGAACCGTGATCTGCCGCTGCTTTCTGCCGGAGACCTCATCATGGTACGCTCGGCGGGCGCGTATGGTGCGGTGATGGCGTCGACCTACAACAGCCGGCCGCTCGCGCCGGAGGTGATGGTCGATGGCACGCGGTTTGCGGTGATCCGCCCGAGACCCTCGATCGACGAGATGCTCGAGGCGGAGCGCTTGCCGCCCTGGATGTAGAGAAAGGTAGCGATGGCCGTCAGCCAGGTTGACACGATCCAAGCGCCGGGTCTGGAGCGGAAGATCGGTCTGGCGTGGGCGGCGCTCGCCTGGGAAGGCATCTGGCCGCGGGCGATGCCGCTGGTTTCGGCGATCGCGCTGTTCATCGCGGCGGCCCATCTCGACCTCCTGTCCGGCCTCGATCCCTGGGTCCATACCGGCCTGCTCGCCGCGCTCGGGCTGGGCTTTGTGGCGTTTGCCTGGTGGCAGTTCCGCACCTTCCGCTGGCCGCTGCGCGAAGCGGCGATCCGCCGGCTCGAGCGCGATTCCGGCGTGCCGCACCGTCCGCTGGTCGCGGTGCAGGACCTGCTCGCGGCGGGCGAGGGCGATTCGATGTCGTCGGCGCTGTGGCAGGCCCATCGCCGGCGCGAGGCGGCGCGGCTCGCCGGTCTCGCCAACAAGCCGGCGCGGCCGGGCCTTGCCAAGCTCGACGTCTGGGCGCTGCGCATCGTGCCGATCCTGGCGCTGATCGTCGCCGTCGCCACAGCCGGCGGCTGGCGCAGCGACCGCATGATGGCGGCGCTCACGCCCGCCTTCCCGCCGCCGCCGCCGGTCGTCGCCAATCTCTGGATCGCGCCGCCCGCCTATACCGGCAAGCCGCCGATCTATCTCGACATGGCCGACAAGGACAAGCTCCTGCGCGTGCCGGTGGGCTCCAAGCTCGCGGGCTTCGTCGACGACGTGCGCGGCCGCCACGCGCCCAAGCTCCTGATCGACGGCAAGGGCAGCGACTTCAACACCGTCAGCAAGGGCAAATACCAGATCGAGCAGACGATCACCCACGGCACGCAGATCGCGCTCGAGGCACGCGGCGACGAGCAGGCGCGCTGGAAGCTGCACGTCATTCCCGACCTGCCGCCCACCATCGACTTCGCCAAGCCGATCAGCGTCGACAAATGGTCGACCAAGATCGACTACGTCGCCGGCGACGATTTCGGCATCACCGGTGTGCAGCTGCAGATTCGCCTGGATGGCAGCCAGCTCGGCGCCGACATGCTGACCGACAACGACGAACCGGAGGTCATGCGCATCGACCTGCCGGTGTCGGGCAACTCGCGCAGGGTGACCGACACCTTCGTGCGCGACCTCACGAGTTCGCCGTGGGCCGGCATGAAGGTGCGCGTGATGCTGTTCGCCACGGATGCGCTGGGCCAGAAGGGCCGCAGCGCGGTCGAGAGCTTCCTGCTGCCCGAACGCGTGTTCAACGATCCGACGGCGCGCGCCCTGATCGTGTTGCGCAAGCAGTTGGTGCGCGACCCGCGCCAGTTCCGGCTCGACGTCGCCGACGGCATGCGCATGATCCACGCCGATCCGAAGGCCTACCGCGACGATCCGGTGGTGATGCTCGGCCTGCGCATGGGCGCGGCGCGGCTCGCCACCGACGCCAGCAAGGAGAGCATCGCCGAGACGATCAAGCTCCTGTGGGATCTGGCGATGAGATTGGAGCAGGGCTCCCAGCACGACGCCGAGAAGCAGCTCGAGCAGGCGCGGCAGAATTTGCGCGACGCCATCCAGCGCAACGCCGGCGACGAGGAGATCGAGCGCCTGATCCAGCAGCTCTACCAGGCGATGGACAAGTGGCAGCAGGAGCTGGCCGAGCGCATGAAGGATCCGGACGAGCGCCGCCGCATGGAGCAGCAGGCCGAGCGCATGGATCCCAACAACGCCATCACGCAGGACGACATCCAGAAGATGCTCGACCGCATCCGCGAGATGGCGAAGAACGGCCAGCGCGAGGAGGCCAAGCGCCTGCTCGAGGAGCTGCGCAAGATGATGGAGAACGCCACGCCGATGCTGGCCCAGCCGGGGCAGCGCGGCCAGCAGCGCCAGCAGCAGGGCCAGCAGGGCCAGGGCAACCAGCAGGGCCGCGAGATGATGAACCAGCTCGACCGGCTGGCGCGCCGGCAGAACCAGCTGCTGGGCGAGAGCGAGCGGCAGGGCCGCCAGCAGCAGCAGCAAGGCCAGCGCGGCCAGCAGGGCCAACAGGGTCAGCGCGGGCAACCCGGCCAGGGCCAGCCGGGCGACGACGGCCAGTGGGGCGACAACCAGGGCAACCAGCAGCACGGTCTGCGCAACCAGCTCGGCGACTTCATGAAGCGGTTCGACGAGCGCGGCATGCCAATCCCCGAGGCGCTGGGGCGCGCCGAGCGCTCGATGCGCGAAGCCGAGGAGGCGCTGCGCCGCGGCGATCCGCGCGACGCCTCACGCGCCCAGCGGCGCGCGCTCGACAACCTGCAGCAGGGCATGGGCGATCTTGCCGAGCAGATGCGCCAGCGCGGACCGGGCAACGGCCAGGACCTGGCCGAGATCGAGGAGAAGGAGCGCAAGAGCGAGGATCGCGATCCACTCGGCCGCTCCGACGGCAATTTCGGCGACTCCGTCGACAACGGCCAGGACAAGGTGCCGCTCGAGCTCGAGCGGCAGAAGAGCCGCGAGATCCTCGACGAGCTGCGCCGCCGCGCCGGCGAGCAGCAGCGCTCCAAGGAAGAGCTCGACTACATCGATCGCCTGCTCAAGACCTACTGACCGACGACAAAAGGCCCGCCGGGGATGCCGGCGGGCCAGTCGTTTACCAGAGGGTTTTCCGTCTTATGACTATTCAACGGCGATGTGGCCGGCAGGGTCCATGCTGACGGCAACTTCGACGCCGTCGCGCACGGCGCGGCCCGACCATGTGCCGTCGGGATTGCGCGCCAGGCCCTTCACGTCATGGAAGCCCGCCTGCTCGAACTTGTAGCGGGTCGCGGCTTCCTCGGCTGTCGCGTGGTTGTTGAGCGCGTTGGGCTTGGCCGTGCCGGTCGTCGAGGGCGGCAGGTTGGGATCCTGCGTGCCCGAATAGGACGTGCCCGGCGGCGGATTGGTCGGGCCGGGGGTCATCGGCGCGTTCTGCGCGAATGCCGGCGCCGCGGTGAAGGCAAGCGCCGCGAATGTTGCCAGGGCTTTCTTCATTTCGATCTCTCCATCTTTTTCCTTCGTGTCGGGAATCAATGAATCGATGGAGGAGGGGTTGCGCGCCGGGCGCAGCGGAAACGACGCAATTTGTGTTCGCCCGCGAACGTGCGTTTACGAGACGAACCTGTGCTTGCTCGCCATCAGCCTTCGCTCTTCTCGACCACGCCGATATAGGGCAGGCCGCGGAAGCGGTGCGCCCAATCGAGGCCATAGCCGACGAGGAATTCGTCGCCCGCCTCGAAGCCGACGAAGTCGGCCTTGAGCTCGGCGCGCCGCTTGTGCGGCTTGTCGAGCAGGGTGCACACCCAGACCCGATGCGCGCCGCGCTCCTTCAGGAGGTTCCTGGCGAACGAAAGCGTCAGGCCGGACTCGAGGATGTCGTCGACCAGCAGCACGTCGCGATTGCGCACGTCGTCGACGATGTCGCGCACGATGCGCACGGTGCCGCTGCTCTGCGTGCCGGTGCCGTAGCTCGACAGCGTCAGGAAATCCATCGCCCAGTCGGCGCCGGCGCGGGAAAGCGCGCGGATCAGGTCGGCGGCGAACACGAAGCTGCCCTTCAGCACCGACACGACCAGCGTGTCGGCGGGCAGCTGCTTGGCGAGCTCCTGCGCCATCACGTCGACGCGGCTCGCGATCTCGGAGGCCGAGAAGCGGATGGAGACGTGCGGGCGCTCGGGATGGAGATGGGCGGTCATGATCCGTGATCTAGCCGGAGAAACGCAGGATAGTGCGCCATTCCGGCGGCAACTGCTGGGCGATGATGTCGTGGAAGGCGAAGATGCCGGCGCCAACCAGCACCAGTAGGGCGAGCGCGCCCCACAGCACCAGGTTCATGCGCCGGTTGGTCTTGGGCTCGATCAGCGCCGGCAGCATGGCGCCGCGCGTCGGCGGCCGGATCACGACATCGGGGATCGGCGTGGAGACCGACGGCGGAGCGTCGTCGGCGATGGCCGCTGCGGGCTTGGGCGGCTCGGCTGTCGGCTCCGGCTTGGGCGCCTTAACCTTGGGTTTGGGCTTGAGCCACGACAGAACCCCTGCGCCTGCGGGCTTGCCGTCGTCGGCGGGCTCGCGCTTCTCCACCGGCGCCGCAACTGGCGGCGGCGATGGCGGCGGCGCGGGCTGTACCTTGACCACCTCGAACCAGCGCTCGTTGCAGCGCGCGCATTGCACGGTGCGGCCGGAGGGCCCGATGGCAAGCGGGTCGACGGCGTATCGCGCCCGGCAGTTTGGACAAGTGACTTGCATCGAGGGGCGCGGGCTTTTGCGGGAGGGGTTGAGGGCTCCCCACTATTAGTGCCTTCTGGGATAACATTATTCTACCAACACTGGCCTTACAAGGTATGACCATCCCCATCCTCTGGCTGCGATCCTTTCTATTCAATGTCGGCTGGTATGCGGGGACGGCGGTCATCGCCATCGTGGGCTGTCCCATCCTGCTGCTACCGCGCCGCGCTGTCGTCGCCTGGTCGCGCGTCTGGATCCGTTTCGTCCTGGCGTGGCTGAAGCTCACGGTCGGGCTCACTCACCACCTGAGCGGGCTCGAGAACCTGCCCGCGGGCCCCTGCATCATCGCCTCCAAGCATCAGTCGTCGTGGGAGACGATGTCGTACACGCTGCTGTTCGACGATGCCGCGATCGTGCTGAAGCGCGAGCTCGTGTTCATCCCGGTGGTCGGCTGGGCAATGGCGCGCGCCGGCAACATCACGGTGGCGCGCGGCGAGGGCGCGACGGCGCTGCGCGGCCTGATCCGGCAGGCGCAGCAGCGCATCAAGGATGGCCGGTCGATCCTGATCTTTCCCGAGGGCACGCGCGTCGCGGTGGGTGACAGCCAGCCCTATCAAGGTGGCATCGCCGCGCTCTATCGCATGCTCAACGTGCCGGTCGTGCCGGTGGCGCTGAACTCCGGCCTGTTCTGGGGCCGCCGCAAATTCATCAAGCGGCCGGGGGTCGTCTCGGTCGAGGTGCTGCCGGCCATCGCCCCGGGACTGCAGCGCGAGGCGTTCATGGCGACCCTGCGCGAACGGATCGAAGGCGCGACAGCGAAGCTCGTCGCGGCAGCCGGGCGGCCCTAGAAGAACTGCGTGCCGTAGATCACTACCGCCATCACCAGAGCGAGGCCGGTGACCGCCACCACAGACATGGTGATCGCCGAGCCAAGCTCGACATTTGAGGCGAAGCGCAGGTAGGCGGAGAAGCCCGCCACCAGCATGCAGAAGATGACGACGTCGAACAGCATCGGCCTGAATTGTCGGAGGGAATGAATAAAGCCGCAGTTTAAGTGCAGCATTCTTCGCCCATCCCACTCGCACACTCAATGCACAAGCTGCTCATTTTGACGTGAGCCGAATGAGAACATAAAAAGAACCTTGTTGATAAGGTGGCCGCCGCTTATTTTCCGATGATGGATTGGGCCCCGGTTTCCCAGCGCATCTGGGACATGAAGTACCGTTTTCGCGACCCTTCCGGGGCAGCCGACGAGGACCTGAAGGCGACCTGGCGGCGCGTGGCGCGCGCGCTCGCGGCGCCCGAGAAGGACCCCGGGCTGTGGGCAGGGCGCTTCGAAGAAGCTCTGTCTGATTTCAAATTCCTGCCCGCCGGCCGCGTGATCGCGGGCGCCGGCACTGGCCGCAACGTCACGCTCTTCAACTGCTTCGTCATGGGCTCTATCGGCGACGACATGGCGTCGATCTTCGAGAACGTGAAGGAAGCCGCGCTCACCATGCAGCAGGGCGGCGGCATCGGCCACGATTTCTCGACGCTCCGGCCCAACGGCGCGCCGGTGAAGGGCGTCGGCGCCGACGCTTCCGGTCCGCTCTCCTTCATGGATGTGTGGGACGCCATGTGCCGCACCATCATGAGCGCGGGCTCCCGCCGCGGCGCCATGATGGCGACCTTGCGCTGCGATCATCCCGACATCGAGGCCTTCGTCGACGCCAAGCGCGACCCCAAGCGGCTGCGCATGTTCAACATGTCGGTGCTGGTGAGCGATGCCTTCATGGAAGCGGTGAAGGCCAATGCCGACTGGAAGCTGGTGTTCGGCGGCAAGACCTACAAGACGGTGAAGGCGCGCGACCTGTGGCAGCGCATCATGCGCGCCACCTACGAGTACGCCGAGCCCGGCGTGATCTTCATCGATCGCGTGAACCGGCGGAACAACCTGCATTACGTCGAGAACATCCAGGCGACCAACCCATGCGGCGAGCAGCCGTTGCCGCCCTACGGCGCCTGCCTGCTCGGCTCGATCAATTTCGCGACTCTGATCAAGGACCCGTTCGGTCCCAACGCGCAGCTCGACATGGCGGCACTCGAGAAGCTGGTCCCGCTCGCCGTGCGCATGCTCGACAACGTGATCGACGTCTCGCGCTTCCCGCTGCCGGCCCAGGAGAAGGAGGCGAGGGCCAAGCGCCGCATCGGCCTCGGCGTCACCGGCCTCGCCGATGCGCTGCTGATGTGCAACGTGCGCTACGGCAGCCCGCGCGCCATCGAGCTCACCCGCCAATGGATGGGCGCGGTGCAGCGGCTGTCCTATCTCGCCTCGTCCGACATTGCGGCGGAGAAGGGCAGCTTCCCGCTGTTCAGGCGCGATGCCTATCTTGCCGGCGAGACGATCAAGGCGCTGCCGCCAGAAGTGCAGGACTCGATCAAGCGCTACGGCATCCGCAACGCGCTCCTGAACTCGATCGCGCCCACCGGCACGATCAGCCTCTTGGCCGACAACGTCTCGTCGGGCATCGAGCCGGTCTTCGCCTTCAGTCACACGCGCCACGTGCTGCAGCCCGACGGCACGCGCCGCGAGGAGAGCGTCGAGGATCACGCCTATCGCCTGTGGAAGGCGCTGAAGGGCAATGCCGAGCCGCCGTCGGACATCTTCGTCGACGCCCAGACGCTCACGCCCAGCGACCACCTCAACATGCAGGCGGCGGCGCAGGAGTTCGTCGACAGCTCGATCTCCAAGACCATCAACCTGCCGAAGGACATCTCGTTCGACGCCTTCGAGCACGTCTATCGCGCGGCCTACGAGGCGGGCTGCAAGGGCTGCACGACCTACCGGCCGAACGACATCACCGGCGCCGTCCTCGAGGTCCGGCCCGACGAGGCCAGGCCGCTGGTGCCGGCCTCGACGCCGATCGAGCCCAGCGACCGCGTCGTCTACATCGCCCAGCCGCTCGACCGGCCGGAAGACCTGCCGGGCCGCACCTACAAGATCAAATGGCCGGGCAGCGACCACGCGATCTACATCACCATCAACGACGTCATCCAGGACGGCCGCCGCCGGCCGTTCGAGATCTTCATCAACTCCAAGAACATGGAGCACTATGCCTGGACGGTGGCGCTGACGCGCATGATCTCGGCGGTGTTCCGCCGCGGCGGCGACGTTTCGTTCGTCGTCGAGGAGCTGAAGGCGGTGTTCGATCCGCGCGGCGGGCAGTGGATGGAGGGCAAGTACGTGCCCTCGCTGCTGGCCGCGATCGGCGGCGTGATTGAAAAGCACCTGGTCGAGATCGGCTTCCTCGCCCCCGCCGACCTGCCGCTGATCGAGGAGGCGGCTAGGCAGCGCCTCAAATTAGCCGCCGGCGAACGTGACCCGGGCCGCCAGCCCATGGTCGCCGGCAGCCAGGACATGCCGCCGAAACTGGGCCAGTGCCCGAACTGCGGCGCCGCGGCGCTCAACCACCAGGAAGGCTGCGACATCTGCCTGAACTGCGGCTATTCGAGGTGCGGGTGAGAAATCAAGAACGTTTAGTCTTCTTTGTTGGGCGTCGCATCCTTCCCGATTGATAGGACCCACGCGTCGCTGCGCTCGTCCAAGAAGGTTGCTGTGGAAAGTTGGATATTTTGAACAAGGAGCTCAGGGTGATATCGGCCCCAGACGCGTTCGAGAGCGTTTAGCAACGACTTGAAGGAGTCGACTCGTATTTGTTCTATGCGAATAGGCACTGCGGAGCTGAGTCTGGTCTAGTATTCGGATTTGTTCGCCAGGCTTTTTGGGCAGAGGCCATGCCATCGTGGCTAGCTGTTCCGCCTGCCTAGCATGAAGCGCGCGCAGAGTGGCGAAGATGACTTCCTTACGAACGTCTTCGGGTGGGTGATCTATTTCATCCTGAGTAGCAGGTCTGTCCCTGCGCCTCCTAATTGCGGTGCTTGCCGCATCCCTCCATTCCGTAGTGCGCGCAAGATCGGAGACACCATTTTGGTAGGCTGCAATAGTCAAACCTGCGTCATGAAGAAGAAGTGCGCCGCCAAACACAAATGCTTCGCTAGGGGTCAACGCATAGTCAGGCCCCACTATTGTGTCGGCAACATCCCACAATGCGTCCAAATGCGTAATATCGTGGACCGTCAAGCCTTTGCAGTCATCTGGGATCGATGAGACTAGTTCGGCCGCATTGTCTCTCATCTGTAGATAGGCCTCACGCAGCTTTGTACGAGCCTGGGCTTCAGCTTCATTGTCTCCCGATTGTTCACCTAATCCGCGCTTCCAGAGCAATGTATTCTTGAAATCCATATCCCCCACCTTTGAAGAACCTCTCCACAATACAACCCTACTTTTGGACCTGAAAGGTCTACGCTTAGTGGGGGAAGCCGTCAATCAGGCGGGGCGCCAGCGCCTCAAGATCGCAACTGCGCTCAACCACCAGAAAGGCTGCGACATCTGCCTGAACTGCGGCTATTCGAGGTGCGGGTGAGCACTGGCCGGACGTTGGCTGGACAGCGCTAAGTGTCGTGTCATCCCGAGCGTAGCGAGGGATCTTTCCGGATCGATAAAGATCCCTCGGCCCTTGGCCTCGGGATGACAAGGGCAAGCGTCATGGCGCGATAACCGCCATGTGCGTTACTAAGACTGTCCATGGCCTTCGATCCCAAGCCGATTCCGTTCGAGCCCGATCGCTTCCGCACCGCCGCCTCGCACTACGAGGAAGGCCGCGTGCCCTATGCGCCGGCGCTGATCCGCCGGGTCGCCGAGGTCACGGGTCTCGGCCCGCGCCATCGCCTGCTCGATCTCGGCTGCGGACCCGGTCCGCTCGCCCGCGCGTTTGCGCCCCTGGTGGCCGAGGTCGTGGCGATGGACCCGTCCGAGGACATGCTGGCGGCGGCGCGCACGCTGGCCGCAGAGGCGCAGGCCGCGAACATCCGCTTCGTGGCCGGCAGCTCCTACGATCTCTCGCCCGAGCTGGGGCCTTTCCACCTGGTGGTCATGGGCCGCTCGTTCCACTGGATGGATCGCGCCGATACGCTGAAGCGGCTCGACCGGATGATCGAGCGCGGCGGGGCCGTGGCGCTGTTCTTCGACAGCGCGCCCGCCCTGCCGGTCAATGCCTGGCGCGATATGTGGAGCAAAATCCGCGAGCGCTACGAGAACACCGCCTACCGCCGCCGCCGCGCCGGCGGCTGGGTGTGCCACGAGGCCTTCCTGCTCGAATCGGCCTTCTGCCGCCTTGAACAGTTCGGCGTCATCGAGCGCCGCCCGCTCGACGTCGAGACGGTGGTGAAGCGGACGCTCTCGATGTCCTCGACCTCGCCCTCGCACCTCGGCGAGAGCAAGACCGGGGCCCTGATCGCCGACCTGCGCGCGGCACTGGCCGGCGTCCGCGAGGAAGTGGTGGAGACCTCGGCGCTGGTGGCGTGGCGAGCGCGCTAGGCGCGGGCCGTCAGCGGAGCCCGAGGGCCTTGGCGAGATGCGGTTGGAGCGGCGGGACCTGCGGCAGGCCGCGCTCGTCGAACGCCAAGGCGAGATATTCCCGGAGCGCAATGCAGGAGACTTCCTCCGCCTCGATCGACGGCAGCCAGTTCTGCCAGCCCCGGCGATAGGCCGCGCGGTGCCGCAAGTCGGTGGGGAAGGCACTGGCCCGGAGCCCGGCCTTGCGCGCGATCTTCAGGGCGCGCGGCATGTGGAAGCCTGATGTCACGAGCGCGACCGGCGCGTCGCCGACGATCCGGTGGACGAAGGCGATGTTCTCGAGCGTGTTGCGCGACTGGTCCTCGAGCGTGATCGCCTCGGCAGGAACGCCGAGCTGCACCAGCAGCTCCTTCATCGCCTGCGCCTCGCTGTCGGCATAGGTCTTGATCCGCCCGCCGCTCACGATGATGCGCGGCGCCACACCCTTGTGAAAGAGATCGGCGGCATAGACGACGCGCTCCGCTCCCTCGAGCAAATGAAAGGGCGGCGTCACGCGATGCGACGCCGGAACGATGGTGCCGCCCAGCACGACGATCGCGGCGTAGCAGCACGGCTTGGCGTCCTTGGCCGCGGCGATGGCCTCGCCCTCCAGACGTCCGACGAGGGACTCCGAAACGCGCGGCAGCGACAGCAGCAGCTCCGACACGATCGCCGCCAGGATCAGCAGCCGGCCCGCCCAGCGTTGCCGGAAGCCCAGCAGGAGCAGGCCGGCGAGGCAGGCGATGAAGATGGATGCCGGCGGCAGCACGAGGCTGGTCAGGAGCGGGACGAGGACGTTCATGCGCGTTCGACAATGGAAGCCCTATGGGGCTTTGCTGGGGCAAACGCGTCATCAGACCGCACGGAACGGCCCGCGATGCGTGCGTTCTTTCAGTGATGAGTGCCGACGCCCCCGCTGCCTCTCCTCATGGCCCCACCGTCGACCGATCGCGTCGCGAGTTCCTGTTCGTCGCCAGCGGCGCGCTGACCGCGGTGGGCGCGATCGCCACGGCCTGGCCGTTCATCGACAACCTCAACCCGGCGGCCGACACGATCGCCGCCGGTGCGCCGATCGATCTCGACATCTCCAAGGTCAAGCCCGGCCAGATGATCACCGCGATCTGGCGCAGCCGGCCGGTCTTCATCCTCCATCGCACGGCCGATTCGCTGAAGATGCTGCAGGACCCGCGCGACACCGACCTGCTGGCCGATCCCAAATCCACGGTGCACCAGCAGCCGAAATATGCCGAGAACTGGCACCGTTCGCTCAAGCCCGACTATCTGATCATCGTCGGCATCTGCACCCATCTCGGCTGCATCCCGCAGCTGCGCATTCACCCGGGCGGCAACCTCGGCGCCAACTGGCCGGGCGGCTTCTTCTGTCCCTGCCACGGCTCGCGCTACGACCTGGCCGGCCGCGTCTTCAAGGGTGTGCCGGCGCCGTACAACCTGCCGGTGCCACCGCACCGCTTCGTCAAGGACACCCAACTGCGCGTCGGCGAGAATCCGCCGGGCTCGACCTTCGAGCTGCGCGAGGTCGTGCAGATCTAGCCGCGCAACGACCAGCCTGTCGGCGGCGTTGTCCTTCACCCACTGCCGGAGAAGAACATGCAACGCCGCCATGCCCTGTCGCTTCTCGCCGCTGTTCCGGCCCTCTCTGCTGGCGCCGGCGCGGCGCTCGCGGAGAACACGCCGCAGACGCTGAACGTGCTCAAGATCGACGTCGTCAAGGTCGCCACCGGCTACCGCGCCAGCAAGATCATCGGCAAGACCGTGGTCAACGACGGCGGCGAATCGATCGGCAAGGTCGACGACCTGATCGTTTCGGACGGCAAGGTGCCCTATCTGATCCTGTCGGTCGGTGGCTTCCTCGGTGTCGGCAGCAAGCTGATCGCGCTTCCCTACGAGACGGTGAAGATCGACGGCGACAAGCTCACCCTGCCGGGCGCCACCAAGGACGCGCTGAAGGGCCTGCCCGAGTTCAAGTACCGGACATCCTGAGCGCTGCAGGGAGCGTTCCATGCCGCCCGAGCCACGGAGGTATCGCGCCCGCATCCTTCGCCCTATCCCATACGATGACGGCGCGAGCCGGCTGGTGGCGCCCGTCGGCGCCTACGAGATCGCCGAGACCGGCGAGCATTTCCAGTTCTTCAGCGAAACCGGCGATCCGTTCCAGATGGGCCGCGAGCATGCGCTCGCGCACCATCGCGCCGGCCACCTGCAGATCGAGGACTGGCAGTCCTGACGTCAGCGCGCGGTCGGCGCGATGAAGTCCCTCAGGACGCCGGTCACCTCGGGAGCGGCGCCGTTGTACATGTGGTAGCCGGAAGCACAGGGCAATTTCCCCTCGGCGCTGCCGCTGTCGATGTAGGTGAACGCCGTTCTCGCGTTGTCGAGTCCCTGCACCTTGCGGAAGGAGGCGGCCGCCGCGCTGGTATCGGAGCCGATGCAGCTGTCCTTGCTGTGCAGCATGAACAGGACCGGGAAATCGAGCGGCGTCGAATCGAAGAACGTCGCCTTGTTGGGCGCGCTCACGATCAGGCCATCGACCGGATGGGCCTGGCCGAGCTTGATTGCATATCGGACATATTCGGTGACGCTGAGCGCCCCGTTGCTGTGGCCCATCAGCCAGACCGGTTTGCCGGTCTTCTGCCGATAGAACTGCAACACCGCGCCGATGCGCGACAGGTGATCCCTGCCGGCCCGCGCCTGGATGCTTGCCAGTCGCTCCGGGCTGTCGAACAGCACGACGTCGAGGTCCTGCCGCGAATTCGGGCTGTCGGTCAGCTGCTTCAGCATCAGGTAGAACGGGTTGGCCATGTCGGTCTGTCCGGCGCGCAGGCCGATATGGCCGTCGCCGCCCGGAATGTAGACCAGCAGGGCGCGCGGCTGGGTCGCCGGCCAGTACAGGGTCATGGTCGGCAGGGCTGCATCGGCGGCCGCAACGGCGATCACTTCCGCCGCGGCCGGCCGGCAAAACAGTGCCGCGCAGGCAACGGCGACGATGAGCGGCGGGCGCACCGCTTCACTCCTGCGAGTCGGACCAGGTGTAGACGCCGGCGGCCAGCGCCTCGTTGAAGAAGCGCACGGTGTCGGCCATCAGCTTGTCGAAGCGCTGCGGCGTCATCACCCGCTGCAGATATCCCGGCGTCAGGATGAACTCGTTGCGGCCTGTGTCGGTCAGCGCGCCCATGGCGATCAGCTTCTTGATCTTGCGCCGCGCCGTCTCGCGCGGGATGCCGGTCGCCTGCGAGATCGACAGCGTATTGATGCCGCGTTGGCCCGTGGCGCCCACCACCTTGCTGAGGTCGCCATGCCGTCCGCGCCAGTCGGGATCGCGCATCAAGCCCTCGATGGTCGATTCGCTGACGGCATGCAGGATGCTCGCGAGGTCGAGATCGCCGCCGAACACCTCCCGTCGCTGGCCGTCGATGCGCTGGACCATGGCGAACAGCAGGTAGAGGAAGATGCGCGTCTGCTCCGGCGTCAGGCTGCCGCGCAGCACCCGCTGCCGGGATTTGGAGGGGCGCGGTGCGCTGCTTGTCGGTCCGGTGGCCATTGGGTCTATTGCTAGTGCATCACCTGTGATGGCGCCACTACACGCGAGTCTTCTGAGTAGATCAATAGTGTCGATTAACGATATTTTATAGTTGACGCATGTTCCTGTTCCGTTCTATTCCTCGCGCGAGAGGAGAACAGCCATGCCGCTCGACACTGAGACACCTTCTTCTGTAACCGCCGCGGCCGAACCCTGGCCCGAGATCGACCGCCGCCTGATCGACAATACGGCGCGGGCCGCGCTTCCGGCATTTCCGCTCGATGTGCTGCCCGACAAGTGGCGGCGCTGGATCGAGGCCAAGGCCTGCGCCTTCACGCCGGTCGATTATCTCGCGCAGGGGCTGCTCGCCGCGGTGTCGGCGGTCTGCGGCGCGGGCATCGTGACCCGCGTCTCGCCCAACTGGTCGGAGCCCCTGGTGCTGTGGCAGGCGCTGGTCGGCGGGCCGTCGACCGGCAAGACGCCGGCGCTTTCGGCCGCACGCCGGCTGCTCGACGGCTTGGAGTCCGATCCCGATACGCCGAACGAGCCCAAGGCGCGCTGGCACGACGAGCTCGGCGCGTGGCTCGATGGGGCGAGGGGCAGGGCCTGCCGTGCCGACTGGCTGGCCGGCTGGCAGGCGGCTTCGGCCGACGCGAGGCCGGCCGGCGGCTGGTCGGTCGATGTCTACGGCAAGGCGATCGTCGGTGCGCTGCGCCCCGAGCGGCTGGCCGACGGCCTGGCCGACGAGGAAATGGCGGCGCGCTTTCTCTATGCCTGGCCCGACGCTGCAGTTTGCGCGCCGCTCGGCGGAGCGCCGGCCGACGATGAGGGCGTGCGCGGCCTGCTGAGGAAGCTTTCGGGTCTGTCGGCCTCGGCCGAGCATCCCGGCACGCTCTTCGTCTCCGATGCCGCCGTCGCCGCCCTCGAACACTTGCTGCCGGCGCTGCGCGCCGAGATGCGCGAGGCCGACGGCGTCGAGGCGGCGTGGATCGGCAAGGGCGCGGGCACGATCGTGCGGCTGGCCGGGATGCTGTCGCTGATGCGATGGGCGGCGGAGGGCGGGGAAAAGCTGCCGGACGACGTCGAGGTCGAGGCGATCGCCGACGCGCATGCCTTGTGGTCGGGATACTTTCTGCCGCATGCCCGCGCGGTGTTCGGCGAGGCGGGCGCGACCGGCGAGGACAGGCTGGCGCGTCGCGCCACACGCTGGCTGGGGCGCTGCAAGCTGCCGCGCGTGTCGCGCCAGACGATCCGCGCCGAGGCGCTCAGCCGCTCGGTCGACGCAAGGCGCGCCGACGAGGTGATCGAACGGCTCGAGGCGGGCGGCGTCCTGCGCGCCCTCGAGGCGGAGCGGCATGGCAGCCGCGGCCCCGGCCGTCGCCGCTGGGAGGTGAATCCGGCATTGCTGTGAAACTGCGGTAACTGCGGTAACTCCGGTAATTCCGTTTCGACCTGAAATGCCCTACACAGGCGCCGTGATCGGCGGGGAGACATGGGCGGGCGACTGACCAAGCTGGCTTTGTGGAGTGCGTTGCTGCTTGCGCCCGTGGCGCCCGCAGCGCTCATGGCGCCGGGCGCCTGGGCGCAGCCGCTGCCGTCGAGCCGCGCCGACATTCCCTATTCCTACGCGCCGCTGGTGAAGAAGGTGTCGCCGGCCGTGGTCAACATCTACACCACGACGACGGCGCGCGTGCAGCGCCGCCTGCCGTTCCCGTTCCCCGGCATGCCGCAGGAGGGCACGCGGGTGCAGAACTCGCTGGGCTCGGGCGTGCTGGTCAAGGCCGACGGGCTGATCGTCACCAACAACCATGTCGTGAAGGGCGCCGACGAGATCAGGGTGGTGCTGTCGGACCGCCGCGAGTTCGACGCCAAGCTGGTGACGCAGGACGAGCGCTACGATCTCGCGCTGCTGCGCATCGAGGGCGACAAGGCCGAGAAGTTCCCGTTCATCGAGCTGCGCGATTCGGACTCGGTCGAGGTCGGCGACGTCGTGCTGGCGATCGGCAATCCCTACGGACTGTCGCAGACCGTGACGCAGGGCATCATCTCGGCGGTGGCGCGCTCGACCGGCGGGGTCAACGATTCGAGCTTCTTCCTGCAGACCGACGCGGCGATCAATCCGGGCAATTCGGGCGGCGCGCTGGTCGCGCTCGACGGCCGGCTGATCGGCATCAACACCGCGATCTATTCGCAGAGCGGCGGCTCGATCGGCATCGGCTTCGCCACGCCCGCCAACATCGTGGCGCGCATGGTCGCGGCCGGCGAGAAGGGCGGGCGCATCGTGCGGCCGTGGCTCGGCATCTCCATGCAGCGCATGACATCCGATCTGGCGCAGAGCCTGAATTTGCCGCGGCCGGCCGGGCTGATCGTCAAGGACGTCTTCCCCAAGGGGCCGGGCGACCAGGCGGGGCTGAAGCGCAACGACGTCATCGTGGCGCTGCGCGACCTGCCGATCGACGACGAGGCGAGCCTGCGCTTTCGCCTCGCAACGCTCGCGGTCGGCGACAAGGTGCCGTTGAAGGTGATCCGGGCCGGCAAGGAAGTGACCCTGACCGTGCCGCTCGCCGCGCCGCCCGAGGATCCGCCGCGCGACAAGACGCTGCTCGAGGGCCGCCAGCCGCTGGCCGGCGCCACGGTGGTCAACATGTCACCTGCCGTCGCCGAGGAGATGGGGCTCAGCGAATGGCGGTCGGGCGTCACCGTCACCAACGTGCAGCCCGGCTCGTACGCCGCGCGCTTCCTGCGGCCGGGCGACATGATCGTGTCGTTGAACGGCGAGACCATGACGAGCGTGGCCGACGTCAAGGCGCAGGTCGTTCGCGGCGTGGCGAACCTCAGCCTCAGCCGCGAAGGCATGGTCTCGACCATCCAGTTCCGCTGAATTCCTCATCCTGAGGAGCGCCCGAAGGGCGCGTCTCGAAGGATGGCAACGCGAAGGATCGATGAGCGACGAACCGGGAGCCCACGTGTACATGCTGCGTTGCTCCGATGGCAGCTACTACATCGGCTCCGCGCGGCAAGGGCTGGAACGGCGGGTCGCAGAGCACAATGACGGCAAGTATGGCGGCTATACTTCGACGCGCCGCCCAGTGACCTTGGTTTGGGCGCAGCACTTCCTAAATATCACCGACGCAATCGCCGTCGAACGCCAACTCAAGGGTTGGTCTCGTGCCAAGAAAGAGGCTCTAATCCGGGGCGACTATGATGGCATCAAGGTCCTCGTGCAGCGCCGCGGCTAGACGTCCGTCGCGTATCCACCCTTCGAGACGCGCCCTGCGGGCGCTCCTCAGGGTGAGGCATTGGCATGCAGCGAAGGACCCCATCCTGAGGAGGCCGCGCAGCGGCCGTCTCGAAGGATGGCAATGCAAAGAACGGTTGGCCCGGCTCCGCAATGCCTGAACTGTTCGCGTCCCTGGCCCCGACGCCGCTTGCCGAGCGGCTGCGGCCCAAGACCATCCACGAGGTGCTGGGGCAGGACCATCTGCTCGGGCCCGAGGGACCGCTCGGCCGCATGCTGGCGGCCAAGAAGCTTTCTTCGCTGATCCTGTGGGGCCCACCAGGCTGCGGCAAGACCACCATCGCCCGCCTGCTGGCCGAGGCGACCGACCTGCATTTCGAGCCCTTGTCGGCGGTGTTCTCGGGCGTCGCCGACCTGCGCCGCGTTTTCGAAGGAGCGCGCCAGCGCCGGCGCGACGGCAAGGGCACGCTCCTGTTCGTCGACGAGATCCATCGCTTCAACCGGGCGCAGCAGGATGGATTTTTGCCGTATGTCGAGGATGGCACGGTGACCTTGATCGGCGCCACCACCGAGAACCCCTCGTTCGAGCTCAATGCCGCGCTGCTGTCGCGCTGCCAGGTGCTGGTGCTGCGCCGGCTCGACGATGCCTCGCTCAATATCCTGTTCGAGAGGGTCGAGGCGGCGCTGGGCAAGAAGCTGCCGGTCGACGAACAGGGCCGCCAGGCCCTGTTCGCCATGGCCGACGGCGACGGGCGCTATCTCATCACGCTGGCCGAACAGCTCGCCGGGCTGAAGGACAAGGGGCCGGTGCCGCCGGAGCGGCTGGCGACGCTGCTGCAGAAGCGCGCGCCGCTCTACGACAAGGCGCAGGAAGCGCACTACAACCTGATCAGCGCACTGCACAAATCGTTGCGCGGCTCCGACGTCGATGCAGCGCTCTATTATTTCGCGCGCATGCTCGATGGCGGCGAGGATCCGAAATACATCGCCCGCCGGCTGGTGCGCTTCGCCGTCGAGGATATCGGCATGGCCGATCCCAACGCGCTGACGCAGACGCTCGCGGCGTGGGAGACCTACGATCGCCTGGGCTCGCCCGAGGGCGACCTCGCGATCGCGCAGGCGGTGATCTATCTCGGCACCGCGCCCAAGTCGAACGCGGGCTATGTCGCCTTCGGCTCGGCCAAGCGGGCCGCCAAGGAATACGGCTCGCTGATGCCGCCGATGCACATCCTCAACGCACCGACGCGCATGATGAAGGACTTGGGCTACGCCAAGGGCTACGAGTACGACCACAACGCCGAGGACGGCTTCTCCGGCCAGAACTATTTCCCCGACGGCATGGCGCGACAGGAATTCTATCAGCCGGTCGAGCGCGGCTTCGAGCGAGAGATCGTGAAACGGCTGGAGTACTGGAAGAAGCTCAGGGAAAAGAAGCGCACTTAGCTTCGTGGCTTGCCCATGGCGCGCACGACTTCCTTGTCGCGGCCGTAGACGTCGTCGCGGAAGACCGGTTCGCCGTCGGCGCCGACGCTCACCGTGCGGTAGGTCACGTAAAGCTTCACCGACTCGGGGAAGGCATAGCCGTGCTGTTCGCCGGCATCGATCACCCTCTGCACGCCCTTCTTGTCGAAGCCGTGGCTGCCGTAGACCTTCTCGACGAAGTCGAGCGGGTTCTGCAGGCGGATGCAGCCGTGGCTGAAATTGCGGCTGCCTTCGCTGAACAGCCAGCGCGTCGCCGTGTCGTGCATGTAGATGCCGTACTTGTTGGCGAACGGGAAGAAGATGTAGCCCAGCGCATTGCTGGCGCCCGGGTCCTGGCGCAGGCGGTAGGGAAATGCCTTGGGGTTGATCGCGCGCCAGTCGACGGTCGCCGGATCGATCTCCGAATTGTCGTCGCTGAAGCTCGCGTAGAGCCGGAAGCCGTTGGCAGAGAGCGCGTTGGGGTCGCGGCGCAGCAGCGGCAGGTATTCCTCGCCCGCAATCGACTGCGGCACCGTCCAGTACGGGTTGGTCTGGAAGCCGTACATGGTCGACGACAGTTCCGGCGTCGGATTCTTGGGCGTGCCGACGATCACCAGGCTTTGAAACACGGGCTTGCCGCCGTCGACGAACACCATCGAATAGTCGCCGGCATTGACCAGCACGTAGCGCTGGCCGAGCTCTTCCGGCAGCCAGCGGCGGCGCTCGAGATTTGCGATCACCTGTTCGATGCGGTCGTCGGGCGAGGTGTTGAGCGAGCGCGTGGTGTGGGCGCCGATCACGCCGTCGGCGGTCAGGCCCTTGGTGTTCTGGTAGGCCTTCACCAGGGCGACCAATGGATCGTCGTAGAGATCGATCGCGCCCGCGGCCGGCGGCACGGTCATGCCGAGCTCGGCAAGGCGCCTGCGCAGGATCGGCACCCGGGCATCGGTCTTGCCTGGCCGCAACGCCTCGGCGATGTCGGGGATCGGCGTGTAGGCAGTCGCGGCGCGCCGGGCGCGCAGCTCGGCCAATGCCTTCTGGAGCGCCGGGTAGTCGCCCTTGGGCGCGAGCCCCGCGAGCCAGGCGGCGAAATCCGGCGCGTCGGCCGCGGCCTTCAGCAAGTCGGCCTTGTCGAGCTTGCGCTGGTCGATCGAAATGTTGGCGTCGATGCCGTTGGCGCGCACGCGGCCGGTCGATACGTCGCTTGCGTAGGCGACCAAGGCGTCGGTCAGCAGCCCGTCGGTGCGCGCGCGGTCGTCGCCCGAGGCGACCGCCTTTTCGAGGTCGGCAACGCCGTACCAGCCCGGTTCGAGGCCGTGATCGCCCGCCGCGCGCAACGCCTTCAGGAGCACGTCCGCGCGCCTGGGAGTCCACAAAGAGTCCTGGGCAAAAGCCGACGTGGCGCCGCCGAACAGCGCCAACAAAGCGAGTAAAAAGGCAACGCGTCTCACGCCCGTGAATATATCGCAGCGTCCCGCGCGCCGCCATTTGCCGGCGATTTCCCGGCTCGCCGTGGTGACGAAACTGCCAGCGCGTGGCATTCTTGCATCGCATTTTTTGGCCGGCACGCGGACGATTGGGGCGGCGGGCGCGGGGGCGCATGGCGGGCTACGTCTTCGTCAGCTATTCATCGAAGGATCACGACGTCGCGTATCAGCTCTGCGGGGAACTCGAGGGCCGCGGCCTGGTATGCTGGGTGGCGCCGCGCGACATCAAGCCGGGTGCAAATTGGGGCGGCTCGATCGCTCGGGCGATCGACGAATGCGCCGCCATGGTGCTGGTCTATTCGCCCCACGCCGATACGTCCGAACAGATCAAGAAGGAGCTGACGCTCGCCGGCAGCGCCAACAAGGTGGTAGTGCCGGCGCGGTTGGCCGACATCGTGCCGCGCGATCCGGCGTTCCGCTACGAGCTTGCCTCGCGCCAGTGGATCGACCTGTTCGACAATTGGGAAGCGGGCGTCGATCGCCTCGTCGACAGCCTGGGACAGATCGATGCGGTCGATCACGCACCCGTCTCGTCGAGAACGTCGCCGGCCCCTGTCCCGCCGTTGCTTCCGGTGAGGCGACGGGCGTCTGTCGCGATGTGGGCTGCGGCGTCGGCCGCCGTCGTTCTGGCGACGGTGGTTCTCTATCTGGTACTGCGGCCGTCCGACGGCGTTGGCGTCCTGCAGACCATGACCGCAGATCAGCTCGAGGCGGCGCTGGCGGAGCGGCGCAAGGCCGACAAGGAGGCGGCTGCGCGACAACAGGCCGAGGAGGAAGCGCGCCGCCAGGCCGAGCTGCAGGCCGCGGCCAAGCGCCAGGCCGACCAGGAGCTCGAAAAGGCGCGGGCGGACCGGCAGAAGGCGGAAGAGGAACTGGCGCGCCTGAAGGCCGAGACCGAAGCGCGCCTGAAGGCCCAGGCCGACGAGCGCGATCGCGCGCTCGCGGCGGCGCGGGCGGAAGCCGAGGAAGAGGCTCGCAAGAAGGCCGAGGCCGAGTTCGCGGCATTGCAGAGGGCCGAACAGGAGGCGCGCGCCAAGGCGCAGGCCGAAACAGACGCCAAGCAGAAAGCCGATGCCGAGCTCGCCAAGGCTCTGGCCGACCGGCAAAGGGCGGAGCAACAGGCCGCCGACAAGCGGGCGGCGGAGGAGGACGCCAAGCGCAAGGCCGACTCCGATGCACTGAAGGCTGCGATGAAGCGCCAGGCCGAGGAAGACGCCAAGGCGAAGGCTCAGGCGCAGGCCGAGGCCGACGCCAGGAAGGCGGCCGAGGCCGCCGAGGCGGCGCTGAGGCTCAGCCAGATCGATCGGCAGCGCCTGCAGATCGCGCTCACCGCACAGGGCTTTGATACGCGCGGCAGCGACGGCGCTTTCGGTCCGCGCACGCGCGAGATGGTGGCGGCCTGGCAGAAGGCGCGCAATCAGCCGGCCACGGGCTTCGTCACCGCCGCGCAGCAGCAGCAGCTCCTGCGCGAGGCGGCGGCGGCATTGCAGAAGTACGACGACGATCAGAAGAAGGCGGAAGAAGAACGGAAGAAGGCTCAAGAAGAAGTGAAGAAAAAAGCCGAGGAGGAAGCCAGGGCAAAAGCAGCCGCCGCCGCGCCGCCGATCGCCGCCACGCCGCCTTCCGCCCCGACCGGTTTCGACGGATCGTATGGCGGCGGACTGACGCTCAGCAGACAGGGAGTCTGGCCGATGCCCGGCAGCCTGAACGTCACCGTGGCCGGAAGTTCGCTCCGCGGCCAGCTCCAGTCTCGCTGCGGAAGCTATCCCGTCAGTCTCTCCGTTTCGGCTTCCGGGGAAATCAGCGGCAGCGTAACCATGGCCGATGGATCTCCCACTTGCAGCACACTCACCTACAGCGCGACCGGCCGCATCAATGCTGACACGATCGACTTCGTCTTGTCGGGGATCGGCGCAAACGTGCGCGGCCAGCTCAAAAAGGGTGCCGGGTCTGCCGCTCCCTCGGGAGTGCCGCAGCAGGCGGCGGCCCCATCGCCAACGCCTGGAGGCAGCTTCGACGGGTCTTACGAAGGCCAAATGGTGGGAACCGTCAGCGCCGGCGCGATGTCCGGTCAGACCTTCTATACCGCCAGGCTTGCGGTTGCGGGCGGGCGCCTGTCGGGCACGGCGGTGGAGCGGAAGTGCGGCACCTACAAGGTCGAGGCCGGTGTGTCGCCGTCGGGCGACATCAGCGGGCAAGTGACGTTTCCCGACGATGCCTTCTGCGTGCCGACGATTGCCAACATCAGCGGTCATCTTTCGGGAAATGCGCTCACGATCGAGCTTCGGACGCCGCGGGGATCGGTAAAGGGGGCATTGAACCGGACCGGTGGCTGATCGCCTCGCGTTCTGCGAATCCGTGCGCTCCGAGGAAAGCGATCAAGTCGTCGGTCGCGCGTTGGCGAAGCTCGGGCGTGCCGCCGCCCGCCCGCGCACCTTTGGTCACGCAATGGTGACGCGCCCATGCCTGATATTCCGGCTCGCTCATCGTCCTGCCGGCGGCGATCACAAAGTGCCGTCCGTCGTCCTCGATGAAGTTCTTGCAGCACGACCAGTTTTCCGCGTCCTTGATGTCGAACACCGGTCCCAGCGATTCCCAGCCGTGATGGGCGCTGCTGTAGATCTTCACCTTGATGCGGCGGTTGCCGGCCGCTCGCATGCGCTCGGCGTAGTCGGCGGCGCCCGCCGCCGGCGTGTAGTCGTCGCGCCCGGCGAGCATGAAGAAGATCGGCCGGCCGTGCGTCGTGGGATCGCGGTGCTGGCTGGTGCCGCCGGGGCAGATCGCGACATGCAGGTCAAAGAGGTGCGGGAAGCCCGGCCGCCAGCGCTGGCGCACGGCGATCGCCGTATTGAGCGTGGCGCCGGCGCCCTTGCTCACGCCCATCACGCCGATGCGGTGGGGATCGATGCGCGGGTCCGAGCGCAGCCAGGCGAGCGCGGCAAAGGCATCGCCCTCCATCTGCGCTGCCGAGACCAGGGTCTGGTCGGCGACCGTGCGGCGCACGCCGCGGCCGGTGAAGCTGTCGACGATCAGTGCCGCGACGCCGGCGCGGTTGAGGGCCTGTGCATAGAAATGCTCGCGGTGGCGCTGCACGCCGGCGCTCGAGCTCAGGATCACCATGCAGGCCGGCGGCGATTTCGCCTCGATCGGCAGGCTGAGATGGGCGGTCAGCGTGGCCGGCCGGCAGGCCGCCGGATGGTCGAAGGTGAGCGTCTGCAGCGACACCGATTCCATGGACCCATTTTAGCTTGTCCCTTAGGTTGCCCGCCATGAGCGAGGGTCGCGGCCAGGTCCAGACGCGCGCCGTCACCGGCGACGAGGCGGGCTTGCGGCTCGACCGCTGGTTCCAGCGGCATTTCCCGGATTTGAGTCATGGCGCGCTGCAGAAGCTCCTGCGCACCGGCCAGGTACGGCTCGACGGCAAGCGCGTCGAGGGCAAGGACCGGGTCGAGGAGGGGCAGACCGTGCGCCTGCCGCCCGGCGTCACTGCGACGCCGCCGCCCAAGCCGCGCGAGCGGCCGGCGGTTTCCGATCGCGAGGCGGCCGAGATCCAGAAGCTCGTCATCCATCGCGACGACTGGGTGATCGCGCTCAACAAGCCGCCGGGGCTCGCGGTGCAGGGCGGCAGCGGCACCGAGCGCCATATCGACGGCATGCTCGACGCGCTGCGCTTCGGCAATGCCGATCGGCCAAGGCTGGTCCATCGCCTCGACAAGGATACCTCGGGGTTGCTGCTGATCGCCCGCACCGGTCAGGCGGCCAAGCGCTTGTCCGAGAGTTTCCGCGACCGCGAAACCGAGAAGCTCTACTGGGCCGTCGTGGTCGGCGTGCCGCCGCGGGCCGAAGGAGCGATCAACCTGCCGCTCGCCAAGCGTCCCGGCGCGCGCGATCGCGAGACCATGCAGGTCGACCACGAGAACGGCCAGAAGGCGCTGACTCACTTCCGCGTGCTCGACAAGGCGGGCAACCGGGCGGCCCTGCTGGCGCTGTGGCCGCGCACCGGGCGAACGCATCAGCTCCGCGTGCATTGCGCGGAGATCGGCTGTCCGATCCTGGGTGATCGGAAGTATGGCGGCGAGGAAGCGTTGCTTTCGACCATCGCCGATTCCTCGCGCCGGCTGCATCTGCACGCCCGCCGGCTGGTGCTGCCGCATCCGTCGGGCAAGGGCGAGCTCAAGGTCGAGGCGGAGGCGCCGCCGCACTTCCGCCGCACCGTCGAGGCATTCGGTTTTTCGGCGGCGGGTGATTGAGCGGCATGCGCATTTCGTGGCGGCGGTTGATGTGGCTGATCGCGATCGTGGTGCCGATCGCGGGCGGGGCTTACCTCGTGTGGAGCAAGACGCACGACCTGTCGCGCTATCAGGCACGCCTGGAGGAGCAGATCCGCAAGGTGACGGGTCGCGAGCTCAAGGCCCGCGTTCCGCTGCATGTCCGCTTCAGCCGCGAGCCTGCGCTGATCGCCGAGGACGTGACGCTCGCCAACGCGCCGTGGGGCTCGCGTCCGGAGCTGGCGAGGGTTGCCAAGCTCACCATGTATCTCGATCCGTTGTCGCTGTTCTTCGGCGAGGCCAAGGTCGCCCGGCTGGTGCTCGAGGGCGCCGACGTGATCGTCGAGCGCAACGAGGCCGGCGACACCAACCTCGAGATGCTGCCGCCGGTCGAGGGCTCCGGGCCGCGCCCGGGCGAGAACCAGTCGCTGCGCGTGAAGCCCAATCCGGCTTTTCCGTGGATCAGCAACATCGAGGTGCGCAATTCGGTGCTGACCATCCTCGAAGGGCCGGGCCGGCCGCCGGTGCAGCTCGAGATCGCGAGCGGCACACTGAAGGCGCCGGCGCCCAACAAGGACCTCGAGATCGACGTGCGGCTGGCAGCGCCGCAGGCGGCGGCGATGCAGCTCAGCGGAGTCGCCGGGTCGTTCGACGGCTGGATGCGCGGCCTGCCCGGCAACATCGACGTACAGGGCAGTTTCGGCGGCGGCAAGATCGCGATCAAAGGAAGCGTCGGCATCAAGGGCACCAACGTCGCGATCACGTCGGAAGGGCCCGACGTCGCGGTGTTCGGACCCTATGTCCATTTGCCGATCCCGGGCGGCGGGCCTTATTCGGTGAACGCCAAGGCCTCGACAGTGCGGGGCAACTTCAAGGTCGAGGTGCCGCAGCTCAAGGTCGGCGATAGCGAACTTTCGGGCGATGTGCTGCTTCGCATCGATCGGCATGGCGTGCCGACGGCGACGGTCAATATCGACGCCAACAAGATCGACCTGGCGGGCCTGCACGCGCCGCCCGCGCGGGCCGGCGCGCCGTCGGCGTCGCCGGCCCAGCCGCGCATCGCGCCCGCCATCGCCTACAAGGCCGACTGGCTCGGCCGTTCGGCGCTGTCGGTGACGGCGCGCGTCGGCGAGCTCACTGGCCTGTCGAGCAAGCTCACCAACGGCACGATCAGCCTGGTATCGGGCGAGACGCGGTTCGCCTTGCGCGCCGCCGCCTCGATCGGCGCGGGCTCGGCCGGCTTCGACCTGATCTACGATCCGCAGGGCCGTTTCGGCTCCTCGACGCTCACCGCCACGGTGAGCCATGTCGCGCTGCAGGACCTCTCGGCGCTGCTGGATTACGACGTCGGGCTGAAGGATGGCGTGGCTGACATCGACCTTCGCTTGCGCGGGGCCGGGCGCTCCTCGCGCGACGCGCTGAACGTGGCGAGCGGCGCCATCGACTTCGCCGTCGGCAAGGGCCAGTGGCCGCAGGACGGTCTTGCGGGCTGGCCGGCCGAGACCCAGCGGCTGATGGGCGGCGGTGCGAGCGGCGTGCCGTTCAACTGCTTCGCCGGACGTTTCGAGGTGTCGGGCGGCGTCGCCAATCTGCGGCGGCTGGTGGTCGACACACCGCGCGCCAACTGGGTCGGCGGCGGCTATCTTCACCTGCGCAGCGAAGGATGGGAGACGATCCTCGTGCCCGAAGCGCGCGATGCGGCGGGCGCCCAGCTTGCCGTGCCGCTGCGGTTGAAGGGCGGCACCGGCCAGCCGACGACGGGCGCGCTCGAGCCCGCGCTGTCGCGCCTGATCATTGGTGCCGGCGTGGTGCCGAGCCTGGTCGGCACGTTCAACCAGCTTGCCAAGCAGCAACCCACCGTGAACGCGTGCGCCAGCATGGCGCCGAAGGTCGAGGCGCTGCGGCCCGGGCTGCGCGCGCAGATGCCGACGCCGGCGGCCGAGCTGCGGGGCGGCCGCCGTCCCGCGACGCCGCCCAAGCATCGCCCGTAGGCGGTGCGCCGGTGTACTTGTCGGCGGCCGCGTCAGGCGTGTAATGCCTTCAGCACATGAAGCGCTTCTATAACGAGACCGGCGTCGCGGCGGCCGAGAATGGCGGCTGGCAGGTCCTGCTCGACGGCAAGCCGATGCGCACGCCGGCCAAGTCGGTGCTGGTCGTGCCGACCAAGGCGCTGGCCGAGGCGATTGCCGAGGAATGGCGCGCGGTGCCGGAGAAGGCCGAGATCAATGTTTCGCATCTGGCGCTGACGCGCCTTGCCGCGACGGGACTCGATCGCGTCGGCACACAGCGCCTCAAGGTCATCGAGGATACTGCGAAATACGGCGCGTCCGATCTGCTGTGCTATCGCGCCAGCGATCCCGAGAATCTGGTGAAGCGCCAGCACCAAACCTGGCAGCCGCTGCTCGACTGGGCAGCGAAGAAATACGGCGCAGAACTGAAGGTGGTGAGCGGCACGACCTTCGTCGCGCAGCCTCAGGAAGCGCTCGCCATGTTGACGGCGGCGGTCGCGGAGCACAGCGATCTCGCTCTGTCGGCGCTCTACAATCTGACGCATATCGCGGGTTCGCTGGTGATCGCGCTCGCGGTGGCGGAGGGCCATCTGCCGCCCGACAAGGCGTTCGAGGCGGCCCAGCTCGACGAGCTCTATCAGATCGAACGCTGGGGCGAGGATCCGATCGCCGCGCAACGGCACACGGGTATTCGCAATGACATCGTGGCGGCGGCGCGCTTTCTCGCGCTGCTGGAGAACGAACGGTTGAGGGGAGGAAGATGAGCGCGGGCAAGAAATTCCGGGATGTTCTGGGCAAGAACGGCTTGGTCGAGGCGATGGCGGCGCACAGCCCGCTCTCCGCCATGCTGGTGGCCGAGGCAGGCTTCGACGCGATCTGGGCGTCGGGCTTCGAACTCTCCGCCATGTACGGCGTGCCCGACGTCTCGATCGTCACCATGACCCAGCATCTCGACATGGTGCGCGCCATGGCCGAGCGCTCGGGCCTGCCGGTGGTGGCCGACATCGACACCGGCTTCGGCAACGCCATCAACGTGCTCTATGTGGTCGAGCAATATGAGCGCGCCGGCGCCGCCGCGATCGTCATGGAGGACAAAAGCTTCCCCAAGGTCACCAGCCTGATCGCCGGCGGCCGGCAGGACATGGTCCGGATCGAGGAGTTCCAGGGCAAGATCGAGGCGGCGCGCGCGGCGCGCAAGGACCGCGACACGGTGATCGTGGCGCGGACGGAGGCGTTGATCGCGGGGCTGGGCCAGGAGGAGGCGCTTAAGCGCGCGCGGGCCTATGAGGCGGCCGGCGCCGACATGATCCTGGTCCACTCCAAGCAGAAGACACCGGACGAGATCGAGGCCTTCGTGAAGGCGTGGGACGGCAAGGTGCCGATCGCACTGGTGCCGACGGCCTATCCGCAGATGACGGTGGCGCGCGTCAAGGCACTGAAGAAGGTGGGCCTGTTGATCTGGGGCAATCACGCCATCCGCGCGAGTGTGGGGGCGATGCGCAAGACCTTCGCGAAAATCCGCAAGGACGGCGGCATCCATACCGTCGAGAGCGAAATTCCGTCGGTCGACGAGATCTTCGATCTGCAGGGCATGGCCAAGGTGAAGGCCGACGAGAAGAAGTTCTTGAGGTAGCAGCGGGGTTAAAGTCCCGTTACAACAGAGACTTCGGGCCGGAGTTCGTGAATGCAGAAAATGCTGGAAGAGCTGGAGCGACGCCGTTCGGCGGCGCGCCTGGGTGGCGGGCAGCGCCGCATCGAGGCGCAGCACGCCAAGGGCAAGCTGACGGCGCGCGAGCGCATCGATGCGCTGCTCGATCCCGGCTCCTTCGAGGAATACGACATGTTCGTCGAGCATCGCTCGACCGATTTCGGCATGGAGAACCAGAAGATCCCGGGCGACGGCGTGGTCACCGGGCACGGCAAGATCAATGGCCGGCTGGTCTATGTCTTCAGCCAGGATTTCACCGTGTTCGGCGGCGCACTGTCGGGCATGCACGCGGCCAAGATCTGCAAGGTCATGGATATCGCCATGAAGGTCGGCGCGCCGCTGATCGGGCTCAATGATTCGGGCGGCGCCCGCATCCAGGAAGGCGTCGATTCGCTGGCGGGCTACGCCGACGTCTTCCAGCGGAACGTCCTCGCCTCCGGCGTGATCCCGCAGATCTCGATGGTGATGGGCCCGTGCGCCGGCGGCGCGGTCTATTCGCCGGCCATGACCGACTTCATCTTCATGGTGAAGGACAGCTCCTACATGTTCGTCACCGGTCCCGACGTGGTGAAGACGGTGACGCACGAGACGGTGACCCAGGAAGAGCTGGGCGGCGCGCTCACCCACACGCAGAAATCCGGCGTCGCCGATCTGGCGTTCGAGAACGACATCGAGGCGCTGCTGCAGCTGCGCCGTTTCGTCGATTTCATCCCGTCGAGCAATCGCGAGAAGGCGCCCGTGCGCGCCACGCACGATCCGGTCGACCGCGACGATGCCTCGCTCGACACCCTGGTGCCGGACAATCCCAACAAGCCCTACGACATCAAGGAGCTGATCCTGAAGGTCGTCGACGAGGGCGATTTCTTCGAGCTCTCGCCCGAATGGGCGGGCAATATCGTCGTCGGCTTCGGCCGCATGGCGGGCAAGACCGTGGGCTTCGTCGCCAACCAGCCGATGGTGCTGGCCGGCTGCCTCGACATCGACTCGAGCCGCAAGGGCGCGCGCTTCGTGCGCTTCTGCGATGCCTTCAACATCCCGATCGTGACCTTCGTCGACGTGCCGGGCTTCCTGCCGGGCACGGCCCAGGAGTACGGCGCCATCATCAAGCACGGCGCCAAGCTCCTTTATGCTTACGCCGAGGCGACGGTGCCCAAGGTCACGGTGATCACGCGCAAGGCCTATGGCGGCGCCTACGACGTTATGGCGTCCAAGCATTTGCGCGGCGACGTGAACTATGCCTGGCCGGGGGCGGAGATCGCGGTGATGGGCGCCAAGGGCGCGGTCGAGATCATCTTCCGCTCCGACATCGGCGACGCCAGGAAGATCGCCGCCCGCACCGAGGAATATCGCGAGAAGTTCGCCAATCCGTTCGTCGCCGCCAATCGCGGCTTCATCGACGACGTGATCATGCCGCACGGCACGCGGCGGCGGATCTGCAGGGCGCTGGCCACGCTCGAGACCAAGCGCCTCGAAAATCCGTGGCGCAAGCACGGCAACATCCCGCTATAGAGGGTCAAGCCGTGGCAATGCAGCCCGAGGAACGCATGCGACGGAGCCGCCAGGTGCGCCTGCACGTCATCGTGGCGTTGCTCGTGCTGCTGGTGCTGATCGCCGTCAACGCCTTCACCAACCGAAGCAATCCGTGGTGGCTCTGGGTTCTGATGGTCTGGATGCCGCTGATCGCGGCCCACACCGCCTGGGCAATGGGCCTGTTCGACAAGAACAACAAGGGATCGTGAGAATGGCCGCCAGGAAGAAGACTGCGCAGAAGAGAGCCGTCGCCAAGAAAAAGATGGCGTCCACGGGCGGCAAGCTGTTCGACAAGATCCTGATCGCCAATAGAGGCGAGATCGCCTGCCGTGTGATCCGCACAGCCAAGAAGCTCGGCATCAAGACCGTGGCCGTCTATTCGGAAGCCGACGCCGATGCGCTGCACGTGCGCGAAGCCGATGAGAAGGTGTTCATTGGTCCCGCGCCCTCGACGCAGTCCTACCTGGTGATCGACAAGATCGTCGAGGCCTGCAGGAAGACCGGCGCGCAGGCCGTCCATCCGGGCTACGGCTTCCTGTCGGAGAAGCAGGAATTCCAGAAGGCGCTGGCCAAAGCCAAGATCGCCTTCATCGGCCCCGAGGCGCATGCCATCCACGCCATGGGCGACAAGATCGAGTCCAAGAAGCTGGCGCAAAAGGCCGGCGTCTCGACCGTGCCGGGATACCTGCATGCGCTGAAGGATGCGGACGAGGCGGTGAAGATCGCCAAGCAGGTCGGCTACCCGGTGATGATCAAGGCCTCGGCCGGCGGTGGCGGCAAGGGCATGCGCATCGCTTACAGCGATGCCGAGGCCCGCGAAGGTTTCGTGTCGGCGACAAACGAGGCCAAGGCCTCGTTCGCCGACGACCGCGTGTTCATCGAGAAGTACGTCGAGGAGCCGCGCCACATCGAGATCCAGCTGATCGCCGACGGCCACGGCAACTGCGTCTATCTCTGGGAGCGTGAGTGCTCGATCCAGCGGCGCCATCAGAAGGTGATCGAGGAGGCGCCGAGCCCGTTCCTTGACGCCAAGACGCGCAAGGCGATGGGCGAGCAGGCGGTCGCGCTCGCCAAGGCGGTCAAATACAAGAGCGCCGGCACCGTCGAGTTCATCGTCGACAAGAACCGCAAATTCTACTTCCTCGAGATGAACACCCGCCTGCAGGTCGAGCATCCGGTGACCGAGCTGATCACCGGCCTCGACCTCGTCGAGCTGATGATCAGGGTCGCGGCGGGCGAGAAGCTGCCGTTCCAGCAGAAGGACGTGAAGCTGGAGGGCTGGGCCGTCGAGGCGCGGCTCTATGCCGAAGACCCGTTCCGCAACTTCCTGCCCTCGACCGGCCGCCTCGTGAAGTACCGCGAGCCCGCTGCCGGCAAGGACGTGCGCGTCGACAGCGGCGTCTATGAGGGCGGCGAGATTTCGATGTTCTACGATCCGATGATCGCCAAGCTCTGCACCTACGGGAAGGATCGGCCGGCGGCGATCGACCGCATGCGGCGCGCGCTCGACGAATTCTATGTGCGCGGCGTGTCGCACAACGTGCCCTTCCTGGCGGCGCTGATGGCCCATCCGCGCTTCCGCGCCGGCAAGCTCACGACCAACTTCATCGCCGAAGAGTTCAAGGGCGGCTTCACTGCGGCCCATCTGCCGCCCAAGGATCCCGCGGTGCTGGCGGCCGTCGCGGCGACGCTCGACCGCAAGACCGGCGAGCGCGTCGTGATGCTCAATCGTCAGCCGATGCATGTCGTCGTGGACGCAAATGGAATCAAAGTCGGCGATCGGACGATCCGGATCGATACCGATTGGGCGCCCGGCAAGCCGTTGTTTCATGCCAAGATCGACGGCGAGACGGTTGCCGTTCAGGTCGATGCCTTCGGCTCGGGCTGGCGCCTGACCCATGAGGGCGGCCAAGCCGAGGCGCTGGTGCTGACACCGCGCCAGGCCGAACTCTACGCCCTGATGCCGGTCAAGGCGGCGCCCGATACCTCGAAGTTCCTGCTCTCGCCCATGCCGGGCCTGCTTGCATCGGTGGCGGTGAGCGAAGGCCAGGAAGTGAAGGCGGGCGAGGCGCTGGCCGTGGTCGAGGCGATGAAGATGGAGAACGTGCTGCGCGCGACGCGCGACGGCACGGTCAAGACGCTGCATGCCAAGGCCGGCGACAGCTTGCGCGTCGACCAGAAGATCATCGAATTCGCGTAACCGGCATGGCCTTGCAGGCGAGGCTCACGATCACCGGCCGCGTCCAGGGCGTGGGCTATCGCGACTGGGTGATCACCACCGGCCGGCGGCTCGGCCTCACGGGCTGGGTGCGCAATCGCACCGACGGCGCTGTCGAGGCCCTGATCGTGGGCGAGGAGGGCGCGGTCGGCCGGATGATCCAGGCCTGCCGGCGCGGGCCGCCGCTCGCACGGGTCGACGAGATCGACGTCGATCCGGTCGACCTCGACATCCTGCCGGAAGGCTTCAGGCGGCTGCCGACCGAGTAGCCGTGCCGAACACCTCGTCGAAGGTCTCGGACAGTGCCATGTCGAGGTCGGTCATGGTCACGGGGAGGCCGAGTTCGACCAGTGACGTCACGCCGTGCTGGGAGATGCCGCACGGCACGATGCCGGCATAGTGGCTGAGGTCGGGCTCGACGTTGATCGAGATGCCGTGCAGCGACACCCAGTGGCGGATGCGCACGCCGAGTGCGGCGATCTTGTCCTCGCGGCCCGGCCGAGCGACCCAGACGCCGATCCGTCCCTCGCGGCGTTCGCCACGCACGTTGAAGCGGGCCAGGGTGCGGATGATCCATTCCTCGAGGTCGGCCACGAAGCGACGCACGTCCTGGCGCCGCGCGCGCAGGTCGAGCATCACGTAGGCTACCCGCTGGCCGGGACCGTGATAGGTGTATTGCCCGCCGCGGCCTGCCCGATGGACGGGAAAGCGCAGCGGTTCGAGCAGGTCCTGCGGCTTGGCGCTGGTGCCGGCGGTGTAGAGCGGCGGGTGCTCGAGCAGCCAGACGAGCTCCGGCGCCTGGCCGGCGCGGATCAGGGCCACGCGCTCGTCCATCGCCGCCAACGCCTCTTCATAAGGCACGGGGGCTTCGGAAATCCGCCACTCGGGTCGCTCCATGGCGTCAGAAAATCGACATTTCGCGCCCTTTAGGCAAGGGGCCGCCGGCTCTTCTTGCCACTGCGGGGGCTATTTGGTATCCCCCCGGCCGCATCGAACCGGGCGGCCATGGCGGAATTGGTAGACGCGCTAGCTTGAGGTGCTAGTGCCGAAAGGCGTGGAAGTTCGAGTCTTCTTGGCCGCACCAACTTGCCGGTTCGAGCGAAAAAGGTGACCCAGAGCCGCCGCCGTTGGCACTCCAACCGGCGGCCCTTTTTTCTTGCGAGGGGGCTCGGTTGGCCGACGAAATCGTAAATAGCGCGCTGCGCTACCACCGCCTGCCGCGACCCGGCAAGATCGAGGTCACCCCCACCAAGCCGCTCGCTACCCAGCGCGACCTCTCGCTTGCCTACTCACCGGGCGTCGCCGAGGCCTGCAACGAGATCGTGCGCGATCCCGCCACCGCGGCCGAGCTCACCGCGCGCGCCAACCTGGTGGGCGTGGTGACCAACGGCACCGCCGTGCTGGGTCTGGGCTCGATCGGTCCGCTCGCCGCCAAGCCGGTGATGGAGGGCAAGGGCGTGCTGTTCAAGAAGTTCGCCGGCATCGACGTGTTCGACATCGAGCTCGACCAGCCCGACCAGGAGAAGCTGGTCGAGGCCATCGCTGCCCTCGAGCCCACCTTCGGCGGCATCAACCTCGAGGACATCAAGGCGCCGGAGTGCTTCTACGTCGAGCAGAAGCTCCGCGAGCGCATGGCGATCCCGGTGTTCCACGACGACCAGCACGGCACCGCGATCATCGTCGGCGCCGCGCTGCTGAACGGCCTGTCGCTGGTCGGCAAGGACATCAAGCGGGTGAAGCTCGTGGTCTCGGGCGCGGGTGCCGCGGCTTTGTCGTGCCTGGGCGTGCTGGAGAAGCTCGGCCTGCCCAAGGAGAACATGTGGGTCACCGACATCAAGGGTGTCGTGTGGAAGGGCCGCAACGAGCTGATGGACCCGTGGAAAGAACGCTATGCGCGCGACACGCCGGCCCGCACCCTGGCCGAGGTGATCGGCGGCGCGGACATCTTCCTCGGCCTGTCGGCGGCGGGCGTCCTGAAGCAGGAGATGGTGAAGCAGATGGCGCCGAGGCCGCTGATCTTCGCACTGGCCAATCCGACGCCCGAGATCCTGCCCGAGGAGGTCGCGGCCGTGCGCGACGACGTCATCATGGCGACCGGCCGCAGCGACTATCCCAACCAGGTCAACAACGTCCTGTGCTTCCCCTACATCTTCAGGGGCGCGCTCGACGCCGGCGCGCGCACGGTCAATGACGAGATGAAGATCGCCTGCGTGCGGGCGCTGGCCGAGCTGGCACGCAAGGAACCGTCGGAAGTCGTGGCGCGCGCCTTCGGCGAAGCGGGCGGCGGCGGCTTCGGGCCCAACCAGATCATCCCCAAGCCGTTCGACCCGCGGCTGATCGTCGAGCTCGCGCCGGCCGTCGCCAAGGCCGCCATGGAGTCCGGTGTGGCAACGCGGCCGATCGCCGATTTCGACGCCTACCGCCAGCAGCTGAACCAGTTCGTCTTCAAGTCGGGCCTGGTCATGCGGCCGGTGCTGGAGCAGGCGCGCGGCAACCCGCAGCGCGTGATCTTCTCGGCCGGCGAGGACGATCGCGTCCTGCGGGCGACGCAGATCACCCTCGACGAGAGGATCGCCGTGCCGATCCTGATCGGCCGGCCTGAGATCATCGTGCGCCGCGCCGAACGGCTCGGCCTGCGCTTCCGGCCCGGCATCGATTGCGAGATCATCAATCCGCAAAGCGACCCGCGCTACGACCGGTATTGGGGCGCCTATCACCGGCTGATGGAGCGGCGCGGCGTCACCGAACCGACGGCGCGCAACCTGGTGCGTTCCAGCCCGACCCTGATCGCCGCGCTCGCCGTCAAGCTCGGCGACGCCGACGCCATGATCGCCGGCGCCTATGGCCGCTTCCGCACGCATTTCAACCACGTGCGCGATGTCATCGGCACGCGCGAGGGCGTGCGTCACATGGCGGGTCTCAGCCTACTCGTGATGCCGACGCGTTCGCTGTTCATCGCCGACACTTATGTGAACGACGAGCCCGACGCGGAGACCCTGGCCGAGATCACGCTGCTGGCAGCCGACGCGGTCCTGCGTTTCGGCATCCAGCCCAGGGTCGCCCTGCTGTCGCACTCGCTGTTCGGCAGCTCCGACCATCCCTCGGCGCGCAAGATGGCGGAGGCGGTCCGCATCCTGCACCAGCGCGCCCCGACGCTCGAGCTCGACGGCGAGATGCACGGCGATGCGGCCCTCGATCCGGAGATCCGCCGCAACGTCTTTCCCAATGCGCGCCTCAAGGATCCGGCCAATCTGGTGATCTGCCCGTCGCTCGATTCGGCCAACATCGCCTTCAACCTGCTGAAGACGGCCGCCGACGGCCTGCATGTCGGGCCGATGCTGCTGGGCACGGCGCGGCCGGCGCACGTGCTGACGCCTTCGGTGACGGCGCGCGGCATCCTCAACATGACGGCGCTGTCGGTGGTCGAGGCGCAGCGGCTGGCCGAGAAGGTCTGAGCCGCCGGCGGTCTTGCAAGCCGCCGCCCGGGCCGCCACTGTCTCGGGATGATCCCCAACAGCCTTCCGCCGTTCGATTTCGGTCTGGGCGAGACCGCCGATGCGCTGCGCGAGCAGGTCCAGCGCTTTGCCGCCGATGAGGTGGCGCCGATTGCCGCCGAACTGGACAAGACCGACCGCTTCCCGCGCGAGCTGTGGCCCCGGATGGGCGCGCTCGGCCTGCACGGCATCACGGTCGAGGAGGAGTATGGCGGCTCGGGGCTGGGCTACCTCGAGCACGTCGTGGCCGTCGAGGAGCTGTCACGTGCGTCGGCTGCGGTCGGTCTTTCCTACGGCGCGCACTCCAACCTCTGCGTCAACCAGATCCGCCGCAACGGCAGCGACGAGCAGAAGAGGCGCTTCCTGCCCAAGCTGATTTCCGGCGAGCATGTCGGCTCATTGGCGATGAGCGAGTCGGGCGCCGGCTCCGACGTCGTGTCGATGAAGCTGCGCGCCGACAAGAAGGGCGACCGCTACGTGCTGAACGGCACCAAGATGTGGATCACCAACTCGCCCGACGCGCAGGTGATCGTGGTCTACGCCAAGACCGATCCCGCCGCGGGCCCGCGCGGCATCACCGCCTTCATCGTTCCGACCGATGCCAAGGGCTTCAAGGTCGCGCAGAAGCTCGACAAGATGGGCATGCGCGGCTCGTCGACCGGCGAGCTGGTGTTCGAGGACTGCGAGATCCCCGAGGAGAACGTGCTTGGCGCGGTCGGCAAGGGCGTCAACGTCCTGATGAGCGGCCTCGACTACGAGCGCGCGGTGCTGGCGGCGGGGCCGCTCGGCATCATGCAGTCGGCCATGGACATCGTCGTGCCCTATGTGCACGAGCGCAAGCAATTCGGCCAGCCGATCGGCGAGTTCCAGCTCGTGCAGGGCAAATTGGCCGACATGTATACGACCATGAACGCCTGCAAGGCCTATGTGTATTCGGTGGCCAAGGCATGCGACCGCGGCCAGACCACGCGCAAGGATTCGGCGGGCGCCATCCTCTACGCCGCCGAGAAGGCGACCCTGGTGGCGCTCGACGCGATCCAGCTGCTGGGCGGCAACGGCTACATCAACGACTATCCGACCGGCCGGCTGCTGCGCGACGCCAAGCTCTACGAGATCGGCGCCGGGACGAGCGAGATCCGCCGCATGCTGATCGGCCGCGAGCTGTTCGCCGAGACGAATTGAGGGATGGCCGTGCGGTATGGCAAGGCGGTCCGGCACGAGTGGGACCTCGATCCGGATTTCCTGACCGTCAATCACGGCTCGTATGGCGCCACGCCGAAAGCGGTGCTGGCCGCGCAGAGCGAATGGCGGCGGCGCATGGAGGCGCAGCCGACGCGTTTCTTCTCGCGCGAGCTACCGGGAGCTTTGCGCGAGGCGGCGGCGATCCTGGCGAAGGCGGTGTCGGCCGAGCCAGACGACGTCGTGTTCGTGCCCAACGCAACGACCGGCTGCAACGCCGTTCTGCGCTCGATGCAGCTGGCACCAGGCGACGAGATCCTGCATGCCAGCCACGTCTACAACGCCGTCCGCAACACGATCTCCTATGTCGCCGGGCGTTCAGGGGCGAAGGTCGTGGTGGCCGACGTGCCGTTCCCGCGCCCCGGCAAGGAAACGCTGCTGGCCAATATCGAACGCTCCATCACGAAGCGGACCCGGATCGCCGTCATCGACCACATCACCTCACCGAGCGGCCTGGTGCTGCCGATGGCGGAGATCGTTGGCCTCTGCCACGCCGCCGGCGTGCCGGTGCTGGTCGACGGCGCGCATGGGCCGGGACAGGTCCCCCTCGACCTTCGAGCACTCGATGCGGACTGGTACGTCGGCAATTGCCACAAATGGTGGTCGGCGCCGAAAGGCTGCGGCTTCCTGCATGCGCGCGCCGGTCGCCGGATGGAGCTTCATCCCGTGACCATCTCGCATGGCTATGGAGCGGGGTTCACCACGGAGTTCGACTGGACGGGAACGATCGATCCGACCGCCTATCTGGCGCTGCCGGCGGCCCTCGAATTCTTCAATCGCCTGGGCGGGGCCGAGTTGATGGAGCGCAACAGGCAGCTCGCGGCCGACGCGGGTACGTTGCTCGCGTCGGCGCTCGGCACCGAAGTGGGTGCGCGACCGGAGATGGCGGGTGCCATGGCGTCGGTGCGGCTGCCTTTCGCGATGGTGCCGACGAGAGAAGGCGCGCTTCCCGTCCGGACAGCGCTCCAGCAAGCACGCTGCGACAGTCCGGTGCACGGCTTGGCGGGCGGCCCATGGCTTCGCGTGTCGGCCTATGCGTACAACGAGATCGCCGACTATGAGCGGCTGGCCGAGCTGCTGCCCGGGGTGCTGAAGCGGCTCGGCGGTTGACGAAAGTCATCTGTCCATACACGCTGTGTATCGACAATGCCGCGTTACCTCACCGAACAGGATATCACCGACTTCCGCGCCGAGCTGTGCAGGGTCGCCACCGAACGTTTTGCCAAGCACGGCTACGAGGGCGTCACCATGCGCCAGCTCGCCGACGCCCTGGGCTGCAGCCCCAAGACGCCGTACCGCTATTTCAAGGACAAGGCCGACATCCTGGCGACGGTGCGCGCCCAGGCTTTCGCCAAGTTCGCCGATGCGCTCGAAGCGGCGTCGAAAGGGCCGCCGTCGGAGCGTGGCCGGCGCACCGGCGAGGCCTATCTCGCCTTCGCGCTCAGGAATCCGCATGCCTATCGCATCATGTTCGACATCGATGCGCCGATCGACGACGAGCACCCCGAGCTCGGTCCGCAAGCCGAACGTGCCGCCCGCTTCATCACGCGCGGGGCGGAGGAGATGGCAAAGGCGGGCGTGATCGACGCCGATCCCGAGCTCTACGGCTGGGCGAACTGGGCGGCGATCCACGGCGTTGTCATGCTGCACCAATCGGGCATGCTGGCGCACGGGCCGGACCACAAGAAGCTGCAGGCCTTCCTCGGCGCCACCTTGCTCAAAGGCGCCAAGGGCAAGAAAGGACGGTAGTCGTGCGTGGCGTGACCTCCGGTGAACGATTCAGGAGCTGGTCCGAGATCGGCGCCAACGCCGCGCGCGGCGCCGGCGGCTTCGCCGCGATGGGCGTCGGCGAGGACGACAGCGTGGCGCTCATGCTGCGCAACGACTTCGCCACCTTCGAGGTCAACATGGCGGCCGGTCAGCTTGGCGCCTACGCCGTGCCGATCAACTGGCATTTCACGGCGGAAGAAGCGGGCTACATCTTGGCGGACTGCCGCGCCAAGGCGCTGGTGATCCATGCCGACCTGCTGGCGCAGGTGGCGCCCGGCATTCCGCCTGATGTGAAGGTGCTGGTCGTGCCGACGCCGCCCGAGATTGCCGCGGCCTATGGCGTGCCGCCGGAGCGCACGGCGCCGGCCGCCGGCATGGAAACCTGGGACGCTTTCGTGGCGCGCAGCGCCGCCAACGCCCAGCCGCCTAAAGCGGCGCGCGGCAGCATGATCTACACGTCGGGCACGACCGGCCGGCCCAAGGGCGTGCGCCGCAAGCCGGCCGATGCGGCGCAGCAGGCCAAGGCGGCGGCCGAGGTCGCCAAGTACTGGGGCCTGACCGACGATGCCTCGATCGTCGTGATGATGAACGGGCCGATGTACCACTCGGCGCCCGCCGCTTACGGCATGGGCGCGGCTCGGCTCGGCCTCAGCATGGTGCTGCAGCCGCGTTTCGAAGCCGAGGACATGTTGCGGCTGATCGCCCGGCACAAGGTCAGCCACATGCACATCGTGCCGACGATGTTCGTGCGCCTGCTGCGTCTGCCGGACGCGGTGAAGAAGAACTACGATCTCGCATCGCTGCGCTGGATCACCCATGGCGCGGCACCCTGCGCGCCCGCGGTGAAGCGCCAGATGATCGATTGGTGGGGGCCCGTCATCAACGAGTATTACGGCGCCACCGAGACCGGCATCGTCGTCTGGCACAATTCGGCCGAAGCATTGAGGAAACCCGGCACCGTCGGTCATGTCGTCGACGGCGCCACGTTACGTATCGTCGACGAGCAGGGGCGCGACGTGAAGCAAGGCGAGGTCGGCGAGATCTATGTCCGCGGGCCGCTGTTGTCGGACTTCACCTACAACAACGACGACGCCAAGCGACGCGAGATCGCGCTCGGCGATCTCGTGACGGTGGGCGACGTCGGCTACCAGGATGCCGACGGCTACGTCTTCCTGTGCGATCGCAAGCGCGACATGATCATCTCGGGCGGCGTCAATATCTATCCAGCCGAAATCGAGTCGGTGCTGATCCAGATGCCGGGCGTGCGCGACTGCGCCGTGTTCGGTATTCCCGACGAGGAATTCGGCGAGCAGATCTGCGCCCATGTCGAGCCGCTGGCCGATGCCCGGCTCGATGCCGGCGCCGTGCGGGACTATCTCGGCCGCCACGTCGCGCGCTACAAGGTGCCGAAGGTGGTCGAGTTCGCCGCTGCCCTGCCGCGCGAGGATTCAGGCAAGATCTTCAAGCGCAAGCTCCGCGCCCCATATTGGGAGAAGGCGGGGCGGAGTATTTGATGGCTGACGACGACATCTCCCTGTTCGGCAAGCTCAAGAGCAAGCTGATCGACAGCAAGCAGAAATGGGCGGAGGACGGACGGCTCCTCACCGGCAAGAGCGCCGCGCCGACCGAACGCCTGCCGCCGGGCCAGCGCCGGGTCGAGAACTGGCCGGTGCTCGATCTCGGCATCCAGCCCGAGATACCGACACATGCCTGGCGGCTGTTCGTCGACGGCGAGGTCGAGAACCCCATGCAATGGAAGTGGGGCGAATTCACCGACTTGCCCAGGACCACGATCACCACGGACATCCATTGCGTGACGGCATGGTCGCGCTACGACAACAAGTGGGAGGGCGTGTCGGCACGCGACCTTCTCGAGATCGTGAAGCCCAAGGCAAGCACCCAGCATGTCATCTTCCATTCCTACGATACCTACACGACCAACGTGCCGCTCGCCGATTTCTCGGTCGACGACGTGCTGCTGGCCTGGAGCTGGCAGGGCGAGCCGATCGGCCGGGAACATGGCGGGCCGCTGCGCGTAGTGATTCCGAAGCTCTACTTCTGGAAGAGCGCCAAGTGGATCAAGCGCATCGAGTTCTCGGCGCTCGACAAGCCGGGCTTCTGGGAAGTGCGCGGCTACCACAATTACGGCGATCCCTGGCGGGAACAGCGTTACGACGAGGAAACTTGAGATGGCGAGCGCACACGATTTCAGCTTCACCACGATCGACGGCAAGAGGCTCGACCTCAAGGACTACAAGGGCAGGCCGGTGCTGGTGGTGAACGTGGCGTCGTTCTGCGGGTTCACGCCCCAATACAAGGAACTGCAGAAGCTGCATGACGAGTACGGGCCGAAGGGCCTGGTCGTGCTCGGCGTACCGTCGAACGATTTCGGCGCGCAGGAGCCCAAGAGCGAAGCCGACATCAAGCAGTTCTGCGAAGCCAATTACGGCGTCACCTTCCCGATGACCTCCAAGCAGAAGGTCGTCGGCATGGATGCGCATGGTCTCTACAAGTGGATTTCGGGCGAGGCGGGCGAAGCCGGCGCGCCCAAGTGGAACTTCCACAAGTACCTGATCGACAAGAACGGCAATCTTGCGGGCGCCTGGCCGAGCAAGGTCGGTCCGCTGGCGCCCGAGATCACCGGCGCGGTTCAAATGGCCTTGGCCGGATAGACTTGACGCGGCCGGTCCACGCCTGCTGCAGCGCCGGGATCGTGTACTACGCCGCTAGGCTTCGATCGCCTGCTGCATGTTGGCACGCGCCGCTTCCTCGAAGTGCCGGCGGAAGTAATCGGTCGAGAACAGTGCGGGCTTGGCGAGCATCGACTTGTAGAAAGCCTTGCGCGCCGTCCAGAACGCCGCTTCGCTAGCATGCAAGTGCCGATATTCATGACGGATCCCGCGCGCGTGGCGCTGGAACTCCTCCCACGGTGCCGCGAGTCGCCATAAATCGAGATCGCAGACGCGCGCCGCTTCGTCAGATGGCGGGTCAGCGTGTGTCGTGGCTTCGATGATGCGCTGCGCACGATCGAGATCGACGGCTCCGAGATCGAGCGCCGCGATGCTCGCTCGCATCAACAGCGCCGAGAGCTTTTCATTGTCGCCACGTGGCGCACCCGGCACATAGACGGCGTCGTGGAAGAGGAGGGCGAGCTGTTCCGGCTCGTCGAGGTCCGGCGTGTGCCTGCGCGCCAGCTCGATCAGCTCGTCGAGATGGTCTTGATTGTGATACGCCCGGTGCGGCTGTCGGTAATGCAGGCGGGCAATGTCGAGCAGGGGTTTGTGCCCGAACAGTCGCATCAGGCCTTCAGCCTCGTGGTGATCATCGCGAACACGCTCTCGAACATCTCGGTCGTCAGCCGGCCGGTGTTCGTGTTGTAGCGCGAGCAATGGTAGCTGTCGGCGAGCTTGAGGCCGATCGGCAGGTCGTGCAGCCGGCCATGGATGAACGGATACTTGCCCACCGGTCGCACCGTCAGTGCCCGCAGCACCTGATCGTGCGCTCCCTTGCCGAGCGCCAGGATCACCTTGAGCCCGGGCATCTCGGCGATCTCGGCCTGGAGGAACGGCCGGCAGTTCGTGAACTCGGCCGGCTCGGGCTTGTTCTCCGGCGGCAGGCAGCGCACGGCATTGGCGATGCGTGCGCCGATCAGCGTCAGGCCATCCTTGGGATCTGCTCTGTAGGTGCCCTTGGCGAAGCCAAACTTCAGCAGCGTGGCGTAGAGCAGGTCGCCCGCGTAGTCGCCGGTGAAGGGCCGTCCGGTGCGGTTGGCGCCCTTCATGCCGGGCGCGAGACCCACGATCAGCAGGCGCGCGTCGAGGCCGCCGAACGAACGCACCGGCGCGTTGTGCCAGCCGTCGGGGTATTTGGCGCGAAGCTCGTTGCGGAAGGCGACGAGCCGGGGACAGCGGGGACAGTCGAGCGGCGGCTCGGCGAAGCGCTCTGCAGCCACTGGCGTCGGATCAGGCCGTGCGCATCAGCGGCTGCGGCGTCGGCACCTCGTCGCCCAGATCGCCGACGGCGGGACGCGGGGCGCGTTCCGACGGGTTGCGGGCGATCAGCGGCGCGAGCTCGCTGAGTTCGATGAAGTCGTCGGCCTGGCGCCGCAGCTCGTCGGCCACCATGGGCGGCGAGGACTTGATGGTGCTGACGACCGAGACACGCAGGCCCTTGCGCTGCACGGCCTCGACCAGCCGGCGGAAGTCGCCGTCGCCGGAGAACAGGATCACATGATCGAGATGCTCGGCCATCTCGAGCACGTCGATGGCGAGCTCGATGTCCATGTTGCCCTTGATCTTGCGGCGGCCCATGGCATCGGTGAATTCCTTGGTCGGCTTGGTGACCATGGTGTAGCCGTTGTAGTCGAGCCAATCGATCAGCGGGCGGATCGGCGAGTACTCCTGATCCTCGACCAGCGCGGTGTAGTAATAGGCACGCACCAGGCGGCCCTTCTCGCGGAACACCTTCAGCAGGCGGCGATAGTCGATGTCGAAGCCCAGCGCCCGGGCGGCCGAGTAGAGATTGGCGCCATCGATGAACAGAGCCACACGCTCGTTCTCGTAAAAATTGCCTTTCATGGCGTTTATCCTTTTGGTCTAAATGCTCAGAGGGAGCGCAATATTTTATTGAGCCGCAGGAGATAAGTAACCCACACCCCTCCCACGGCGGTTTAAGTTTAGGCTTTTATCCTATTGATCACAAGGGGTTGGACGAGGAAACGGGTGGAAAATACCAATTCCGGCAGGATTTACATCGGGTTAGGGGGCAACCTCCCGCACCCGACTTATGGGTCGGCCAAGGATACCCTGGAGGCAGCCTTGGCCGAGCTTGCCCGCCGTGGCGTGCGGATCCCTGGGATATCGCCTTGGTACAAAACAGCTCCCGTGCCGGCGTCCGACCAGCCTTGGTACGTCAATGCGGTCGCTGAAGTGGAAACGACATGGCCCCCCGATCGGCTGCTGGCCGAGCTTCACGCCGTCGAAGACGCCTTTGGCCGGGTCCGCTCGGTGCCCAATGCCGCGCGCCTCATCGACCTCGATCTCCTTGATTACAAAGCGCAAATCAGCCCAGGTGGTCCGGGCAAGGCGATTTTGCCTCACCCGCGGATGGATCAGCGGGCTTTCGTGTTGCGGCCGCTGGCCGACCTTGCGCCCAGTTGGCGCCATCCGGCGTCCCACCGCCTCGTTGCCGAGCTGATCGCCGATCTGCCGCCTGACCAGGTGGCCGAAAGGCTTTCTGGGGAGGATGGTGGGAAAGTGGGAAGAATCGCCTAAAGTGCTTGTACCATCGATATCGGAGGCTTCCCACGGCGTGGGAAACAATGGCAACCCGGCGGCACGGAAAAGGGTTTGTTTTTGGCCCTGTGGCGCGTATAACCCGCCGCTCCCGGGAATTCTGAGGTTCATATGGCGCGTGTGACCGTCGAAGACTGCATCGTGCAGGTCCCCAACCGTTTCGAGCTCGTGATGTATGCCGCCCAGCGCGCGCGCGACATCTCGGCCGGCGCCCAGATCACGCTCGACCGCGACCGCGATAAGAACCCGGTCGTGGCGCTGCGCGAGATCGCTGAGACCAAGCTCGATCAGGCCCAGCTCAAGGATTCGCTGATCTCCGGCATGCAGAAGCACGCCGACATCGACAAGCCCGAAGAGGTCAACGAGATGGCCGAGCTCGAGCAGGAGCTGGCGGCTGCGCTGGCTCAGGGCGGCGCCGAGGCGGCGCAGCCCAAGGCCCTGCCGATGGCCGAAGAGGACGACGTTACCGAGTAGCCACAGTCGGCTGTATTAGCGGGGCGCGAGCCCTGCGTTGGCTGCATTGTGCGTGGAGTGGCCGCAATCGTCCCCATATAATGGGCGATTGCGATGATTCGGCAGTTTGAACTCGTCGAAAAGGTCCATGCCTACGATCCGGAAGCGGACGAGGACATGCTGAATCGCGCCTACGTCTATGGCCTGAAGAAGCACGGCACCCAACTCAGGGCTTCGGGCGACCCCTATTTCTCCCATCCGGTCGAGGTGGCCGGCATCCTGGCCGAGATGAAGCTCGATGCCTCCTCGATCGTCACCGGCCTCCTGCACGACACGATCGAGGATACCGACGCCACGCGCGAGGAGATCTCGGGCCTGTTCGGCGAGGACATCGCCCGCCTGGTCGACGGCGTCACCAAGCTCAGCAGGCTGGAGGTCCAATCCGAGAGCACCAAGGAGGCCGAGAACCTGCGCAAGCTGGTGCTCGCCATGTCGTCCGACATCCGCGTACTGCTGGTGAAGCTCGCCGACCGCCTGCACAACATGCGCACGCTGCAGCACATCAAGGACCCGGCGCGGCGCCGGCGCATCGCGCGCGAGACCATGGACCTCTACGCGCCCCTTGCCTCCCGCATCGGCATGGAGCGGGTCAAGCGCGAGCTCGAGGAACTCGCCTTCGCCGAACTCAATCCCGACGGCCGAGCCTCGGTGCTGGCTCGTCTGGGCTACCTCAGGGAAAAGGGCGACAAGCTCGTGCCCGAGGTCGAGGCGGAACTCAGGCGGACGCTCAAGGCGGGCGGGCTCGATGTCCAGGTGTCGGGCCGCGAGAAGACGCCCTACTCGATCTGGCGCAAGATGCAGCGCAAGAACGTCTCGTTCGAGCAGCTCGCCGATATCATGGCGTTCCGCGTGATCGTGGCCGACGTGGCGCAATGCTACCAGGCACTCGGCGTGCTGCACGGCGCCTATCAGGTCGTGCCGGCGCGCTTCAAGGACTACATCTCCGTTCCCAAGCCGAACGGCTATCGCTCGCTGCACACCGGCGTGATCGGCCCGGCCGGGCAGCGCATCGAGATCCAGATCCGCACCGCCGAGATGCAGGACCAGGCCGAGCGCGGCGTCGCCGCGCACTGGATCTACAAGGACGGCGGCCCGTCGACCGACGCACCGCAATACGCCTGGCTCCGCTCGCTGGTCGACATCCTCGACAAGGCGCCCAATGCCGAGGAATTCCTCGAGCACACCAAGCTCGAGATGTTCCAGGACCAGGTGTTCTGCTTCACGCCCAAGGGCAAGCTGATCGCCTTGCCGCGCGGGGCGACGCCGATCGATTTCGCCTATGCCGTTCACAGCCAGGTCGGCGACACCTGTGTCGGCGCCAAGATCAACGGCCGCATGATGCCGCTGCGCACGCAGCTCTCGAACGGCGACCAGGTCGAGATCGTGACCTCGAAGGCGCAGAGCCCGTCGCCGACCTGGGAGCGCTTCGTCGTCACCGGCAAGGCCAAGGCCGCGATCCGCCGCTTCATCCGCGTGCGCCAGCGCGAGCAGTACCTGCAGCTCGGCAAGTCCCTGCTCGACAAGGCGTTCCACGAGGAGGGCTACGAGGCGACCGACAAGGGGCTGGAGGGCGTGAAGGCGAACTTCAAGCACGCGACCGTCGACGATCTGGTGGCGTCGGTCGGCGCCGGCATCGTCGGCGCGCGCGAGGTGCTGACCGCCGTCTATCCGGGCCTGAAGCAGTCGCGCGCGGGCGCGGGACGCTCGGGTGGCGCCGATGTGGTCCCGATCAGCCGCGCCCGCAACAAGACGGCCAAGGGCGACGGCGCGCGCGGCAAGAAGGACAGCCCGCAGCAGATCGCCATCAGAGGACTCATTCCCGGCATGGCGGTGCATTTCGCGCGCTGCTGTCATCCGCTGCCGGGCGACCGCATCGTCGGCATCATCACCACGGGCAAGGGCGTCACCATCCACACGATCGACTGCGCCACGCTCGAAAGCTTCTCCGAGCAGCCCGAGCGCTGGATCGACGTCGGCTGGGACGCGGTTGGCGAGAGCAGCGCGGCCTATACCGGGCGGCTCAAGATCACGGTGGCCAACCAGCCGGGCAGCCTGTCCAGCCTCTCGACCGTCATCGCGCGGCATGAGGGGAACATCTCCAACCTGCGCATCGTCAACCGCTCGATGGACTTCTTCGACATGGTGATCGACGTCGAGGTCGCCGACGTCAAGCACCTGGCCGACATCACCGCGGCGCTGCGCGCCACGCCCGCCATCAACGCCGTCGAGCGCGCGCGCAACTAGCACCGGCCCCAAGATCATGCCTGCATCCGACCGCCTCCGCCTGGGAGTGAACATCGACCATGTCGCCACGGTACGTAACGCCCGCGGCGGCAAGCTGCCCGATCCGCTGCGCGCGGCGCGCATCGCCACGGCCGCCGGCGCCGACGGCATCACCGCGCATCTGCGCGAGGACCGCCGCCATATCGGCGATGCCGACATCGAAGGCCTGGTGCGCGAGCTCACGATCCCGCTCAATTTCGAGATGGCGGCGACGCCGGAGATGGTCGAGATCGCGCTCCGCCACAGGCCTCATGCCGCCTGCATCGTGCCCGAGAAGCGCGAGGAGCGGACGACCGAGGGCGGGCTCGACGCCGCAGGCCAGCACAATCACCTGAAGCCCATGGTGGCGCGCCTGCGCGACGCCGGCATCCGCGTGTCGCTGTTCATCGAGGCCGACCAGCGTCAGCTCGAAGCGGCCGTCGTGCTCGGGGCGCCCGTCGTCGAACTGCACACGGGTCGCTACTGCGAGCTGGAGGGCGCGGCGCAAAAGGCGGAGCTCGAGCGGCTGCGCAAGGGTGCGGCGCTGTGCGAGAAGCTCGGCCTCGAGTGCCACATGGGTCATGGGCTCAGCTACTTCGATGTCGGCCCAGTGGCGGCGATCCCGCAAGTGCGCGAGCTCAATATCGGTCACTTCCTCGTCGGCGAGGCGATCTTCGTCGGCCTTGAACAGGCGATCCGCGAGATGCGCCGCCTGATGGACGAGGCGCGCAAGTGATCATCGGCCTCGGCAACGATCTCTGCGACATAAGGCGGATCGAGAAATCGCTCGAGCGCTTCGGTGATCGGTTTGTCCAAAGAGTCTTCACCGAGATTGAGCAAAAGCGCTCCGAGGGACGCGCCACAAGGGCGGCCAGCTATGCAAAACGGTTCGCTGCCAAGGAGGCGTGCTCCAAGGCGCTGGGCACCGGCCTGCGGCGCGGCGTGTTCTGGCGCGACATGGGCGTCATCAATCTCAAGGGCGGCAAGCCCAGCATGGCGTTGACCGGCGGCGCGCTCGCCCGCCTGAAGGAAATCACGCCGGCCGGAATGTCGCCGCAAATCGACCTGACCTTGACCGACGAATATCCCCTGGCCCAGGCGATCGTCATCATCAGCGCCATCGCCGGCACCGCCGAAGGGCCGGAATGAGCGTTTTGCAGCGCTCCCATGTCGCGGCAGGGCGCGAGACAGCCACTTTGGCCCCTGCTATACGCGCGTCTAGAGTGGGAAGGTGATGACGGAGATCGTCGAGCGGCGAAAAAGAGGGCAGGACAAGTCGGGCGGTTGGGCCGAGACCGTGCGGACGGTGGTCTATGCCGTCTTGATCGCCGTCATCGTGCGCACTTTCTTCATCGAGCCGTTCAACATCCCGTCCGGGTCGATGATCCCGACCTTGCTGATCGGCGACTATCTTTTCGTGTCGAAATGCTCGTACGGTTACAGCAAGCATTCGTTTCCATTCTCGCTCGGCTTCTTCTCGGGCCGCATCTTCTTCCATGAGCCGCAGCGCGGCGACGTGGCGGTGTTCAAGTATCCGGGCGACCAGGGCCAGGGCTACAACCGGACCGACTACATCAAGCGGCTGGTCGGCCTGCCGGGCGATCGCATCCAGGTGATCGGCGGCATCCTCCATATCAATGGCAAGCCGGTCGAGCGCGTGAAGATCGGCGACTACGCGCGCGGTCCGAACGGCGCCCGCAAGGGCATTCTCTACAACGAGGTCCTGCCCAACGGCCGCGTGCACGAGATCGTCGAGACGACCGACAACGGCGCCTCGGACAACACGCCGGAGTTTCTGGTGCCGGCGGGGCATTACTTCGCCATGGGTGACAACCGCGACGACTCGCTCGACAGCCGCACGCGCCTGTGGGTGCGCGACGGCTCGGGCGCGAGCCATGAGCGCGACACGCTTGGCTGGTACGTGCCGGCGGAGAATCTCGTCGGCCGCGCCGAGTTCATCTTCTTCTCGCACGATCCGTCGGCTGCCGGCTGGCTGGAACCGTGGAAATGGCCCGAGGCTATCCGCTTCAGCCGCTTCTTCATGGCGATCCACTGAGGCCTGGCGACGTCGACCTCGACGGGCTCGCCGGCAGGATCGGCCATGCGTTCGCCCGTGCCGAACTTGCCCTGGAAGCGCTCACGCATCGCAGCGCGCTCGATCGCCGACCCGATCTCAAGCAGGCGTTTCCCTATGGCAACGAGCGCCTGGAGTTTCTCGGTGACCGCGTCCTGTCGCTCGCCATGTCGAAGCAGTTGCTGCTGCGCTTCCCGCAAGAGGGCGAGGGCCATATCGCACGCCGCCACGCCGTTCTGGTGAGCGCCAAGGTTCTCGGCGAGATCGCGGGCGAGATCGGCCTGGCCAATTTCCTGATCGGCGACAGGGGCAAGCAGCCGCCGACCGCGACCATCCTCGCGGACGCCCTCGAAGCATTGTTGGGCGCGGTGTTCCTCGATGCCGGCTTCGATGCGGCGGCGCGCCTGATCGAGAGGCTGTGGGGCGAACGCCTCGAGAGCAAGGAGATCGCCGACCGGCCGGCCAAGAGCCAGCTGCAGGAATGGGCCCAGGGCAGGGGTTTGGCGCTGCCGTACTATCGACAGGTCAGCCGGTCGGGCTCCGAGCATGAGCCGCTGTTCGTGGTCGAGGTGACGGTCGGCAAGTATCCGCCGGCGCAAGGGCAGGGTCCGACCAAGCGCGAGGCCGAGAGCGCCGCGGCGCGTGCCCTGCTCGACCAGGTGGGCCGGACGTGAGCGGATCCGCGACCCGCGCGGGCTTCGTGGCCGTGGTCGGCGCGCCCAATGCCGGCAAGTCGACCCTGGTGAACGCCATGGTCGGCTCCAAGGTCTCGATCGTCTCGCCCAAGGTCCAGACGACGCGCATGCGGGTGATCGGCATCGCCATGGCGGACCTTCCCGATGGTGGCCGGGCGCAGGTCGTTCTGGTCGACACGCCGGGCATCTTCCGCATCGCCAAACGCCGGCTCGAGCGTGCGATGGTCGCCGCCGCATGGCAGGGCGCCGAGGACGCGGACCTCGTGCTGCTGGTGGTCGATGCCGAACGCGGCATCGGCGAGGAGACGCGCGCGATCGTCGAACGTCTGCGAGCGGCCAAAGCGCCGCGCTTCCTGGTGCTGAACAAGATCGACCTTGTGCCACGCGAGAAGCTGCTCGCCCTGACGGCGGAGATGAACAGCCTGCTCGCCTTCGAGCGCACCTTCATGGTGAGCGCGCTCAAGAACGATGGGGTAGCCGACATCGCCGCTGCGCTCGCGGCGGCACTGCCGGAGAGTCCCTTTCTCTATCCGGAGGATCAGGCGGCCGACTTGCCGCTGCGGCTGTTGGCGGCGGAAGTGACCCGCGAACAGGTCTTTCTGCAGCTTCATCAGGAGCTCCCTTACGAGGCCGCGGTCGAGACCGAGAAGTGGGAAGAGCGCGGCGACAGTTCGGTGCGCATCGAGCAGACGATCCATGTGCAGCGCGAGAACCAGCGCGCCATCGTGCTCGGCAAGGGCGGCGCGCGCATCAAGCAGATCGGGGCGCGGGCGCGCCAGGAATTGGCCGCGATGCTGGAGCGGCCGGTGCATCTCTTCCTCCACGTCAAGGTCAGCGCGCGGTGGGCCGACGATCCGGCGCACTATCGCGCCATCGGTCTCGACTACGAGCCCAAGAGCTAGGCGATGGAATGGAGCGACGAAGGCATCGTCCTCTCCGCCCGACCGCATGGCGAAGGCGGCATGGTGGTGACGCTGCTCACTCGCGCGCACGGCCGGCACGCGGGCTTCGTGCCGGGCGGCGGTTCGCGCAAGGCGCGGCCGGTCTGGCAGACCGGCAATGTCGTGGAAGTGGCGTGGCGTGCCCGGCTCGCCGAGCAGCTTGGCAACTACACCGGCGAATTGCGCGAACCGCATGCCGCGCGGGCGATGGATGACGCGGCCGAACTCGCCGGGCTGTCGTCGGCCTGCGCCGTGGTCGACAGCGCCCTGCCCGAGCGCGAGCCGCACCCGGCGATGTACGAGGGCTTCCATGCCTTCCTGCTGGCGCTGGGGCATGAGGGCTGGCCGGCGATCTACGTCCGGCTCGAGCTTGGCCTGCTGCAGGAGCTTGGCTTCGGCCTCGATCTCACCAAGTGTGCGGCAACCGGGGTGACGGAAGATCTGGCGTTCGTGTCGCCCAAGACCGGCCGCGCGGTGTCGCGCGAGGCGGCCGAGCCCTACAAGGGCAAGCTGCTACCGCTGCCGGGGTTTCTGTCCACCGGCGGGTTACCGTCCGATGACGCGCAACTTCGCCAGGGCTTCGATTTGACGGGGTTTTTCCTGGAGCGGCACGTATTTTGGCCACACAACAAGCCCTTGCCTCCCGCCCGGGCGAGACTTATTGAGTCGTTGCAACATCAATAACAACCATGGCTGCGGCATGAATCGCAGCCGGTCCCCTCGATGGCCAAGCGCAGCACGAACGTCGTTTCCCTTGCCGCGATAAAGCCGGTGCAGTTCGGACAGGCGCTCTCCGAGCGCTACCTGTCCTATGCGCTGAGCACCATCATGTCGCGCTCGCTGCCGGACGTGCGCGACGGCCTGAAGCCCGTCCATCGCAGGCTGCTCTACGCCATGCGGCAGCTCCGGCTCGACCCCAACAGCGCCTTCAAGAAGAGTGCGCGCGTGGTGGGCGACGTGATCGGCCAGTATCACCCGCACGGCGATACCGCGATCTACGACGCCCTGGTGCGCCTCGCGCAGGATTTTTCCGTGCGCTATCCGCTGATCGAGGGCCAGGGCAATTTCGGCAACATCGACGGCGATAATCCCGCCGCCATGCGTTACACCGAGGCCCGGCTCACCGAGGTCGCCGAGGCGCTGCTGGCCGGCATCGACGAGGACGCCGTCGATTTCCGCGACAACTACGACGGCTCGACGAAGGAACCGATCGTCCTGCCGGCAGCGTTCCCCAATCTCCTCGCCAACGGCGCCGCGGGAATTGCCGTTGGCATGGCGACCTCGATTCCGCCGCACAATGCGGGCGAGCTGTGCGATGCGCTGCTGCATCTCATCAAGACGCCCAACGCGCGCATCGACACGCTGGTCGACCTGGTCAAGGGGCCGGACTTCCCGACCGGCGGCCTGCTGGTCGAGCCGCGCCAGTCAATCGTCGAGGCGTACAAGACCGGCCGCGGGTCCTTTCGCTTGCGTGGCCGGTGGATCAAGGAGGAGCTGCCGCGCGGCCAGTACCGCATCGTCGTCACCGAGATTCCCTACCAGGTCCAGAAGGGCAAGCTGATCGAGCGCATCGCCGAGATCATCAACGCCAAGAAGCTGCAGATCCTGGAAGACGTGCGCGACGAATCGGCGGACGACGTGCGGATCGTGCTGGAGCCGCGCACGGGGCAGGTGCCGGCCGAGCTGCTGATGGAGCAGCTCTTCAAGATGACGGATCTCGAGATCCGCTTCCCGCTCAACCTCAACGTTCTCGACAAGGACAACACGCCGCGCGTGATGGATCTGCGCGAGGCGCTGCAGGCCTTCCTCGATCATCGTCGTGACGTCCTAATCCGGCGGTCGACGTTCCGGCTGGCCGAGATCGATCGGCGGCTGGAGATCCTCGACGGCTATCTGGTCGCCTATCTGAATGTCGACCGGCTGATCAAGATCATCCGCGAGGAGGACGAGCCCAAGCCGAAGATGATCAAGGCCCTCAAGCTCACCGACTTGCAGGCCGAATCGATCCTCAACATGCGGCTGCGCGCGTTGCGCCGGCTCGAGGAGTTCGAGATCAAGGGCGAGCACAAAAAGCTCACCGCCGAGCGCAAGGACCTCAGGGCGCTCTTGAGGGACGAGAAGCTGCAGTGGACCGCGATCTCGAAAGAGGTTCAGGAGATCAAGGCCAAGTTCGGCCAGAAGACGGAGATCGGAAAGCGGCGCACCGAGCTTGCCGATGCGCCGGCCGAGGTCGAGCATGCGGTCGAGGATTTCGTCGAGCGTGAGCCCGTCACCGTCGTGTGCTCCGAAAAGGGCTGGATCCGCGCCGCCAAGGGACATCTCGACGAGAAGCAGGCCGGCGAGCTCAAATACAAGGAGGGCGATGGTCCGCGCTTTGCCGTACACGCGCAGTCGACCGACAAGGTCTTCGTGTTCGGCACCAACGGACGGTTCTACACGCTGGGCTGCGACAAGCTGCCGAGCGCGCGCGGCCATGGCGAGCCCATCCGGTTGATGATCGAGCTCGGCAACGATCAGGACATCGTCGACCTTGCCGTCCTGAAGGGCGGCCGCAAGTTCCTGGTGGCGTCGGACGCCGGGCGCGGGTTCCTGGTTCCCGAGGACGAGGTCGTGGCGCAGACCAAGAACGGCAAGCAGGTGCTGAATCTCGCCGACAAGGAGAAGGCGCAGGCTTTCGCCATCGTGCCCGAAGGAGCCGACTCGATCGCGGCATTGAGCGAGGGCCGCAAGCTGCTGATCTTCCCGATGGAGCAGGTGCCGGAGATGGGCCGCGGCCGCGGCGTGCTGCTGCAGAAATCGAAGGCCGACCGGCTCTCGGACGCGCAGGCGTTCAGGCTCGAGGACGGCCTTCCGTGGGCAAACCGCATCATCCCTGCGGCCGAGCTGAAATTCTGGCGCGGCGAGCGTGCCCAGGCGGGCCGCATGCCCGAAAAAGGCTGGCCGCGCGCGCGGCGCTTCAAGGAATAGACCGCATGGACCTCGTCCTGATCCTGAAGACGATCGTTGTCGGTTTGGTCGAGGGCTTCACGGAGTTCCTGCCCGTGTCGTCGACCGGGCACATCATCCTTGCCGAGGAGATCCTCCACTTCGAAGGCCCGCCGGGCAAAGTCTTCGAGATCGTGATCCAGCTCGGCGCGATCCTCGCCGTCTGCGTGCTGTACCGTGCCAAGATCTGGTCGACCGTGATGGGCGCTGCCCGCCGCGAGCCGGTCGCCATCCGTTTCGCCAGCGCGGTGATCATCGGCTTCCTGCCGGCCGCGGTGGTCGGCGTGGTCGCCTACAAGTACATCAAGTCGGTTCTGTTCAATCCGACGGTGGTCGCGGTGTCGCTGATCGTGGGCGGTATCGCGATCCTGATCATCGAGAAATATGCGCAGCGGCCGCGCGTGAAGTCGGTCGACGACATCGACTGGAAGACGGCACTGTTCGTCGGCGTCTGCCAGTGCCTCGCCATGATCCCCGGCGTGTCGCGCTCCGGCGCGACCATCATGGCCGCCAGGGTCTTTCGCGTGGACCGTGCGACAGCCGCCGAATTCTCGTTCTTTCTTGCCATTCCCACGATGCTGGGCGCGACGCTCTACGACCTCTACAAGAACTGGAAAACGCTCGACTGGCATGGCAGCGGGCTGATCGCGCTCGGCTTCGTCGTCGCCTTCCTCTCGGCGCTGGTCGTCGTGAAGCCGTTCGTTCGCTTCATCAGCCGGCACGGATTCGGCCTCTTCGCCTGGTACCGGATTGCAGTGGGCGCATTGGCGCTCGCGCTTTTGTTCATGCGTTAGCTCTTTATTCCACTCCGGCGCGCGGGCATAAGCCCGCGAATTCGTGTTCGAATTCCGGAGTATCTTCATGCAGCGTCGCAAATTCCTTCGCACCGCCGGCCTCGGGGCGGCAGCGGCCGGTTCGGCCGCCGTACTCGCCGCGCCCGCCATCGCCCAGTCGGCGCCCGAGCTCAACTGGCGCATGACGTCGAGCTTCCCCAAGTCGCTCGACACGCTGTATGGCGGCGCAGAGATGCTGGCCAAGCTGGTGGCCGGAGCGACCGACAACAAGTTCCAGATCCGCACGTTCGCCGCGGGCGAGATCATCCCGGGTCTGCAAGCGCTCGACGCCGTGCAGAACGGCACGGTCGAGATGGGCCACACCGCCTCGTACTATTTCTACGGCAAGGATCCGACCTTCGCGCTGGGCACCGTGATTCCGTTCGGCCTCAACACGCGGCAGATGAACGCGTGGCTGACGCAGGCCGGCGGCGAGGACATGCTCAACGACTTCTACAAGGGCTTCAACGCCTACGGCCTGGTGGCCGGCAACACCACGGCGCAGATGGGTGGCTGGTTCCGCAAGGAGATCAAGACGCTCGACGATCTCAAGGGCCTGAAGTTCCGCATCGCCGGACTGGCGGGCGAGATCATGTCCAAGCTGGGCGCGGTGCCGCAGCAGCTGGCCGGGGGCGACATCTATCCGGCGCTCGAGAAGGGCACGATCGATGCGGCCGAATGGGTCGGCCCGTACGACGATCAGAAGCTCGGCTTCGTCAAGATCGCGCCGAACTACTATTACCCCGGCTGGTGGGAAGGCAACGCCGCACTCCACGTCTTCGTCGGCCTGGAGAAATGGAATGCGCTCCCCAAGACCTATCAGAACGTGCTGCGCATGGCGTGCGCCACGGTGAACAACTGGACGGCGGCGAAATACGACGCCGACAATCCCAAGGCGCTGCGCGCACTGATCGGTGGCGGCGCCAAGCTGCTGCCGTTCTCGCAACCGATCCTGGAAGCCTCCTTTGCCGCGGCCAACGAGATCTATGCCGGGCTGGCGGCCAAGAACGCCAACTTCAAGAAGATCTACGAATCGCAGATGGCGTTCCGCAAGGAAGAGGTCCTGTGGTTCCGCGTCGCCGAGAACACCTACGACAACTTCATGGCCCGCCAGTCGGCCGCCAACAAGCTCTGACAGCCTCGCCATGATGTCGAAAAGCCCCGCGGTGCGGGGCTTTTCTTTGTCTTTTCACGAACAGTGCGGCATGCCATAACGCTGCCCAGGTCGGCGGTCGCGGGGCAGAATGGCGATCGTCCAAGAAACCAGGGAGGTACTGTTCATGAAGCGACGCAAATTCCTGCGGACTGCCGGGGTGGGAAGCGCAGCAGTCGCTGCCGCCAGCACGGTGGCAGCGCCGGCAATCGCGCAGTCGATGCCCGAACTCAAATGGCGCATGACTTCGAGCTTCCCCAAGTCGCTCGACACGCTGTGGGGCGGCGCCGAGTACCTGTCGAAGATCGTCTCCGAGGCGACCGACAGGAAGTTCGAGATCAAGGCTTTCGCGGCCGGCGAGATCGTGCCGGGCCTGCAAGTCGTCGACGCCGTGCAGAATGGCACGGTCGAGATGGGCCAGACGGCGTCCTACTACTACTTCGGCAAGGATCCGGCCTTCGCTCTCGGCACCACCGTGCCTTTCGGTCTCAACACCCGCCAGATGATGGCGTGGCAGAGGCAGGGCGGCGGCGAGGAGATTCTCAACGAGTTCTACAAGGGCTACAAACTCTACGGCATGATCGCCGGCAACACCGGCTGCCAGATGGGCGGCTGGTTCCGCAAGGAGATCAATACTGTCGATGACCTGAAGGGCCTCAAGTTCCGGATCGGCGGATTTGCCGGCCAGGTCGTGGCCAAGCTCGGCGTCGTGCCGCAGCAGATCGCCGGCGGCGACATCTACCCGGCGCTCGAGAAGGGAACGATCGACGCGGCCGAATGGGTCGGCCCGTACGACGATCAGAAGCTGGGTTTCAACAAGATCGCCCCGCACTACTACTACCCGGGATGGTGGGAAGGCACCGCCGCGCTCCACATCTTCATCGGCCTCGACAAGTGGAACGCGCTGCCCAAGAGCTATCAGGCCATCCTTCGCGCCGCCTGTGCCGACTGCAACAACTGGATGACCGCCAAGTACGATGCTCAGAACCCGAAGGCTCTGCGCGAACTCGTCGCCGGCGGCACCAAGCTGCATCCGTTCTCAAAGGCGATCATGGACGCGTGCTGGGACGCGGCCACCGAGGTCTACAAGGAGACCTCGGCCAAGTATCCCAACTTCAAGAAGATCTACGATTCGATGACGGCTTTCCGCAAGGACCAGGTCCTGTGGTTCCGCGTCGCCGAGAACACCTACGACAACTTCATGGCGGGCGAGTCGGCGGCGAATAAGCTCTGACGCCGGCCCGGCAGACCGACAATGGAAAGCCCCGCTTCGGCGGGGCTTTCTTTTTGACTACTTGAAGATGGGCGCGGCGTTCTCCGTGGGTGGCGCCTGGATCTCGATCTTGACCTTGTTCGGATCGACGTTCGACGGCGCGTCCAGGAAGTAGGTCACGGTATGCGGGAAGGCGATGACGCCCAGCGTCATGGCGAGCTGCAGGATCACCCAGGGAATGGAGCCCCAGTAGATGTCCGAACTCTTCACCTCCTTGGGTGCCACCGAGCGCAGATAGAACAGGGCGAAGCCGAACGGCGGATGCATGAACGAGGTCTGCACGTTCACGCACAGCATGACGCCGAACCAGATCAGGGCGGCGTCGGGACCGACCACCGGCGCCAGGATCTTCTGCGCCACCGGCGCCAGCATCGGCACGATGATGAAGGCGATCTCGAAGAAATCGAGGAAGAAGGCCAGGAAGAAGACGAACAGGTTGACGACGATCAGGAAGCCCCAGACGCCGCCCGGCAGGCTCGACAGCATGTTCTCGACCCACGTCCCGCCGCTCACGCCCTGGAAAGTGATCGAGAAGCAGGTTGCGCCGACCAGGATGAAGGCGACCATGGCGGTGATGCGCATGGTCGACTCGAACGCCTGGCGCATCAGATTGCGCAGCTCCGTCACTTGCCAGGCGCGCCAGCATAGCCAGATGATGGCGGCGAACATGACGGTGAAAGCGATCGTGAATGGCGCTGACTTGAAGCCGTCTGGCACGATCCCGATGAAGAAGCCGATGATTGCCGCCGCGCAACCGCCGTAGAACGCGAGCTTGTCGAACCTGGTGAGGGGCGCGTTGCGCACCACGGCAAGAACGATGGCGCCGATCGTGCCCATGGCGCCCGCTTCGGTCGGGGTGGCGAGGCCCATCATGATCGTGCCGAGGACGAGGAAGATCAGCACGGCCGCGGGGATGATGCCCCACGCGCACTTGATCAGCAGGGCCTTGCCGAACAGCGTGCGCGGCACTGGCGGCAGCGCATCCGGCTTCACGATCGTGAGATAGAAGGTGTAGGCCGCGAACATCACGATCTGGAGGATCGACGGACCCCAGGCCCCGGCATACATGTCGCCGACCGAACGGCCGAGCTGGTCGGCCAGCACGATCAGCACCAGCGACGGTGGCACGAGCTGGGTGATGGTCCCCGACGCTGCCAGCACGCCGGTGGCGTAACGCATGTCGTACTTGTAGCGGATCATTACCGGCAGCGTGATCAGCGCCATGGCGATCACCTGCGCCGCCACGGTTCCGGTGATGGCGCCCAGGATGAAGCCGACGATGATGGTCGAATAGCCGAGACCGCCGCGAACCGGCCCGAAGAGCTGGCCCATCGATTCGAGCATGTCCTCGGCTAGCCCGCATTTCTCCAGGATGGCGCCCATGAAGGTGAAGAACGGGATGGCGAGCAGCAATTCGTTGCTGAGGATGTTGCCGAACACGCGGCTCGGGATCGCCTGCATGAAGGGCAGGGTGAAGTAGCCGAAGTCGATCGACAGGAAGCCGAAGAAGAAGCCGACCGCTGCCAGCGAGAATGCAACCGGGTAGCCGATGAGCATGAAGACGACGAGGCCGCCGAACATCAGCGGCGGCATCCATTCGAGAGGGATGATCATTGCGTCGGCCTCTCGTAGTGCGCTTCCAGGCTGTCGACCGGGACGCCGATCAGGAACGCCACACGCTTGATCAGCTCGGACAAGCCCTGGAGGGCGACCAGCGCGAAGCCGAGCGGCATCACGATCTTGATCGGCCAGCGGATCAGCCCGCCGGCATTGCCCGAATGCTCGAGCGTGTCGTAGGACTGCACGAAGAACGGCCAGGATAGCCAGGCGAGAATGGCGCAGGTTGGCAGCAGGAAGATCAGCGTGCCCAGGATGTCGATCCAGAGCTGACCGCGCCGCGACAGCATCATGTAAAAGATGTCGACGCGGACGTGCTCGTTTCGCTTAAGCGTGTACGATGCGCCGAACATGACGATGACGGCGAACATGTACCACTGCACCTCGAGCCAGGCGTTCGAGCTCATGTCATAGGCATAGCGCACCATGGCGTTGCCGCCGCTGACCAGGCAGGCCAGCAGCACGAGCCAGTTGCATAAAACCCCGATTTTTTCGTTGATGTAATCGACGACTGCGCAGAACGACAGCAGTAAGCGCATCCCCTCTCCCCTGATGCGAGACATTGTCTAATTGGCCAGTCGTTGCCGACGGGCATGACCTCATATCGCGGTCTTTCAGACCGCGCTAGGTCCCGGGTCATTTCTGTTACGGAATAACGTGCGTCAAGTCGCTACACGGCCGCGACCTGCCTAGACGGTGGGCAGTTCCATCCACCCTTCGGGTCCGAAGAATTCCAGCGGCCGGAAGGCCCGCTTGTAGGCCATTTTGGCCGAATCGGCGATCCAGTAGCCGAGATAGACATAGGGCAGCCCGCGGCGCGCGGCCGCCTCGGCCAGCCAGAGGATCATGTAGGTGCCGAGGCTGCGCCGTTCGTGCTGCGGGTCGAAGAAGCTGTAGACCGCCGACACCCCGCTCGACAGCCAGTCGACCAGGCACGCACCGATCAGCCGGCCCTCGGCCGAATCGTCGCGAAACTCGATGATCGCCGTTTCGACCGGGCTCTCCTCGACCATCGCCCGGTAGTCGTCGAAATCCATGTCGGCCATGTCGCCATCGCGATGCCGCGCGAGCACGTAGCGTGAGAAAAGCGCATACTGCTCGCCAGTGGCCAGCGGCTGGGTCTCCACGACATGGACGTGTTCGTTGCGCCGCAGGACCCTGCGCTGCACCCGGTTGGGCTCGAAGTCCCGCACCCGGATGCGGACCGGCACGCAGGAGCGACAACCCTCGCACAGCGGCTTGTACACGAAGTGGTGAGACCGCCTGAACCCCGCGTCGGTGAGCGTGTCGTGCTGGGAGATGGCATCCGGGCCCGACAGCTCGGTCACAAGCTTGGTTTCCAGCCGATGCGGCAGGTACGGGCAACGCATTGCCGGCGTCGTGCGGAAGAACCGCAGGGTCTGGATGTTCTGGCGGATGAACATGACGACTGATCAGGCAGTCTAGCGCCACAGCCGGCGAAAGGGAACCAGCGCGAGTCGCACCAGCCGCGGCAACATCCAGCACAGCAGGGCGACGAACAGCGCGAGGAGGCAGAGGAAGGCGGCCGGATGGGTGAGTGCCAGGACGAGACCGCCGAGGACCGTCATGTCGGTGACGAGCGAGGCGGCAATATTGCTGAATGGCTCCGGGCTGGTGTTGATCAGGGCGCGCGAGCCGGTCTTGGCGAGGTGACTGCCCGTGGCCAGCGTGCCGCCCAGCAATCCGAGGATGATCGCGGCCTCGGGGCCGAACTGATCGCCGGCGCCGAACGCCAGCAACGCGCCGGCGGGCACGCGCACGAAGGTATGCAGGCCGTCATTGACGCTGTCGACATAGGGGATCTTGTCGGCGAAAAAATTGAGCGCGAACAGCAACGCAGCGACCGTCATCACCCATGGCGAGCCGAGCGCCTGTAGATCGTGCGGCAGCGTGACCAGGCCGAGCGCCTGGGCCGCCCCCAGCACCAGCAGGACGGCGTAGGTATTGAGACCGCTTGCCCAGCCGGCGCCCAGCGCGATCGCGGTGGCGGCAAGCGGATCCATGCCGCTAGAGCGCCCGTCGCGCCTTCAGTGCCGTGGCCAGCGTGCCGTCGTCCAGCCAGTCGAGCTCGCCGCCGACCGGCACGCCATGGGCGAGGCGGGTCAGCGGCACCTTCGACGCGGCCAGCCGTTCGGCCAGGTAGTGCGCCGTGGTCTGTCCGTCGACCGTGGCGTTGGTGGCCACGATCACCTCGCGCACGCCGCCCTCCGTCACGCGGCGGACGAGGCTCGCGATGTTGAGTTCGTCGGGGCCGACGCCGTCGAGCGCCGACAGGGTGCCGCCCAGCACGTGATAGCGCCCGGAGAAGATCCTGCCGCGTTCCATCGCCCACAGATCGCCGACATCCTCGACGACGCAGATCATGCCGGCATCGCGACGCGGATCGCTGCAGATCGAGCAGGGGTCGACCGTGTCGAGATTGCCGCAGGTCGAGCACGGCTTGATGGCGCGCGCGGCATCGGCCAAGGCGCCGCTCAGCGGCAACATCAGGGTCTCGCGCTTCTTCAGGAGCTGCAACGCGACGCGCCGCGCCGAGCGCGGGCCGAGCCCCGGCAGGCGTCCCAGGAGCTGGATCAGCCGCTCGATTTCCGTGCCGTTCATCCGACGCTAGAGCTTGAAGCCCGGCGGCAGCGGCAGGCCGCCGGTGATCGAGCTCATCTGCTCCTGCACGGTCTGCTCGACCTTGCCGCGCGCGTCGTTGCAGGCGGCGACGATCAGGTCCTCGACCACGCCCTTTTCCTCGGGCTTGAAGAGCGACGGATCGATCTCCAGCCGGCGCGTCTCGCCCTTGCCGTTGACCGTGACCTTGACCATGCCGGCACCCGAGCTGCCGATGATTTCCATGCGCTCGAGCTGCGCCTGCAGCTCCTGCATCTTCTGCTGCATCGCCTGGGCCTGCTGCATCAGGCCGCCGAGATCCTTCAGCTTGTCGAACATCAGAATTCGCTTTCGGGAATGTCGTCGTCCAGCGGGTAGTCTTCGGCCGGCGGCGGCTCCTCGCCGAGCCCCGCCACCATCGATGCCTGCTCGCCGCGGCGCTTCACGCCGTCGAGCCTGGCGCCTGGAAACGTCTTCAGGATCGCCTGCACCAGCGGGTTGGCCTCGGCGCTGGCGCGCAGGTCGTCGGCCTTGGTCGCCTTCTGCTCGGCAAGCGTGGGCTTGCCGGCGTCGGAGGAGACCGAGGCGATCCAGCGTCGGCCCGTCCACTGGCTCAGCAGATCGCTGAGGCGGGGCGCGAGATCGGGCGGCGCCTTCGGCTCGGGCCGGAATTCGATCAAGCCGGGCTCGCAACGCACTTCGTGCACGTGATGCATCAGGTGGTGCACCAGCCGCGCTTCACGACGGGCTTCGAAGAGCGCCACCACCTCGGTGAAGTTCCTGGGATTGGGCGCTGCCTGTGCGGGCTGGGGTGCCACCGCGGAGGCCGGCTGGGCGGCAGCGCGGGCGGCCGCGCCGCCACCTCCACCGCCGCCGCGCGGTGCCGGGGCAGGAGCGCCGGCGCCGGCCGGCGCGCCGCCATTCTGCAACGCCTTGATGGCATCGGACGGCGAGGGCAGATCCGCCGCATAGCAGAGCCGGATCAGCGCCATTTCGGCCGCGCGCAGCGGCGAAGGGGCCGACAGCGTCTCCTGCAGGCCCTTCAGCAGCAGCGACCAGGCGCGGGTCAGCGACGCCATCGATAGCTTCTGCGCCATCGCCATGCCCTGCGTGCGTTCGCTGTCGGCCACGCCGGCGCCGGCCTCGGGCGCCACCTTGAGGCGCGTCACCCACTGCGTGATCTCGAGGAGGTCCTGCAGGACGACGACCGGGTCGGCGCCCGAATCGTGCATCTCGCCCAGCAGCCCGACCATGGCCGGCGCATCGCCCTTCATCGTCTTCTCGAACAGCTCGAGGACGCGGCTGCGGTCGGCGAGGCCCAGCATGTCGCGCACTTGGGCGGCATCGACCACGCCGCCGCCATGGGCGATCGCCTGGTCGAGCATGGAAAGACCGTCACGCACCGAGCCGTCGGCGGCGCGGGCGAGCAGCGCCAGCGCCTCGGGCGAGATCTCGACTTTTTCCGCTTCGGCGATCTTGCCGAAATGGGCGACCAGCACATCGAGCGGCACACGCTTCAGGTCGAAGCGCTGGCAGCGCGACAGCACGGTCACGGGCACCTTGCGGATCTCGGTGGTGGCGAACAGGAACTTCACATGCGGCGGCGGCTCCTCCAGCGTCTTGAGCAGGGCGTTGAACGCCTTCTCCGACAGCATGTGCACTTCGTCGATGATGTAGACCTTGTACCGCGCCGAGACCGGGCGGTAGCGCACGCCCTCGATCAGCTCGCGCACGTCGTCGATGCCGGTGCGCGAGGCGGCGTCCATCTCGATCACGTCGACATGCCGATCCTCGGTGATCGCCGTGCAGTTCTCGCAGACGCCGCAAGGATCGACGGTCGGTCCGCCCTTGCCGTCGGGCCCGACGCAGTTCAGGGCCCGGGCGATGATGCGAGCGGTCGTGGTCTTGCCGACGCCGCGGACGCCGGTGAGCATGAAGGCGTGCGCAATGCGGCCCGAGGCGATGGCGTTGCGCAGGGTGCGGACCATCGCCTCCTGCCCGACCAGGGTGGTGAAATCGACAGGGCGGTATTTACGGGCGAGGACCCGATAGGGAAGCGATTCCTTGGCTTCCGGCATTGGCGAGCGTCCCGACCCAGAGTGCGCCGTGGCCCCTTAAGGCCCGGCGGTCGTCGCGCCTGGGCCGCCCGGTCGCCGCGGCGGCGCGCGCGGAGATTACGGGTGAGAGACCGGCATGACCCGAAGCGAATTCGTTACGGCTGCTTCCTTCCGGATCTGACCGGGTTGGCGACTGCTCCGCCCACACCGGCCCCTCGACTTGCTTATATCAGGACTCCCCACCTTGGGCACAAGGGCCCTCGGCAACACTGTGGATCGTGATAAAATCTTTGAAACAAAAGGCTTTTATAGCTCTGTTCACTTGCCGCACTGGCAGTGCTAACATCGTTGCGGGGAAGGGATCTCGGGTGTGATGACTGAGCGCAGGTTTTTCGTCGGACCGGTGCCATGGCTGATGGGCCTGTTGTGGGCCGATTTCGGCGTGCTCGCGGGCTTGGCGATTTGCGTCACCCAAGGCCGCTTCACCGCGATTCGCGCCAACCCGGCCGCCTGTTTCGCCGTGTTCGCCATCTTTGTCGTCTTCGGTCTCACGATGGGCGCTGCGATCTCCAATCGCCAGCAGGCCCAGCGCCGGGTCCTGAGGCGGCCGATCGCCAACGCCTGCATCGGCCTTTATGCGGTGTCGCTCGAAGTCCAGCGTTTCATCAGCATGCTGCAGTTCGTCTCGGGCAACGACATCAACGGTCGGCCGGCCGATCTCGCGGCATTGCGCGCCGCCGCAGCGGGTGTGGAGCGGGCGGTGGACGCGCTGGCCCCGAGCAGTATCCTCGATCCGGTCGATGTCAGTCGTGTGTTGCAGACCGGCAAGAGCGCAGCGGCCGACGCCAACCAGAGCTTCGCCGCCGCCTGCCAGGCGCTCGATCGCGATGTCTACGATCGTCGCGAACGCTGGGCGGCCGCGCTTCAGATCGCCAACGGCTCGCTGGCGCGAATCGGCAAGACGATCGAGACCTTGCAGCGCGCGGCCTAGAGCGCCGCCCGGCGGTCGGCTGGTCGCCTCAATCCAAGATTTTCCCGCAGCGTCGCGCCTTTGTACTCGGCCCGCACCAGTCCGCGCTCCTGCAGGATGGGCACAACTTCGCTGGCGAAGGCATCGAACTGACCGGGGAAGAACGGCGGCATGACGTTGAAGCCGTCGGCCGCGCCGGCCTCGAACCAGCGTTGGAGCTCGTCGGCAATTTGCCGGCCGGTGCCGACCAGCAGCAGATGCCCGCGCGCGGCGGCCACGCGGTGGAAGAGCTGACGTAGAGTGAGCCTGTCGCGTCGCGCCATCTCGATCAGCAGTGCGGCGCGGCTCTTGAGGTGTTCGGTCTCCGGCAGCGATGGCAGGGGCTCGTCGAGCGGATAGATCGACATGTCGGTGCCGAGCCGATCCGACAGCACTGTTAGCGCCTGCGGCGTGGTGTCGATACGCGAGTTGAGGTCGGCGAAGATGTCCTGCGCCTCCTTCTCGGTCCTGCCGACGACGGGAAAGACGCCCGGCATCACCAGGACGCCGGCGGGATCGCGCCCGAAGCCCGCGGCCTGGGCCTTCAGGCCCTTGTAGAAAGCCAGCGCCTCGCTGAGATCGTTCTGGGCGGTGAACACCACATCGGCGATGCGCGCCGCCAGCGCCTGGCCTGGTCCCGATGAACCGGCCTGGATCAGCACCGGGTGGCCCTGCGGGCAGCGCGGCACGTTGAGGCCGCCTTCGACCGCAAAGTACTTGCCTCGAAAGTTCGGGATGTGAAGGCTGCCCGGCCGCACGAACAGGCCACTGGCCTTGTCGCCGATGAAGGCATCGTCGTCCCAGCTGTCCCACAGCAACCGGCAGGCCTCGACGAACTCCTCGGCCATGGCATAGCGCTCGGCATGCGGCGGGTGCGGCCGGCCGAAGACGGCCGACGACTTGGCATAGGCAGTCGTCACGACGTTCCATGCCGCGCGGCCGCCGGAGAGATGATCGAGCGAGGCAAAGCTGCGCGCCACGTGATAGGGCTCGGCGTAGGTCGTCGAGCCTGTGGCGGCGAGGCCGAGATGCTTGGTCGTCATGGCAAGAGCCGCCAGCAGCGTCATCGGCTCGAACTTGCCGATCGTCGAGGGATGCTCGGCGTAGCCCGTCGCGAAGCCATCGCCCAGGAAGAACATGTCGAACCTGGCGGCCTCGGCGGTGGCCGCGATATGCTGCATCAGCGCGAAATTGGGCCAGCCCTCGGTCACCGCGTCGGGATGACGCCAGCCCGCCACATGGTGTCCCGGCGTCTGCACGAACACGCCGAGCCTCATCGCGCGGCGCGGCCTTTCCTCCCGCTCCATGGCGGCAAGATAACCGAAAGGGCGGGATCAGTGTTGTCGTGCCAGGTAATTGGCGAGGGCGGTTTTGGCGGCCAGCCAGCGTCGCTTGGCGATCTCGAGAACGATGCGACTCTCCTCGGTGCCAGCACGTGCGTGATGCTCGTGCAGCCGCGATACCCAGAGAAGCCAGATTCGCTCTTGTTCCTCGAGGCGGGCCAGCCGAGCGTCATCGGTCGCCGAAGCGACTTGCGAGGTATCCAGTTCGTTGCGTCCGAGCCCGTCGTCCGGTTCGGTCATACCTACGCTGCTGGCAATTAACTGACCGACCAACGCCGGGCTTCTCTGTTCGGTTGCTAACACATGAATAAATGGTTGCGGCCGTTTCGTGTTTCGAGGGGCCGACGCGCCGCAAAACAATTTGCAGTAAAGGTGTCTCAGCCGTCTCACCTGTCTCAGGCGTCTCAGGGTGTCTCACCAGGGGGGTGGGGCTGTTTCGTGAGACTCGGCGCTAAAAGCCTTGTGCCATCGGCATCCGAGGCGTCTCAGGCGGGTGAGACTCCCGGAGATCGTCTCAATGCTGGGGCGTCTCGGCGGGCTCGGTGGCCTTCATGGACGGACGTTCGGCCGCTTTGTCATACCAGGCGGCCAGCTTGGGCGCGGCTTGGCGCCAGCCCGGCCCGTAGCGCCAGTCGTCATAGCCGCAGGCCACGGCCGTCGTGATCTGTGCCAGGCCGAAAGCCGTTCCGAATGCCGGCAGGTGATCCTTTTCCAGGGCCGCCAGGCAGCGCATCTGGCGCTCGCGCATCTTGGCGATGAAATCGTCCGAGCGATCGACCTCGCCGCGCAGCAGCTCGGCGCGGCGGGCGATCTGCGCTTCGATCGTCGCGTTGGCGAGCGAGATCGCCGCCAGCGCCTTCCAGCGTGCCGCGCCGTCCCGCGCGAGCAGCCGGTAGTTGGCCAACTCGCCGTTGAGGTAGTCGCAAATCGCGTGGGACTCGGTGAGCGTGAAGTCCGGCGTGACGAGCACGGGAATGCGCCGCGCGGCGGTGTCGGCGACGAACTCGGACGAGGGCGCGACGGTCTGCGTGCCCCAGCCATGCGGCCATCTGGTCTGCACGTATTCGAAGCGGTCCTCGATGCCGAGCTCGAGGATGCACACGCGGACCCGCCGGACCCAGGGCGAGGCCGGCGTCACGTAAAGACGCATCGGCACGGTCAGGGCCGGCGCGCGCCGGGTGCGGTGTCGCGCAGATAGGTGAGCGCCGCCTGCACGCCGCCGGTCTTGTGCGGCACCTTGGCGAGGCCGAGCGCCATCTCGACGCCCGACAGCGTGCCCATCAGCATCAGATCGTTGAAGTCGCCGAGATGGCCGATGCGGAACACCTTGCCGGCGACCTTGGAGAGGCCCTGGCCAAGCGACAGGTTGAAGTTCTCCAGCGCCACCTTGCGGAAGGCATCGGCGTCATGGCCTTCCGGCATGACGATGGCGGTGAGGGAGCCGGAGTATGCCTGCGGGTCGTTGCACAGGATCTCGAGCCCCCAGGCGTTCACCGCCGTGCGCGTCGCCTCGGCATGGCGTGCATGACGGGCGAACACCGCGTCGAGGCCTTCCTCCAGCAGCATGTCGCAGGCCTCGTTTAGGCCGTAGATCAGGTTGGTAGCGGGCGTGTAGGGGAACCAGCCGTTGGCGTTGGAATTGAGCATCTCCTCCCAGTTCCAGAACGATCTCGGCATCTTCGATGATTTCGACGCCGCCAGCGCCTTCTCGCTCACCGCATTGAACGAGAGGCCGGGCGGCAGCATCAGGCCCTTCTGCGAGCCGGCGACCGTGACGTCGACGCCCCAGGCGTCATGACGATAGTCGATCGAGCCCAGCGAGGAGATCGTGTCGACCAGCAGCAGGGCCGGGTGCTTCGCGGCATCGATGGCGCGGCGGATGGCGCCGATGTTGCTCACTACGCCGGTCGACGTCTCGTTGTGGACGATGCACACGGCCTTGATCGTGTGGCCGGCATCTTCCTTCAGGCGCTTCTCGATCGCGGCCGGGTCGGCCGGCTTGCGCCAGTCGCCGCCCATGAACTCCGACTTGATGCCGAGCCGGTCCGCCATCTTCTTCCACAGCGAGGCGAAGTGGCCGGTCTCCCACATCAGCACCAAGTCGCCGGAATTGAGCGTATTGACGAGAGCGGCTTCCCACGCGCCCGTGCCCGACGCCGGATAGACGATCACCGGCTGCTTTGTCTGGAAGACCTGTCGCACCGAGCGCAGCACCTTCTTGGCGAGCGCGTTGAATTCGGGGCCGCGGTGGTCGATGGTCGGATAGTCCATCGCCCGCAGGATGCGGTCGGGCACGTTGGTCGGCCCGGGAATCTGCAGGAAATGGCGTCCGCTCGGATGGGAATTCAGTCGCATTTGGGTATTGTAGCCGCTGTGACCCCGTTGGAACAAACCCTTCGCCGCGCCGTCAAAGGCGACGTTCTGTTCGATCGTGCCTCGCGCGGCCGCTATTCGACCGACGCCTCGATCTACCAGGTCGAGCCGGTCGGCATCGTCGTTCCGCGCGATGAGACGGACCTCGCGGTTGCCCTCGATGTCGCGCGCGACGCCAAGGCGGCGATCCTGCCGCGCGGCGCCGGCACGTCGCAGTGCGGCCAGACGGTCGGGCAGGCGCTGGTGGTCGATTTCTCGAAATACATGCGCAACGTCGTGGGCTTCGACAAAGAGCGCGCCGAGGTGACGGTTCAGCCGGGCGTCGTGCTCGACCAGCTCAACGCCTGGCTCAAGCCGCACGGCCTCTGGTATCCGGTCGACGTCTCGACCTCGGCGCAATGCACGCTTGGCGGCATGGCCGGCAACAATTCCTGCGGCAGCCGCTCGATCCGCTACGGCAACATGGTGCACAACGTCGCCGGCATCGACGCCATCCTGGCCGACGGCACGCGCGCGCGCTTCGACAGCAAGCGGCCCGAGGACATGCAGCCCGCCGTGCGCGCCCTGGCGGATAAAGTGGCGGCGCTCGCCGTCGCCGAGCAGGACGAGATCGCCGCTAAGTACCCCAAGGTGCTGCGCCGCGTCGGCGGCTACAACCTCGACATCTTCTTTCCGCAGTCGGAGCGGCCCTACACGACCGACAATTCGGTGAACCTGGCGCACCTGCTGGTGGGCAGCGAAGGAACGCTCGCCGTCACCGAGCGCCTGACCTTGAAGCTATCGCCGTTGCCCAAACACAAGGCCCTGGGCGTGGTCAACTTCCCGAGCTTCTACAAGGCGATGGAGACGGCCCAGCACATCGTGAAGCTGAAGCCGACCGCCGTCGAGCTGGTGGACCGCACGATGATCGAGCTCGCCCGCGCCAATCCGGCGTTCCGGCCGGTGATCGAAAGAGCGCTGATCGGTCAGCCCGAGGCGATCCTGCTGGTCGAGTTCGCGGGCGACGAGCGCGAGCCGCAGCTCGCCGACCTCCGCCGGCTCGTCGAGCTGATGGGCGATCTCGGCCTGCCGGGCAGCGTGGTCGAGATGCCGGAGCCCGGCCCGCAGGCCGCGCTCTGGGAGGTCCGCAAGGCCGGCCTCAACATCATGATGTCGATGAAGGGCGACGGTAAGCCGGTGTCCTTCATCGAGGACTGCGCGGTGCCGCTCGAGCATCTGGCGGACTACACCCAGCGCCTGACCGACGTCTTCACCAAGCACGGCACGCGCGGCACCTGGTACGCGCATGCCTCGGTCGGCACCCTGCACGTGCGGCCGATCCTCGACATGCGCCGTGAGGGCGCCGCCAAGATGCGCGCGATCGCGGAGGAAGCCTCGGCGATGGTGCGCGAATACAAGGGCGGCTATTCGGGCGAGCACGGCGATGGCCTGGTGCGCTCGGAATGGGTGGCATGGCAGTTCGGGCCGCGCCTCACCAAAGCGTTCGAGGCGATCAAGGATGCCTTCGATCCGCAAGGGCTGCTCAATCCCGGCAAGATCGTCCGCACCACGAAGATGGACGACCGCACGCTGTTCCGGTTCAAGCCGGACTATAAGAACGTCCCCTACAAGCCCGCGCTCGATTGGTCCGCGTGGAACGTCCAGAACGATCCGCTCACCGAAGCGCTCACCGAGCCCGGCAGCGGCGGCGATCCGACCGGCGGCTTCGCCAAGGCCGTGGAGATGTGCAACAACAACGGGCATTGCCGAAAGTTCGACGCCGGCACGATGTGCCCGTCCTTCCGCGCCACGCGCGACGAAGTGCATCTGACGCGCGGCCGCGCCAATACGCTGCGGCTTGCCCTGTCGGGCCAGTTGGGAGCGAAGGCGCTGCTCTCCGACGAGGTCGCGCAGGCGCTGGATCTCTGCGTTTCCTGCAAGGGCTGCAAGCGCGAATGCCCGACCGGCGTCGACATGGCGCGCATGAAGATCGAGGTGCGCTCGGCCCGGCGCAAGAGCGAGGGCCTGAGCCTGCGCGACCGGCTGATCGGCAATCTCCCGGAGATCGCGCCATGGGCGCGTCGGCTGCCCTGGCTGTTCAACCTCGCATCGTTCGTCCAGCCCTATCTCGGCTTTGCCAAGAAGCGCACCCTTCCCAAGTGGCGCGGCGATACGTTTCTCGCGACCACCGATGTCGATGCCGAGGACGCCACGGTGGTGATCTTCGCCGACACCTTCTCGAACAATTTCGAGCCCGAGATCCTTCACGCCGCGCGGCGCGTGCTTGCGGCGGCGGGGCACAAAGTCGCCGTGGCATGGCCCAATCTCGGCGCGCCGGCGCTGTGCTGCGGCCGTACGTATCTCGCGACCGGGCAGGTCGACAAGGCGAAGGCGCAAGCCCGCCGGCTGATCGAGGCGCTGTCGCCGTTCGTGGCGCGCGGCGTGCCGGTGGTCGGGCTCGAACCGTCGTGCCTGTTCACCCTGCGCGACGAATTCCTCGCAATGGGCCTTGGCGAGGAAGTGCAGAAAACGGCGGCGAACGCCCTGCTGTTCGAGGAATTTCTCGCGCGCGAGAAGAAGTCTGGGCGCCTGAACTTGGCGCTGAAGCCGATCGCCGAGAAGAAGGCCTTGCTGCACGGTCATTGTCATCAGAAGGCGTTCGCCGCGATGACCGCTGTGCAGGAAGCGCTGGCGCTGGTGCCCGAGCTCGCGGTGACGCCGATCGAGTCGAGCTGCTGCGGCATGGCCGGCAGTTTCGGCTACGAGGCCGAGCACTACGAGGTCTCGATGGCGATGGGCGAGCTGTCGTTGTTGCCGGCCGTGCGCAAGGCGGCGCGCGATACGCTTGTCGTCGCCGACGGCACCTCCTGCCGCCATCAGATCGCCGATGGCGCCAATCGCCGCGCCCTGCACGTCGCACAGGTTCTCGACCGCGCGTTGGCATGAGCCTGCTGGCCGGCTTCAGGGTGCTCCAGGTCGGCGGCGGGCCGGCGGCCGCGGTGTGCGGACGGCTCTTGGCCGATGTCGGCGCCGAGGTGATCTGCCTCGAGCCGGACAACAGCACGACGCTGTTGCAGTACCTCAATCGCGGCAAAGCCCTGGCTGCGGCGGCAAATGCCGACCTGATCGTGCGCGAAGGTCCCTGTGACCTCGCCGAGCTGCGCCGGCTCAATCCGTCGGCCGCCGTCGTCACGATCTCGCCCTTCGGCGAGACCGGACCGCAGGCGAGCGATCCCGCGACCGACCTCACCTTGTTCTGCGCCAGCGGCATCGCGCGCCAGCTGACTGGGCAAGTCGACGATCTCGAGGAACCGCCGATCCGCCCCGTGGGTGAGCAATCGGCCTTCATCGGCGGATTGGCGGCCGCCTGTGCCGGCATGCATGCCGCGCTCGGCAACAATCCCGGCGCTTCGATCGACGTGTCGATCCACGAGGCGCTCGCGACGCTCA
>Ga0070741_10001073_pt1 | contig 87797 bp, 61 predicted proteins | sample Coa_R1_4_FD_66440 | JGI IMG/M metagenome (GOLD analysis project Ga0070741, IMG submission 66440) | Surface soil microbial communities from Centralia Pennsylvania, which are recovering from an underground coalmine fire - Coalmine... | ecosystem: Environmental > Terrestrial > Soil > Unclassified ... | reverse complement strand
CCCCGAATCGAGAGGTCGGCCTGCACTCCATCCTGTCCCCGCTGTTGCAGATCAATGGAGGGATCAAGGCTCAAATAGTCGACTACAGAGTTGTAGAGAGTAGGCATTTCGTTTGTATCGAGAGAAATTACCGCTCGATTGGCTTCCGATAGCGGAATGGGTTCGAAGGTCCCAGTCACTACAACCGTCTGGGAATCACTGCTAATGGTCTGTGAGACGCCTCCCTGTGTCTGCTGTGAAAAGAGCACGCGCGAAACGAGAAATGGAGAGAGGAATAAAAATAGAAAAGCAATACGCACGGGGGTGGCTATCAATTTTCTTTCGACTTTCACAAAAATTTAACGATTTCGATGTCTTCAACGCTGGTATAGGAATTTGTCTTAATATTTTTACCATGTGCAGTTCGTAAGCGCTTCTGTTTTGACAGAAGTCCAAGTTAGGAAAAAGAAATTTAGGATGAAGTGGCACTTTGGATGGAGACTTTCAGTCTTGCAGGAGGTGCTGCCTAATAATTTAGGAGCGAGGGGCAAACTTTCAGGCCCTGAACTGTCATCAGGCATTGGGGCGGAGTCTCGAGTCCACATCCGAAGTGATCACCCCCCCGGCAAACACTTCGAACAGTAAAATCGATTCCCCCGCTCCCCACACCTTTTCGAAAAGACGCACTCATTACCGAGGCTGCGGATGAGTGCGCCATCGAGCGCTAACAAAACATTGCCAGAGGATTTGTCAACAATCGAGACAATCTCACTAACCAATGTCACTGGCATAGTGCGCCTGACACCCATTTCGTTTCATAGAATTTTTAAATTCTTACTATGCCCAGCATTCAGCTCACGCCCATAATATTTCTTTTAAAAGAATGATGCAGTGCCGGGCGGGTGTAAAATACGTGACACTTAGCTGGCTTCCGAGGCACCGGCTTTGCAATTCTTCGCTTTCGATGATTCCTATCTGGAACGGCTACGTTCGGGCGACTTCCGGGCCGAGGAACATTTTGTGTCCTATTTCAGCCAGCTTATCCAACTCAAGTTGCGCTCTCGCGTGCGTTCCGCCGATGTGATTGAAGATTTAAGACAGGAGACATTTGTCCGGGTCTTTGCCGTCCTGCGAAGCAAGGAGGGTCTCCGTCAGGCAGACCGCCTCGGAGCCTTTGTAAATTCGGTATGCAATAACGTCCTACTGGAGCATTACCGCTCGGCTCCACGCGACGTCTCCATGGACGATGACGAGAATGAAACCGATGTACCCGACTTAAAGACCAATGTTCTTGGCGACATTATGACCCGGCAGACTACACAGATCGTGCGTGAAATTGTTGATGACTTAAGCGAACGGGACCGGCGGATTTTGAAGGAAGTCTTCCTGGAAGAACGTGATAAAGACGAGGTTTGCCGCGAGTTCGGAGTTGATAGAAGCTACCTGCGGGTGTTGCTCCATCGGGCAAAACAAGCATTTAAGTCTCATTATATGAAGAACATAAAGGAGTCAACGCTACCGAGGCAGCTGGCAAAGAATGACCGCTGAAACGTTTTGCCGGACCGCCGCACTATCATTTTGAGGGAATGCGCCATCATGGAACACGACGAAGCAGTTGAATTGATGAGCACCGAGAAATACCTCCTCGATGAGCTTTCGCCGGAATTGCGCGACCAGTTTGAGGAACATTTCTTTGGCTGCGCGGAATGTGCGTCGGATCTTCGTGCCGGTGCCGCCTTCATCGACCAGAGTAAAGCGGTTCTATCGGAGCAGCCCAATGGGGCTCCCACACGAGAGCGTGCACCTGCCTCAACGAGTCCCGGTTGGTTTGCTGGTTGGCGTCCAATCTTTGCTATGTCAGCTCCTGCTGTTCTCTTGGCGGTAGTCGCGTATCAGAATCTGGTAACGTATCCGCAGTTGAAACTGGCATCTAATACCCCCCAAGTTTTACCTTGGGCCTCTGTTAATATCGGCGCTCGCGGTGCGAATGCCCCGGTGATCACTGCGCACCCCGGCGAGGGATTCCTGCTTTTTGTTAACATCCCTCCGGATACCCATTATTCTTCGTACACGGCGGAACTGCACGACGCTAACGGCAAGACGGAGTGGTCGCTGACCATTCCAGCAGGTACTGGCAATGATAGTTGGCCAGTGAGAGTTCCTGCCGCTGATCGAACTGCCGGCTCCTATACGCTGATTGTCGACGGCGTAACAAGTACGGGAGAGAGTACGGAAGTCGGACGCAGCCCTTTTGAATTGCAAATTCAGAAATAATTAAAACGGAGCGAACCCATGGCAAGTGAGGTCCAGCGATACCACCATTTCCACGCAGAGGCGGATATTCTTAGCGCCGAACTCCAACGTCCTTTGCAGCAGGACATTAAGCCCCAGGCATTCGTTAAATTGCCTGAAGAAGGCGGTTATCTTTCGCAACGGGCCGAGAACTTCAGAGTGGAAGGAGTCATTTCCTTTCACTCGGCTTACACCCAGGTCGCGGGAAATGAGAGCTTGAAACCGGCCCACGGTTGGACCACTCTTGTAACCTCCGTGGTCGAAGGACTTAACGTTCTGGATGTGGTGACCGCCGACCGCATTGTCGCGCAGATATCTACCGATCACCCAGCAATGGGTTACGTGCCATCGGTGACATTTCTGGGCACGCGCTTCGAAAATCTGAAGATTGCCGGACACCACGTCAAGCCGGAACTCGATCTAGGTATCTGCGGGCCGAAGCCGCCAAACGATACTCCTTATATCGAAGATTCCGCGTTTCTGAACCGGGTTGCGCAACAATATGCCGGGATTAATCCCTCCAAGAACCTTCCTGATTTGAGCGGGAAGAAGTACGATAAAGGCCTCTTGGATCTCGCCAGAATCAAGGAACAAGACGAGAAAGCTAAGAAGGGACAGGGTCAACGGGCCAAGGTCGAATGTTCATTGGTAAACAGCGTGGGACAGGCTCCAGCAGGAACGACCGCGTTCGGTCATGTCATCGTGGTACCCGACTTCGGCAAGATATTCTTGGCAGAGTTGGATGTGGACCGCGACACATTCCATCTGACAATGATCCGGCTGGATCTGGGTTGCGTGGCGCATGGAAATGGAAAGATTGTAAAAGGGAGTGTTAACGGCACCACCAAGCCGTAATTTTTTGCTAAGCAGTTCTGGGATTCCGCGCATCGACGGTTTGCCGAATCTTTAGATAAGCAAGCTGGATGTTATAGGTCCACTTCTTGGTTGACACAGTGTCTCGGATTTCACGGGCCAAGGCCAGTGCTCGCTGATAATACGAAATTGCCGTCAGATAGTCGTGCCTTTGCAAGTGAACGTTTCCAATATTGGCTATGGCCACCTGATAGTTGTGGACGGCTCCCGCTTGTTCCTATCGTTCCGCTGCCTTTTGAAAAAGCTCCAGAGCTTTTTCGTCATCTCCTAGGCCCAGATAGCAGACGGCCAACTCACCCCATACTGTTGCAACCGAGAGTCGCGCGTTCACGTCTTCAAAAATCTTCAACGAATCCTTGAGCCAGGGCATAGCTTCTCTGTAATGCCGTTGAATCATCAGGTTCTTGCCTATTCCCCACCGCGCATTTCCCTGGAAATACCATCCTTCCATTTCATCGCTTAATTTCAGGATTATTCGGAAGATGCGATCTGAAGCCCCGTAATCCTGTTGGCGAAAGAGAATCATCGCCTGCCGCTGATGCACCTCACATAGAAGTTCAAACAGTCCCGAATCGCGGGCTGTTTCTTCAGCTGCCGCGAGCAGCCGAAGCGAGAGCTCATGTCGCCCTAAAAGACCGTAGCAATAACCGCGATGCATCCACAGCCTGGCAAGCGAATCGATGTCAGAAGTGTCAGGTAAATTGACGGACTCTTGGGATTCCAGATACCGCAAGGCTTCTTCGGTATGTCCCCTTAGTCGAATAATCTCGCTGCGAATAAAGCGAAATTGCCATATTTCGGCGGTATTCCCCTTGTCACCGAACCGGCAGATCTCGTCTTCGGCAACGCGGCTGGCCCCGTCTAAGTCATCAAGCCATAACAGATCACGGGCGTGTTCAACTGCGGATTTTTTCATACTTTGACTGATTCGAAAAAATTCGACGTGATTCAAGGAATCAGTGGTTGGCGGTGCGACCACCAACCACTCACAACACCGAATTCAACTAGGGTTTTGTGTGACCGTCTACGACGAACGGATTGGGGTTAGTGTCGGAAGGTTGAGTGAGGTCGAGAAATTGAGCAACATGTGGACTTGGAGAACTAACCAGTTCCGCAGAATTCGCATTGGGCGCAGTAGCTTGACCACCGGGGGCAATTGCAACAACTAGAGCAGCGAGCATGTTGGTATTTCTTCCGTGGCATTCTTATATATTCGACCAGGCTTCGAGTCAAGCTAAAATCTAATGCAAGTTTGGCACGCGATGCATAATTCATCACTAGAGACTCCAGGGCATAACTTCCAAGGCCAGCTATTACTACTCACCATACTAATTGGAGCTGTATTTGGCCTCACAACTTGTGATCATCCCAGCACCCCGCAAGTTGCGTTCGACCATGCGCGACAGACTTTCATACGCGGGAATCTAGTGCAAAGTCAGGAAGAGGCAGATCGCGGTTATCAACGATTTCAGATTTCCAGCCCTGAGTGGGCTTGGAAGTTCAGAATCCTGGAAGCAGAATCGATGATGTGGCGTGGGATGAGCAAGCAGGTGCTCGTCCTTCTTGATTCTACAATGTTGCCCCTGACAGAGTCAGACGCCATCGTCCCAAGCCTCACATTACAAGGTGTAGCGCATGCGCATTTGCATGAATTCAGCGAAGCAGAGCGGAAACTCGATGCGGCAGAACAGCTCTGCAAGGGATCCTCCAATCCAGACTGCGGAGGGGTGATCCGTGCGCGCGGCGTTTTGGCCTGGGAGCATGGAAAGTTCACACCGGCTCAACAATACTTTGAAAAAGCTTTAACTTTCGCCCGCAACAATGGTGACCGGTTTCTCGAAGCAACCGCCCTGCTCAATCTAGGAGCTGCTTTTCTTCAGGAAGAACACTTCGATGAAGCGATAGACTCTTCCGACTCCGCGCGACAACTCGCCACTTTACTACAAGCCAACGAGATCGAGCAGTCAGCATTGGGCAATTTGGGCTGGGCATATTACAGCATCGGTAATTCGGAAACGGCTCTAGGGTTATTCGTCGATGCGGAAAAACGCGCTATGGTATTAGGTGATGTGATTGACCAAGTACGGTGGTCAACCACTGTAGGCTATATCTATCTAGATAAACAAAACTTTTCCGCTGCCGAGCGCTCTTACCAACAAGGCCTCGACCTCGCAAAACAAATTAATAGCAAGGGAGATGTTTTCAATGCACTGACGTCTTTGGCGCTGACTTCCGAACAGACCGGAAAATTAGAAGAGGCTAATCAGTATGCCGATCAAGCCTTTGCAATGGCACGAGAAGATAGCAATCGGCACGATGAATTGTATCCGCTACTCGTCAAGGCACGAGTCTATGCCGAACAACACGACTCAACGAATTCAGAACATCTGTTTCGTAAGGTTGAGCAGGATCCAGCTAACACTGTTTCTCTCAAGTGGGAGGCCGAGCACGAACTCGCCAGGCTTTACGAAAGCGAAAATCACGCAGATTCCGCCGAGCAGGAATATCGCGCGTCGCTGACCACGTTCGAAACCGCCCGCTCTTCACTTCAACATGAAGAATCCGAGCTACCGTTTCTTACCAATGCTTCCCGTATTTATGACGACTACATCCATTTCCTTGTAGCTGAAGGCAAGACCGACCGCGCCCTGCAAGTCGCCGACTATAGCCGCGCACGAACGCTGGCCGAAGGACTGGGTTTCTTGCAAAAAGGAACAACATTCTCCCCGGCTGCGTTGAATGCCCAAGATGTCGCGCGAAGAGCAGGCGGCACGATTCTTTTCTATTCGCTGGGAGAAAAACAGTCCTATCTATGGGCGATTACTTCGCGGAAAACCAGCTTATTTTCACTTCCTCCTGCATCCGAAATCGATGCCATTGTGCAACGCTATCGCAAAGCTTTGCTGGGACCGCAGGATGTTCTCGAAACCGCAAACGCCGACGGAGCCGCGCTTTACCGGATGCTCGTCGAGCCCGCCAAATCGATGCTGAAAAATGGCAAGATTTTAATCATTCCCGACGGCAGCTTGAACGGCCTGAACTTCGAAACGTTATTGATCGCACAACCGAAACTACATTACTGGATCGAAGACGCAACCATCAGCAACGCCAACTCGCTTCGGCTCCTGTCGCTTTCCAAAACGCCATCCAACAAAGAAAACGGAAAGCTGCTATTGATCGGTGACCCCATCTCTCCCAACAGCGAATATGGCGAATTGCCTAAAGCGGCGTTAGAGATGGAAAACATCGAAAAACACTTTGCCTCCACTGACCGAACAACTTACGCCCGCAGCCAAGCCACAACAGCCGCTTATCTTACGAGCAAGCCTGAACAATTCTCCTACATTCATTTTGTGGCGCACGGTACGGCCAGCCGCCTGAGCCCGCTTGATTCCGCCGTGGTATTGTCTCAATCTCCGGGTTATTCTTTGGCTCAAACCGATTCTTACAAACTCTATGCCCGCGACATTATTCGTCATCCATTGCACGCGGATTTAGTGACAATTTCCACCTGTCTCAGCGCCGGTACGCGATCGTATACCGGAGAAGGATTGGTCGGGCTATCGTGGGCATTTCTTCGCGCGGGCGCCCATAACGTGGTCGGTGCTTTGTGGGAAGTTAATGATACTTCTACCCCACCCTTGATGGACCAATTTTATGCTGAACTAAAAAAGGGACGCAGCCCGGATGCCGCCCTGCGCGCTGCGAAATTGTCTTTGCTGAATTCTGCCGGCAGCTTCCGCAAACCCTTTTATTGGGCGCCCTTCCAACTTTATTCGGGCTCCTAACTCGTAAAAACCTGCCTTCAATTTCCCGTCCACCTGTTACATTCGATTTATAAAGCTCATCTATAGCAACAACGGACAGCCTTTAATTTCGAATGCAGAAATATCTAATCCTTCTTCTATGCATTCTGCCTGCCTTCGGTCAGAGCAATGATGGTGAATTGCATTTGAAAGTAACTGATCCGTCCGGTTTAGGTGTCAGATGTGCTGTTAAATTCGTAAGCGAAGCCAATCAATATGAAAATGTTTTCGCTACAGACGATACTGGCAATCTCGCTCTACAAAGACTGCCTTATGGCATTTATCGAGTTCACATCGAGCAAGCAGGCTTTGCTCCGGTCTCCAAATCCATAGAAATCCGGTCAGCCATTCCTGCTGAGTACAGGATTAAGCTTGAACTAGCCTCCACTAACACCAGTGTCACTGTCACCGATGCGGCCACCATGCTTGATCCCCATCGCGTGGGTTCAATAGCCGAGATCGGCGCAGACCTTATCGAAAATCGGCCATCATCATTGCCAGGACGTTCCGTGCAGGACTTGATCAATTCACAACCTGGGTGGCTGTACGAGGGCAATGCCGTTTTGCACCCTCGTGGCTCGGAATATCAGACACAATTTGTTATTGATGGTATCCCACTCACAGATAACCGTTCGCCGAGTTTTGGCCCTGAAATCGAAGCTGATGATATTGATTCCATAAGTATCTACACGGCGGGAATTCCGGCTGAGTATGGAAGAAAGATGGGCGGCATTATCGAGGTAAACACTAAGAGAGAAACGCAGGAGGGGCTGCACGGGCAGGTAGTAGTTTCAGGCGGCAGCTTTGATACAGCGAGCGGCTTTGCTCAGGTCCAAAATACTTGGGGAAAGAATGCTCTTGGCGCGAGCGCCGATGGAGATATGACAAGCCGTTATCTGAATCCTGTAGTTCCGGAAAACTATTCGAATCGAGGTACGACAGGCGACTTCTCCGTTAATTACGAGCGCGATTTAACGCCATCGGACCGGTTAAACATGAGTGTTCGCCACGAATTCTCGCGATTTGAATTACCGAACGAGCAACTACAGCAAGCGGCAGGCCAGCGGCAGAATGCCGATAATTTTGAAACCATGGGCAGCATCTCGTATCAGCACGTTTTTTCATCGAACGTCGTCGGAAACTTTCGTGGAATGGTCAGGGATGACTCGAACAATCTGTATTCCAATGCGTTCTCTACTCCTATTGTCGCTTTCGGACATAACTATTTTCGTGAAGGATATTTCAAGAGCACAGTTACGATTCACTCCGGAAGACAGGAGTGGAAGGTAGGTGTGGAATCTGATGCTACATTTTTGCACGAGAATTTCAACGACATCATTACTGATCCAACCCGCTTTGAGAATGGCACTCCCGCCACGTCTAGCTTTACCGCGAGTCGCCCAGACTTGGAACAAGCGGCTTTCGTGGAGGATTTGATCAGACTGGGGAAGTGGACGGTGAGCGCGGGCCTTCGCTGGGATCACTATCAGCTGCTGGTCAATCAAAATGCTGTAAGCCCGCGGTTGTCCGTATCCCGCTACTTGCCTTCGGCAGGCACGGTGGTACATGCGTCCTACGATCGAGTTTTTCAAACGCCCTCCTTTGAAAACATTCTGATCGCAAGTTCGTCGTCGGTGACTTCGCTGAATCCCAGTATTTTGAGGCTGCCCGTTGAGCCTTCACATGGCGATTACTATGAAGCTGGCCTTACAAAAAATTTCTTTGATCAGTTTCGGCTAGACGCAAATGTCTTCCGCCGAGTGGTTAACAATTTTGCCGACGACGATCAATTGCTGAGCACAGCCGTCAGTTTCCCCATCGCATTCCGCAAGGCGATCATTTATGGGACTGAGGGAAAGATTGAACTACCGCACTGGAGAAATCTGTCTGGATTTGTGAGCTATTCCTACATGGTGGGCAATGCCTGGTTTCCAGTCACCGGTGGACTTTTTGTAGGCGACGATGCAACCAATGCGACTACTCAGCTGACGGGACACTTCCCAAATTCGCAAGATCAGCGCAATACAATTCGAACGCGCTTTCGTTATCAATTGCTGCCCCGGTTGTGGTTTGCTGCCGGCGCAGAGTACGGAAGCGGACTTCCATTCGACTTCGGAGGAACCGTCCAGCAAGCTCTTGCGCAATATGGCCTCCAGGTTGTGGATCGGATCAATTTTGATCGCGGCCGCATAAGACCCATGCTTGCCATTAATGCGTCTTTAGGAATTGATCTATACAAAAAGAACCATTTCAACACCCGGCTCCAAGTCGATGGAGAAAATCTAAATAACCGGCTCAACGTGATTGACTTCGGAGGCCTTTTTTCAGGGAATGCCATTGCTCCGCCAAGGAGCTACGCTCTTCGCTTGACGACCACGTTTTAACCACGGATCTACTTACGTGCTACCATTGCTTTAGTGTCATGAGGCGATTGCTTTCTACTCTCGTGCTGTTCGTGGTCAGTTGGAGTGTATTCGCTTCCGCAGCTTTGAATGTCTCGGGAGTTGCTACGGAAGCATGTTGCCGCCGAAACGGCAAGCATCATTGCACATCAGGCACAACGGATTCCGGCAACGCGGGCGCGGCGTTCACCGCAACTTCTCCGGGCTGTCCGCATCATTCTCATTCATCGCTACTGACGGGCGCAGCTCGGCTGCAATCAAACACTTCCTTTAGACTTCATCTTCCAACTGCAAACCTTCTGACTGTTGCAGACGTTTTATTTCAGGACTCTCGTAGCGAAATCCGCCATGTAGAACGCGGACCTCCTTCCGCCAGCTAACTCTCCAGCAAATTTAAAGCACAAATTTACAAACCTGAAAAAGAGCTGGCTCCAGCCCGGGTTCAGTTACACCCGCACGAGAAAATTATGAAAGCGCGAACTATCTTTTTATGGGCCGTTCTTGCCATTATTTCCATTAGCTGCTTTGCCACAATCTTTGGCTCTGTCCATGGCGTCATTCACGATCCGCAGCATCGCCCCATTCAAGGCGCAATGGTAATGCTGAAATCAAAATCGTCGGAATGGTCGAAGAGCACGATGACAAATGCCGCAGGCGAATTCGAAATGAATGCAGTACCCCTCGGTGAATACTCGATTGCAGTGGCCAATCCCGGCTTTGCGCAGGCTACGCAAAACGTTGTTGTGGCATCTGGCACAGAACCGGTCGTGCATTTCCTATTAAAGATCGCGGCTTCAAACGAATCCGTAAATGTTTCCGCTGAGTCTTCGGTTGCGCCTACCGATTCTGTCACACCCACTACCACCGTGAGCCGTACTGAGATTCAGCGGACCCCGGGTGCGGATCGCAGCAATAGTCTTGCCATGATCACTGACTATGTTCCCGGAGCGTACTTTACCCATGATCAATTGCACATTCGTGGTGGACACCAGACTAGCTGGCTTGTCGATGGTGTTCCCGTACCCAACACAAGTATTGCCTCCAATCTCGGGACGCAGTTTGATCCCAAGGACATCGATTATTTGGAAGTCCAGCGCGGCAGTTATAGCGCTGCATTTGGCGACCGGACTTACGGCGTTTTTAACATCGCACCGCGTACGGGATTCGAACGTAATAATGAAGCCGAGCTAATCACCAGCTTCGGAAATTTCTATCAGAGTAATGATCAGTTCAATTTCGGCAGCCATACCCAACGCTTTGCTTACTACGCTAGCGTGAACGCGAATCGCAGTAATCTCGGCATTCAAACGCCTGTTCCGCAGGTTGTTCACGATGCTGAGAACGGTTATGGAGGTTTTGGATCGCTTATTTTCAATGTCGATCCCTCAAACCAACTGCGCTTGGTGACGGCCCTGCGCAAAGACTACTACCAGATTCCTTATGATCCCTTTCCGAATGACATCGAGAACGCACCAATCGCAGCGAACGGCTTTGCAGCCCAATATCCAAGTCTCGGCCTTCGTGACGGCGATCACGAATCGGATGCCATCGTGAACTTCTCCTGGGTTCATACTTTCAATTCACAACTTCTTCTGACGGTCTCGCCATTTTTTCATTACAACCGCGCAAGTTATGAAAGCTCGCCAAATGATTTTCCTGTGGCGACCACGCAGGATCGCAGTTCAACCTACGGCGGGGGGCAGGTAAGTTTCGCCGCAAATTTAGCGAAGAATAATTTGCAAGTGGGTCTGTACAGTTTCTACCAACAAGATAGTGAGCTTTTCGGAGCGGTGTTCAATGACGGCAGTGGCCAACCGTTTAGGGATAATGAGCACCCGTCTGGCTACTTAACAGCTTTCTTTATCGATGATAAATTCAAACCTTTTTCCTGGCTGACGTTAACAGCCGGTATGCGTCCGACGCATTTCTCCGGCGGAGTAACTGAAAGTGCGATCAGCCCGCGATTTGGCGCGGCAGTCAACGTGCCACATCTGAACTGGACTTTCCGCGCTTTCTATGGACATTACTATCAAGCTCCTCCGCTGATTACAGCTTCCGGTCCACTGCTGCAATTTGCCAACGCTAATAATCTGGGATTTATTGGGCTTCACGGCGAACGCGATGAAGAGCACCAGTTTGGCGTGATCATCCCGTATCGCGGGTGGACGCTTGATGCAGATAACTTCCGCACCAATGTCGTAAATTTCTTCGATCACAACAATATTGGTGAATCCAATCTGTTCTTCCCTATCACCATCGGACAAGCCGTGATTCGAGGATGGGAGCTGACCTTGCGTTCACCTCGTATAGCCCATCGTGGGCAAATTCATCTCGCATATTCCAACCAAATTGCCGAGGCCGGAGGAGCCATCACAGGCGGTTTAACCGACTTTTCATTGCCGGCAGGTCTCTCCCCGCTGGATCATGATCAGCGCAATACCCTCAATGTCGGCGGTGATCTAACGCTTCCTTGGCACAGTTACGCGACGACGAACGTCTACTACGGTTCCGGCTTTACGAACGCTTTTCCCGGACAACCATATCCGGGCGATTACCTGCCGCAACATACGACATTTGATCTCTCGCTCGGAAAGGATTTTGGTGAGCGCATCTCGGCATCAGTCAATGCCTTGAATGTAGCCAATCGCCGAGTCGAGTTGGATAATAGCGTTACTTTCGGCGGTTTTCACTGGAATGAGCCGCGAGAAATTTACGTGGAATTACGCTATAGATTCCATTACTGACGGGGTGGTGATTGCTCAGATGAAGTCGACGAAAGCTGAATTGAACTATGTCTCGATGCTGGAAGTTGCGTTAGACGAAGCCCACAAGGGACTGGCTGAAGGCGGTATTCCAATTGGTGCGGCGATCTTCAATGAGAGCGGCACACTCATCGGAAGTGGCCACAATCGGCGCGTTCAGAATGGCGATCCCTCGATGCATGGCGAAACCGATGCCTTCCGTAACGCGGGACGGCAGCGTAGCTATCGCAACCTGATCATGGTCACTACACTGGCGCCGTGCTGGTATTGTAGTGGGCTCGTCCGCCAGTTTGGATTCGGCACCGTCGTAATCGGCGAGAGCCGAAACTTCCAAGGCGGTGTTGATTGGCTGCGCTCATTGGGCATATCTGTAATTGACCACGATTCGGAGGAGTGTGTCTCTTTGCTCGCCGGATATATAAAAGCCAACCCAGCGATATGGAATGAAGACATCGGGGAGGAATAGCTGAATTAATGGAGATCTCATCCCGGCTTGCTGCCCCAACTCAGCCCATCGATAACGAGTGAGTTTCGCCTTTGCGTACTTTGCGGAATTTCTCAGCGAACTTTGGGTTAAAGGTTTTAAGACTGTAACCGCCAAGAACACAAAGAAAAGCCGCAAAGACCGCAAAAGGGCAAGGCTGGTCTTTAGCGGATGGGAGTATTCTTCGGGAAAATATAACCGTCAATTTTCAAATTGACCCCACTACCGCAAAAGGGCAAGGTTTGTGTTCTGCCGTACAGGCATCGTACAATAAAGTTTAATTGTGGTTTTCTGCAGAGAAATACCAAGTCTGCTTTCAAGCCCAAGTTTAGAAAAGGACGGCCGGCGCAACCCGGTCTGGTGATTGGCACAGCATGATCGTTTTACTTACGGTTATTCACATCATTGTTTGTTTCTTTCTCATCATTGTCGTATTGCTGCAAAGCGGTAAAAGCGGCGATATCGCCGCTGCCTTTGGAGGCCAGGGTAGCCAGACTGCATTCGGCCCACGCGGCGCCGCTACTGCTCTTTCGCGCGCGACCACTTGGTCTGCCATCATCTTTATGGTCACGTCCATCACTCTTTCGATTATGGCGCAAAAGCGTGGAGGCACGAATTCCGTATTGCAGGGTGTGAGGTCTTCTCCGGCTAATTCGCAGCCAGCCAAATCCGCTCCGGCGCCAGCACCTGCACAGCAAAAATAAGCCATTCGGTTTGGAGCCATTGACCCGTAAAGCCATTGCCCCGTAACGAGCTCGCAAACGCAGATTTATGATTCACGAAATCCTTCCTGTTGGGCCGCTTCAGTGTAACTGCTCCATTATCGGCGACGAGGGGTCACGCGAGGCTATTGTCATCGATCCCGGCGATGACCTTGATGACATCTTCGCAATCATTCGTAAACACAATTTAACCGTAAAGCAAATTGTCATTACCCACGCTCACATCGACCACGTGGGTGGCGCGATGAAGCTCCGAGCCGCTACAGATGCGCCTATCTTGCTCAATGAGAATGATTACGCACTGCTAAAGATGCTGGACGTACAAGCCACTTGGGTAGGAATGAAGTCACCTGGGAAAGTCGAAATCGATCAAAGTCTGGAGCAAGCCGATACCGTTAAGGCGGGAGCAATCGTTGCAAATGTGCTGCATACGCCCGGCCACACCGAAGGTAGTGTTTGCCTTTATTTTCCTCACGAGAAAAAGCTCATTGCTGGCGACACGCTATTCGCAGGCAGCATAGGGCGCACCGATCTGCCTGGAGGATCGTTGGAGAAAATCATCGATTCAATTCACGAAAAGCTCTTGGTGCTTCCGGACGAAACCATCGTAATCCCAGGTCATGGCTCGTCTACTACCATCGGCAACGAACGCGAGCGCAATCCGTTCTTAAAATAGAAGCATCGATAATTCGAGTGCGTTTATCTTCCCGGCTGATAAATCGCGAAGTTGGCCCCTTGTGGATCGGCCATAAACGCCATTCGGCCCACGTGCTCCATCGTAAACGGCTCAACGTGAAATTTTGCCTGAAGTTGCTTGGCCTTGGCTGCCGTCGCGTCGCAATTCGAGGTCAGGAAATAAATTAACCAGTGCGGGGGCATGCTAGGATCGCGTTGCGCCACCGATTGAATACCACCAATCGATTCTTTGCCATTCACGATATGTAAATAGTCGGAACTTGGATCGTGGGAATCCTTAACTATTTGCCAGCCAAATAAATCGCTGTAAAACTTTTGTGCACGAGCGGGATCGGGCGTGCTCAAATCTGCCCAGCAAAACGTCCCATCGATTTCGCTAATACCAATGCCGCTCTCGCTCTTCGATTGCCAAATCGAAAACATGGCGCCCGTTGGATCTTGAATTATGGCCATTCTTCCTTTATCAAAAACATCGAATGGCTCGGCTAGAATTTTGCCCCCAACAGCGGAAGCCTGTTTCGCAGCGGCATCAGCGCTTTCGACCTCTATATAGATATTCCAGTGTGGCGGCGCTCCCTGACTACGTTCTTCTTTTTTCATCGTGTATGCGGCACTTACATTCCGTTCCCGCAATGAAAAGATCGTATAAACATCCTCTGGCCCCATCGGAAAGTCATTCACCTTCCAGCCGAATAATGAACTATAGAAATTTTTAGCCGCCTGTTGATCGGTGGTCGCGAGTTCAACCCAGGAAAATGAACCGGGCGTATTTCTATCAATGGTTTTCATGGGCGCAGTATATGCCGAAACCGGAGCTCAGGGAAGATCAGGAAGTTGAATTATTTGTAAATTCATTGCACAACATTCTGCTCAGTTTCCATAGTTTCGAACAGTTGCAGCACTCGCTCCATTCCTTCCCGAAACTCCTCTTCAGGAGTAATCAAACTCAGCACCAGATATCCATCACTTGGGAAGTCGTAAAAGTGTCCAGGATGGACCAGCACTGACGTCTTTCGCAAGATATCAATCGCTAAATCCTCATCCGACTGCACTGCCGGGACTCGCAGCACCGCATACCACCCGCCCTCCACTTCCAGTCGCTGACAGGTTTTTTGTCCACTTAGTTGCCGGTCTAACTCCGTCAAATTTCGTTGCACGCGTTCCAGTAACTGGGATTGAATATTTTGTCGCTGGTGGAGCAATACAGGTGTTGCCAGCTGAATTGGGGCGCTCATCGAAAGATAAGTATCAGCAATAACTTCCATTCGTCCCAGGGCGTTTTTGACTTCTTCTGCGGGGCCGCTCGTCACCACCCAAGCAACCTTCATCTGCGGAAGTCCCGAAACTTTCGACAATCCGCTAAGCGTAAACGTCAGTGTCTTCTGATTCGCTGCAAACGTCGTTCTCTGTAAGCCGTGGACGTAATCCAGGAACACCTCATCGACAATCAATGCTAACTTGTGCTCTCGGCAAAACTCATTCAGTTCCCGGCATTCCGCATCGCTGACAAAAGATCCAGTCGGATTATTAGGATGCACTAGCACAATGGCCCGAGTGCGTGAAGTCACTGCCTTTGCCAATGATGGGAAATCAATCTGCCAGCCATGGTCGTAGAGCAATGGATATGGCACGAGCTTTACATCCTGCAAATCGGCCAGAAAGTCGAACAGAGGATAGCTGGGTTTTGGGACAAGAATTTCGTCTTCGAAATCGCACAATAACCTAAATACGAACGAATATCCTTCGCTGGTACTGGTAGTGAGGACAATCGATTCCGGATCCAGGCCAACTAGGCCATGCTGATCTTTGTAATACGCAGCGACCGCTTGGCGAGCGTTAAGAAGCCCCTTTGATTGCGGATCGTAATCCAGCGCCTCAGTTCTGTTCAGTGAACTCAGAATCAGCTTGGCATCGTATTCCAACCCAGCTCGCGTGGGATTCGAAACTGTCAGGTCGAGCACTTCCCTGCCACCCGTGAGCAATTCACGATGCGCTTCGGTAAAACGATTGGGAGTGAGCCTCCACTCGGTGCGTTTGGAAAACATAAACGACCATCATACAGATCAGAAAGGCGAGCCTGAATTATCGATTATTACGACTCCAGCAGTAATCTCAGGGTATGACGGTAAGGAGCAGCGCGAGCTATTGTCAGCTCAATGAGTGAATAGAAACTTCTTTTCTTCTGGTGGTATCGGTTGATTGAAGCAAAAAGATAGCCGTGATTCAATCTCTGATCCTGCAACAAGAAAGAACCACGGCTAGAGTATTTTGGAACCGCGAGATATTATTGACCAGTGAAAGGACTGTTAAGCCACGGCGTGAAGAGCACATTCGGTCCGCTCACGGATGAACAGTTCTTTTTCGTAGGTCCGCCGAAACATCCCCACCAATTTTGTGTCGCGTCCACTTTTCCGGTGCCCAGGTTGTCGACGCCGATCTTACCAGCCCCTAGCAAATTATTCAGGTGAAGCGTGACTGTGGCGGGAGTATTGGCGACTACATCGATAGCTTCATTCTCAATTGTGTTTTGAGTAATGATGGTACCTCTGATGGGGGAAACTCCGAAAACATTGATGCCAGTCGGACCTGGCGTGAATGAATCGTCCGTATCGGCGTGATTTCCGGCGATATGGTTTTTGATGATGCTGTTATTGTTGAGATTCTGCCCAGGAGTATGGCTGTGCATGGACACTCCCGGCAGCCCATTGTTAGTGAGTGAATTTCCAATCACAACGTTGCTGTAAGTCTTTGCACCGGGAACAGAAGTAAAGAGACCCACGCCCGCGCCAGCACCAGCTAATCCGAGTCCATTGCGGTACGAATTATTCGCAGAGATTGTATTGTGGTGAACTCCGAGGGGCGCAGGTGAGCCAGTAAGAGCGGCTGGTGGATGCGATGCCAGAGTTATGCCGCAATCCGTGGGATTGTCATGCACAATGTTGTTGGAAATAACATTGTGGTGAGTTGCGCCAGTGTCATCGCTAAGAAGGATTCCCCCGGAATTCTTGTAGACCCTATTATTCGTAATAATGGAATAAGTTGCTCCCGAGAGATGCACTCCTTCACCGCAGTCGAAGCCCTCCGCAGTTTCCCAAACGGGCAAACCCGGGCATGTTCCAGTTTGCGCCGATAAACTCAGATCGTTATTGAAAACGTTGGTCACGGAAACAGTGACGTACGCCGAGTTTGCGATGAGAATGCCTTCAAAATCTGCATTCTTCACAGTGAATCCGGAAACCAGAACGTGGTTGAGTCCGGGATTGTCGAGGCCATCCACATAGATACCATTAGCAAGGCCAGTAGCATCGATAATCGTATTGCCTCTACTCACCCCGACCAAAGAAATTGATTTATCAATAATGACATCTTCAGCGTAAGTCCCCGGGCTTACCTTGATGGTATCTTTTGGATGGGCGGCGGCCACCGCGGCAGAAATAGTTGAATAGCAACCGCCTGAGCCACCCGTATTAACGCAGAGCGTAGCCGCTAGTGCGGCGGAAGACAGCCCCATTCCAACCAGGGCGTAGGCAATAAGTAAAAAAGCAGTAGGCCATCTTCGCAAATTGGTCTTCGAGATGTTGGAAAATTTAATTTTTATTTTTCGGAGCGAAGCTGTGTAGTTCATGGGTCCTCCAGGGGAACAATGTTTGAGAATTGCTGACGAGACCTGAATCGAGTCAGATCATGGAACTGCGGAACTTCAGGTAAACATCAAGCGTGGTTACTGGGGGAAGGTACACCGCGCCAAGGCCATCTCTAAATCAGGCCTATGTTGAATCTGTTTTGTTAATCAGTCAAGTTAAATCCAGAGAAGAAGGTTAGGGAAGATTTCCGAGTTTAGCTGCGCTTGTTGTCTCCCATGTAAGATATTGCAATCTTCCGAGGAGTGACTATGAACAATTCCGCTGCCACCCCTTTCGATAGCGTCGAGAACGCGCACGATTACGTCAAACTTCTCGTAGAAGCAGTCATCGAGGCCAGGCGAGACATTGAATCTGATGTGGAAGCGGCAACGGAGTCGAAATTAGAACGTAGAGTAGAGGCGCTTCGACTTGTACAACATAAATTAGACAAGCTGGAACAGCATTTGAAAACCAGTGGGCGGTTGCTGAACGATTTGCGCACACTGCGTCGGTTATTGCTTGAGGAAAGGCAGTGAGACAGTACCCCCGCCGCAATTCCCCATTAGTTTCGATTAATTCTCGTCTCTGCTTACCACCCTATATTTATTGAGGACGGCTTCACTCGAGATCAGGCCCTCCAGTTTGCGGAAATCCGCGCGGCTCACAACCGGCACCAGTGGGGTTTGATACACATATCGCAGCGCCATCTCTAGCGGGTAATCGGGATGCAGGTAGGGCAAACGGGCTGTCGGCAATGCCGAACCAAGGGTTTGCTCTCCTTTGCCTTCTCCGTCGAGAGTTTCCAACACTTCGCGGGTGATGCTGCTCCATCCGCTAGGACTTAAACGGACCAGAAAAGTATCCGCCTGGGATTGTTGTGCTCTCAAATTTGCCTGGTGAACTGTTTCTTCTGAATTGAGCAATAGTCCACTGGGAGTTTGCATGGCATCTTCGACCCGAAGAATGCTTTCTTCTCTTTGTTCTTCCATGGAAGGCAGCTCAAGGCCGTCCTGCCGCGATAAAAGATCGAAGATGGGCGTGGGTTCGAGAGTGCGGGAAATCAGGTATGCGAAAGTATTGGCAATAATCACGGGAACGATGATGGAATAATTACCACTGACTTCAAGAACCATGAACACCGAGGTCATGGGGGCACGCAAAAAACCAGCAAAAAGGACGCCCATGCCAACGAGCGCGTAGGTCCCAGTAGATCCAGCCAGGTGCGGATAAAAATGATGCTGCATGCCGCTAACGGCGCCTCCGAGCATGGCGCCAATAAACAACGCTGGAGCGAACATTCCTCCCGGTGTGCCGCTCGCGAAAGAAAGCGTGGTTGCGAGAATTTTCAATCCGGCGAAGATGGCCATTAACTGCCATGTAAACTGGTCGTGCATGGCTTGGTCCATGTATTCGTATCCCGCACCCATGATTTGCGGAGCGCCCAGATATCCAATTAGACCAATAATCAACCCAGCAACTGCGGATTGGAAGTATTGCGTCCACTTGGGAAGAGCGCGCAGGCGTGGGCGAAAAAATGCTATCAGCTTGGCGAAGATCACCGCAGCCAATCCGCCGGCCAACCCCAATACCGCATATGCAAACAGCTCTATGGGTTTTACGGTCGTTATAGGGGGAATGCGGAACAGCGGCTCGGCGCCGAGGAACCAGCGAACCACCACAACGCTGGAAATTGCGGAGAGCACAACCGAACCGAGAATGCCAGCGCTCCATCGTCCAATGACTTCTTCTATAACGAAAAGTACAGCCGAGATGGGAGCGTTGAAGGCAGCGGCCAGTCCTGCCGCCGCTCCAACAGGAGCCAATAGGCGCAATTTTTCGCGGGAGAGTTCCAGACGACGGCCGAGTGCGGACGCAAGACTCGCACCGATTTGCAAAGAAGGGTCTTCCGGGCCAAGGGAATGTCCCGCGCCAATTGCAAGAGCGGCAGTGATAAATTTTCCTACCGCGGTGCGGAATGGTATGTAACCGTTGAAAATGTAAAGTGCTGCTTTGGTCTGATTAACTCCGCTACCACGTGCGAGCGGGAATATGTGGATGACAATTATCGCGATCAGCAAGCTAACCAACGCCGGCGCAAAAAGAACGCGGAGGCTGTGAGGAGCGGGAGCCGGGCCAAGAAGCGAAATGCGGCTCCAATCGATGGCCAGACGGAAACAGACCACTGCCAGACCGGAGAACAATCCGATAAAAACCGATAATATGAGGAAAAATCGTTCTTCGCGAAAGGTGGTGCTTAGGAAAAAACGGCGAGACTCCGGACTGGAAGTTTTGTGCCCCTCAGCTTTAACCGACTCGATTTCACTGGCAACGCCGCTCATCGATCAACTCCGGATCGAGTCTGGGCAAGTAATAACAATGCCTGATCAATATGACTCCCAGGTCCACATTGCTTCTGAGTTGCTTGCTCGATTTCAAATACGATATTCATGGTTGAATCTAATAGATCCGAATCATCAGATGCTCGAGAACGGGTCAGTTTTGGTTTCATTTCCACCCATTGCTTTTTCAGTGAAGCCAGGTCTGGACCAGAATTGGCAGGCGGAGTGGATGCGACTGAAGCCGTTGGCGAACTCGACTCTGGCGGCATCGCATTCGCGTTAACCCCTTGACTGACTGCACACTGTTCGAGACGCTCGCCAGCGGCATTGAATGCGTCGCGTATCCGTGCTTTTCGTTCACTCGCCGGAAGTTTGCGCTCATACGGATCCGATTGCAAAACCATATTGCTGGTTTCATGCAATTGCCGAACCTGCTCGTCCTCTGGATTTTCTTTCGGATTTATTCTTAGGGCACTCGATAAATAATCTTCGGCCGTACGGTAGCGGCCGAGACGGAATGCCGATTCCCCAGCTCCAGCCAAGGCTGAACCGTCCTCGCGATGATGAGCCAACACACGTTGATATTCTGCCAGCGCATGTTCATAGTCCTGTGCGCGTGCAAATAGCTGCGCCAGACGAAGACGCAAATCCTCGCTTGCAGCGGGTAGAGTGGTTGATAAATTGAGTAGTTCGGCTTGCGCCTGCGGCAGTGCGTTCCTGCTAAGCAAGAAATCAACTAATTCAAATTGCGCATTGCGGCGTTTGGCATCCGCGTCGGAATCCCAACGGCCATAAGCAGCATTATGGTAATAGTGGATTGCGTCTTCTATCTGCCCCTGCCGGGCTGCAAGCCGGGCGAGCGCCAGGTTTACGGCACCATCATCCGGAGTGCGATTCCAGAGGTTCAGCAGATAGCTTTTGGCTTCCTCTGGCTGGTTATTATCGCGCAGCGCTCTCGCCAAATTAAGTTGATAAGGAAAATTGCCGCGGTCATAACTGAGGGCGACGCGAAAGTCTTCAATAGCCTGGTCTGGTCTGCCAGATCTTTGCTCCAACTGTCCCTGCGCGAACATTCGCCGGGCGAGGGCTTTTTGTTGCTCGCTGAAACGATGTACTAATCGGTTAACGAAAAGAAACGCCAGAATGGCAATAATCGATAGACTCGCTATTACTACCGAAGGGCGACAAATCAGTGATTTCCAGTCAACTTGCTTCATGATCGGCGTGCATAATTATGTTAAACCATCGTAGACAGGATGTGGCGACGTGCGAAAGAGCAACAACTTTTCGCGAAAGTTCCGATGGGAGTGATCACTCTGTCGAAAGACTGCAATGACCTTATTTGCTAACCGCCCTTCCCGTGAGTCGTCAGTAGCTTCTAGTATCCGACAAGAAGTTCCACACCTCGAAAAGGGAGCGAACCATGAATAGATTTTTTGGCATTGTCTTATGTTGCCTATCTACTTTGGCCATGGGAAGCTTTGTGGCTTCTCAGGCGCAAGATAATGCTTCGCAAAACACGAAAAATGAAATTCCTCCGGCAACGGTTCGGGAAATTCGCATGCTTGAGAGGATTTTGGAGGATCGGCCGCACGACCCTGCTGTACTTTTCAATCTCGCGTTAGATGAAGTAATCATCGGCGAACGCGAGAAAGCCATTCAGTTACTTGAAGAAATGGCGCAAGCACATACAGGGATGGACCCCAAAGACCCGGCGGGCAGGCTGTTCCAAAGCTTTTCTTCAGATCCGCGATTCATCGCCCTCATAAAGCAGATCGAAAAAGAAAACCCGTCGATTGTGCGCAGTACGCATGCGTTTGTAATTCATGAACGCGATCTCGCCCCGGAGGGCATTGCTTACGACCGCGTCGGCAGGAAATTCTACGTAAGCAGCCTGGTCAAACAGAAAATCGTTTGCGTCGGGCTTGATGGGTCAGTGACAGATTTCAAGAACTCCGGTGAGGACGGACTAGGTTCGACACTCGGCATGAAAGTAGATGCTAAGCGTCGTATTTTGTGGGTAGTGAGTGTTTTGTGGCACCCGGATGCAAAACAGAGTCCGGCTGGCGTATTTCAATACGATCTGAAGACCGGCAAGCTTCAGTTCAAACATCAGCTACCTGCGGGTGCGTCTGGGTTCTTGAACGATGTTGCGTTGACTTCGAGCGGCGACGCTTTCGCTACGAACACCGGAACTGGCGAGGTCTTCCGAATGTCACCTGACCATGACGGCATCGAGTTATTTCTTCCGGCCAACAGTGTTCCTCAGGCAAATGGCATAAGTGTTTCGAACGACGACAAGATGCTATTCGTAGCCGGATGGATTGGAATCGTACGCGTTGACATCGCCACAAAACAGTTCCGGTTGCTTGCGAAGCCGCACAATATATCCGATGCAGGTCTGGATGGGATGTATTTTTATAACGGATCGCTGGTTGGCATTCAGAACCCTGACCTCCATCCGGGAAGAGTCATGCGCTACTTCTTGAATCCATCAATGGACACAATTCAACGCGCTGAGGTACTTGAATCCTATAACCCTCTATTTGATATTCCCACGACAGCAACGATTGTTGACGAGTCGCTCTATTTCATGGCCAACACGCAAATTGAGAAGCAGACGGACGGTCGCTCCACAGTGCCACTTAAGGAATGGCGGGACATTGAAGTAGTCAAACTCAAGCTCTGATTTGCGCGAAAATTGCGAGTTCACGAAGAATGCTGCATTTATTTTTCCGCATACCAAATGCGAAAGCGTCCACTACAGTTCAACATGCTCAACAGGTAGAGCATTCCGTCATAATAACGCTGTTGGGCTGATGGGATCGGCGCATCCCACAAGGCCTTTACGAATTCTTTCGCGCTCGGATTAGTCGCCGTAAGACTCGCCGCCGCATTCGTCGCCACTAACCTGTCAAGTGATTGGGTGGAATATTCATATTAAGTTCAATCTGATCACTTTTAGCGTGCCAACTCGTCATAATTATTGCTCAGTTGACCTTATTGGAGCTGCAACCTAACATTACCGCACATCTTAATAAGTGAATATCTATAGAAAGGCTTCGGACCCTGAACTTTTGCTTCCGATTGGCGAGAATTCCCATCCCATCCTTATGAGAACTGCTGGCCTTGTTTTTTGGCGCAAGCGCTTGTTGCGTCATTCTTCTTTCCAAATTGCGCTGCTAATTCTGCTCGCGTTCGTTTCTTGCGTTGCTCTATCCGGGCAGACAGATGCGGCAAAGACGGATTCCTCTGCGGCAAGTCCGGTAGATCCTCTTCCGCAGGATACCGGTGACACTGGGCTTAAAGAGATGTTGCGGCGGTTGCAGACAACGGCGCGCCTATTGCAAACCGATGCCCATCCAGATGACGAAGATGGCGGAATGCTGACCCTGGAGTCTCGTGGCAAGGGCGCGGATGTAACTCTGCTCACTCTGAATCGAGGGGAAGGTGGACAGAACAAGGTCGGCAGTAATCTCTTTGATGTGCTGGGCGTGCTGCGAACGCTGGAACTCACGGCGGCGGATCGCTACTACGGCGTGGAACAACGGTTCACGCGAGTGGCCGATTTCGGATTCTCAAAAAATCCTGAGGAAACATTCCAGAAGTGGCAAGGACATGACATTGCGCTCGGAGACATGGTGAGAGTGATTCGCACTTTTCGCCCGGATGTAATTGTGGCGCGTTTCTCCGGCACAGACCGCGATGGGCACGGACATCATCAGGCTTCGGCAATTCTTTCCCGCGAAGCGTTTCGAGCCGCGGCAGATCCGGATCGTTTTCCTGAACAGATCAAAGAAGGACTTCTGCCCTGGCAGGCGAAAAAACTCTATGTCGGCAATGTGTGTGGATTTGCTGCCAGCACTTGTCCGGTGGAAAATTATACGATCAAGCTAAATACCGGCGTAGTCGATCCACTCTTGGGCATGTCTTACATCGAATTTGCCATGAAAGGCCTGAAGCATCAGCTCTCGCAAGGTGCGGGAAGCTGGTCGGTAGAACCGGGTGATCGTTTCACATATTACAAATTAGTTGATTCGGTTATACCGGCAACCACTGATCAGAATCGGCATGAGACAAACTTCTTCGACGGAATCGACACGAGCTTACCAGGATTAGCTTCACGTTTGGGTCCAGAAGAAAAGACCGTGCCATGGTTACGCCAGGATTTAACCAGAATTGCGGCGCTCATAACCGAGGCTGGGAAGGATCCCAAGGATGCGACTGGACCATTGTTTGCAGCATTGCGCAGCTTGAATTCCGCGATTGAACGATTAGCAAAGAGCAGCCTGAGTGAGCCCGCAAAAAGCGACTTACTAGAGATACTTACTGAGAAACAGAAGCAAGCAAATGCCGCGATCGATTTATCGTTAAATGTATCGGTTGAGGCGAGCATAGCTCCTCCAACGGGACCTGATACAGGGGTGCCAAATGAACAGGACGCTTTTACGATAGTTTCTCCAGGACAGAGGGTGGGTGTAGTGGTGACGCTACGTAATGGCTCGAAATATCCTCTGCATGTGGATCATATTTCGCTAGAAGAGAATGCCCATCCACTAGTTGGTGGAGGCGGAGATAGCAAACCGCTTCCGCCTGGGCAGGACTATTCCACTAATTTCGAATTGCACGTTCCCTCATCGGCTGAGTACACACGGCCTTATTGGCATCGCGACAATCCTGAAACCGATGCTGTCTACACCATCGATAACCCACGCGAAGCCACGCTTCCCTTTTCTCCGCCGCCATTCACCGTACAAATTACCTACTCGATTGCGAATGGAAGTAATGGCTCGCAAGCGGAGATTTCGGTGCCTGTGCTTGTGCCCTTTCTGGACGATAAAGGTGTTGAGCGCAAGCGGCCGCTAATGGTAGCTCCTGCATTCTCGATCATGCTGGAACCAGGAGAGCAGGTTATCCCGGTACAGAATGGTTCAGCGACAACAGTGCGGGTTGCAGTCAAGAGCAATCTTGCCGGAGCAAGCAACGGGACTCTTCACCTGGAAGCCCCTGCGGGATGGCGCGTCGAGCCTGCAAGTCTTTCGGTAGATTTCAGCCATCGCAGTGAACAAAAAGATTTTGAATTTAAAATTTTCCCTGTAAGCCTGAAGGAAGGCCGCGCGACGGTCCGCGCTGTTCTCGACTCCGGAGGAAAAAGTTATAGCGAAGGTTATTCACTCGTAACGCGGGATGACCTGAATTCTTTCTACTATTATCAGCCAGCGACACAGCGCGTGAGCATTGTGGATGTAAAAGTCCCCAAGGATCTGAAGGTCGCCTATGTTATGGGTGCGGGGGATAACATTCCCACAGTTCTGCAACAGATCGGAATGAATGTCACCTCTCTAACTCCTGAAAAATTGGCGACGGAAGATTTATCGCAGTACGGGACAATCGTTCTTGGAATTCGCGCTTACGATACACAAAAAGATGTGGTCGCGAATAATAAACGACTATTGGATTATGTTTCGGCTGGCGGAACCTTGGTCGTGCAATACAACGCCGGAGTCGGAGATTTCAATAGTGGGCATCTCACACCATATCCTGCGCAACTCAGCCGGGCGCGGGTTTCCGTAGAGGAAACTCCCGTAGAAATTCTCGCGCCAGAAGACAGAATATTTCATTATCCGAATCAAATTACTGAATCTGATTTCGCCGGATGGGTGCAAGAGCGCGGACTCTATTTCATGGATCAATGGGACGATCACTTCAAACCGCTGCTGGCGTCTAACGATCCGGGAGAGGCAGCACAAAAAGGTGGGCTGCTGCAGGCGCAGTACGGCAAAGGAATTTATATCTACACAGGATATGCCTTCTTTAGGCAGCTGCCAGCGGGAGTTCCGGGAGCAATTCGTTTGTATGTCAATTTGTTGAGCGCGGGACACGAAAAGTAGCCGTACGTTAGCAGCCTCGAAATATCCAGGCAAATGCAACCCTCAATTCAAGCCGATGGGAGCGAGACTCCGCCAAAGCTCATTCGCGGAGTCGGCCTGGGCAGCGCCACCGCGCTCAACATGATTGACATGATCGGGGTTGGCCCGTTCATTACAATTCCACTTATTTTGAGCGCAATGGGTGGACCGCAAGCCATGCTGGGTTGGATCGCCGGTGCGCTATTCGCCGTTTGCGATGGCTTGGTGTGGGCGGAGCTAGGAGCGGCCATGCCTGGATCCGGCGGAAGCTATCGTTACTTACGTGAGATTTATGGACCAAACAGTTTAGGGCGATTGATTTCATTCCTCTTCATCTGGCAACTCTCATTCAGCGCGCCACTCTCTATCGCATCTGGCTCCATTGGGCTTGCAGGTTATGCGACGTATTTGTGGCCGAGTCTTGAGAATGAATTCGCGGCACGTAACTGGAGCCTGCAAATTCCGCTGCTCGGCGCTATGCAAGTGCGCTGGGGCGTATCTGGAGCGACCTTCATCGCGATCGGCGTTGTATTGCTCGTACTAGTGCTTCTCTATCGCAAGATCACCAGTATCGGATGGATGTCGAAGCTGCTGTGGCTCGGTGTAATGGGAACAATCGCATGGATCATTTTCGCGGGCTTGACCCATTTCAACGCCAGTCAGGCTTTTAGCTTTCCACCGGGTGCATTCAAACTCTCGCATGGCTTTTTTCTTGGACTGGGATCGGCGATGCTCATCGCCACTTATGATTATTGGGGTTATTACAACGTCAGCTTTCTCGGCGATGAAGTACAAGAGCCGAAAAAAACAATTCCCCGAGCGCTTCTGCTATCTATTCTAATTGTTGCTTGTCTATATGTTGTGATGAACATATGCATTCTGGGCGTGGTGCCGTGGCAGGAGATCACCCAGAGCGGGCAATCGAATCGCGGCCTGTATGTCATTTCAATCTTCATGGCTAAAGTCTACGGGCCATGGGCGGCAAAACTCGCTACCGCCCTCGTCATGTGGGCGGCTTTCGCATCCGTATTTTCGCTGTTGTTGGGATATTCACGCGTCCCTTATGCCGCAGCTCTCGATGGAAATTATTTCAGAGCATTCGCTCGAATTCATCCACAGCATCGGTTCCCCTATATTTCCTTGCTCGCGCTCGGCGGAATGGCGATGCTGTTTTGCTTCTTCTCATTGGCAGATGTAATCTCGGCATTGGTAGTAATTCGTATTACTTTGCAATTCCTAATGCAAGCTGTTGGACTGATCGTCTTGCGGATTCGGCGGCCTGACCTGCCTCGCCCTTTTCGGATGTGGCTCTACCCTTTGCCAGCCCTCGTTGCCATTCTCGGTTTTGTCTTCATACTGGTTTATCGCGTCAACTCGTTGGCGCAGATTCGTTATGCACTCGTCATAGTGGCGACTGGCACGACAATTTTTATGGCACGAAGCTGGCATAACCATGACTGGCCGTTTGGAACTGCCGTCCCCCTTCCAGCGGCCAAGGTTAGCAGTAATTGAATATGGCGGATTCATTCAATACGATTTTGCCGAGAAACACCTCACAACATCCGGGTCGCTCGGCATTGGCGCCATTGCGTGAACCATTGTTCCGCTCGCTATGGGTTGCCGCTGTAATTTCGTATACAGGCACGTGGATGCAGAATGTGGGGGCAGGCTGGATGATGACCCAGCTCACCATGTCTCCCTTGATGGTGAGTCTGGTGCAAGCAGCAACAACGCTGCCGGTGTTTTTGGTAATACTTCCGGCTGGTGCGCTCGCGGACATGGTCGACCGGCGGCGTCTGCTGCTCATCACACAAGGATGGATGGTGTTGGCGGCAGGCACGCTTGGAATTCTCAGTTTGACGCATCATGTCACGCCATGGGTGTTGTTGCTGCTAACTTTTGTTTTGGGATTGGGAGCGGTGACGAACGACCCAGCGTGGCAGGCCATTACTCCTGAGGTGGTTTCAGGAGAATGCCATGCTCCAGCTGTGGCTCTGAATTCCGTAGGCTTCAACGTGGCCCGGGCTGTAGGGCCGGCATTAGGCGGACTTGTGATCGCAGCAGCTGGGTCGGGATTTGCTTTCCTGCTGAATGCGGCTTCGTTTTTCGGAGTGATTTTCTTTTTGTATCGCTGGAAACGCGTACCACTGGAGCGGGTAGAGACGGGACCGATTATAGATGTTATTCGTACCGGACTTCGCTATGGCTGGAGCACTCCTCTGGTTCGGTGTGTTTTGATTCGTACTTTGGCTTTTAGCCTGGCCGCCAGTTCCCTGCTTGCGCTGCTTCCTATTCTCGCGAGTCCTTATGGGCCAAGCGGGTATGGACTTCTACTAGGATCTTTTGGACTTGGCGCGCTGGCGGGAGCTGCGGTATTACCGCGTTTTCGGAGCCGGTTCTCGGTGGACGGTGTAGTAGTATTTGCAATCGTTGTGTTCGCGTTCTCAACGTTTGCTGCTGGACGCGTGACAGGATTCGGTTGGTTGAGCCTCGTACTTTTTGCAAGCGGAACAGCCTGGATTGCTATTCTCGCCTGCTTAAACGTTGCAGCGCAAACCATGTCTCCATCGTGGTTGCGAGCGCGATCTCTCTCTATGTATCTGCTGGTCTTGCAAGGCGGCATGGCAGTTGGAAGCGCGGCATGGGGGTTTTTAGCGAACAAATTTGGAGTTCCAACTGCGCTGCTGGGTTCAGCGGTTGCACTCTTAATTGGTTTAGCGACAGTGCGACGCTATCGGCTCAGTGCGTACGAAATGCAGTTTGCACCTGCGGTGGTTCGTGATTAGTTAGGAAATCGAAGTGATGTTTCGAACAAATGTATATTGCGGATGACAAAGCAAACAATGTTTCAAATTCATCATTGGAGACGACGAATGAAAGCAACGAAGTGGATGTTCTCAGTTTTACTCGTATTCGTATGCAGCGCCGCGTTTGCCCAGGCTGGCAAAACGGATGCACACAAAACCATCGCTCAGGTCTATGACAATTCTGTGACCAGCCTCGAAAAAGAGTTCGTTCCCGCCGCAGAGGCCATGCCTGAGGACAAGTACTCGTTCGCTCCGAGCAGTGGCGAGTTCAAAGGCGTTCGAACATTCGAGTCACAAATAAAACATGTCGCAGCAGTTAATTACATCGTGGGCGGCGCGATTCTCGGAGAGAAACCGCCAGTAGATATCGGAGGAGAAAACGGTCCCGATTCGGTGAAGACTAAGGCGGAAATTATCAAATTTCTGAACGATTCCTTTGCTTATCTTCATAAAGCAGTAGCCACAATTAATGCGAAGAATATTGTGGAGCCCGTAAAGAGCGCATTTGGTGATGGGACGACAACTCGGCTGGCACTTGCGAACATTGCGGTGGCTCATCCTATGGACCACTACGGACAAATGGTGGAGTATCTGCGTATGAATGGCATTGTCCCGCCAGCTAGCCGCTAAGCTGGATCATGTTGCACAAAGGACCGGATCATCCCCGGTCCTTTCTTATTGTTCCAACATCTCTGATCTTGGTCAGAATCAGTTCGGCGGAAAGCCTTTGAGTACGTAGATATTCTCCAACTTTCGTTCTCACGCGGCTTGCATTTGCTTTTGGATCGAGAAATATCAGAACAGATGGCCCTGCACCACTCAACACTGTGCCCAGCACGCCGGAATCTTTGGGAAAGTTCTGTAATGCAGGCAACAAAGGGCAAAGTGCCGCGCGATACGGCTGATGTATCCGATCTTCAAGCGCCGAAGCCAGAAGTTCGGGACGCCTTTGGACGAATGCCGCGAGCAGCAGCATTGCATTCTGAATATTTAATACTGCGTCAGCCCGGTTGTATTTTTCTGGAAGAACGGCACGAGCTTTTTCGGTCGAAAGCGCTTCTTCGGGCAATGCGAGCAGTAGCGGCCATTTCGCTTTTGAAGTAAAACTCGCGACTTGCGCTTCCGTTTCGGAGGACATGCGAGCCACTGCGAGCCCGCCCATCCAGCAGGCAGCAGCGTTGTCGGGATGATGCTCACGTCGTGAGGCTTCTCCCACAATCCGATCGTCATTCCAACCTAACTTTCCGAAATGAACTGCCAGACCAATACCTGCCAACCGGGCAGCTGCCGAAGAACCGCATCCTTTGCCAATGGGAATCTGATTCTCGATGCGAAGTACCAAGGGCTGCACAGTCTTGGCTTCGGCTTGAAGCACTTCTCGATAGGTTGCGAGGATTAGGTTATTTTCGAGCTTTTCGCAAATGTCGGCATTACGGCCACGAGCTGAAATGGAAAAATCTTTGCCCACACGTGCTCGAAGTTTCAAAGACAAATCGAGAGCAAGCGCTGCTGCATCAAAAGCGGGACCAAGGTTCGCGGAAGTTGCTGGCAGGTTAAGATCGAGAGCGTTTGGTGTTTTGGAAGATTTCGCCATTATTGAACAGGAATTCCTATACTCGGACTAGAACGAAACCGTAGCGATCGCCTACCTTTTTTCGGCAGCTTGCAAGACATGCACCACTGCATCTGCCGCAGCTTCCAGCGCGAATGGCTCTTTCTGCAATGAGGCGAGAGCCTGTGCTTCTTTTTCGTGGGACGTTCCCTTGAACAAGTCTCCGCGATGGAACTTCAACGTAAAATCCGGGTCTTTTAATAAGTGCCCGGTAAGAATTAACACCACGGTCTCGTTTGCTTTCACGAAACCACTCTCGGTGAGCTTCTTGAGCCCCGCAAGGGTTACAGCCGATGCAGGCTCGCAGCCAATTCCTTCTGCTCCGATTTCCGCCTTTGCCGATGCGATTTCTACTTCGGTTACTTGCTCTACGGCCCCACCCGTTGCCTCGAGAATTCGAAGTGCTTTCTTCCATGATGCAGGATTGCCGATGCGAATCGCCGTTGCCATCGTATCCGCTTGCACTGGAATCAGTTTTTTGCCGCCGTTCTCGCGAATCGTCCTTACCAGCGGATTTGCACCCTCTGCCTGAATAATGGAGATTTTAGGTAAAGACGAGATGAACCCGAGCTGCTTCATCTCCAAAAATGCTTTACCGATCGCCGAAGAGTTCGCCAAATTTCCGCCCGGAACAATGACATGATCCGGAACTTGCCAATCGAACTGTTCGAGCAGTTCGAAGCCTAGAGTTTTCTGTCCCTCGACACGATATGGATTTACCGAATTCAAAAGATATACAGGCATGCGTTGCACAACTTCATTGAGCACGCGCATGCAGCCGTCAAAATCAGTTTTGAGCTGACAAGTGATCGCCCCATAGTCGAGCGACTGCGCAAGTTTGCTCCAGGAAATCTGACCGTCCGGAATTAAGACCAAGCTGCGCATACCGCCGCGCGATGCATATGCTGCCATGGACGCTGATGTATTGCCAGTTGACGCGCAAGCCACCCAGCGGAACCCTTGCTGACGGGCAAAAGATGCAGCCGTGGTCATGCCAGTATCTTTGAATGACCCAGTAGGATTCATGCCTTGGTGCTTGGCATACAGAAAACTTATTCCGGCCTTTTGCGCGCACGACGGGAGCTCATAGACAGGCGTGTTTCCCTCGCGCAGCGTGATCGGCTCGTGACAATCGCCAAGAGACGGTAGAACCTCGCGGAAACGCCATACGCCACTTTGGTCGATTGCAAGACGAGAACCTTTGCGTTTCAACCACAGAGATTTCAGCTCCTGAACAGTTAATCCGGCGGCTTGCGAACCATCTTCGGTCTCCCAAGCGGGGAAGGCGATCTCAAGTAAATCTCCACAGGACGAGCACCGAAGATTCGATGTAGGAGTGCCGCCGATTGCACCGCAGCCAATACAGCGCAGCTCTGACACTGCTGACTTGGGCTTCGAGATGGAGATAGCTTGTTCAGTCATTCGCTGAAATTTGTGGGGAGTTGCAAATATAATCTGATGCTAAAGAATACCAGAGAGGCGAAAAAGGCCTCCGCTTGCGGTGGACGTGACGCGTAAGGTCTACCTTCCGCGCAGGTACTGGTCGGTTTTATTCATCCAGTCCGCGCGTGGCGGGTTGAATACGTCCAGATCCACGGTATCCACCAATGCTTCCGCCTTATGCGGCATGTTCGGAGGAATCGTCAGCACCTCGCCAGCATTCACGACGATCTCTTTTCCATCGATCCAGAACTTCAGCGCACCTTCCAGAATGTAGGTGACCTGTTCGTTGTGATGACTGTGCTCGGGAACGATTCCACCCTTTTTAATGAGGACACGCGCGACCATTATGTCCTGCCCCACTACAAATTGTCTCTGGATCAGAGGGTTCAAATCTTCCAATGGAATAGAGTTCCATGGAATATGCTTCAACTCAGCCTTCTCCGGTCGAGGAGCAATGGTATTTTTCTGCGCTACCGTGTTGGTTTCGCTATCGTGTCCGGACATACTTAGTGAACCTTCCCCGGATAAAGTGCCACTGCATTGTCGTGCAGATATCCGTGAGCAAGCTGGAGCGCCTGGGCTTCGCTCACTTCACCCTCGGAAATCATCTCAGCCAATGCCGCCGCCAATGCACTGCGAGCCGACTGCACGCCAAGCCAATAACTTTCTTCGGCCCCTAGTACCTCATTGTAAGGAAACGCATCGCTACCGAAAGTAATTTTATCAGGGAACGTTTCCAGCCACTGCTTAAGCGATTCCTTGAACTCTGATGGATAGGTTGCAATCTCCATGAACGACGAATCGAGATACACGTTTTTCCTCGCCGCAAGCCAGCTGGCCTGGCGCTCATAAGGATACCCGCCGTGCAGCAGCACGAAAGTTGTCTCCGAATATCGAGGATCACGAAGAATGTTCTCGAGATTGAGAACGTTGCCTTCACTTATGTTGAAGTAATCCCCGATGCCCACAGCGGTGTGGATGTGTACGGCTAGGTGCAAGCGCCCTCCCTCACGAACCAGGTAGCGAAAAATATAATCCTGAAAGGTCCGGTATTCCTGCTCACTGGGAATGCCTCCGCTTACGAACCGCTCATAAACATCTTCAGCCTGCTCGCGCGTAGGATCACCAAATTTCATCGAACGGAAATACGCTACTTCGAACTTTTCGCCGATGCCTCCATTCTTCTGATTGTCTTCAAGAGTATGCGTAACAAAGGCCAAATATTCAGCGAAGCTTGCGGGTAGTTTGCTGACATTCTCCTGTTGCATAAAACGGTGCAGCATCTTTTCTTGCAATGGAATATAGACTTGCTCGTCGGGATTCCGCGCAGTCTCGCGCTGATTATCGAATGGCCACATAAACGAATCGGCAAAGAACACCCAGACGAAACGATTGCGGTCGAGGTAATCGGCCATCATGGCACGATTGGCTACGCCTTGTTCAATATTGAGCTTATCGAGGATGTGCGAAAAATATTGATTGCCTTCAGTCTTCTTGAGCTCAGCCTTTTTCTGCACAAGCCACTTGGCGTGCTCGGGCGAGAGATCGTTATAGGGATATCCAAAAAGAGCCTTTGCAGCAGCCACAAGTTCTGGGTTCGTGTCACGTTCGCGTAGCGCCGCACTCCCAGGCGGTGATGCCATTGCATCTACATCAGGATCGTCGGGAAAACCCGGATGAGCATGGTGATCGAAGATTGGGATTTTTTCAATTTGCGGGAGCAGACGTTGATAGATTTGCTGAACGTCTGACCCGGGGAACGGCCGCGCCTGGGAAAGAGCAAGCGTAGGAAGAATACTCATGAGCAATAGAATTCGTAATCGCTGAACTAGAGTCATAGTTTTTGGCTTCGCAACGTAAAGTCTTGGAACGTAACGTGGACAATGCCGAATTAGACTACGCCGAATTATCGAACTGTTGATACAGCCCGCCAGGCCCCAGCAACTTTTAGAATTCTTTCCACCGCTTCATGCAGCGTGGCTGTCGATGATGCGAATGAGAAACGGACAAAGTCCTTGCCACTCGGACCAAACGCCGCACCGGGAATGGCTGCTACTCCCGCTTCGTCCAACATAATGCGGCAAACTTCTTCCGCAGTCGTCCCTGTTTCTTCGATATTCACCCACGCGTAAAAGGCGCCTTCGGGAGCGTAACAACGGAACCCTGGAACCCTATTCAGTTCACGCACGAATTGTTCGCGGCGTTTCGCAAACTCAGAAACCATCTTCGACGTGGCTCCTTCGCGGTCGCGAAGAGCTTCAATCGCCGCGTATTGTGAGAACTCGGCTACGCACGTATAACTGTTCACCACCAGCATATTTAATGCAGGAATGAAACGCTCGGGAGCGACGGTGTATCCGAGCCGCCAGCCGGTCATGGCAAAGCTTTTGGAGAATCCGTCGATGATCAACGTGCGCTCCTCCATGCCAGGGTAGCTCATGAACGAGATATAGTTTTCTCCATAAATAATGCGGGCGTAAATTTCATCCGACACCACAAGCAGGTCGTGTTTGACAGCGAGTTCCGCAATCCTCCGCTGAACTTCATCTGTATAAACGGTTCCGGTCGGATTCCCCGGTGAATTCGTGATAACAATTTTCGTCTTCGGCATGATCTTCGATTCGATCTCGTCTGGATCGGGCTGAAGCTTATTTTTCTCGGAGAGGCTGAATGGCACGCCCACGCCGCCGAATGCAGGCGTCATCGAAGAGTAGCCGGGAAAGCCGGGATCGGGATATAAAACTTCATCGCCAGGATCGATTAACGCCATCATGGCCATGAACAGGGCAATCTTGCAGCCCGGTGCAATGACGATGTTGTTAGGCGAGACCTTCAGATTGCGGGTTCGTCCAAGATATTCCGCAATCGCATCTTTAAGAGCGGGTACTCCATTCACCGGACAATAACGGTCTTTGCCTTCATCAACGGCTTTTTTCAACGCCGCATTAACCGGAGCTGCGGGATGGAAGTCGGGCTCTCCCAGTTCCAAGTGAATAATGGATCGCCCTTGCCGTTCGAGTTCCTTGGCGTGCGCAAAAACCGAAAGCGCGCCTTCGCCACTCATCACCGAAATACGGGACGCTATAGGTCGCATTACGTCTGCCTTTGAATCTGTGGAGCTGGAGTTGTCGGAATACGCAAGGCATCAACAAAGCGCGGAAATAATTCAAAGGCGGAAGCGGTGGCAATCAATTCTATGATCTGCCGGTCGTCGAACAAGCTCTTTAGCTCTGTATAAAAAGTGTCATTGATTTCAGCCGCAGAACGATGAAGACGTTCGGCGCACCGGAACCCCAGTTTCTGCTGGTCTGTGAATGGACCAGATTCAAAATCACCGCGTGCCGCCGCGATTTGCTGCTCGGTCGCGCCTTTTTGCTTTGCCGAAAGTGAGTGTGCGGTAACCGCGTAGCTGGATTTGAGCAAGACCGAAAGCCGGGTAGCCACGAGTTCTTTATACCAGCCGGGCAGTGCTCCATCACTCAATAGCGGTTTGAGTAGCGCCGCGAATCCGATCGCAATATTCGGAACGTGGGCCAGCGTCTTAAACATGTTGGGCACGACGCCACGCTGTGCGAGCAAGGCGTCGTATAAAGTGGCCAGTTCGGGCGGGGCATCCGAGAGCATGTCCCGCTCGACCAGCGGAATACGAACTTCGCTTTGGGCTTCTCTTTCAGTCATTCGCAGGGCCTCCGCTAGAAAGCCCAACGCAGCGAGAACTGAATGAGCCGCGGCGTACCGACAGTATTGACGATTTGTCCGAAGGAACTTCCCCCCTCAATATAAGTATTGGCGGGATTCGCAAAGTTTGTATGGTTCCAAACGTTAAAGAAATCAGCCGTGAATCGCAGATCCTGTCTCTCAGTCAATTTGAAGTTCTTGATCAGAGAAATATCCCAATTCTGCTGAAACGGGCCACGATAGATATTGCGTCCGAGGTCACCGAAACCGGTAGTGCAGAAATTAGGATCATTCGCACATTGAGCAGGGTACAGCAAAGGGGCTCCCGTAAATGCCGAAGCATTAAGGTAGCCATTGATCCTTTGATGAATGCTGCCGTGACTCAAACCATCAGCCACGGTTGCTCCGGGAGCAAGGCTGGCTCCCACGAAAGGTGCGCTTCCTGCACCTAAGAACGCGGTACCAGCGCTCGAATCAAAAACCGAGAACGGGGTCCCACTCTGAAGTGTAGTCACTCCGCTTACACTCCAACCACCAAGCGCGGTGTGAACTGCTCCGGTTGCGTGCTGGAACATAGGCAAATCGTAGACATAACTCACGCTCAACCGATGTGGTCGATCGAAATCTGACAATCCGCGAGATGAATCAATCGTTGCCTCGCTGTTATAAGCGGTGTTGAACGCGGTATTGCCAGTTGATGTTGCGTCGATGTTTTTCGAGAAGGTATAGGCTGCCTGAAAATAACCCTGTCCCCAGCGGCGGGAAAGCGTGGTTTGGAGAGAGTGATAAATCGAGTAAGCGTCATTCGCGAATAGCTGATAGCCTGAATACCCATTCAAACCCGGAGCAGGCGTTCGCGCAATAGCATTGGCAAACGTGTTCGTTGTGATGCTATAGCTGTTGCCATTTACGTCTTTCACCACTACAGGATGAGAAGGGCTGGCATCCTGTGACTGAATCGCATCCCGAGTTTCACGAAGGTGCGTTCCCTTCGTCCCTATATAGCCGACTTCAAGTACCCATTGTCTGCCGAGTTCACGCTGGAGAGTCAAATTCCACTGCTGCGTATTGGGAACAACAAAATGATGTGGAACTTGCAGTACGAAAAGATTCTGTGTGCTGTCCGTGCCCGGTCCGGTGCAGCCGTTATATGTCGCCGCTCCATCGGTGTTAGAAAAACTTGTTAACTGAGCAAGGCATGGAAGGTAAGCAGGCGAAAGCGAACCGGCTGGAGGCACAGCATTGATATTCGTAGCCGGGGTACCCGTAAAGAAATTTGACATTGTGAAACCAGTTGTCAACGGGTAAAAGACTATCGGGATGAAGGGGGCATTGAAACTCAATTGATCGACAGCCCCGACATCTTCACGAACATAATAGATACCGTAACCACCACGCAAAGTCGTATTGTGATGGCCCAGAATATCCCACGCAAAGCCGACTCGCGGGCCTAATCCAGTTGACACGCTGTTCCCAAAAGTTGAGCCTGCCGAATTGCCGGTAAGACCAGAAACCCCCAATTTATTTACACAGCTTGGGTATATGTAAGGGAAAGTTCCAGAGTTCGTTAAATTAACGTCAACATTTCCGATGTGGCAATCGTTGTCCTTCCAGGCACCGAGAAATTCTGTCCGCAGTCCGATGTTCACCGTAAAATCAGGACGAACCTTCCAGTCGTCCTGGGCAAAGACCGCATAATTCTTCTCGCGATATTGATGGTTGTATACTCCTCCACCACCAAAGCTGAACTCAGGAGTACCTTCCAGCAAATTCTGAAAGTCAGTCACGGTTGACGCCCCGGCGCCAGTGTTGGTGAAGAAGAGTTGACCATTAAATACTTGTGGGAATTGCTTATCGAGGCTAACTGGCGCGAACTCTCCCCCAAATCTAAAAGTGTGCGCTCCTTTAACCCAACTCAAGGTTTCTACGAAGTCAAAATTGTTTTGGACTTGATACTGGTTAGCCTGTGGAGTAGGGCCTAGTTGGAAATTCGAACTCTCCAGTGTGAACTTATAAATGCTGTTGGTTAAATTATTCGTCGGTCGATCAATGCCTAAATCAGAAGCTGTTACCGGGTTTACATTCACAGCACTGTTGTTAATCCGTACGTAGCCGAAACGGAAATCATTGATCAAGTTTGGCGAGAAAAGATGAGTCTCCGAAACACTGAAGAACCGATCATGCACCGGTTGATCGTAGGGGAAGTTAAGATCAGTTTGGCTTGCAGCGGCTCCCAGCGAAGCCTGCAGTCCTCCCGCGCCGAATGGCAATACCGATTCGAAATTCGTGAAAAAGAAACGCGCTGAAACTTTGTCATTGGAATTGCGGAATTCACGATCCCAGTTAGCGGTGAATTGATCATCCGTGAATGTTCCTGGTTTACTCACCGTAAACAACCCTGTATTCACGGTCGGAACCCCACCGACATTGGTCAGCCCAGGTGTGCCCGCAATAGTTGGATAGAGATAACCGCCAGGTGTGTTTCCAAATTGGTTGCTCTTGAAGTTCAGAAGCGCAAGTGCCACGGGATCAACACTGGTGAGGTTGAATGTAGATATCAAGTTCGCCGCCGAGCGGTCCTGAGGCAGGATTGGAAAGTTGTTACTGATGAAGGTGCCCGGGGAATCGCCGCTGCGCTGCCTCGTTCCCTGATAATTTACAAAGAAGAATCCCAGCTTAGCCTGTTTGCCAATTGGTCCGCCAAAACTCCCACCAAATATGTTTTGCTGAATAACTGGACGCTGGTTGGTCCCGCCATTTTTGAGCTCGCCTTCCTTTAGGAAGTAGTCATTGGCATCGAAAACTGTATTACGAAAAAATTCATAAAGATCGCCGTGAAAGTTCCGCGTACCGGACTTCAGAATGGCATTGATATTTCCGCCACCATTGCGGCCTTGGCTTGCATCATAGAGGGATGTCTGAACTTTAAATTCCTGAATCACGTCTGCGTTGGGCAAGGGTGTCGTTGTAAGTTCCGCAACGTTGTAGTCGGTAGCACTGATTCCTTCGATCAAGTAGTTATTGTTATCTTCGCGTTGTCCGTTGACTTCAATGCGTACGTTCCCGCGGCCCAATTGGGCCGATGCGTTCAGTTCACTCTGCGCCCCAGCGGACAACGTAAGCAGTTGCTGAAAGTTTTGCGTCGCCAATGGCAGATTACGGATGGTATTCGCTTCAATGGCTTGCCCAGTCGCGGCAGTAGAAGTCTCAACCGTCTGCACTTGGGCTTCGACTTCAATCGCCTGCTGCACCGCTTGAGGAGACAACTTGGCGCTCATGCGGGTGGTTTCAGTGATGCGTACTGCAACGTTTTTGTAAGTCGCCTCACCAAAACCGGCGCCCTTCACGGAAACGGAATAGGTTCCTACCGTAAGTAGCGGAGCATTGAACGAGCCTGTCTCATCGGTTTTTACTGTACGAGCGAGAACACCTGTGCCCTGATCCACAATGCGGACTTCGGCATTCGCTACAACAGCTCCGCTCTGGTCCTGCACTGTGCCTTCAATTGCTCCAGTGGCACCGCCCTGGGCCAGCGCTTCGCCGACCAACGCCGCAATTACGAGAATGAACCACAACCACCCACTAAACGACTTCCGCATACACCTTCCCCCTTTACGCCCCTTGTTCAGCAAAACGTTTTTGTATACCAGGCAGTAACTGCATCGAGCCGGCGTCAATAGATAGATCAACAGAAGAGTGTGCGCCGGTATTGCGACACGTCCACGTTTGTTCGATAACCAGCAGAATGGTTCATTCGATGAGCCATAGCAAACACCTCTGCCTGCGATAAAACCCCTTAGTTTTTGGAGTTGCTGTAGGCTACTGGAAAGTAGCGGAGTTTTTCAATACCTAAGTGGATTACTAAGGTATTTTGGAGAACTTAATGATGGTGACCCTCGATCATAGGCCTTTGTAAGCTCCACCATCTACCAGAATGGTTTGCCCTGTAATGTAAGAAGCCCGCTCCGAGGCCAGCCAGACAATGGTGTCTGCGACCTCTCTTGGCTCTCCCAGGCGCTTCACCGCTGACTCTACTGCCCATCCTTCAAAAACTTCTTTTTCGCCCGTACCCTGAGCTGCTGAACGGCTTTTTGCCAACTCTTTTAAGCGATCCGTTGCGGTAAATCCCGGCCCAACATTGTTCACCAAAATTCCATCCTTGCCAAATTCGTTGGCTAAACTCTTGACCAGTCCCACAACTCCGGCACGCACCGCATTCGACAGCACTAGATCTGCGACCGGCTGCTTGGTAGTGATGGACGTGATCGTCACAATCCTTCCCCAGCGATTGCGCTGCATGTAAGGAATCACTTCACGCGCAAAGTACACAGTGCTGAGAAGATTAAGATCGACAGCTTTGCGCCAGTCGTCAACACTAGCAGCCAGAAATCCCTTCGCTGGAGGACCACCCGCGTTGGTGACGCAAATATCTGCGCTCCCGAATTTCTCAACAACTGTTTTGACGAAATCATGAACGGCGTTTCCGTCGGTCACATCGAACAGTTTCGCGAAAACTTCCACATTATGCTGTTTTTTAATTTGATCAGCAGCGGCTTGCAAGGCTTGAGCATTACGTGCGCACATGGCGACCCGGCAACCCTCAGCCGCAAATGACTCTGCCGTGGCTCTTCCGATTCCCTGGCTGGATGCAGCTACGATGGCTACCTTATTTTTTAACCCAAGATTCATAGAGATGGAATTATAAGGCACGAAGATAGAGAAAGCTTGCGCCCTTGCTCAGTTGGCTGCGTAAAGTTACTCTTGAACATATCTTAATTTCGTCCCACAGTGAATTGAGGGCCCATGTCAAAAACTGCGCAATATATTTGGATCGACAACGAACTGAAAAATGCAGCGGAGGGCGTCGTTCCCTTTGTCAATGCTGGATTACACTACGGATTCAGCGTGTTCGAAGGCATCCGTTGTTATTCCACAGAACAAGGTCCGGCAGTTTTCCGGCTCGAAGAACATGTTGACCGTTTGCTCGACTCAGCTCGCGTAGTTGGATTTCGCGACCTCCCCTTTACTCGCGATGGATTGATCGACGCAATTCACAAGACGATTGCAGCAAACCAGTTTTCATCGTGCTACATTCGTCCGCTGATCTATCTCGACGGCGCGATGAACATGGTAGTAGACAGTGGCAAGCCGCGCCTGCTAATTGCAGTTTGGGAGTGGTCAGGATTTCTTGGCGCTGACGCAAGGGAACGCGGCATTCGCGCCAACATTTCGTCTTTTACCCGGCTCCATCCCAACATCATGATGACTAAGGCGAAAGTTTCTGGAAATTATGTGGGATCGATCCTGGCGAAAACCGAATCGCAGCGTGCAGGGTTTGATGAAGCCATCATGCTCGATCCCCAAGGTTATGTTGCAGAGTGTACCGGAGAAAACATTTTTGTTGTTCGCAAAGACATAATCTATACGGTGCCACGAGCGGCAATTCTCGAAGGCATTACTCGCGATGCGCTGATTACTATCGCTGGAGACTTAGGCTATGCGGTGATCGAAGAGCCGATCTCGCGCGATCAACTTTATATTGCCGATGAAGTTTTCGTCTGCGGCACTGCCGCGGAGGTAATCGGCTTGCGCGAAATTGATTTTCGCGTCATTGGTACAGGAAAATCTGGTCCAGTGACAAGAACAATGCAGGATGCCTTCGACCGGCTTACGACCGGACGGCACCCGCGATCAGCAGAGTGGCTATCGCATGTTCCAGCATTCGATGCGGACCTTGCCAAAGCCTGATGAGCATCTCACTGCGGAAGGAGAAGTCATGAATAAATCCCAGCGTCATAAATCGCCTGAAGAAGGCTTTCCCATGGAACATTTTCGCTCGGAAACGAAGGCTGTGCGCGGAGGAACTGATCTCGCGAAGAAAAATGGCCCTCTCTCCACACCGATCTATCAGACCGCTACCTTCGAAGCGGTCGACATGGACGAGCAACTTCGGGCGACCTCGACGGACATGTTTTATACGCGTTACGGCAATCCTACCCATACTGTTGCCGAGAACTCTATTGCACAACTCGAAGGCACGGACGCGGCGCTCCTCTTCGCTTCCGGCATGAATGCGATTACTACAACTGTCTTTGCTCTTCTGAAAAGCGGCGATCATATTGTTGCGCAGCGCGACATCTATGGCGGATCGACCAAGTTCTTCAGTCAATATTTGCCGAAGCTGGGCATTGAAACCACATTTGTGGATACGACGGAATACGATCAACATGCGCGGGCTATCAAGCCCAACACGAAACTAATCTATCTTGAGTCACCGACAAACCCTACTCTGCGGATTGTTGATCTTTCCAAGGTTGTTGCTCTGGCGAAGCAGCATGGTATTCCCACCATGGTTGATAGCACTTTTGCGACTCCCATCAATCAGCGTCCCGCCGAGTTCGGCATCGACTTGATCATGCACTCGGGCACGAAATACTTTTCGGGACATTCTGATTTAATATGCGGCATTATTGCCGGACGACACGATCTGATCGAAACCATTCACCACACGCGTACGACGCTAGGTGGGAACATGGATCCGCATGCGGCATGGCTACTGCTTCGGGGAATCAAGACTCTTGCGGTGCGAGTGCAGCGGCAAAACGAAAACGCGTTACGAATTGCGGAATTCCTGGCAGGACATTCGAAGGTCCGGCGGGTTTATCATCCGTTCGCAAAAAGTAATCCGCAACGTGCGCTGGCCATGGAAACGATGCATGGCGGCGGCGGGATGCTCAGCTTTGAAGTAGATGGCACGGGAGAAGATGCGCGACGGTTTGCAGAATCGCTGAATCTGTTCACGCTTGCGCCGAGTCTCGGTGGAGTTGATTCTCTTGTGACTATTCCTGTCATAACGTCTCACGCCATGATTTCTGCCGAGCAGCGCCAAAAAATGGGTGTGACGGAACAATTGGTTCGGCTTTCGGTGGGAATCGAACATGTTGACGATCTGATTGCCGATATAGAGCAAGCGCTCGCCATTGTAGGATCGGTGTCTCAGCATGTCAGCGTTGGATGATTTGCCTCCATTAAAAAATGACAAAGTTACAAGCCGCCATTATCGGATTAGGATTCGTAGGACGCGCTCATCTCGAAGCGCTCCGCCGTCGTGGCATTCCAGTTGCGGGCTTGCTGGGGAGTTCGCCGGAGAGGACTAAAGAAGCTTGTTCTACTCTTGGGCTTGACCGCGCGTACGCTTCTTTAGATGATCTTGCTCAGGACGCCAGCGTCGACGTTGTCCATATCTGCACGCCAAATCACCTTCATTTTGAGCAAGCTTCGACTCTCCTGAAAAACGGTAAGCATATCTTGTGCGAAAAGCCTCTCGCCATGGACACAGTGCAAAGCGCTGCATTGATCGAACTTGCCCGCCAACAACAACGAGTTGGCGGGGTCGCCTATAACCTGCGCTACTACCCTCTATGCCAAGAAGCGCGATCGTTAGTTGAGCGCGGGATAATCGGGGCGCCTCGGCTTGTCCATGGAAGCTTTCTACAGGATTGGCTGCTTTATCCGTCAGACTGGAATTGGCGTTTGGAGCCACAACTTGGTGGCGAACTTCGTGCCATCTCCGATATCGGAACTCACTGGCTTGATCTCATGCAGTGGGTAACTGGATGTAAGGTCACGGACATTTGCGCCGACTTAGCGACGATAAATCCAGAGCGGCAGCGTCCTCGTGGACGCGTCGAGAGCTTCCAAAAGAGCACCACGGCAGAGTTCGACGAGATCAAGATTACGACGGACGACTATGGCTCAGTGCTACTGCATTTTGAAAACGCAGTGCGCGGCGTGATGACGGTTTCGCAAGTGAGTGCTGGCCGCAAAGCGCGACTATGGTTCGAGATCAATGGATCGCAAGGATCGCTCGCATGGAACTCAGAGTCGCCGAATACACTCTGGATCGGCCATCGCAACGAACCGAATGAAGAGATGGGAAAAGATCCAGCGCTGATGAGCCCGGCGGCTCGCGGATATGCCGCTTACCCAGGCGGACATACAGAAGGCTATCCAGATACGTTCGCGCAGTTATTTAAAGATTTCTATGCCTACATTGCAGCAGGAGATATAACTGCACCAAGAACCTTCCCAAATTTTGAAACTGGCCATCAAGAGATGATCCTGTGCGATGCCATTGCCACCAGCAACCGAGAACGACGCTGGGTGAAGATCAATAAATAAGCCTACTCCCTCCCCCTCCAGTTAATCCATGTCAATCTTTTAGATTCTTGCACTTACATATAGATCGCGCGCAAAAATGCTGCAAAACATTAAGGGGGAAAGGGTTTGCAGGAAAAATATAGAGATTGTGAGACTTAAAATAGCGCGTGTTTACATAAAAACCGAACTGACTTTCAAGTGTCATGCTGAGCGAAGCCGGAGCACCCCTACTCTCACCTACATGCCAATCATAGGGATTCCTCGTAGAATGCGCTCGGAAAGACAAATGTTGAGGCGGCTATACCGATCAGTTGTCAAAGAACTTTAAGCCGAATTTGATTCGGCACCCACAGTCGATTCAGCGTTGGATTCTAGTGGCTGCTTCGCGAAAAATGTCGCAACAAAATCAAAAGCCTTTTTTTCTGGCCCAGCAATGATCATCGTAAAGTTTCAGGAGCGAAGTCATTAACGCAAGCGCGATGAGTTCCCGTCCCATTTTGGATTTTTCAAGAACGGCCCTCGCAAGCAGGTGCGCTTTAAACCAAAAAAAATCCCGGCCTGTTTATGGCCGGGATTCTAAGTGTGAAGTGTTCTTAGGTTAGAAAATAAACTTCGCACCCAGTTGCAGAATGCGTGGATTGTGAGCCGTCAAGACCTGAAGGAAATTGCCCCCCGTCAATTCCGAGGTTCCCGAGTTCAGATTTGCGCTATTCGAAGCGCCTGAACCGCCATCACCGTTTATATATCCGAGTTCAGTGTGGTTAAAGATGTTGTAGGCTTCTGCCCGGAACTCAAATCCTACATGTTCTGTGATTGCGAAATGCTTGAATACTGCCATATCGAAGTTGAGCCGGTTCGGATTACGCAGTGAGTTCCTACCTGCATCACCGAAGGTCAAACCACGAGGCGCAGTAAACGCATTGGGGTTATAGATCTGAAATCCTCCGCCCTGAATAAATGTTGTCGAAGAATTCGGATCGCCGATAATATCCGGGTAAGCGGATGTGGTGGAGGTACCGTTCGCAACGCCTGCGTTGTCACCGGCATAAGTTACAGTAAATGGCGATCCGGTGCTGAACGTCATAATGCCCGAATATTGCCATCCACCCAAAACCTTATTGGTAAGCCCTGGGTTCTTGAAGAATGGGAGATCCCATACATACCCGAAGTTCAGGTTATGGCGCTGGTCAAATGAAGAACTGGCGCGATTAGCCTGAGGATTGTAGGCATTAACCAAATTGCCATCTCCGCGACTGGAAGAATCGTCGATGGAATGGCTGTAAGTGTAGGCAAAATTCAATTCCAAACCGCCTACGCTCCGGCGCGCCCCAAATTGCAAACCGTGATAGGTGGAAGAAGCTGCATCTTGCAGATGGGATATGTTGCCATAGCCAGGATATGGACGTAGCGGATCGGGATTGACTCCGCAGGCGGCAACGCCGACATGAGTGGCCGCGCTACCTGTGAGTGACACCCCGTTTACTATTGGCTGTGCGGCATTTGTACAATCAGTGTTGAAAGTCGGATCTGTGACGGTAGTATCAATGGCCTCTCCTGGCGCATAAGGATTTACACCCGAGAACGGATACAACTGGTTAAGATCGCTGTTCCTTGTCAGATGCGTTCCTTTGCTCCCGACGTACGAGATCGTCATTACTGTATTCTTGAGGACCTCGCGCTGGATATCAAAGTGCCACTGCTGCATATAGGGCCAGACCGCCTTCGTGGGAATCGAAACAACTCCCAGGGGGAATTGAGGCGAAGTACTTCCGCTTGATTGGCCAATCTGGGTGTAGCCATTAATGAAGAGCTGTTGAACTGTAGTTGCCAAAGGAGGTGAGTTTTCCAAAGATTCTGAATTAGCTTCATTACCGTTTGTGTGTTCAAAGAAAACCCCGTAACCACCACGAATTGCTGTTTTCCCATCTCCCTTCGGATCAAAGGCAAAACCGATGCGGGGCGCCGGATTGAATAAGTGGCCCTTCATGCAGCTATCAGGAACACCTGGTGTAACCCCGCATTGGACAATGCCGTTGGGTAAGTTGGTGACCGAGGGAGCCTGACCATTAGCCGTCAAACCTGTCACTGTCCCATCTGCGTTTACAACCGTCTGCCCGGGTACATAGTGTGCGGGATCAAAGTTAAATGCCTGATGATAGCGCTCTCGATATGTACCGAACATGCTTACACGCAGCCCTAAGTTAAGGGTAAGACGATTACTAACGTGGAAATCATCCTGAAAGTAGGGTTCTACGATCTTGTAACGGTTATAGTACTTTACCTTTTGGTCTTGTTGCCCAAAGCTATAGATGGTACCGGTCAGAAGATCTGCAAATGGATTACCGGTAGTGTTTGGATTCAGCGTTGAATCGAAAGTGAGATAGCCTGGAGTAGAACCAGCTGCCAATTCCCCACCGAATTCATTCTTCTGCGCGGTTACTACGTAAGCGCCGAACTGAAGGTTGTGCTTACCCAGGATCTTGCTGACATTGTCTCGATATGTGTACGTCGGGTTCGAGTTGTAGACACCGTTTGGAATATAGCCTGGATCCTCACCAAACCCACCATTGTAAGCACCGTTGGAGATTAGGTTAATACCGGGAATAATGCCACCGCCATTGCCACCGAAAAGATCTCCGAAAGTGGTATTGGCAGGACGCTGCCAAGCGCCTACATCATTCAAAATTATGTGATCGGTGGTGTAGCTGAAGACGAATTCATTCAGAAGGGTTGGAGAAAAAGTCGATGTCAAACGCGCGACTGCACCGACACTGGGACCCTTAAAATTCGTCTGAATCGTAGGAAAGCTTCCTGCATTCGTCCAGAGGGGAACTGCATTGATCGTGTCCCACGAATCGTGAATATAGCGAAAAGTGACGCGCTCCTTGGAACTGATATTGTGATCGACGCGAATCAGTTCTTCCCGCCAGTTTGTCGGCTGGATTGGAGAAGCATTGTAAAACGAATTGGCTCCGGAGCCAGCATTCGGTGCAGGGATCAATGCCAATAATGCTTGAACGTTAGGATCATTTGCATTAAACCCGGGCACAGTATTTAGATTTGGAGTTACTACTCCGTTAATAACCGGGCAATTGGGCCCGGGACATTGATCGCTGAAATCGCCGGTGCGCTCAGCCGCCGACGGCACAGCTACGTTAAATGTCTGGCCAGGGACACGGTCTCTACGCCATTCTTGTGACCAGAAGAAAAATGTTTTCTGTTTATCTTTGTTGTAAACACCAGGGATAAAAACGGGGCCGCCGATGGTATAACCGAAGTCATTTTTCTTGTAGGCCGGTTTTGGCTGTGTTGGATCAGCAAAGTAGTTATTGGCGTTGTAAGCGTCGTTGCGGTTGAATTCGTATACATCACCATGGAAGCTGCTGGTGCCAGACTTGGTTTCTACTTCAACCGTACCGGACCCGCTACGGCCATATTGCGCGCCATAATTGGATGTCAAAACTTTGAATTCGCCAATGGCGTCCAAACTCGGATAGACGTTTAGCGTGGTATTACTGCCGTTGTCCATATTGTCGCCGCCGTCCAATTCCCAGTTGTTGTATTCAGTGCGGCCGCCATTGATGCTGTAGCTGACATTGCCAGCGACTCCCACAGCCCCCTCATCTTGGCCCGTCTGGTTACTAACACCGGGCACAAGAGTCACAAGTTGGGTAAAATTCCGTCCGTTTAATTCCAATTGGCTGATTTCTTTACCGCTGACTGTTCCGGCTAATTCTGAGGACTGCGTTTCCACCTGAGCTACGCTGGTCCCTTCAACAGTCACCTGCGTACTCTCGGCTCCGACTTGCATCGCCACATCGGCACGCGCCTTTTCGCCGACGCGCAAGATAATGCCTCTGGCTTCGTATTTCTTGAAACCGGGCGCGCTAACTGTCACGTTGTAGGAAGCAATAGGGAGCGCAGCGAACAGGTAGTCTCCACTTCCATTTGTTGTCGCTTCGCGATTGATGCCGTGCTCAGAACTACTCACGATCACTTGCGCATTCGCAATCGCGGCGCCGCTGCTATCGGTTACGGTACCGGTGATGGAGGCGGTATCCTGCGCGAACATCGCGGGAATAACAAAGACAAAGGCCAGAGTACAAAGCCACGCGTGACGGAATTTCATTTCACACACCCCTTGCTTGCTGAACGTAGATTTCTTTGAAACGGGTAAATCAAAATCCTGTGAACCAATTTGCTAAATCAACACTGCTTAGCCAGACTTTTCGCGACCCACCCTCATCTTTCCAGCCCACGTCTGGAAAACATGCCGGAAGAATGCGCACCCGCATTTTCTTGCCAATGTCATTTTCGCGACCCACCCTACGCAAAGAGCGCGCAGGATGGTGCACCCTCATCTTCCATCTTCGCAGCCATCTTCGCAGCGATTACAAAACGTTTTATTAAAACGTATGAATAGTGCTTTAATACTAATTCCACTGTCAAGCAGAAAAGAGTGTACCTGACTTACGCCGGTAAGCGAATCGCACAAAAAACATCACAATAACGTTTTTACAGGAGACTCTTGGTCGATTCTCTTACTACGAGATCGGGAGCCATTTTTCGATGAGCGGCCAAAACCGGGCACTTCTCGATTACCGAGTTGATGCCTTCCGCCACAATACTGACAGCCAAGTTGCCCATTGCCTCCATCGGCTGACGAATCGTTGTCAGGGAAGGAGTGTACAAAGCGGAAGTCGCTACATCATCAAAACCGATAACTGAGCAATCCTCAGGAACACTTAGTCCCGCCTTGTTTAGAGCACGTATGGCTCCAAATGCCGTCATATCGTCAAAGGCCATCAATGCAGTGAATGGGCGCTTTCGCTGAATCAAATCCTCCGTTAATTGGTAGCCAGCTTCAAAACTTGAAATCGGATTGCGCGATTCCGGCAGGTCAACAATCAACTCTGGATCGAGGTCGAGACCGTTCGTTTTTGCAAAGGTCTTCACCCCTTTCCAGCGGGGGGCACTGTCTGCGAGAGTTTTTGGGCCCCGCATGAACGCTATGTGACGATGTCCAAGAGCATGCAGATGTTCGACAGCCCCGTGGCCTCCAAATTCATTGTCGACAATTACAGAGCTGACGGAATCGGTTTGTAGCTCTTGTGCGATCATTACGGTAGGAATGTTGCTCTTTTCCAGATCGGCGAGTACGTCAATGTTCACGAACAGCCAATTGGCCACTACGATGAGCGCTTCTACTCTGCGATCCAGCAGCATCTCCAGATAGCGTTCGAAACGGCTGCGCTCGTTATGCACATCGGTGAGAATCGGCAAGAAAGAGGACTGATAAAGCGAGTTCTCAATTCCCCGAAGAACCGGAGTACAGAAGGGGTCAGTCATGTCGAAGACCATGACGCCCACCGTATGGCTGCGTTTGCTGCGCAGAGAACGAGCAAAAAGATTGGGACGATAGCCCAGCTTCTTGGCGGCTTTTTCGATACGCTTCTTGGTAGGCGCAGGAATGTAGCGGGCAAGCGGAGCGTTATTCAGAACAATCGACACCGTGGTCGAGGAGAATCCACTCTCTTTTGCCACTTCGCGAATAGTGACCATCGAAATTCTTTATTCTTTCTAAGTACTCGAATTATAAGGGTTGCGCTGTCGCAAGCTATTAATCAGCAGCTTACATTGATACAGGCTAATCTGTTTCAATGCGCATTGGAAATCCGAGGTATGCTGGCGGACACTACAGCAGAGAGTTGAAGAAGTGTCAAGTTAGACAATTAGATTCATGCAACGATTACCGCTAATAATTGCGTATTTTTTGGTCCTGGGGAGCGTTTGCCATTGTTTGCAACTGCAAGCAATTGCCCTCCCGCAGGCTGGTGCCTCGGCTAACTCGAAGGCAGCCAGTACCCCGAAGTCCATGACGCAGGAAGATTCCCAACAGCTCTTCGAGCAAGGAGAGAAGGCTTTGCGTGCCGGAAACCTTGCCCTGGCAGAGCGCTCTTTTCGAGCCGTACTTGCGATCAATCCCCAAGTGGCAGGGGTTTACGCCAACCTGGGCGTGATCTATATGCGGCGCAAACAGTGGCCGCATGCGCTGGAGATGCTGCAAAAGGCCGAAAAGCTCGCGCCGCAAGTTCCTGGAATCCGGCTTAATATCGGCCTGGTTTATTACCGGCAAAACGAATTCCGATCCGCGATCGCGCCATTCGAATCGGTGGTTCGCGATGCTCCGGATTCGGTGCAGGCACGCTATTTGCTTGGCCTTTGTTACTTCTTTACCGACCAATACAAAAATGCCGCGACGACGCTCGAACCGCTATGGCCACAGGAATCCAACCAGCTTAATTATCTGTATGTTCTAGGTATTGCGGCTAATAAGTCTCAAAATCCGCAATTAGAAGAACGCGCGTTGGGAAAATTAGTGGGGATAGGACAAAATTCGGCCGAATTCCATTTACTGATGGGGAAAGCTCATCTCAATCGCGAAGAATACGACGACGCCATCGCGGAATTGGAACTGGCGGCCAAGGTGAATCCGAAGCTGGCTTTTGTGCATTTTAATCTGGGTATCGCTTATATGAAGAAGCAGGATTTCGACCGCGCCAAAACCGAATTCCTGAAAGATATCGCCATCGAGCCTGACGTCTCTTTTGACTATGACCAACTCGGAATGATTGCCTACCAACAGCAGCATGATGAAGAAGCCGAAAAAAATCTAAAAAAAGCGTTGCAGCTTGATCCGCATTTGGTGAGTTCCCAGTTTCAGTTGGCCCGGGTTTACCAGCGCGAAGGCAAGCACGCGTTGGCTCTCGCTGAAATCGACTCAGCCGCTAAGGCAGATCCAGAGAATGCGAGTGTTCATTACGTGCGCGGACAGGTGCTGAAAAGTCTAGGCCGCACACAAGAGGCGCAAACCGAAATGGCAGCTTTTACACGGATTTCAAGCAGCGCTTTGGCGAAGCGGAGAAACGAGCTTGATCCGAATTCCGTGCCTGGGCCAACGCCAAATCCTGAAATTTCCACCGAACCGCAATAATTTGTGAGATTTGCGCCCGTTTAGATCTACTTTTAGACTACAGTCAACATCCAAGAAGCCCGGTACTTTGCCGGGAGGAGAAAGTAGGTACTTTTTCGGGGAGGATTGATTATGCGTGCATTGAAAATTATTGGAATTATTATCGGCATTCTTATTTTGGTGGTGATTGCCGCGCCATTCCTGATCAATGTTAATGATTTCCGTCCTCGCATTGAAGCCGAACTCTCGAACGCTCTTGGCCGTCAAGTGAAGGTCGGCAATCTTCGTTTATCGATTCTGTCGCAAAGCGTTGGCGCCGACGATCTTTCTATTGCCGATGATCCAGCTTTCAGCCAGCAACCGTTTATCAAGGCGAAAGCGCTGAAGGTTGGCGTGGAGATGATTCCGCTGATTACTTCGAAAGCATTGCACGTCACGGATATCACGATTGATCAGCCGCAGGTTTCTTTGTTGCGCGCGGCAAATGGCAAGTGGAATTATTCAAGTCTGGGTACTTCGGATGCCAAGGCAAATACCGCGAAGAATAACAATGCGGCGAAACAATCCCAGCCAACATCGTCAGCGAAACCTTCTGCGGCTGAATCGTCGTCATCGGCTAAACCGTCTTCATCCGAACCAACCTCCAATCCGAATCTTTCGATTGCCAAGCTAAACGTAAAGAACGGACGCGTGACCGTGAGCAACGTGGGCTCTTTGTCCAAGCCACGTGTTTATGACAACGTCGATATTGGCATGCGGAATTTTTCTTTCACTTCGCAGTTCCCTTTTACGCTTACCGCGAATTTACCCGGCGGCGGGAATGCAGGTGTTGAAGGAAAAGCTGGTCCAATCGATGCGAGCGATGCCTCCCTTACCCCGCTCGATGCCAAAGTGAATGTTAAACAACTCGACATCGGAGCTTCGGGATTTGTTGAACCATCGACCGGGTTTTCTGGTTTGGTCGACTTCGCCGGCACAATAAATTCGAATGGCAAAGAGGCGGAAAGCAAAGGTACCGCCAATGCAACAAAACTTAAACTTTCCCCCAAAGGGTCTCCAGCCTCGATTCCTGTTCAAGTGAAATACGTTGTGGTTCACGATCTCCAAAATCAATCAGGGCAACTTCGCCAAGGTGATGTGATTGTCGGCAAGGCACTCGCCAAGCTCACTGGCGGATACCGGTTAACTCCCCAGGGGACGGCGGTTTTGAACCTGAAGTTGAACGCAGATGGAATGCCGGTCAACGATTTGGAAGCCATGCTACCGGCATTGGGCATTACTTTGCCTTCTGGGTCATCGCTGCAAGGCGGAACATTGACGGCAGACCTTACGCTTGTCGGTCCGGCTGATAAATTGGTGATCGATGGACCAGTGAAACTAACCGACTCCAAGCTTGCGGGATTCAGCCTGGGATCTAAGTTGGCTGAGGTTTCGAAGTTCACCGGAGGAGGACAATCGACCGGTTCCGATACGGTGATTCAAAACTTCAGCGCGAACGCTCACATTGCGCCAACCGGAACTACCACTGATAACGTAAATTTAACGATTCCTTCCCTGGGGGTTGTTACTGGCAACGGGACCATTAGTCCAACCAATGCTCTCGACTACAAGATGAATGCAGCTCTGTCAGGGACCGCCGTTTCCGGACTTACACAAATGGCGGGAATTGGCGGCAAGGGAGGCGCCAGCCTTCCCTTCACCATTGAAGGGACAACCTCCAATCCGAAGGTCATGCCGGATGTGAAAGGAATGCTAAACAGTCAGTTGAAATCTGGCGTGGCAAGTCAGCTCGGGAACCTCACTGGCAACAATGGAAATAACAGTAATAATATTCAGAACGCAATCGGAGGCTTGTTCGGCAAAAAGAAACCGAAGTAGATCTTTCCGAATTAGGTTTTGTCTTGATCGCCTTTCGGTCGGCTCCCATTGGGATGTTTCTGTAATCCGGATGAACGCCCTTTTGTAGCCCTTATTGTTTGCCACACGTTCAAGCACCGCCGTCAGGGTCCCGATGAATTCCCTTTAGGTGAGAAACGCGCAACTGCATTGTGGTCCCCAGAAATCACACATTTTTGGATCGCGGCTACGGGGTATCCCAGCAGCCGCTCTCTAATAAACATTAGAAGATAAATTTCACCGCTAACTCGCTAATTTCGTAGATCAATGGGACGTGGTGGTGGATAAATGCAGCAGGCTCACCCGGCATCATCGCTGCCTTTCCTGCGCCTGCAACGCGTCTTCAAAATCTTTTTGCATTTCTGCTAGATGCCGATCGAGTTCACCCGGGTCTACAAAGGGATTTGGAGCCCCGGTTTTTTGCCGCGCGGCCTTCTCTTCTAAATCGAAATAGAATCCATGAGGCGCGAGCAGCACGTCTGGGTGCATGCCGCGTAGCCGTTCCAGCGTACTGCGTGCGTCGTCTACGATGTTCGGATATTTAGGATTGTTGGTCAGCTTGTAAAGCGATGTCGTCAGGCCGCACAAGAACAACACGTTGTAGTTTTTGTTAGCTTCGTTAACCTGCATCGACCAACTTGTGCATCCTTTGGTGTGGCCCGGTGTCAGATGAGCAGTCAGAGTGACACCTCCAAGTTCGACGTGATCGCCATCCGCAATGATACGATCCGGCTTCACGGGCTCGTACGACAGTTCGTCACCCCAAAAGAAATCTCCCTTGCCTCCGTTCTGCATAAGCTCACCATCAAGCTTACTTGCAACCACTGTTGCCCCAGTGCGGCGCTTGAGTTCTGCAAACCCGCCACAATGATCGAAATGGGCGTGACTGTTTAACAGAACTTTTACGTCCTTCATTTGGAAGCCAAGCTTCTCGATATTTGCCGTTACTTGGGGCAACATCTCAACGTGCCCGGTATCAAGAAGAATGTTGCCCGCAGGAGTCACAATCAGGAATGAACTGATCAGGTTGCTACCGACGTAGTAGATATTCCCGATAATCTTCCGTGGCTCAAATGGAAGTGACCAGTCCTTTAGTGTCTCCTTCATCGCTTCCTGTCCTGCGTCCCGCCGGTCTGCTGAAAATACTTTGTTCACAATTTTCCACTCGTTCCCAATTTTCAGCAGCGCCACATGATCCGTAAACAATACCTGCGGGTAGTTCAGTGTGAGTACTGCGCTCGCCGCTGTTCCGCTGATATCCAGCCTCTCGACACGGCGAACTCTGCGGTATTCATCGTCAGCCGGTTGTTGGAACCGTTGTGCGAACTCCTCGCGGGTCCACTGTTTTTGCTCTCCTCCCTCTATGAATGTGATTTTCGCGTCTGGCGTGAATGCCTGCCTGATAAAGTCCCCATTTCCAAATACATGAGCCTGGAAATAACGCTCAATCGCCATTCTCGGACCATCACTCGCATTGACTGGTGCGCCGCCCTGTTGTCCAAAAGCCGCGCCTGCAAACATTAGAGGCAGCGCAAACAGCGAGTATCTCGTGTAGCCCGATCGCATATTGTTTTTCAGTAAATAATGCATTGGTTTTCCTCCGACTTTATTTAGTAAAACATTCCAGCCGGGCGGAAGGTTCAAGCACGAGAAATCAGGGTTATGGGCTTGAGAACAGTGCTATCGTAATTGCATCCCCTTTGTGGGGAGGAGTGCGGCCATGCGCTATCGTATAGGTGAGTTCGCGGATCTGAGTGGGGTTTCCGCCAAAACCCTCCGCTTCTACGACGAGATTGGCCTGTTGCGTCCCGCCAGCGTAGACTCCCGCACCCGCTACCGTCATTATCTCCCTCAACAATTTGAACAATTGGCCACTATCCTCGCCTTGAAAAACCTCGGGGTTTCACTCGCAGATATTCGCAATCTCAGCAGGAAGACAGGATCCGAGAAGAATCTGCGGGAGCTCTTGAGCGAGCTCAAAGAAACGGTAGAGCAATCAATCCAAACGGCTACACAGTCTTTGCGCTGGATCAATGCAGCCCTCGATGACGTACAAACTTCCAAGCGCCCGATTCCTATAGTCATGAAGCATCGACCGGCCATTTCCATCGCTTCCCTGCGTGCGAAAGTCCAGACTTATGCTGACATTCTTCAATTCGAGCAGGAATTGCTGAGCGCATTGCCTCCGGAATGTATTGGCACGATGCGCGGTGTACTCTGGCACAGTTGCGCGGATTCGGGTTCCCTCGAAGGAGAGCCGTTTGTCATGCTCAAGCAGCAAGTGCCCAGCCGAAGTTTTTATGACTTGAAGCCGCTTGCTCCCGCAACTCTCGCCTGTGCGTACTCCGGGCTGGACGACACCAGTGCTGAGCAGGCCTATGAAGCTCTCCGAAAATGGACGAGGATCCGGGGCTATGAACTCGCAGGACCGAAACGCGAGATGTATCTAGATCAAATGCTCGAGATACAGTTCCCGGTGACGACAGAAAACCTGCAATGGCAGGTCGCTGTTTAAAGTCGCGAAACCTTGCCGCCTAGTTGGCGAAGGCGTTCCTTGGAACATCCGCATCGCTCTCTAACAATTACAATACTTATATGAACCGGTCTGGCGTTGCCGATCTTCCGCTGCATGGCGGGAGTGTACCTAAATGGTTAGCCGACCGAATGACTGTGCTCGGTACTGCTATCGCTGAGAACGTTGTCCATCACTACGGCAGGACGGAGCTTCTATCTCGCCTTGCCGATCCGTTTTGGTTTCAGGCTCTAGGGACCGTGATGGGCATGGATTGGCACTCTTCTGGCATCACTACATCGGTATTAGGCGCTCTAAAGCGAGGCTTGAATCCGCGAGCGCACGAACTCGGAGTCTATGTTTGTGGCGGTCGCGGCCGTCATTCTCGCAGAACACCGGACGAGTTGCGTGGCTACGCAGAGCGTACCGATCTTGATGGTGATTCGCTAGTGCGCAGCAGCCGGCTTGCGGCGCGTGTGGACAACAATGCAATCGCGGATGGATTCCAACTCTATCTTCACGGCTTTATCGTGACCGCCACCGGCGAATGGACGATAGTGCAGCAAGGCATGAATGCCAATAATGCTCTTGCTCGTCGCTATCACTGGCATTCTGCATCGGTACGAGATTTTATAACCGAACCTCATACCGGCATTGTTGGAGAGCATCAAGGCACAATCATGAATCTCGTCGATGCCCAATCGAAACCGGCTCAACGTGCATTGCTCGAAACAGTACGGGAGCGTCCAGAAGCGACTCTTGAAAATGTGCGCAAATTGGTCATGCCGGCACATCACGACGTGCGAGCTTCGGACGTAGACCTAAGACGGTTGGGAGCGGTATTGGCCGTAGCCTATCAGCGCGAGTTTAGGGATTTTGCAGACTTGTTGCTGCTCGAAAAACTAGGACCGAGGACTCTTCAATCCTTGGCTCTCGTTGCCGAGGTCGTGCATGGGACACCTGCAAGGTTTTCTGATCCGGCTCGCTTTTCTTTTGCTCATGGTGGAAAAGATGGTCATCCATTTCCAGTTCCACTTAAAACTTATGATGAAACTATAAGCATGTTACGCCGCTCGCTGGGTAGCGCCAAGCTCGGCCGCACAGAAAAAATCGACGGATTCCGAAAACTCGATGGATTCGTGAGAGCGGTGGAAAAATCGAAGGCCCCTCAAGCTGACTTCGATGTCACTATCTCACGCGAGAAAGCTATCTCCGCTTCGTTAGGCGGCAGGACTGTATTCGGCCCGGCGCAAAAGCTAGCCGTCAAACAATCCGCTCACCAGCTGTCGCTCTTCTAGATATTCGAAAGTTTAGATATTCGAACTCTGCATTTCATTGCCAGCCGAATTATGCTCACTGTGTTCCGACAGCTGTTTTACTAAGCTGCTCTTTTGAGATGAATCCCGTGCGAGTTCTCCGCCTTCCTGATCACTCCATAAAGGCCGGCAACACCACCCAGAATTGCGAACGCAAACTGCAAGGGATGAGTCTCTGCCTGAAGTTCAAAACTGTGCGAACGAGATCGCTTGCCAAAGGTCCCATGCGCTCCGTGATCGCCAGGAACCGGTTCCCAAAGATTGTTAGGGCGATTGGGATTCTCGGATCCATCGTACTGCTGCGACTCGTAACCGGTACGCGCCAAATAATGATCCGCGAACGATGGAGCCACTTTGTTGCCCATAATCGCTACCACCGCGGACCATGCGGCATAGTACTCGCGGCGGCGCGGATGATGAGCAGCATAATAGATTGCCCGGGCTGCGACTTCGGGTTGATAAATTGGGGGAACAGGCTGGGCCTTTCGCGGGAGCCTACTTTTCACCCATCCAAACTGCGGCGTGTTCAGCGCGGGCATCTGCACCATCACGGTGTGCACATTGCTCTTGTCGTGTAGAAGTTCAGTGCGCAAAGAAGTATGAAAGCCAAGGATCGCATGTTTCGCAGCACAATAGGCCGCCTGCAAAGGAATACTCCGATAAGCGAGAGCAGAACCTACGTGTACGATCGTACCGCGATCCCGCGGCAACATGTGTTTTAAGGCTGCGAGTGTCCCATATACATATCCGAGATAGGTGACCTCAGTCACGCGCTTGAACTCCGCCGCAGTCATTTCTTTGATTGGAGAAAAGACGGATGCCATTGCATCATTCACCCATACGTCAATGGGACCGAGTTCCCTCTCGGTTTTTTCGGCAGCCGCTTCCACTTGCGCTGCGTCGGCCACATCGGCGGGCAGCACTAAAGCTTTACCGCCTGCCGCTTCCACCTCGCGCCGCGCACCTTCAAGACCATCGCGCCCACGCGCAACCAGACCGATCGATGCTCCATGACGCGCAAACTCCCGAACAGCTGCACGGCCAACACCCGCCGATGCGCCCGTGATCACAACCACTTCACGTTTTGCCACGAGTTCCCCCACATTATTGGATTATTCAAACTGATACCACAGGTTCGATGCGTTAGAAGCAAACTCCTGTTTGCTAAAAAAACATATAAAAACGATTCCAGACCTTCAGGTAACCGCTACGACTGACGCGACATCAGAATATCTGTTGCCCGGTTCCATATCGCGTATTGAAGGCCCGCTGACGATAGCCGCTGCGTTCCTTGTGGAATCCCGCTGCTTCCATGAATACTGTTTCAAGTTTCGTTCCTATCGATCACATTCTCGTTTCGCATTACACCATCCCCACCGATTTTCCAGAATCCGACGGCACGATTGAATGGAATGAAACCACACTGGTTCTGGTTCGGGCGTGTGCCGCAGGCAAAATAGGTCTCGGTTACACCTACGCTGATAGCGCAACCGCAGCAGTAATTCATAACCAACTCGCCACCGTGATAAAAGGCGCAGATGCCATGTCGCCCGCTGCCTCATACATGATCATGTGGCGGCATATTCGCAATTTAGGACGGCCTGGCATTTGTTCCATGGCCATCTCTGCGGTGGATTGTGCTCTCTGGGATCTCAAAGCCCGCTTACTTGATCTTCCTCTCGTCACATTGCTCGGACAAGTTCGAGCGGGTGCGCCAATCTACGGCAGTGGTGGGTTTACTTCCTACTCCAATCAGCAACTCGCAAAGCAACTGGGAGGGTGGGTAGAGCAAGGAATTCCTCGCGTCAAGATGAAGATCGGACGCAATTCGAAACAAGATATCGAGCGAGTTCGAGTGGCGCGGGAGGCAATCGGTTCGGATGCAGAATTGTACGTGGATGCAAACGGTGCGTATCACTACAGGCAAGCTCTGGCCCAGGCAGAGCTCTTCGCCGGTTTCGATGTCCGTTGGTTTGAGGAGCCAGTTTCCTCAGACGACCTCGACAGCATGCGTCTTATTCGTGAACACGCACCGGCAAGGATGAATATTGCCGCCGGTGAATACGGTTATGACATCTTCTATTTTCGACGGATGCTGGCCAGCGGTGCAATCGATGTGCAACAAGCCGACGTGACTCGCTGCGGCGGCATAACTGGATTTTTCCAGGTCGCTGCGCTTTGCCAAGCTCACAACATACCTCTTTCCGGCCATACTGCACCCGCCTTGCATACGCATGTCGCCTGCGCAGTGACTCCATTTAAAAACCTGGAATATTTCCACGATCACGTGCGCATCGAGCGCATGTTCTTCGATGGCCTCCCACAACTTGTAGATGGCGAGCTCCGCCCTGATCTTTCGCGTCCCGGCCTTGGCCTTGAGCTCAAAACAGCAGACGCGCAGCAGTTTGCCGCATAAACGAAAGGAGAATAATGTCCGCGAATCGAACTCCTCTTATTTCACCCGAAGAGTTGAAAAAGCCAATCGAATTGCGCCCCGGTGATTGGCGCTCTACTAAGAATATCGATTCCGACGGCCTAGAATCTGAACTAAGGAAAAACATCGCAGGCGAGGTTCGTTTTGACGCTGGAAGCAAGGCGATGTATGCGGTCGACGGATCTAACTACCGGCATGTGCCAATCGGTGTCGTAGTTCCGAAATCGAAAGAAGATGTTATTCAGACAGTCGCCGCGTGCCGCAAGTTTGGCGCGCCCGTGCTCTCCCGGGGTGGCGGCACCAGCCTTGCCGGCCAGTGTTGCAATGTGGCCATTGTGATCGATTGGTCGAAATACATGCATGGCGTTTTGGAGGTAAATACATCCGAACGATGGGCGCGAGTGCTACCCGGCACAGTCTGTGATGAGTTGCGCAACGAGGCCTTACGCAAGAGCAACAATCTCCTTACCTGGGGACCCGACCCTGCAACCCACACACACTGCTGCTTTGGCGGCATGATCGGTAACAACTCCTGTGGCTCGCATGCACAGATGTCGGGCAAAACCGACAATAATATTGAGGAACTTGAAATTCTGCTTTACGACGGCACGGTTATGAAGGTCGGCTGGATGACCGACCTCGAAATGAACCAGCAGATTAATCAAGGTGGCCGAATTGGCGATATTTACCGCAACCTGAAATCTTTGCGAGAGCATTACACCGATCTCATTCGCGAAAAATATCCTCCCATTCCCCGCCGTGTTTCTGGTTACAACCTGGACCAATTAATTCCTGGAAAGGATGGACAATTTAATGTCGCGCGCGCGCTAGTCGGGAGCGAAGGAACACTGGTCACAATTCTTGAGGCAAAGTGCCGCTTGATCGATGCCAAGGCCGAGCGTGTACTCCTCATGTTGGGCTATCCCGATGTGTACGAGGCCGCAGACCACGTCATGGATATCGATCACTGTGGACCCACTGCACTGGAGGGAATTGATTATCGCCTATACGAAAATATCGAAAAGAAAGGGGGTACGCACACTAAGTATCTCAAGCTTCTTCCCGAGGGCAAGGGATGGCTGATGGCTGAATTTGGCGCTGACAAAAAGCAAGACGCATTGGACCTCGCTCATCAAGTTATGGAGTCTCTTAAGACCAAACCAGATGCACCTAGCATGAAGCTGTTCTCAGACCAGGTAGATATGCAACACATATGGGATGTACGCGAATCGGGCTTGGGAGCCACAGCATTTGTTCCCGGCGAGCCTGACACCTGGCCCGGATGGGAGGACTCCGCTGTCGCGCCCGAGAAACTTGGCGGATATCTTCGCGAGTTGCGCGCTCTCTACAACAAGTATGAATACAATCCCGCGCTCTACGGCCACTTTGGACAAGCCTGCGTCCATTGCCGCGTCGATTTCGATCTTACGAGCGAACCTGGCATTAAGAAGTGGCGCTTCTTCATGGAAGAGGCAACCGATCTATGCGTGAAGTACGGAGGCAGCCTCAGCGGCGAACATGGTGATGGGCAGGCACGCGCGGAGTTTCTCAATAAAATGTTCGGTGATGAACTGATCCGTGCATTCCGCGAATTCAAGTCCATTTGGGATCCGCAATGGAAGATGAATCCGGGAAAAATTGTCGATCCCGAACGCATGGACGAGAGTTTGCGGCTGGGCGCCGACTATCATCCGTGGGAACCTGAGACGCATTTCAAATGGCCTGAAGATCACGGTAGCTTCGCGCATGCTGCGCTCCGCTGTGTAGGTATTGGCAAGTGCCGCCGCAAAGAAGGTGCAAAAGGCGAAGACGACACCATGTGTCCGAGCTTCATGGTGACCCACGAAGAGCGGCATACAACGCGTGGACGCGCTCATCATCTCTGGGAGATGTTGCATGGCGATGTAATCGCCGATGGCTGGCGAGACGAGAACGTGAAGGAAGCTCTCGACCTTTGCCTGGCGTGCAAAGGCTGTAAAGGCGATTGTCCGGTCAGCGTAGATATGGCGACCTACAAGGCTGAGTTTCTCTCCCACTACTGGGAAGGACGGCTGCGCCCGCGCTACGCATATGCATTCGGCTTAATTGATCAATGGGCACGGCTGGCTTCTAATGCTCCGGGATTCCTGAACCTTTTCACACAACTGCCAATTCTGAGTGCAATCGCAAAGAAAGCAGCGGGTATGCCAAGCGAACGCAAGATTCCCGCGTTCGCACCTGAAACTTTCAAAGCATGGTTTCGTAAACGCGGCATCCAAAATTCAGGCAAACCAAAAGTAATTCTTTGGGCGGACACTTTTAACAACTATTTCTTTCCCGAAACCGCGCAAGCTGCTGTGGAAGTCCTGGAACATTTCGGCTATCAAGTCGAGGTCCCGATGCAGCATCTGTGCTGCGGACGCCCGCTCTACGATTACGGCTTTCTCGACCGCGCGAAGAAATACCTGAACAAGGTTCTAGACACGCTTGACTCTGATATCGCTTCCAGTACTCCAGTGATCGTGCTGGAGCCGAGTTGCTGCTCCGTGTTTCGCGATGAGCTCAACAACCTTATGCCTGAGTCCACGATGGCACATAAGCTGAAGGAAAACACCTTCCTTCTGTCTGAATTCCTGGAAAATAAAGTCAAAGACTATGACGCGCCGAAGTTCGCACGCAAAGCGGTTGTTCAGGGTCATTGCCATCACAAAGCCATCATGCGCATGCATGAAGAAGAAGCCGTGATGAAGAAAATGGATCTGGATTTCCAGCTGCTCAATTCGGGCTGCTGTGGGATGGCCGGGTCGTTCGGTTACGAAGCCGAGAAGTATGATACTTCCATCAAGTGTGGCGAACGCGCATTGCTTCCCGCCGTGCGCAATGCTGGGCTCTCCACGCTGATCATGGCTGACGGCTTCAGCTGCAAAGAACAGATACAGCAAGAGACACCGCGTCACGCATTACACCTTGCTGAAATCATGCAGATAGCATTGCGACACGGCAACGATGAAGGAAAAAAATTGTACCCCGAGGAAGAAATAGTGAAGCCCCGCATTCAAGCCCAACATAGGTCTATGATCCGGGCCGCCGTTGCGGTTGGAGCTGCGGTTGCGGTCGGTGCGTTATTGTGGCGGATTATTCATAAGACCGATTAGGGGCTCTTTTCCCCGTCTTTACCTTTTTCGGTGATGGCCGCATCGGTCTTCGCTTCTGGGAGCGGCAGTATTTCTTTTGCTGACAGGTCGGCGGGAAATGCGAAGTTGAAGAAGCAGACCATCATCTCATCGAAGCTTTGTTGTCCCCAGATTACCGTTTTCGTTGGGTCCGGATTCTCAGGGTTGTTGGCCGAATTGTCGAAGTGTGCCGTACATTCGATCCTGGTCCCAGTGGGCAGCGTGATCGGCTCTGCCAGGTTGTACCAAAGCTGCCAGTGCCAGTTGTAGTGCGGAACGTTCAAGATGGTGCGGGTTTCTCCATTGGGAAATACCAAGCGATATTTCATGTCTTTTCCGCGCGTGTGCATATGCGGATGCATACCCAGCAAAGTTACCTCATGACGCACCGTGAATGATGAGCCCACCTCGTAGTTGGGATCTCCAGGAGGAATTTTAAAAGTTTCGTTGACGGCTGACAGCGTCATGACGCGTTGCTTGGGAGGCTCTTTGGCAAAAACCAGGCCCACGCTCGACTGGTCCGTCGTCGCTTTGCCTTCCGGCATGTAGTGCACTTCGAGAACAATATCTGAACCAGCCGGAACCAGCTTTGCCTGTCCGTGTTCGAAAATGTCAGGAGATTGACCGGGCGCGTAACCGACCAGCCAATCACTAGGCACGTCATCCGGATCTGCTTTCGTATCAGTCTTCGAAGGCGGCGCTTCGAAGAAGACGCCTTTAGGTTGATTTTTGAAGTAGTTCGAACCAGGACGACGGACATACGCAACAATGTGATGCACGACTGAACGATCCGACGGGGCGGCTTCTACAAACTGAACCCATTTATCTTCCGTGAAACCAGTGGGCAGGATGACGTACTGGTACTCAAGAACTCCGCTTTCTGGGACTGAAAACGGTTTGGGAAGCTGAAAGATAACGTCTGGTTTGGGAATGGACCATCCTTGAATCCATTGCCGAGGTGGCGGGAGATCCTTTGGATCGCCTTTCGGTGCACCTGCGTTCGCCCAAGCGACAATCGTATCGATCTCGCCTTGGGTCAACGAGCGGTTGTTCGCAAACTTTTCGGTATGACCGTCCTCGAACCACGGGGGCATCTGTCGCTGCTGCACCATCCGTTTCATGAGGGTTGCCCATGGCCTTGCCTCTTCGTAGGTCAACATTGAGAACGGGGCGCCTTCTCCGGGACGGTGACAGGTTTGACAATGCTGCTGCACGATTGGCGCAACATCTTTGGAGAACGTCACAGGGGAAGAATTTGTGGCCGGGCTCGATGTGGCCGGGTCGTCCGCTGGCTGGGTTGGATGACTCGCCATGCCTGGCATTTGGGCAAAGGCAAACGTTGCCATACACAGTTGCAGAAGGAGGATCGAAAGTATTCGCTTCATCGTAATCGCATTTCTGGTCCTGGTCATTCGCAAAAATCTATGCCGGTGGATTGTATGCAGTGGTGCTAGCCAAGTGAGAAATGCTAACTCAGTTCAACGCGTTAATGAAGACCTAATAGTAAACAAGGGATGCGATTGCTCGCATCCCCTGATAAGGTTAGCCGAGGCGCTTACGCGGCCCCGGGTTCATCACGCGAGGTTCATCAGAAGATGAACTTGGCGCTTATCTGACCGATCCGGCCCGGAGCGGCCTGAGTGGCCTGACCGAACTGGCTGCTGCTAGCATCCCCGATGATGCCACTGGAAAGGAAGTTTGTATGGTTGAAGACATTAAACATCTCGAAGCGCACGTTGAGCGCAGTTGACTCCGTGAGTTTTGTATCTTTCTCCAGACCGGCATCTGTAGTGATCGCTCCTGGCCCGTTGAAACCGTATTGCTTCGCACTGCCGGTTACACCACAAGCTTCGTAGTTTTTGAGCGGGGTGTTGGGCGCTTGGTTGCACGTCGCGAAATCGAAAGCGAAAGCTGAGGGGTTGAAATAGTCGTGTCCCCCGCTACGCGCATTTAGCCTCTGGATTGAGCCGACTTGAGTGGGATAGTCCAGATGGATATTGGTCAGGGCATAGTCGCCGCCGCTCTGCAAGTTTATGGGAGTACCGGTGTAGAAGCGGCTGATGCCAGTGAGGTGCCATCCCGTGGTGATCCGGCGGGAACCAAGCAGCCGATCAAAAGGAAGATCCCAGTTGTAGCTCATCACCAGGTTATGCCGCATGTCGAATGTCGAGAGTCCATAGGCTCGAGAGGGATCGCGAGGATCATACTTGGCGGAATAGTCATCCAGCGATTTGGCGTAAGTGTAGCTGACCAGGAAAGTCAAATCGCGAGCCCGCCGTTCTGCCGAAACCTGCAAGGAGTTGTAGTTTGAATTTCCTGAGTTTTGTAGCCAAGTCGCCGAGGCGAAGGCCACCACCGGACCGCCACTAGAATTGTGATAATTCTGGCTGATGGCCTGATTGTTGATCAGACCGGTAAAGGTGCCATAGTAGGTTTGGCCACCTTGTTGGTAGACTCCACCTTCGCCTCCTGGCGCGCAGCCTGCGGCCGCAAGCGATTCACACAACGCCCCGTTGCCCCAGAGCAAGTCCTCGCCACGCTGAATGTGATGTGCCTGGGTTCCGACGTAACCCACAGTCAGGACGGTCGCTTTGTCGAGCTGCCGCTGGATGGAGAGATTGTAGTGCTCGGCCATTTGAGTCTTATTTTTGTTGTAATAGCCCGGCACGTAAAGCGGCATGAGCGATCCAAACTGAAAGTTCGGAAAGGGTCCGCTGCCTGACGGGAAGGTGAAGGGGAAGTGCTGTCCTTGCGATACTCCGCTTGCTCTAGTTATATACGGGCTTCCGAACTCCGTGGGTTGTGACGATTGCCAGTAGAGCCCCCAGGGAGCGTCACCGATAATGCCGAAGTTACCGTTATCCGCGGCACCTAAGTAGTAGACACCATAGGCTGCACGAATACTGGTCTTGTTTTCACCCCAGATACCGCCCGAAGGCGCGTAGGCGATACCAATACGAGGTCCAAAGTTGTTCCAGCGGGTTGGGGAGATCGTGCTCGGAACCCCCGGATCGCCCGGAACCAGGTTGCCTTCCGGGGAGTTGGGGAACTTGGTGGACTGCACTCCCGGAACTGGCGTAGTCAGCCGGCCATAAACATCGCTCCATGGCCTGGGGACATCCCAACGGAGGCCAAGGTTAACGGTGAGGTTGGGCCTCGCCTTCCACGTATCCGCAACGAAGAGCCCGCCGTAGCGGGTGCGGTTGTCGAGGAGCTGGACCGAGCATTGCACGAAAGTATTTGGAGCGCCGATATAATAATCCGAAATGTCAGTACCGGTCTCGCTACCCGTAAATTGGAAATATCCATTCGGTCCGCATTCATTCCGAGCATTCAGGCGATAGTACTTTAGCTCACCGCCAAAACTGAGAGAGTGAGCGCCCATCGCCTTGCTGAAGGTGTCGCTAATCCCATAGGTAGTATCAGGTTGATAGAGATTCAACCAATTATTGCCTACCGCAAAATTTTTAAACAACAATGCGGGCATTGCTGATGGGTACCCAGGGGTTCCAGTATTGACCAAACCACCGGTGGCGGGATCGGTATTGAAGCCGAATTTATCGTAGCCGGATATTGTGGAACCAGAAGAAGGTTGCGCGGTGCGCTCCGCCGTGCGGAAAAACTGGATGCGCACAACATTGACCTCGGTTGCGCCGAAAGTTTTGGTGTTGCTCATTGAGAACAGCTGATTGCGTGACGGTACGGTCACCGGAAAACCTGGCAAGTTCTCGACGCCCTGGTATGACTGCTGGTAGATGGGTTGGACCGCGGTTGCGTCGTCGTAGTGATAGTAGAACGACCAGTCGCCGGTCATGTGATTAATGAAATCGATACGTTGGGCCATGTTGGTATCGATGATAGAGCCGTTATGACTGGAGTCAGAATAGATGGACCCGCCGGGCTGATTTGCAGCAGGAATCAGGGGCAGGGTTAGTCTAGTAACAGGGTCCATGTAGGCAGAGAGATCGCGGCCAGGTACACCATTGGTTGTTACGGCTGTTCCGAGCTGGCTGTACGTGGTCACTCCAGGAATGATGGTTCCACCACCACGACTCATGAGGGTTGCAGCCCATGCGCTCCCCTGAACAGTATTGGCGAGTGCGGTGTCCGGAAAAATACCGTTGCGTTCGTCATCGCTGATGACCTGCACATTTCCGGTGCTGGCTCCCGCTACCTGACGGGTTTGCTGAAAATCGGTGAAGAAAAAAATCTTGTCCTTCCAGATCGGACCGCCAAGTACACCGCCGAACTGATGTTGTTTTAGCTCGGCCTTGGTGCTGTCGAAGTATCTGGTCGCGTCCATCCCCTGATTTCGGTAGAACTCGAAGAGAGTTCCATGCAAGCCATTGGTTCCGGATTTGGTCACAGTGTTCATGACCGCGCCGGTGAATTTGCCATACTCAGCGCTGAAGCTGTTGGTGAGCAGGCGAAACTCAGCGATCGAATCGGCGTTCGGAATCAGACCGGCGCCCATATTCTTAGTCTCGTTGACCTCGGCGCCATTCACGAGGAAAGCATTCGCCCACTCCGGCTGACCGTCGGTGGATACGTTTCCTGAGGATGAGTACAGCCCGGACGCGGGTGCACGGTCGGAGTAACCACCGTTTGTGTTTGCAGGAGATACGCCAGCCTGAAGTGAAAGCAGGTCGAGGTATGAACGACCGTTGAGCGGCATAGCGAGAATCTGAGGCGACTCGATTGTTGTGCCTGTGGCCGTACTCACAGTCTCGACCTGCACAGCGTTGGCATCAACCGAAATGGACTCACTCACGCTTCCAACTTGAAGAAGAAAATCAAAGTGCAGCGCGTCATTGACATTGAGATCGACGTTGTCGATGACTCCCTTCTCGAAACTGGGAACCACTGCGGTCAGGCGATAGTGTCCAGGGGGCAGGGCAAGAATGCTGAACTGACCCGCCGCATCACTGGCAACTGTACGGGAATAGCCGGTGGCCGATTGAATAGCAGTTACGGATGCGTTCGGAAGCGCTGCACCGGATTTGTCGCGAACGTAACCGACAATCGACCCGGTCACATCTGCCCAGAGGACGGAAGTACTGATCACAACAAATAAAGCCAAACATAAGCAGCGGAAAGCCCGAAATTGCATACTATCCCCCACGAGAGAAGAAGTTTTTTAAATTTGTGCGACAATATCACTTTTCCAGCGACGAACAAGCGAAATAGTGCGAAACGGTATTTGTCTGACCCGAGCTACAGAGAACAGGAATGCATGAATTCTCCGCCAATAATGTTCATAAAACACTTTTAGACCCGGAAACGGCACGAGTCGAAACACCAACGTCTCATCAAGCTGTGAATCGCTTAATTGTCATATAATAGAATGTTATTGAGCTTGTCAAGCTAAAGATGGGATTTTGCCTAATCTATCGGCATTTCAATCCGCTTCTATGAACAGCGATTCCCTGCCCCGCTGAAATGGGGAGAAATGACGATTAATGGTGTTCGGTATTGCGCCTGAACGCGAAGTAAACCGGAACTCCGATCAGGACAATCACGACTCCCGGAATGGTCGTCGCGGATCGGTACAGGAATAAGACTGCCAGAATAACTCCGGCACAAATCAGGTAGAGCATGGGAATCAAAGGATATCCAAAAGCCTTATAAGGGCGCTCAGCGTCGGGTCGCGTTTTTCGTAATCGAAACACCGCGGCAATGGTCAAAATATAGAAAATCAGCGCAGCCGAAATAATGTAATCCAGCAGATTGCTGTAAAGATTTCCGTACGTCCCGGTGGCAGGTTGGTACGTCCGTATCATCAGCAGGAAAGCCGCCCATCCTGCCTGCATAATTAACGCCGCGCTCGGAACATTGGCCCGGTTCAGTGTTCCGGCCCGTTTGAAAAATAATCCGTCCAGTGACATCGCGTAGTAAGCCCGTGCTCCCGATAAGATCAGCGCATTCATGCAGCCGAAGGCCGCAATCATAATGGCGACAGCGATCAGCGTAGGGCCAATTCTCGGGAAGATAGCCTGCAACATCGTGGCTGCCACTCGATCCGAAGGCGCGTGCTGGATTTCACCAAAGGGTAAGACTACGACATAAGCGAAGTTGGCCAACACGTAGAGACCGATTACAAGGATGGTTCCGAGCGCGAGGGACAATGGAACGTTTCGTGTAGGATTTTTAACTTCGCCGGCGGTGAATGTGACGTTGTTCCAGGCGTCCGCCGCATACAAGGCCCCAATTTGTGCACTGCACAGCGCGATTAACAATCCGAACGCTGTCGCCGGTGAAGGTCCATGTGTCGGCAACGTGAACCCTTGTGGAGTCCACGCGTGAGCAAAGTTTGCTTTTACGACAGAAGCTTTCCAACCAATCAGCACTCCAATGCCTATTACGGCCAGAAGTGAACCGATTTTCATGGAAGTAAAAACGTTCTGAATCCCCTTTCCATACTTGAGGCCTTTCATATTGGTCCAAGTCAGAAAAGTTATTACGATCAATGCGGTCAGTTGAGCGGTAGAAAGAGATAAGGCATAGGTCGGCAAAATATGAATGGGCCGGATGATGTAATTCGCTTCCGAGATTTGCGGCCACAGCACACCCAGGTAGCGAGAAAATCCCACCGAAGATGCCGCAATGGTGCCAGTTTGAATTACAAGAAATAGTGTCCAGCCGTATAAAAATCCCCAGAGTGGCGAATATGCTTCGCGAAGATAAACGTACTGACCGCCAGCACGCGGCATCATGGCGGCTAATTCTCCATAGGACATTGCAGCCGCCATTGTGAGTACGCCAGCGATGACCCATGCCAGGAGCATCCAACCGCTGCTGCCCACCTCTCGTGCCATTTCGCCAGCCACGATGAAGATCCCAGAACCTATCATTGATCCCGCCACAATCATGGTCGAGTCAAAGAGTCCGAGACTTCGATTCAGTTCGCGATGCGGAGCGGTGACTTCGCGGACCTCTGGGTCGTTTACGGTTTGCGTCACATCATTCCTTCCATGGAAATATCAAAAAGGATCTTGAAGGTACGGAAACGGCTACTATAAGGAATTCGCCAACCACAAGGTAGCGTAAAAGCACGAGATTGGCGGAAGGCGTTGTACCAGATCTTCAAAGATTATTGGGCCGAGGCTACCGCGTTAGTCCCACTTGCCCAACAATCTCCTTGAATTCAGAATCCAGGCGGAGGGAATCGAATCGCGGATCCTGAGTCAACGTGAACAGTTTCATGTTCCTGTCTTCACAAGCCCGGTTGAGCCACAGGATGGCATGATGAGGCTCGCCTAACGCGGTATAAGTTGCGGCAATATCATAAGACGGCATGCATTTGTAGGACGCTGCCGCCTTGAGTTCATGCAGAATGGCGCGAGCGGTGGATTTATCCCCGGCAACAGCATGGGCGTGGGCCTTCATGGCCTTCACACAATTGCTTCCTCCCGCCAGATGGATTGTGGTTTCAAATTCTCTTAGCGCATCCTTGAAGTTACCCTTCTGTTCGAGAGCTTGCGCCATATACATATGGGCCCAAATAAAGTGAGGATCTAATTCCAACGCGCTTTGATAATGTTTGATGGCTTCGTCGAACCGATGTGCCAGGTGAGCGGTCACACCCGCCCAAACGAGGGTGATGATCGAAACTGGATCAATTTCGAGAGCGTGCATAATAGCCATGTGAGCAGCTTCATGCTGCCCCTTGGCTGAGAGCAAATTCGCATACCAATGATAACCGAGAGCATAATCCGGATTGCACTGAATGGCGCGCCGATACTCGTGATCGGCCGCTTGCAAGTTGCGGTCGAAGTGCAAAAGAACATCCGCTAAGGAGACATGGGCCTCAGCCAAATTCGGATCAAGCTCAATCGATTTCAACGCGGCGCGGCGAGCTGACGGCATCGCTTCGAATGGAGAAACAATTTCATAAAAAGATAATAGAGTCAGAGAATCCGCCAGTCCGGAATAAGCGAGAGCAAATTGCGGATCTTCCTGTATCGCTGACTCAAAAAAGTGGATAGCTTTGCGCAGACTTCCTTCATCCCGCTGATTCCAGAAGTATCTACCTTTCAAGTAAGCTTCACGCGAGGCTGGCTTTTCACGATGTTTGCCGACTGAATAAGATCGTGTGGAAGAAAATATCTTTAACCAAAGGCACTGGACAATTTGATCTGCTACATCTTGCACTTTCGTGAAATCGTTCGAAGCACATCGATAAGTCTGGGTCCAAGTGACCATGTCCGTATCAGCAGACAGGAGAGCTACATTCAGGAGGAATATCTTCCCTTCATCCTGAAGGTTCCAGCGCAGCAGATAATTGATGGGTTCGCCGCCTGTATTCCTGCAAGTTGATTCGCGATCTTCCTGCTGTATTGGGGATTTCGGGCGTATGACAGTCAACTGCCCGGGATTGAACTGCTCTAAACCCGATATTGTCTTCTCAATGATTGCATCGGCATTTGATACGCGCTTAAAGTTAGGGACTGTATTGTTCAGCGGCAATACGTAGATCGCGGTGCGAGGTTCGACGTTCTTTGGGGCAATCGATGAAGTCTGCGATTCTTCCTCTCTTGAGACTTTACGTTTCCAATTCTCAATCTCTGAACGCAGAGCATAGACGCTGCCCAGTCGTTTATGAAAATGACGATGAACTGGCAAGCCTTCTTTTTTTTCCCAAAGCTGGACGGTACGCACTTCCCGCCGCAGGTAGCTGGCGATCTCTTTCCAGGAGTCCAATCGTTCGGAGTTCCGCCATAACGTAGTGGGTTGGGGAAAACCTGATCCTACCAGCGAGAGATTTTTAATCATGGCCCTAGGGGCGAAGGCTACACCGTTGCCCTGGGTTCACGCAAGTTTTCTTAGCGCATTCTCCGTAATTGCCGAATTTAACTTGGTACCGCCTCTGCCGTGTCTAACCAAGTGTTTCGTACTATTTCGCTTGTTCGCCGCGAAAGTCTTGTTTTCTTATAGGTGATCGAGATCGCAATTTATAGTCCCAGCGAAGGATGCCCGTGCCTGAAAAAATTACATCGAACTCACAACCAGCCTGGTTTAACTATGCGAATAGTCACGATTTCATGGAGAGAGTACGCACCGGAATGCCGCCGCTTATCATTTGCGTCGCTTGCAATGGCGGCATTCAGGGCAAAGAAGCCAACGAGGTTATTCCGGAGACGGCTGACGAAATAGCTGAGTCAGTTCAAGGCGCTTACGAAGCCGGCGCGGCAATGGTTCACATCCACGCGCGTAACCCCAAGCAATTGACCGAAGGCGCGAGAGAGACTGAGGCATGGTACGAGGTTTTGCGGAAAGTTCGCCAACGTTGCCCGGAGATCATTATCAATGCAACCACGGGAGCTGGCCCGGGTATGAGCATGGAGGAGCGTTCAGCCTGTCTCCCAGCGGGCCCGGAAGTTGCATCTCTAAACCTCGCACCAGACATGAGCAAGTTTAAGCTGAAGGAGCGGCTTGCGCCTTTGCCTTATCCCCGGCCAGCCCTCGAAATAGATGAGTGCATTCCCTTTACGTATGGTCAAATTCATCAATTCGCCGCGGAGATGAAACAGCGCGGAATTAAACCTGAACTGGAGCTCTACCATCCGGGCTGCGCCTGGGTTGTAAACTATCTGATCGAAAATGATTTGATAAAAAAGCCTTACTGGATGCAAACAGTAATGGGATACCAGACCGGCAGCTTTCCGACGGTAGGAAATATTCTTGATCTTTTGAAAGAATTCCCTGAAGGAGCTTTGTGGCTCTGTTCGGCGATCGGCCCATTTCAGCTTCCATTGACAACCCTCGCAACCTTGATGGGCGGACATGTCCGAGTTGGTCTGGAGGATAACGTCTATTACTCGAGAGGCCAGAAAGCTAAGAGCAACGCGGAGTTAGTGGAACGGACCGTGCGAATTGCCAAGGAACTCAATCGGGAAGTCGCAACCCCGGCGCAAGCACGCGCGATGCTTGGTTTATCCTGTCAACCCAGCAAGTATTAGGTGAATTTTTGATGATGAAGCGATATTTAAATTTAGCCATGTTGCTCGCGATCTTGATTTATCTCCCCTTATTCGCGGATGCACAGACCTTACCACCGGGGAAAGGTCAGGAAATTGTTCAGCAAAAGTGTGTAGGTTGCCACGCGTTGAAGGTGGTCACTTCCAAGCGAGCTTCCAAGGAGCAATGGTCCGCGCTGGTTGATCAAATGGTCTCTCGCGGTGCCGATGTTCCGGACGAAGACATCGAAACTGTAATCAATTATTTGTCGACGAATTTTGGGGCAAATACCGAACCGCCTGCGGACGCCAGGAATGACGAGCAGAAAAAAACTGTTAACGTTAACAAGGCCAGTGCAACCGAGTTGGCTGAAGTACTTGATCTTTCTGGCAAAGAAGCCAGCGCGATAGTTACTTACCGCGAGCAAAACGGCGCATTTAAGGAGTGGCACGACTTAACTAATGTTCCGGGTCTGGAACCGAAAAAAATTGAGAGCAACAAAGATCGGCTTATTTTTTAGAGCATTACCGGATTAAGTGGACACGTCAGCTGTCCTTGCGATAGAGGAGTTCGCGTATCGCTTGCCTCCTGGCCTGGTTTGCCTCGCTTTCAGTTTTGCGTTCCACCGCATCCATGGGGCGTTTGGTTACCGGATGCACCGATTCGTCAACACTGCACTCTGGACACCGATTGGCAAAACCCGGTTTATTGGGCTTTAGTTCGAATTCTTCCGAACAGATAACACAAATCTTAATGGGAAATGACATTCCGACTCCATCATAATGGAGCGACTGCTCCTGGCATCACCGCCACATGAAATCGTAATACAGTAACAATTCATTGAAAAGTATGGCTGCGGGCAAAGTAGTCAACCAGCAGCCATTGCTTCTTCTCGAATAATCGTCTCCGAAGACGCCTCGCATGATAGAAACATTCTTCGGATTGTTGTCAAAAGGCTCAAGCTTCGCGGTTAGTGGCGCTCGTCGTACACCTCTCCCTGTTGCACCTGCTGAATAGCCTGATCGACGAGTTCCATTGCCTTCTCGCGGTGCCCGCCCTTATTCGGAGTAGCCTTATCCAATTCAGCTCTGGCCTCCCGGAGGTGCCCTAAAGCTGCACTCATATGCGGTTCATGTCTCGCCATCTCGGCGTTTTGTGCCGGTCCGTTCATCGAGTAAAGAGATAACCCAATTAATACCGCCAAGGTACTACAAGTCGAAATCAGCTTGATTCTCATAAATCCTCCGTGATCGGGAATCGAACGGAGTTGAGACGTAAACTGTCCGGCGCTGGTTGCCAATAACTTGCGTAGCGAAGTACACCTTGGACGCTTTCGTAGGACAAAACTGGCCAGATACACACCCGACGATGTATGAGACCTTGGAGGTTGATCGCCGGTTGTTCGGCGAGATCATTAATTCGGCGAAATCATAAAAGGACTAAGTGAACCGGTACTGGCAGGGATGCAGAAGTAGTACCTTGCACTTCGTAAGTCTATCGAGCGAAAGTCCATCGAGGTGTTTCAAGAAGTTTACGTAGGATGCAGCCGGGGACAATCTGTTCACCAAAGAAGTTCGGAGCGCGGGAACGTTAACGCCCGAAGCAGTTCTGCGCGAATTAACTCAACGTCTTTCTAACGAAGGATTCTTTGGCGCAAGTTGTTCAAGTTCCTGTTTGATCTGTTGTAGCCGGTCCCGCCTGCTGTCGCTTTGAAATTTTGTGAAGGTGCTAACTCTTTCCTTCAGCATCTGCTGTTCGTTCTCGCTTTTAATGTCGCGTATCTCTGCAAGTAACTCGGAAACTCGTTTTCGAACCTCATCGATTTGCATATCTTAAGAATACTCTAGATGTTGCCACCATTTGGAACCAATTTGCCCAAGCTTTTACTTGGCAAGGTGAATCATTATTCTTTGCAAGTACATGCTTATAGCTTTTTTACTTACCAATAGCGACCCTGGAATCATACGTACAATGTGCACTTACTAGTTGGTAGTAGTTGCTCTCCTTGCCGAATGCACAACTTTTGGACTACAAATAACACATCCTCTGATGGCCGATGACAACACAGTCATTCATCGAAATCCTCCCGCTAATCTAACTTCAAGGATATTGCAGAGCTACCGGGGTTGGTGGGGAGAAGCCCGCACTTCCTTTTTTTGGATGGTGTTCATTGCTTTCGCTTTGCGGTTTGTCTGGATCTTTGTCGTCCACACCTACAAATTTAAAACCATAGATGACAACTTTAGTTTTGGTTGGGAGATGGGACGTATCGGACGATCCATTGCCTCTGGCCAGGGCTTTGCGAATCCGTTCAATGAAATAAGCGGGCCCACGGCCTGGGAGCCACCGCTCTATCCATATTTGATTGGCGGCGTTTTTAAGCTATTTGGAATTTACAGCCATACGTCGGCATTGGTTTTGCTTTCGATTAACAGCTTTTTTTCCGCGCTTACTTGTATTCCGATTTTTCTCATTGCGAAAAGATGTTTCAGCGAGAAAGTTGCAGTCTGGACGTCATGGACGTGGGCGTTGCTCCCCTCAGTTATGTACTGGTGCACCCGCTGGGTGTGGGAAACCAGCCTCGCCGCTCTTCTTCTTGCAGTAATTTTTTGGCTCACGCTGGATTTGGAAGAGAGAGACGGATGGAAGCCATGGCTGGAATTTGGACTGCTGTGGGGCATTTCCGCGTTGACCAACACTTCCCTGCTTTCATTTCTTCCAGCTTCAGGGCTATGGGTTTGGTGCCGGCGATGGAAGCGTGGAAAATCTTCTTTCGCGGGCATTGTTCTAGCGTCGCTGGTCTGCGTGGCGTGCATTACCCCTTGGATTGTCCGGAACCATCGAGTCTTCGGACGGCTTGTATTTATTCGATCCAACTTCGGCGCGGAGTTGCGGCTCGGCAACGGCCCCGGTGCAAACGGTACATGGATGGAATACTTGCATCCTAGCCAAAATGTTTTGGCCATGCAGCAGTACAAGAGGATGGGAGAGCTCGATTATGTAGCCGAGCGGAGAAGGCAGGCAATTCAGTTTATCCGTGAGGACTACGCCCGTTTTGCTGATCTGAGTATGAGACGCTTTATCTACTATTGGGGAGGCCTTCCCCGCCTTGCGGAAATTCCCGCCCTGGCGCCTTTCAAAAATTCGGTATTCCTCGCTTCAACGGTTCTCTCCTTCTGGGGATTGGGGCGCGCATTGCGCAAGCGTCAGCCGGGAGCATGGCTGTTCTTATGGCTGATCCTTTCGTATCCTACGATTTACTACTTCGTCTTTCCCCATCCGCGTTACCGGCATCCGATTGAACCGGAGCTGGGGATTTTGATTATTTATCTCATTTCCGAAGCTCAGAAGAAAAACCAACCCCTGTTCGAAGATTCTTAGTTCGTTGGAACCTAATACCCTTTCGCCGTCGTAACTCTAGCAAACCATTTTGTACGCTCACAACTTCGAGACAAGCCCGTCTAAATTGGGTCGCACTGGAGGATCGCATGGAAAGTCAACGACAGCTCAATATACGCAGTGCCGCGTCACGTTCAGAATCTCTCGTATCTGCTTTCGCATTAACTTTTTGTCTTCTATTCTTTAGTACAGCTGCACTGGCGTCTGACCACTCCGGGCAATTCACCGAGGAATTTCATCAGACTTATCCGTTTTCCGCCGGAGGACGAGTTGAACTCGACAATATTAACGGCGCGGTTCATATCACGGGATGGGATCACAACGAAGTCAAGGTCGACGCGATCAAATATGCCAACAGTAAAGAGCGTCTTGATGAAGCAAAGATTGAAGTCAACGCCAGCGGTGAGTCCATTTCAATTCGCACGCGCTATCCGGATCACGATCTAAACTTCAACTTTGGAGGCCACAACAATCCCGCTGGTGTTGAATACACTCTCAGTGTGCCACGGAATGCCCGCCTTGAGGAGATTAAACTTGTGAACGGCTCGTTAGATATTCAAGGAGTTAGCGCTGAAGTACGCGCTTCGTGTGTTAATGGGCGTCTTTTGGCTCACAACCTCGGAGGCCGCGCGGAATTATCTACGGTGAATGGCCGAATGGAAGCTGCATTCGATGCCATTGGAAATTCTCCCGTGGAGATCTCCTCGGTGAACGGTAGTGTCGAGCTCACCCTGCCTTCCGATGCCAAGGCCCAGATCGAAGCTTCCACTGTATCTGGAGGAATCAACAACGACTTTGGACTGCATGTAAATAATCATCAGTTTGTTGGTCACAGTTTACGAGGAGAACTGGGTGGTGGTGGAACAAGAATCAAACTTAGCGATGTGAATGGCAGGATTGAAATCCGGCATGCAAATGACGGACGCAGTTTGAGCTCGGCGAAGGATCTCAATCGCGGCAATCGGGACGATGATGACCGCGATGATGACGATGAGATCTAGTCCAGCTAAACCGCTGCTGGCTGCGCCACTTCCTGCAACGCGGTAGCGAATGCGTCTAGGGCACGATCTATCTGCTGTTTTGTGATTACAAGCGGTGGCTGGAAGCGGATCACGTTCCCGTAGACGCCACCGACACCGACTAATACGCCTTGACGGAGTAACGAAGCGCGAATGGCTTCTGCTTCCGATGTTCCCGGTGTGAGCTTTTCGTCCTTCACCAGTTCAACACCGATCATTAATCCTAAGCCGCGCACATCACCGATGATTGGATTTTCTTTCTGTAGAGCTTTCAGCTTGGCTATTGCATATTTGCCGGTTTCGGTGGCACGCTCTGGAAGGTTTTCATTTTCTATAAATTGAATATTTGCGAGTGAGGCAGCGCAGGAAACGGGATTGCCGCCGAATGTCGAAAGATGGTCGCCGGGTTTGTAGGCGTCGGCAATCTCGGGGCGGGTAGTGAATGCGCTTAGTGGAAAGCCGTCGGCAATTCCTTTTGCGGTGACCAGAATATCTGGGACTACTCCGTAATGCTCGATGGCAAACATTTTTCCGGTGCGGGCAAATCCGGATTGCACTTCGTCGGCGATGAACAAGATGCCGTGCTGATCGAGAACTTTCTTGACCTCTTTGAAATAATTCGGCGGAGGAACAATGATTCCGCCCTCGCCCATAACCGGTTCCGCGATGAACGCCGCCACATCGCCTGCGGTAGTGAAACGGATCACGTCATCGATAGCTTTGGCGCACTGGCGTCCGCATTCTTCTGGATCGTTTCTCCACTGCGATCTATACGCGTAAGGAGCAGGAGCAAAGCTCACGCCTGCCGCATATGGACCACCACGTTTTTTACGGCCCACGTTACCAGTGATGCTTAACGTGCCCCAACTGCGTCCGTGAAAGCTGGCGTGCAATGAGATAAATTCGTGTTTGCCGCTATACAGGCGCGCGAGCTTCATAGCGCCTTCTATAGCTTCGGCACCGCCATTTCCGAAAAAAGTCTTCGTCAAGCCGCGGGGCGCAATGTGGGCGATCTTCTCGGCGAGATCCGCAACTGGCTTTGCATGATAGATGTAAGAGGCGCAATGGACCAGCTTGTCCATCTGCGCCTTAGCGGCGGCGATGACCTGAGGATTGTTATGCCCAGCATTGACGACGGAGATGCCCGCGAAGCAGTCAAGATATTCACGGCCGTTCTCGTCGGTCACGACAGCACCACTCGCTTTATCGACCACGATAGGCACAACCGACTTCATAAAGCCGGTCATTACATAATCTTTGTATTTTTGAATCGTATCGGACATGAATTCCTCAGTGCTCCTCTGTGTTCCCTGTGGTAAGAAAAATTCCGTAACCACAGAGACACACCGAGTCACGGTTTACAAATTCTAGAATTTGCGTGAATGTTCTTTTGCCCAGCGTTCGACCACAACTTTTTTATCGGTATAAAATTCGACGCCGTCACGGCCTTGGGCATGCAGATCGCCAAAAAAGCTATCCTTCCATCCCGTGAATGGAAAATATGCCATGGGCGCGGCAACTCCAATGTTGATACCGATATTTCCCGCAGGAGCTTCGTAACGGAAGCGCCGCGCCGCCGAACCGCTCGACGTGAATAAAGATGCCTGGTTGCCATAGGCACTGCGTTCGAGAAAGGCTAGCGCCTCATCCATATCTGTGGCATGAATCAGGCTCAGTACCGGGCCGAAGATTTCCGTATCCGCGAGATCGCTGGTGGCCGGGACGCCATCCAGAATCGTAGGCTTCACGAAGTTTCCTGACATTTTGGAATTTCTTCCATCAACTAGAACCTTCGCGCCCTGTTTTTCCCCTTGGCCGATCAAAGATTCTATTCTCGACTTGCTTTGTGGCGTGATCACTGGCCCCATTTGAATACCTTCTTCAAGGCCATTACCGACTTTCAACGCTGCGGCGGCCTCAGCGATGGAATCGCGAAAAGTCTTTTGTGCTTCTCCAATGGTGACGGCGACGGAAACTGCGAGGCAGCGCTGGCCCGCGCAACCAAACGCGCTATCGCTGATGATCTGCGTTGCCATCTTCATATCTGCATCGGGGAGAACGATGACGTGATTCTTGGCTCCGCCCTGGCATTGTGCGCGTTTTCCGTTTGCGGCAGCACGCGAGTACACATACTTCGCAATCGGAGTTGAACCCACGAAACTAATTGCCCGCACCTTGGGATGATCGAGCAACGCATCGACTGCGGTCTTGCCGCCATTCACGAGGTTCACAACGCCTTTCGGCAATCCCGTTTTCTCAATCAATTCGAAAGCAAGCCGCATGGTGAGCGGCACGCGCTCGGACGGCTTCAAAACGAATGTGTTTCCCGTAGCAATTGCGTAAGGCAGGAACCAGAAAGGAATCATCCCCGGAAAGTTGAAGGGAGTGATCGCCGCCACTACTCCCAACGGCTGACGGATCATGGTCTCGTCGATGCCTCGCGCAACATCTTCCAGGTTGTAACCCTGCATCATCATTGGAATGCCGCAGGCTACTTCGACATTCTCAATGGCACGACGCAACTCAGCTCTAGCCTCTGCGAAAGTCTTGCCATTTTCTTGCGTGATAATGCGGGCAAGGTCGTCAACATGTTCTTCGAGAAGCACCTTTAGCTTGAACAGCGGCTGAATGCGGTCTTCCGGCGGAGTTCGGCGCCACTCCACGTAAGCGGCAGCGGCAGCTTCAATGGCGGCATTGACTTCCATTGCGCTCGAAGACGGAGTTTGCGCAATAGTCTCGCCAGTCGCGGGATTGACGACATCCAGCCACTCTGAAGCTGTTGATTCAACCCATTTTCCGTTGATGTAATTAGAAACCTTGGTGAGAACTGGTGCGAGCACCGCCATGAGATAACGCCTCTGCTGTCGCGAAGAATAATAAAACGTAATTATCTGAACTGATTATACGAGCTGAGCCACACTTCCGGTTTTTTCACACACCGCTTGCAGCGCGGCCTCAAGTACGTCGAGGCCTTCATTCATCTGCTCAGTAGTGGCTACGAGCGGCACCAGAACGCGGATCACATTGCCATAAGATCCGGCGGACAAAGTGATCAGGCCATGCTCGTAGCAATATTTTCCGACCTGCTTGGTCTCATCGGGCGCGGGCTCGCGAGTTTGAGCAGATTTTACAAGTTCGATCGCTCGCATTCCGCCCAGACCACGCACATCGCCGACGATTGAAAATTTCTTCTGCCACTCACGTGCACGCTTCTGGAACTGTGCGCCAAGCTCATTGGCGCGATCGAAAAGATTCTTACGTTGGAAGATGTCCAGAACAGCGAGCGCCGCGGCACAAGACAACGGATTGCCCGCGAATGTCCCGCCTAGACCGCCAGGGCCGGGCGCGTCCATGATCTCGGCTCGCCCTGTCACTGCCGCTAATGGCAAGCCGCCACTAAGCGATTTTGCCGTGACTAAAAGATCGGGCTCGATTCCGTAATGCTCACTCGCAAAAAGTTTGCCAGTACGCCCGAAACCACTCTGCACTTCGTCGGCAATGAACAGAACTCCGTGCTTATGGCAAATGTCGATCAGGATTTTGAAAAACTCCGGCGGAGGGGCGACAAAACCTCCTTCACCAAGCACGGGCTCAGCAATGACCGCAGCAACATCCTCCGATGCGACCACGCGTTTGAACGTGTCCTCCAGATGCCGCGCACAAAATACATTGCAAGACGGATAAGTCAGATTATAGGAACAGCGATAACAATACGCGTAAGGAATTCGGTAAACGTCGCTGGGAAAAGGCGCGAAGCCAGCCTTATACGGATGAGTCTTGCTGGTCAGCGCAAGCGTCATCATGGTGCGGCCATGAAAAGCATCTTCAAAGGCAATAATCCCGGATCGTCCAGTGTGAGCGCGCGCTATCTTTACCGCGTTTTCAACCGCCTCGGCCCCGCTGTTTACAAACAAAGTCTTCTTTGGATATTTGCCGGGAGTGACCTCATTCATCCGCTCGGCAAGATGTACATAATTTTCGTATGGCGTGACCTGCACACACGTGTGAAGAAATTTATCCAGCTGATCACGAACGGCAGCGAGAACCGGCTCCTGCCGATGCCCAACGTTTAGGCAACCGATTCCGCCAGCGAAGTCGATGTAGCGGTTTCCGTCTACATCTTCAAGAACTGCGTCTTCGGCTTTCGCTATGTAGATCGGCGTGCCGTGAGATAATCCGCGAGGCACCGCCGCGTTCCGGCGCTCCACTAGCGCTTTCGATTTAGGCCCGGGAATTTCGGTCCTACGTTGAATCGTTCCCATCGCAGTACTACCTCTTCTTAGTCGTTGTTTCTAGTACCAGCCGATCGGTTGCTCGTTCAGATTGATGTGCACCTGCTTGGTCTCTAAATACTCTTCAATGCCCCAAGGTCCCAGTTCGCGGCCGAAGCCAGACTGCTTGTATCCACCCCAGGGCGCTTCGACGTACGTTGGTTGCATGTGATTCACCCACACAATGCCGGCGCGGATCGCCTTCACTGCGCGAAATGCCTTGAAGATGTCGCGCGTCCACACTGCCGCGGCAAGACCGTATGGCGAGTCATTGGCAATTTTCACCGCATCTTTTTCGTCTTCAAAAGGAATGACGGTGGCGACCGGCCCGAAAATTTCTTCGCGAGCTATGCGCGCGCTATTGTCGACATCGTAGAAAATCGTAGGTTCGACGTAGTATCCCTTGGGAAATTTCGTGGCACGCCCGCCACCGGACGCAGTCTTCGCTTCTTTTTTGCCGATCTCCTGATATTCACGCACCCGGTCGTACTGATCTTTGCTGACCACCGGACCCATCTTTGTATCCCGGTCGAGAGGCGCGCCAAGCTTGATCTTCTTCGCCTTCTCGGCCATGGCATCTACGAAGTTCTTGTAGATCGATTTTTGGACTAGAATGCGGCTTCCCGCAGAACAGACTTCACCCTGGTTGATGAACACTCCAAATAAAGCGCCGTCGATTGCGGCTTCGAAGTCGGCATCGGCGAAGAAAATGTTAGGAGATTTTCCCCCGAGTTCAAGTGTTACGCGCTTGACCGTGTCGGCGGCTTGTTTAACGATAATCTTTCCGACGGATGCGCTGCCGGTAAATGCAATCTTATTCACGTCGGGATGTTGCACGAGCGGCGCGCCGCAAGTTTCGCCGAAGCCCGTAATGATATTTACAACTCCCGGCGGAAGCCCTACATCAGCGAACCAATTCGCCATTTCAAGAGCTGTGACCGGAGTCTGCTCAGCCGGTTTTAAAATGCAGGCACAGCCCGCGGCCAGTGCGGGAGCCAGTTTCCATGCTGCCATAAGCAGCGGATAGTTCCAGGGAATGATTTGTCCGGCAACGCCGATGGGTTCTTTCAGCGTAAGACTGACTGCGTTATCAGGAACAGGATTTACATAACCGAGAATTTTCGTCGCGAGGCCGCCATAATATTCGAAGCACGTTGCAACATCGGCAATGTCGAACTCTGCTTCTACAATCGGTTTGCCAGAGTTGCGGGATTCGAGTTCGGCCAGCATCGCCGTATTCTGGCGAATTTTTTCAGCAAGACGAAACAGAATCCGTCCGCGTTCTTGCGCCGTGGTTGTGCCCCAGCCATTCTCAAATGCGGCTCTCGCAGCCGATACCGCGCGGTTCACGTCTTCAGCATTTGCATCAGGAACCTGCGCGATGATTTCTTCGCTGGCCGGATCGTAAACGGGAAATGTTTTATTCGACTTGCTGTCGACCCATTCGCCATTGATGAACAGCTGGTAAGTGCGAATGTCGGTTTTTACTCCGCCTGCCATTTTGAATCCCCTTGAAATCTGTCGAGCATTGCTCGACTGGACAGCCGTGGGCGGCTGTCCCTACGTTTTTCATACCATGTCAAGCACGACCAATTAATGGCTGCACGACTTTTCTTCGTCCATAAACGAAGAAGAAGAATGCTGCCAGTCCTACAAAAAATGCGGTCAGCCCGATCATGGTTGCTTCATACCGCCAAATCGATGTGATCTGTCTGGCTGGAAAGAATGCAAGCACAATTCCAAGAATCGTAGTCAGCAAACCGCTCGCGCCGGACAAAGCCAGCGTGCCTCTACTGTAGCGTCCCTTGCCATCTGCTCTCTGCATTGAAAATCTCAGCAGTGCCGCAAACACATAGAGGAACGGCACGAGTTGCAGTACCACTGCAAGCGAAAGCATGGTCTGAAAGGCCGCTTGAACATTTCCCGTCGTGGCAAAATTGATAATTACCAACACCAGCGAAACAATCGCTTGCACAATCAATGCAGCATGCGGAGTGGCATACTTAGGATGCACCTTCCCTAGCCATGATGGCATATACGAATCGAGACCCGCGACAAAGGGAATTCGCGCCGAACCGCCCATCCATGCCGAGCCGATTCCCGCGATAGAAAGACTCAGCATGAGCGCGAATGGCGCGGCAATCCACGCAACTCCGACGCGACTTGCCATGTGACTTACCGCCTGCACGATTCCCTGCAACACGCTGATGTCATTCTTCCCCACTGCGATCAACAGGGTTAGCGTCGTTCCGATGTACAGAAATCCTGAAAGCACTCCGCCCCACGCCACCGCTCCCGGTAAAGTGCGCTGTGGATCGCGAATCTCGTCGCCCATCACTGATGCCAGTTCCAATCCCACCAATCCAAAACAAATCACCCCGAATGAATTCAGCACGAAGCGCGGATTCGCCGGAATTCTGAAATCAGCTCCCGTGACTGTAGTTCCGAAACGCAACCACACGATCACTCCAAGTCCAATCAAAACGGCGGCTGCTATTCCCGTTCCAATCGCGCCCAGATTGTTCAGCCACTTCCCCACGCTGAGTCCTACGATGTTCAGGATCGTCAGCGACGTAAGCAGTACAAACGACGCTCCCAAGGCAAATGCTTTATTGTCCGCGAGCGACGCATGCCCCGGTCCAAGCACGAACACCGAAACGCCGACGAAATACAGCATGACCGTCGGGACGTACAGCATGTTGTTCGTCCAATAACACCAACCGGAAAGAAAGCCGTGGAAATCGCCGAAGACTTCCTTCGCCCATAAATAAACGCCACCTTCTCCGGGATAGCGATGGGCCAGTTCGATCACCGCAATTCCCTGCGGCCAAAAAAATAAGAGGAGAGAGACAATCCACAGCCAGACCGTGACGCCACCATTGGCCGCAATCGACGGCACCACGTTCAGATTGAACACCGCTACCACGAACAGCAAGACCAGATCCCAACGACCGAGAACGCGCTTCAGGTGAGGCTGGGTCGCCTGCGATTCGTAAGTGTGCGAAACCGATTCCTCGGTTGTTTTCATCAAATATCTCGTTTTAAATGAGTAGGGCACTGCTTGGGCCGTGCGCAAAAAAGCCAAGTGTGAAATTTATGACACAGCTAAAGCTGTGCCCCACCCAAAAGCATTCCGACGACCGAAGAATAGTAACGATGCTTCGCACAATCTAGTGTGTCGCCACTCCGACCGGCTCAGTGCGCTCCTGCTGCTGGACCTTCGCAAGTATTGGCGCGACGTCTTCGAATGCAGCGAGATGCTTATCGATATCAGCCTCGGTGTGTTGGACAGAAATCGTCCACTGCTCATCCCACCAGTAGGGTTGCGCCATTACTCCGCGATTCACCATGCCGAACCAATAGAGCCGCCAGAGATCGACATCGATCTTTTCCCAATCGCGGTAATTAACGATCTCTTTCGGATAAAGCATCAGCGCGCCATTCACTCCGGCGCTCACGATGTAAGCTTCGAGACCAGCCTTGGCAACCGTTTTGCGATAGCCTTCCGTAAGCCGGCTGCTCAGTTTTTCGACGTGCGCATAATTTTCACGCGTGAGAACCTCGCGAAAAGTTGCAAGCCCAGCCGCCATCGACACTGGATTCGTGTTGTAGGTTCCGCCGTGGAACACTTTATGATCCGAGATGAGACTCATCACAGCCTTGCTCGTTCCAAAGGCAGCAAGGGGTAAGCCACCGCCGATGGATTTTGCCAGGCAGATCATGTCCGGCTTCACGTTGAAATATTCCGAAGCGCCACCCCAGCCAAGTTTCGCGCCAGTCTTCACTTCGTCGAAAATCAGCAATGCGCCATTCTTGGTAGCGATCTCTCGCAATCCTTGCAAGAAGCCTGGCTTCGGCATGCACAGGCCGACGTTCATCAAAATCGGTTCAAGAATGATGGCGGCGATCTGTCCAGGAAATTGTTTGAAGCGATTCTCAACGCTCGCCAAATCGTTGAAGGTCGCGATGGTTACGTTTTCGAGACTAGCCTTAGGCACACCGAGTCCGCCAGAAACCGAAGTCGGAGCGTTGATATCGCCGTAGTCCGGAGCGTGCGGCTTGACGCTGACCAGAGCGGCATCGTGCAATCCGTGATAAGCGCCTTCGAACTTCAGAATCTTATCGCGCCCAGTGGCAGCGCGAGCTAAACGAACTGCATGCATCGTAGCTTCCGTGCCGCTATTTCCGAAGCGAACCATCTCGATCGGGAACCGTTGGCAAATCTCTTCTGCGAGTTCCCATTCCATGTCATGTGGCATACCGTACATGGTTCCAGTGGTAAGCCGCTTTTCAACGGCCTTCATCACTGCCGGATGGCAGTGTCCCGCCATGAGCGCGCCGAAAGTCAGATTGTGGTCGATATATTCGTTTCCGTCGAGATCGCGGAACTTGCTGCCACTCGCATCCTTCACAAAAATCGGATACGGATCATAAGCGCGGTAGTTGCTGGCGACACCGAGCGGAATGCGTTTTAGGTTTTTCTTGTGGGCCTCCGCCGACTTGGGCGTGCGTTTTTCAAACGTTGAAATTTCTTTTTGCAGTTCGGGGTACATCGAGAATCTCCAGGGATCTCAAGCCGATAGACGGCCATTAGAATGCCCGAGCAACCGAAGCCACTCGGGCTTTGAAACTAGAAGTAGTATTTCAGAGCCATCTGAACTTCGCGAGGCTCTTTGGCTCGTTTTATACGGCCAAAATCCGATCCATCCGTGCTGTTGCCATCTGGGTTGTTGAACTGTGTGTGATTGAACATGTTGAAGAACTCAGCGCGGAACTCAAAGCGCTTGCTCTCTCCAGCTGGCAATACTTTGTGAAGTGCGAAATCGAAGTTGTTGATCGGCGGCCCGCAGCAATAAGTTCTCTTTGCGTTACCAATCTGTCCAAAGAGCGAGGGGGCAACGGACGTATCTTCAGTAAAAGTGTTCGGATCGAAGTACTGGTTCTGAACCGGTTGACAAGCCTGGCCGCTGCCACTCGGATCAGTTGGACCCGTTTCATAAGCACACCCGGTCGCATGAGGATTGTTGCTTTTGAAAGCCTTCAATTGATCGGGCTCTCCCGGATACTCAAAGAATGCGCTGTACATCAATTCGTTGTCAGCAGACGACGTAATCCTGATGGGAAATCCGGTCTGGTAACTATAGATCCCAGAGATATCCCAGCCATCAAGAACTTTGCCTGTGAGCCCATCATATTTCGGAATTGGTAACTCGTAGACATAGCTCACAACGATCCGATGACGCGCGTCAAACTGTGAAAGCGCGTAGGTGCTGCGATAGTCCAACGGATTCAGTTCGCCTTCAAAACTCGAAGCCTGATCAAATGATTTGCTGAAGGTATAAGCCAAGTTCAGCTGAAGGCCACGAGAAAAACGCTTTTCAAGTGAAACCTGCGCCGAATTGTAATTCGAGTTGGCAATCGTATCTTCAGCAAAGATGCTGGAAAAAACCGGAGTGCCATCAACAGGGCAATTAATGCCTGTCAGGGGTTGGCATAACGGTGAAGAATAGCGGCGCAAGCCAACCAATGAAATCCCGTTCGGAGCGACTGAAGAAATCGGAGTACCGGCCGGGATAACCATCGGGCCACCATTCGGGCCTCCATATGGCAGATGCAGGCCGCCCGCAGGTGCTACTGTCGGAGTTCCGCCTTCGGTTGTGGGAATGAAGAAGGAGCTATCGGCGTAAAACTGCCCACAGGTGAGGTTCGAATCCCCGTAGGTGTTCGACATCGTTTGCAGGTCGATACACGACTGCGCATTGCCATAATTCAGATCGTGCGAAGCCAGCAAGCGATGCGCTTGCGATCCTACATAACCGACTTGCAACACTAAATCCTTGGCAAGTTCACGCTGGATATTCAAGTTGTACTGATCAGAATATTGCGTACGTAGATGTGGTTGGAACTGCCCGTACAGAAGAATTGGCCTAAAGAGAGCCCAGTCCACCGGTTGTCCCGGAGTCGGATTCAAAATGCCGTTGAAGGGATTTGGCTTGGTATCGCCGCCTTGCGTCTCGAAGGGCGTATTAAATAATGGTGAGGCGATAATGTTGCTGCCTCCGAATGGCGGCTCAGCACTAAACTGCTCGAGTACTAATTGCTCAATCGGATTGTAGAACATCCCCCATCCGGCGCGAATACTTGTCTTGCCAGAACCGCCTGGACTCCACGCCAAGCCAATTCTTGGAGCAAAAGTTTTATAGTAGGTACTCGTTAAGCCTGCTGGAACACCTTTGTCGCCGGGGAAGACAAGCCCGACAGGGTTCAGGGCAGCCGCCGGACCGGTCGGAGTACAGTCCGTGCTCCCGTATTGCGAAACCAATGATGAATCTAGCGATGCATCAAGTTTGCAGGGATAAACGGTCGTCAACTGACCGGGACGGAACGTCTGCACGTGCTGGCTGATATCGGTGAGCGGGGTGAACAGCTCCCAACGCAGACCGTAGTTCAAGGTTAAATTTTTCTTTATCTTCCAGCTGTCTTGGGCAAAAAGTCCGTATATTGTGCTGCGCACTTCTTCTTTTTGAGCCGAACCCTGGCTGTAGCTGTCAGGCAGTCCCAACAAGTAGTCAGGATAGAGGTCATTGGAGTAGCCGGTGCTGTTCGCACCGCCGCCGTAATAGCTAAATTCTCCGTTCACGTTGTAGAAAAGAGTTTGGTTGAACTCCATTCGGCGAATATCGGCACCGAACTTTGTCGTATGGTTTCCTTTGACGTAGCTCAAATTATCTGACCACTCAAAGGTGTTTCCGCGCTGGGGGATTTCACCTTCAAAATTGTTGCCGAAAGCAACGCCACCTGAAACCGAGATGAAGGGAACACCTTCACGACTTGCCCCTAATCCAGGATGAATTCCAGTTGGGTTGCCCGGAGTGCCATCGCTAAAACACTGATCAGGCGAAAGCGCCGCGCCGCACGAATCTTGCACTGAGAACGTGTTCTGAGGATGCAAGAACGTTCCTTGAGCCTCGCGGAAATATGTGAAGTGAAATTCGTTCACCTTCGTATTGCTAAGGGTCCAGTTATGGCTTACGTTCCACTGTTGATAGCGATCCGCGGTATCCGCGCCAAAACCGGGCACGTCGGCTCCCCCAGCCTGAAAGCGGGCATAGGGATCGAATAGTGTGCTGTCCGTAAAGTAGTAATAAACGGACAAGTTCTGTTTGTCGTTAAGACGGTGGTCGAATTTTCCCGTAAATTGGTCGGTTCGGTCTTTGTGAATAACAGCTGCCGTCTGGAAAGTTCCGTCCGGGTTATTAGGTAAAGGAATGTACCGATTCA
>Ga0070741_10001072_pt1 | contig 87887 bp, 81 predicted proteins | sample Coa_R1_4_FD_66440 | JGI IMG/M metagenome (GOLD analysis project Ga0070741, IMG submission 66440) | Surface soil microbial communities from Centralia Pennsylvania, which are recovering from an underground coalmine fire - Coalmine... | ecosystem: Environmental > Terrestrial > Soil > Unclassified ... | reverse complement strand
ACGGACGGATTCCCGTGCTGAGGAACGGGCTTATGGGCCCGAGGACGAGACGGTCTTCCGTCCGCCACCGCGTCGGTCAGATTAGCCGATCCGGCGCTATTCGACTTACAAGGATGAGGCCGGAGAATGTTGAGAGTCCTTTTATGAACGTCGCCACCCACGATCCCGACGCCGGCTTCGAGCCGGCTTTTGCCGCGCCGCCCGACGCCTGCGACGCGCATTTCCATGTGTTCGGCCCCGCCGAGCGCTACGCCTACTGCACCGACATCCGCTACAAGCCGCCCTACGAGCCGCTCGAGGCCTATCTCAAGCTCGCCAACCGCCTCGGCTTCAAGCGCTATGTCTTCGTGCAGCCCAGCGCCTACGGCTTCGACAATTCCTGCATGCTCGACGCCATGCGCGAGCTCGACCCTAAATGCCGGCGCGGCATCATCGATCTCGACGAGACCAAGACCCGTGACAAGCAGCTCGCGGAGTTCAACACGCTGGGTGTGCGCGGCATCCGCATCAACATCTCGCCCATCCGCAAGCCAGAGGCGGGGCTCGCAGACTCCATGAAGCCGCGCATCGCGCGGCTCGCAAGGCTCTGCAAGGAGATCGGCTGGCATCTCGATTTCCTCACGCCCGGCTGGCTGGTCAGCGAGCTAATGCCGGTGCTGCGCGAGCTGCCGATCGAATTTTCGGTGGCGCATATGGGCCTGTTTCCGGCGAAGGACGGCGCCAGGCAGGCGGGCTTTCAGGATTTCCTCAAGCTCGTCGGCGATGGCTCGAAGCGCTGCTTCGTCAAGCTCACCGGCATCTACCGGTTTTCCCCCGCGCCGGGTTTTTCCGACGTGAAGCCGATCGCGCAGGCGCTGATCGAGGCCGCGCCGGACCAGCTCATCTGGGGCAGTGACTTCCCGCATCTGTCGTTCCACGACCGCGTCGGCACGATCCAGCTCTACAACATGCTCGGCGAATGGGCGCCGGATGCGGCGATGCGCAAGCGCATCCTCACCGACAATCCGGCGCGGCTGTTGGGGTTCACGTGATGCGGCGATCCTACGCAATGAGAATGTTCGCTGGCACCGGCGATGCCGCCGACGATAAAACAGCACAAGGCGAGATCGCGAGGACACGATGCGCGCGAGACTGACCGGCTGGATCCTCTCTGCAGCGCTCGTCTGCGGCCTGACCGGCGTGCCGGCAGACGCGCAGGACTATGCCTCGCGGCCTGTCAATCTCCTGGTGCCGTTCACGCCCGGCGGCAGCGTCGACTTCGTGTCGCGTCTGATCGCGCCGAAGCTCTCGGAGCGGCTGAAGCAGCCTGTCGTGGTGGTCAACACGCCAGGCGGCTCGGGCTCCATCGCGACCCAGAAGCTTATCGCGTCCGCGCCGGATGGTTACACGCTGGAGGTGGTCACCCCGTGCGAGCTGAGCACCGGCAAGCTGGTCAACCCGAACTTCACCTTCGACCCCGAGCACGACCTCGCCCATATCGGCCTGATCGCGCGCTCGCCGATCGTCATCGTCGGCGGCCCTACGGTGCGCGAGTTGAAGACGCTCGATGATCTCATCGCCTTTGCGCACAACAATCCGGGAAAACTCACCTATGCAACGTCGGGCGTCGGCTCACCGCAGCATCTGCTCGGCGAGCTGTTGAAGCTGCGCGCCGGCGCCGACATGGTCCACGTGCCGTTTCCCGGCGGCGCCGGCGGCGTGCTCGAGGTACTCGGCGGGCATGTCGACCTCTCGATCGTGACGCTGTCGAGCGCGCTCGAATTCATCAAGTCAGGAAAGCTCCGGGCCTATGGCATCGCCGAGCCGAAACGCTCGCCCTTCGCTCCGGAGATCGCCGCGCTCGCCGAGCGCAAGGGGCTCGAGGATGTCGACATGGGCATCTGGTACGCCCTCGTGGCCCCCGCCAAGACACCGCCCGCCATCATCACGCTGCTCAACCGCTATCTCGGCGAAGCGCTCAAGGATCCGCAGGTGCAGGCGAAGCTCGCCGGCCAGAAGATCGCGGCGATCGGCGGCTCGCCGGCGGATTTCGAGGCCTATGCGCGCCGCGATGCCAGGATGTATCGCGACATCGTCGAGAGCGCGCACATCAAGATCCACGTGAACTGAGGAAGTCCCATTGGTTGAGGCGCAAACCTGCTTGTCCATGAAGGTATACTAGGGTATACCGTTAACAGTTTCACCCTGGAGAGTTTCATGTCCGAGACCCTGACCGTGCTCCTGCCGACCGGCGCCGCGCAAACCGGCGCGATCGCCACCGCGCCGCGGCCGGCCTCGCTCGCCGGCAAGCGCGTCGCGCTGCTCGACAACGGTAAGGAGTTCTCCGACGTCGTGCTCGACGCGCTGGCGAAGACGCTCGAGCGCGATTTCGGCGTCACCAACATCAAGTTCTGGCGCAAGGGCTTTCCCGCGAAAGGCGCGCCGTTCATCGCCGAGATGGCCGCGGAATCCGATGTGGCGATTTCCGGTGTCGGGCACTGCGGCTCCTCCTCGCCGTGGAGCGTCATCGACGCCGTCAATCTGGAGAAGGCCGGCGTACCGGCGGTGGCGCTGATCAGCCGCTCGTTCTGTCCGCTCGGCCAGATCGTCGGCCGCGGCATGGGGCATCAGGGTCTGCCGATCATCATGCTGCCGCATCCGATCGGCGAGGCGGACGAAGCGCGCATCGCGCAAAAAGGCAGCGATGCCGCCGCCGAATGCGTGCGGCTCCTCACCACGCCGGCCGTCACTGTGGGCGCCGAATACGCGGCGAAGACGTTCCCGCTGCCGGAACACGCCGTGGCGCGTAGCTGAGAGGATGAAGCCGATGCTGGACCGAGTGACCACGCCGACCCTGAACGTCGCTGAGCTGCCGGATTCGCTGGAGGCGGTGAACGATTATTTCTACGAGCACGCCTGGACCGATGGATTGCCGATCATCCCGCCGACGCCCGAGCGCGTGGAGCGGATGCTGATCGGCATGAGCTGGCGCGATCCGGACGCGCTCGTCGGCCTGGTGCCGCCAGCCATGGGCGTGGCCACGCTGCGCAGCATCGCCGTCAATGCGGTGATGGCCGGATGCCTGCCGCGCTATCTTCCAGTCGTCGTCGCGGCGGTCGAGGCAGTGTTGGAAAAGCAGTACGGCCTCGCACACCGGCAGACCACGACCCATGCCGGCGCGCCGCTGCTCATCGTCAACGGGCCGATCATCAAGGAGATTGGGCTCAACTACGGAAACGGCGTGTTCGGCCCCGGCTGGCGTGCCAATGCCACCATCGGCCGCGGTTTGCGGCTGTCCTTGATGAATCTCGGCGGCGCCATTCCCGCGCAGACCGACTTCTGCCAGCACGCGCACCCCGGCAAGTACACCTTCTGCATCGCCGAGCATCAGGATGCCAATCCCTGGGAGCCGCTGCATGTCGAGCGCGGCTTCAAGGCGGACGACAGCGTTGTCACGGTGATCAACGCCGAGGCGCCGCACAGCATGACTGAGAATGTGCAGACCGATCCGTTCGAGATCATGCGCACCTTCGCCGACAGCATGGCGACGTTCGGCAACAACAACGTCTATTCGCAGGGGCATCCGGTGCTGGTGCTCGGGCCCGAGCATGCGCAGCACATCGCCGCCGCGGGCTGGCACAAGAAGGACGTGCAGATGGCGCTGTTCCAGATGGCCAGAAAGCCCTGGGGCATCGTCAAGGATCACGGCAAATCCAAGGGGCCGTTCTTCCCGGCCTGGGTCAACAAGAACGACGACAATGCCATGGTGCCGATCGTCAATGAGCCGAAAGATCTCGTCGTCCTCGTCGCTGGCGGCGCCGGCGGCAAGTCGATGTGGTGTCCGACCGCCGGTGCGCAGAGCCTGAGCGTCAGCAGGGTGATCGAGCGCGGCGCATGAGCGCGACAGCGGAGGCGAGGGCAGCGGCCGCACCAGGCTCGACTCGGCTGCTCGGGGATTTCGCGGCGCAGCTGCGCGGTGAGGCGTTGCCGCAGGCCATCGTCGCGAGCCTGGGCGACCTGTTCCTCGACTATCTGCGCGTCGCCTCGCTCGGCGCCGACATGCCCTGGAGCGGCTGGGCGCGCGACTACATGTCGTCGCTCGGCCGATATGGTAACGCCCCTGTGCTGTTCAGTGCGACCGGTTGCGATCCGGTCGGTGCGGCCTTTCTCAATACGACCTATGCCGGCAGCATCGACGCCGACGACACCCATGTGGGCTCCATGCTGCATCCGGGGTCGATCGTGTTCTCGGCCGCGCTTTCGGTCTGCGGGGAGGCTTCAGGCAGCGAATTCCTCGCCGCCGTTGCCGCGGGCTACGAGGCGATGATCCGCATCGGGCTGTCGATCCAGCCGACGCATTTCCGCCGCGGCTTCCAGAGCACTGCGACCTGCGGTGGGTTCGGCGCGGCGGTCGCCGCGGCGCGTCTCCTCTTCGCCGGCGATCCCGAAGCCGGCCGGCGCATCGCCGAGACCATCGGCCTCGTCGCCTCGTTCTCCGGCGGCCTGACACAGTTCTATTTCTCCGGCTCGACCGTGAAGCGCATCCACGCGGCGCGGGCCGCCGAGAACGGGGTTGCGGCTGCGCTCATGGTGGACAAGGGCTTTTCCGGGCCGGCGGATATTCTCGAAGGGGCCAACGGCTTTGCTCGCGCTTATGCCGATGCGTTCGATCCCGACATCATCGCCGATGGGCTCGGGCGCACATTCCTGCTCGAGGGCGTGACGGTGAAGGGCCACGCCTGCAGCGCGCGCGTGCAGGCGGCGGTCGAGGGCGTCGTCACGCTTTGCCGCGAGCACCGCATCGATGCCGCCGACATCGAGGACCTCTATGTGGGCATTCCCTCCGTCATCCTCGGCCGGCTGACCAATCCGCGGCCCGTGGACGTGCAGGCCGCGCAGATGAGCTTGCCGCACAGCGCCGCGCTCGCCACGGTGCTCGCGCCCAAGGCCGCCGACGGCTTTGCGCTGAGCGTGCGCGACTATGAGACCAGCCTGCAGGATTCTGCGGTGAAGGCCGTGGAGCGGCGCGTTCGCTGCGAGGTGGATCCTGCGGTGGAGGCGGCGACGACGGCCGAGTCCGTTCCGGCCCGCATCGTGCTCAAGCTTCGTTCCGGAGCGATGCACGAACTCTTTGTCGCCGCGCCGAAGGGGAGTCCGTCGCGCCCGTTCACCCGTGCCGATCATGAAGCGCGTTTTCGCAATGAACTTGCACGCCGCTGGCCGGCGGCGCGCTGCAATGAGATCATCGACATGTCGCACCGGCTGACATCGCTCCGCCGGATGAGCGACCTGACGCGGCTGCTCACGGCCTGACCGCAAGACACACATGACCATTCGCTCACGATCTCAGTCCAGCGCAAGACGGCAGACGGCGAACAATTTCGGCGAGCTGATCGGCCGGCATGCCAATGGCGGAACGGCGGCGGAGACGGCCTATGCGGTGCTGCGCGAGGCGATCCTGAGCAACATTCTCTCGCCGGGCGTGCGGCTTCGCGCCGACGAGATCGCCAAGAAGCTCGGCGTCAGCAAGACGCCGGTGCGCGAGGCGTTGCGCAAGCTCGAGGCCGAGGATCTTGTCGTCAGCGCCGGCAATGCGTTGATGGTCAAGGTGCTCAGCGAGCAGCAGCTCCTCGAAATCTACTACACCCGTGAGGCCCTCGAAGGCATGGCAGCGCGGCTTGCCGCCGAGAATGCCGGCGCGGTCGATCTCACGCATCTGCGCGCCATCGTGCAGGACATCGAGGTCGCGCGCGCCGACAGCGACGCGCTGCGCCGCTTCACCGGCGAATTCCAGCTGGCGGTGTTCAAAGCGGCGCGCAACGACTATCTCTATGGACTGCTCAGCTCGATCCAGGAGAAGATCCGGCATCAGCGGACCAGCACCGTGACGCTTGCCGGACGCGACGCCGAGGTGGCGAGCTTTTGCCGTGAGCTCCTGCAGGCGATTGAAAAGCGCGATGCCGACGCCGCGGAGCGGATCGCCCGCGCCAATCGCCGCCGCACGCTTGAGCTTCGGCTGAAGATGATGCGCGGCACTTTTGCCGCGCAGCGCTGAGCGGGCACACGATGCACAAGGTCGACATCCGTCCTGGCGTGGTCATGGCGTACGAAGACGACTGGTTCGGCGAGCCTTGGACCACACCGCAGACCGTCGTGATGGTGCACGGCAATGCCGAATCCTCGCGCGCCTGGACCTGCCTCGTGCCGCATCTGGCGCGGCATTATCGCGTGGTGCGGCCCGATTTGCCGGGCTTCGGCGCTTCGCCGCCGCCGGCGGACTATGGCTGGAGCGCGGCCGAGCTCGCCGCCGATCTTGCGCGCTTCCTCGATGCGCTGAAGATCGAGCGCTGCCATCTGATGGGCGCCAAATATGGCGGTTCCGCCTGCATGCGGCTCGCCATCGACCGCCCGGAGCGCATCGCTTCTCTTTGTCTTTTTGGCTCGCCGGTGCGGGGCAGCGGCAGCGGCAATGCGGATTTGATCCGCGCGCACGGCGTGCGCGAATGGGCGGAGCGCACCATGCGCTCGCGGCTCGGGAGCGATGCCTCGGAGGCGCAGGTGCGTTGGTGGATCGACGAGCTGATGGGCAAGACCGATGCGCGCGCCGCCTTTTCGGCCACGGCCTCGCGCATCGACATGGAGCTCGAGCCGGAGCTGTCGCGCATCACGGCACCGACATTGATCGTGACGACGCAGGAAAGCGGCCTGCAGTCGGTCGAGGCGGTCGAGCGCTATGCGAAAAAAATGCGCAACGCGCACGTCATCGTTCTCCCCGGCAACAGCTATCACATCGCGGCGGTCGAGCCCGATGTCTGCGCGCAGCATGCCTTGAAATTTCTGGCGGAGGTGACCGCATGACCACACGGCGCAGGATTCTCGGTGGCATCGCCGCGAGCAGCGCGACGAGCCTGCTGCGGCCATTCCGCGCCAGCGCCCAGGCGAAGTATCCGACGCAGCCGATCCGCATCATCGTGCCGTTTGCGCCGGGCGGCGGCGCCGATCTCATCGCCCGCCTGCTGGCGCAGCATTTCTCCGACATTCTCGGCCAGCCGGGCGTCGTCGAGAACCGGCCCGGCGCCGCCGGTCGCGTCGGCACTGCCGTGGTCGCGAAATCGCCGCCCGACGGCACCACGCTGCTGGTGACGACGGAATCCTCGCTGGTCATCGCGCCGCATCTCGGCGTGCCGATCAGCTACGACCCCTTCAAGGACTTCGCGCCGGTCTCGCTGCTCACGCGCAACACGGTCGTGCTGGTCGTCAATCCGGCGGTGCCGGCGAAGACGCTGCAGGAGTACATCGCGCTCGCCCGTGCGCATCCCGGCGAAGTGTTCTTCGGCTCCTCGGGCGTCGGCGGCCCCAATCATCTCGCCGGCGCGACCTTCAACCACATGACCGGGCTCAAGATCACGCACGTGCCGTTTCCCGGCACCGGGCTCGCGATCCAGGCGGTGATCGCCAACCAAGTCGGCTCCATGTGGGGCTTCACGGCGGGCGTCATTCCTTATGTGCGCAACGGCTCGCTGCGTGCGCTGGCGGTCGGCTCGACGACGCGCTCGCCGGTGCTGCCCGATGTGCCCACGGTTGCCGAGGCCGGCGTGCCCGGCTTCGAGGCGGTGTCCTGGGCCGGCATGGTGGCGCCGGCGGGAACGCCTGCGCCGATCGTCGACGCGTTGTGGGACGCCAGCAATCGCGTGCTGCATCTGCCCGAGGTCGCCGAGGTGCTGGAGAAGACCGGCACCGAGATCGTGGTCAGCAAGCCTGCGGATTTCGCGCAGACGATGAAGAGTGATTACGACCGATTGAGCAAGATGTCCGATATTTTTAGCGCGAAATAAGTGTCAGCTGGTCAGCCGAAACAGCGTCGTGGTCTCCATGTCGTCGCCGTACCAGGCGACGATCGCGGCTTCGCGCTTGTCGATATATTTGGTCTTGCCGCTTTCGAGCCGCATCGGCATGTCGTGGCCGGGCACGACGATCGATCCCGGACGCTTGCGCCACAGCGACCAGATCATCTCGATCGACGCTTTGCTGATCGCAGGGTCATAGGTCATGTCGGTGGTGCCGGACACGAGCTCGGCGCGGTTCTTCGCCGCGTCGCCGGTGAAGATCACGTCGCGCTCGGCGCCATGCAGCACAAAGACCAGGGATCCGGGCGTGTGGCCGGGCGCGAGATGCGCGGTGATGCCGGGAAACACCTCTTCGCCTTCGGCCGCGCGATGCAGCGTCGGCCAGCGCTCGAGCTCGCGCACATAAAGCTCGGGCACCGGCGTCTCGCCCCAGGGCACCGTGAGCGACCAGGCGAGCTCCTCGGCGCCGAGCACGATGCGCGCATGCGAGAACAGCACCCAATTCACCGCATGGTCGTGGTGCGAATGGGTGAGCAGGACGTCGGTGACGTCCTTCGGCTTCAGACCGCGGTCGGTCAGCCGTTTGAGCAGCATGGTGCGCATGCTGAACGAGCCGGCATCGATCAACGCCGTGCGCCCATGCGCGCGGATGAGCACCACGGTGCTCCAGCCAAGCCCGCCATGACAGACCGATTTTCCGGGGAATCCCTGGACGACAATGTCGATATCGTAATCGTCGATCTTCATGCAGAGCCTTACGCGAGCGGGGAGGGCGAGGTTTTCAGCGGCGGCAGGCCGGCTTTGGCGGCTTCTGCCTGCAAGGCGTCGACCTCTTTGACGTTGTACGGCAGGCCGGTGCGGCGGTGCTTGGCTTCGAGCCGGCGCTCGCGCTCGCCGGGCATGATCACCTCGGAGAAGCCTTCCGCAGTCGGACACGCGTGCACGCTGCGGGTGAGCTTGTCCATGCGCTGGCGATATTGATCGTGCGGCATATGAATATCCGGCCGCATCGCCATGAGGAAATGACCGACATTCTGCGGGCGGTCGTAGTCGAGGAACTGATTACCGACCTCACCGGCGCAGGCGGCGCCGGAGATGATGCCGCCCATCACGTCCATGAGCATGGAGATGCCGGAGCCCTTCGGTCCGCCGATTGGCTGCACCACGCCGCCGTCGAGCGCGGCATCCGGATCGGTGGTGGCACGGCCGTGCTTATCGAGCGCGTAGCCGAGCGGGATCTTTTCCCCGCGCCGCGCGGCGCGGCGGATTTTTCCGCGCGCGGCCACTGCGGGCGACATGTCGAGATCAAACGGCAATTCCTCGCCGGCCGGCGCGCCAGCGGCAAAGGGGCTGGTGCCGATCATCGCAGCGCGTCCGCCCCAGGGCGGCATCGCCGGCGAGGCATTGCTGAACACCAGCCCGATCATGCCGGCATCCATGGCCTGCAGCGTATAATTCGCCGCCATGCCGAAATGCGTCGAGCGCCGCGCCAGCACGATGCCGACCCCGCACTCGCGCGCGATCTCGATCGCCGCCGCCATGCCGCGGGTGCCGACGACAAAGCCGAAGCCGTTGTCGCCGTCGAGCGTCGCCACCGCCGACGTCGGGCGCTCGAGCGTCATCTTCGGCTTCGGGTTGATCAGCCCGCGCCGCACGCGATCGAGATAATGCGGCAGATAATGCAGCCCGTGGGTGTCGATGCCGCGCAGGTCGGCGCGAACGAGACAGCGCGCGACGGTCGCGGCGTCGCCTTCGGGCAAGCCGTTTGCGACAAGCAGACGCCGGCCGAAGCTTTCGGCGGCGTCCACCTCGGCATAGCGCATGCCCTTCGGCGTATCGACGGATGCGGCAGGTGCGGCGGCGGATGTCATGCGTGCGGCTCAGCTCCCGTTGAGGCCGTAGGCCTCAGGAAAGAACATGTCCTTCCACGAGGCCGGCTTCTTCTTGATGCGGCCGACCTGATGCATGAAGTTGACCATCTTCATGATGTTGTGCGGCGTCGTCGTGTAGTCGACGTCCGGGTCGGCCACCATCTTCTCCAGCGCGTCGACCGGGTTCTTGTCGCGCGTCGCGGTGAGATAGATCTGCGCCGCTTCCCGCGGATGCGCCTTGATGAAAGCGTCGGCCTCCTCGAAGGCGGCGATCACCGCGGCGCACATCTTCGGATTGGCGTCATGGAATTTCTTCGTCGTCACCAGCACGCCGTTGGTGTGTCGCCCGAGCACGTCATAGGACTTGAGCACCTGGTGGATGCCGGGATGCGCCAGCTCGTAATAGTAGAACGGCGACGAGGCGAAGTGCGAATTGATCTCCGATTGCCCCGACATCACCGCCGCGGCGGCGTCCGCATGCGAGCGGGTGATGGTGATCGGATCGAGCTTGTCATAGTGATCGGCGCCCCAGATGCGCGCGGACTCCATTTCCAGCACGATGGCGTGGCTGGTGAGCTTCACCGCCGGCAGCGCGATCTTGTCCTTGTCGGTGAAGTCGGCGATCGTCTTCACGTTCGGATTGCGCGTCACCAGCACATACGGCATCGATTGCATGGCGATCAGCGCCTTCGCCTCCTGCGGCGTGCCGACCGTCTTGTCCCAGATCGTCGCCAGCGTCGGTACGCCGGGACCGATGAAATCGGCCTGTCCGGCGAGCAGCGCGTCAAGCTCGGCGGCGGGGCCGACGCGTTGCGTCCACGTGGTCTTCACCGTGCCGAGACCGGCAGCGGCGGCCTTCTTCTCGATGAGCTGCTGCGCCTCGATGACGATCATCGGCAGATAGGGCAGGCCGAACTGCTTCGACATATGCACTTCGGTGACTTCGGCACGTGCGCTGCCGCCGCAGGCGGCCGCGCAGAGCACGGCAATTGCGAGCTTCCTCCACATGGCTTCCGTCCTTCTTTATATTTTGATCTCGTGCACCTGTTTGGCCTTCTCCGTCATTGCCGCGAGCAGGAACTGGATGTCGGTCCCGGTCGAGAGCATGCGCGCGCCCATGGCGATGAATTCCGCGGCGAGCTTCGGCCGTGTCGACAGGCCGCCGACGCCGACATGCTTGCCGTATTTGCGGCAGGCGGCGATGGTGCGGGCATAGGCGTCACGCACCTTCGCGTGCTCATATTGGCCGGGCAGCCCGAGGCTCGCCAGCATGTCGTTGACGCCGATCAGCACCATGTCGACGCCCTCGACCGCGGCGATCTCCTCGGCGCGCTCGACCGCATCGGCGGATTCGAACTGCACGATCACCATGGTGGCGTCGTTCATCGCCGCATTGGCTTCGGCGACTGGGAACGAGCGATATTGCAGATGCGGAAGCCCGCCGCCGGCGCCGCGTTCGCCGAGCGGCGGGAATTTCGCCGCCTTGACCACGGCGCGCGCCTCCTCAGCCGAGCCGACATGCGGGGCGATGACGCCGAGCGCGCCGCCGTCGAGCACGCGGCAGATGTATTCCGGGGTATTGGCGGGCACGCGCACGAAGGGCGCGATCCCGACGCCGAGCGCCGCCACGCAAATCTGACAGGTGTCCTCGATGCTGAAAGTCGAATGCTCGACGTCGACATAGAGCATGTCGAAGCCGGCGGTCTTGGCGAGCTGTGCGATCTCGACGCCGCGGGTGAGCCGCACCGTCACCGACGCGACGACCTCGTCGCGCGCGAGCTTCTCCTTCACGACGTTGCGGGCGATGTCAGTGGCTTTCATGCGTTGCGTCCTTATTGCTCGCTACGCACTCGGTGTCGTCCCCGCGAAGGCGGGGACCCAGTAATCCGCAAGCGATGAGACTCAAGCCGTATTGCGACGACAGTGTTTACTGGATGCCCGCTTTCGCGGGCATGACGGCGGAGAGTGGAGCGAGGCCGACGCATCCCTAACCCCTCTTGCCGTCTGGATCCGGAAGCTCGATCGCGAGCATCACGTTGCTGAGGCTCTTGCCGTGGATGTCCTGCGCCAGCGAGACGGTCACCCCGCCGCCGAGCGCATTCTCAATGACGAAATTGAAAGCTTTGAGATTGCGCAGCGGAAAGCGGCGGATGGGGCCCTTGGCGATGTGCTGGAACGCCGTGGCGACGCGTTCGGGGGTGAGCTCACGCTCGAGGAAATCCCAGTGCTTCGCGTCGTAGCAGATTACCGAGATGTTCGAGGTATTGCCTTTGTCGCCGGCGCGCGCATGCGCGAGGTCGTAGACGCGAACGCTCACAGCGTGCCCTCCACGACCACTTGCGGATTGACCATGTTCTTCGGCAGCAGCACCGACTTCACCGCCAACACGTCGCGCACGCGCGGCTCGCAGGCGCCGCCGGCGCCGCCGGGCCCGTGCATGTGCAGCGCGCGGGTCTCGAAGCCGATCGCGTGCGCGGCCTTGCGGTCATGGGTGCGGCCGGCGAGCCGCAGGCGCACTTCGTACGGTTCCGGGCGCTTCTCCGGTTCGCCGTGCAGGCTCGACATGCCGATCAAATCCATCCGGAAATCGTCATAGGTGAAGCCTTGCCGGCGCAATCGCTCCTTGACCACTTCGGCAGCCCATTTGGCGCGCGCGACGGCGTCGATGCCGCCATAGGACACTTCGCCTTCACCGATATAGCCGTCGGCATAGCCGACATTAACTTTGTAAGTGGGGGTGCGCGGCTTCGCCCGCGCGCCGCTGACGCGCACGCGGTCAGCGGCTTCCTGCGTGAGCGCAATGCCGCTGATGTCGAGCACGCAATCCGGGGTGATGTAGGCGGTCGGATCGTGGATCTCGTAAATGAGCTGCTCGGTGCAGGTCATCACGTCGAGGCGGCCGCCGCTGTCCGGCGTCTTGCCGATGACGATGCCGCCGTCGGGCGTGACGTCGGCGAACGGGTAGCCATTGTTGGCGAGATCCGGCACGTCCTTCTTGCCCGGCCAGCCGAAGCAGCCGCCGGTGACCGACGCGGTGCATTCGAGCAGATGCCCCGCCGCGGTGCCTTGCGCGATCTTCGCGGTATCGTCGTACGACCAGTCGAACTCGTGCAGCATCGGCGCCAGGAACAGCGACGGATCGGCGACGCGGCCCGAGAGCACGATGGGTGCGCCGGTGTTGAGCGCTTCGCAGACCACGTCGGCGCCGAGATAAGCATTGGCCGAGATCATCTTCGGCAAAATCGATTCGAGCGGTTCGCCGTTCTCGATCAGCATCAGCCCGGCGCGATGCTGCACGACGCTCGACACATCGTCACCGAGCACGACGGCGACCGCAACGTCGCCAAGCCCGAGATCGGCGGCTTCCTTGCGCGCGGCGCGCGCGCCGCCGAGCGGATTGGCGGCGCCCATATTGCTGACGATGCGGATGCCGTTCTTGATGCAGGCGGGCAGCACCATGCGCAGCCGCGAATGCAGCGACGGTGCGTAACCAAGATCCGGATTCTTACTGCGCGAGAGATTTTCCCGCGACACCGTCCGCTCGGCGAGACATTCGAACACGAGGTAATCGATGTCGCCACGCTCGGCGAGTTCCAGCGCCGGCACCAGGCGGTCATCCGACGTTCCCGCGCCGGCGCCGATGCGCACTGCATTTTCCGGCTTCATCGTGCGTTTCCCCGCGCAAGGTTTTCTTTTCAGCATAGGCGGCGGCGGGAGGCGGCGTCCATTGGGGGTGCGACAGGTCAGCTCTGCGCCCCCAATAGACAGGGTGACGGAAACCGTCCAAATTATTGCCGGACCGCGCGCCCAGATGCGGATGAAATAACAAGAATATCCAGGGTCGGAGGAGCAGACGGATGCCGACGAGCATAGCGCTCGCCTCGAAATCTGCAGCTATGGATGCGGCCGCCGAGACAGCCGAGCCGCTGCTCGACGTGCGTGGCGTCACCATCCAGTACAAGACGCAGAACCATCTGATCACCGCCACCTATCGCGTCGGTTTCAAGGTGCTGCAGGGCGATCGATTCGTGCTGCTCGGGCCATCCGGCTGCGGGAAGTCGACGCTGCTCAAGGGCGTCGGCGGCTATCTGACGCCGACCGAGGGTGAGATCAGGCTCAAGGGCGAGGTCGTCACCAAGCCCGGACCTGACCGCATCATGGTGTTCCAGGAATTCGACCAGCTGCTGCCATGGAAGACGGTGCTGGAGAACGTCGTGTTCCCGCTGAAGACGACCGGCACGCTGAGCGGCAAGGCCGCCGATGAGCGGGCGATGCATTACATCCGCAAGGTCAACCTCACGAATTTCGCCAACAGCTACCCGCACATGCTCTCCGGCGGCATGAAGCAGCGCGTGGCCATTGCCCGCGGCATGGCCATGGAGCCGGACATCCTGCTGATGGACGAGCCGTTCGCCGCACTCGACGCACTCACGCGCACGCGCATGCAGGACGAGCTTCTGGCGCTATGGGACGAGACGCAGTTCACGGTGCTGTTCGTCACCCATTCGATTCCCGAGGCGATCAAGATCGGCAGCCGCATCCTGCTGCTGTCGCCGCATCCGGGGCAAGTGAAGGCCGAGATCAACAGCGTGCCGCGCGGAAGTGAGACCTCGGACGAAGCCGCTGCGCTCGGACGCGAGATCCATCAGATGCTGTTCGCCGATCAGATCGAGGAGGTGCCGCATGCTCCAGGCAGTTGAGCGGCCAAACACCTATTCCGAGACGCTCGGGCCCGATCAGTTCGGCATCATCGAGAAGCCGCTGACCATCTTCGAGAAGGTCTACAATCAGGTTTGGCTGCGCAAGATCGCGATCCTCGTGTTCCTGGCGCTAGGCTGGGAAATCTACGGCCGCTGGCTCGACAACCAGCTGCTGGTGCCGACCTTCAGCGACACGATGGCGGCGCTCATCCGCGACGTCGGCAGCGGCATCATCCCGGAACGCGCCTGGAGCTCCATCCAGGTGCTGCTGATCGGTTTTGCCGCCGGCACCACGCTCGCCGGATTGCTCTCGGTGTTCGCCATCAGCACACGCATCGGCACCGATTTCCTCGAGACGATGACGGCGATGTTCTCGCCGCTTCCGGCGATCGCGCTCCTCCCGCTGGCGCTGATCTGGTTCGGCCTCGGCGCGGGGAGCCTGATCTTCGTCCTCATCCATTCGGTGATGTGGGCGGTCGCGCTCAACACGCTGGCCGGCTTTCGCGGCGTGTCGACGACAGTGCGCATGGTCGGGCGCAACTACAATCTCACCGGCTTGCGTTATGTCGCCAAGATCCTCATCCCCGCCGCGTTCCCGAGCATCCTCGCGGGCTTGAAGATCGGCTGGGCCTTTGCCTGGCGCACGCTGATCGCCGCAGAGCTGGTGTTCGGCGTATCGTCGGGGCAGGGCGGTCTCGGCTGGTACATCTTCGAAAGCAAGAACCAGCTCAACATCCCGGAAGTGTTCGCCGGCCTGCTCACGATCATCTTGATCGGCTTGGCGGTCGAGAACGTCATCTTCCGCGTCATCGAGCGCAGAACGGTCCAGCGCTGGGGTATGCAGACATGATCAACAGGCGCGCATTTTCCAAAGCGGCTGCCGGTGCGCTGGCCGCGCCGATGCTGATGCGCTCGGCCTTTGCCGACGAAGTCTCGAGCATCGTCCTCGTCAGCCAGCACGGGCTTCCGTACTTGCCGCTGATGGTGATGGACGAGCTCAAGCTGGTGCAAAAGCACGCGCAGAAGCTCGGCGTGTCGTCACTGAAGCCCGACTACAAGAGCCTCGGCGGCACGCAGTCGCTGATCGACGCCCTGCTCAGCGGACAGATGAATTTCGGCGTTACCGGCGTGCCCGGCTTGGCGACGCTGTGGGACAAAACGGCGGGAACCGGGAACGAGGTGCGTGCGCTCTCGGCGGTGCAGTCGATGCCGTTCAAGCTTGTCACCAACCGCGATGGCATCAAGACGATCCGCGACTTCAACGAGCGCGACAAGATTGCCATGCCGGCGGTGAAGGTCTCGAACCAGGCACTCTGCCTGCAGATGGCGGCGGCGAAGGAGTGGGGCCAGGACCAATACGCGAAGCTCGATCCGATCACCATCACGCGCTCGCATCCCGACGCCGCCGCGGCCGTGATGTCAAAGGTCACCGAGATCAACAGCCACTATTCGGTCGCGCCCTATTTCGATTACGAGCTCGCGACGCCCGGTGTGCACAATGTGCTCAATTCCTACGACACGCTGGGCGGGGCGACCACCAATGGCGTTATGATCATGTCGAAGAAATTCCATGACGCGAATCCGAAGGTGAGCCGCGCAGTCTACGAGGCGCTGGTGGAGGCCGAGGAGTTCATCGGCAAGCACGTGGGCGACGCCGCGGCGATCTACATCAAGACCACGAATGAGAAGCGCGACACGCCGCAGCAGCTGACCAAGATCATCAGCGATCCGGACAATGTCTGGACCACGACACCGCAGCACTCGATGACCTATGTGACCTTCATGCACAAGGTCGGCACGCTGAAGCGGCTGCCCGGGTCGTGGAAAGACCTGTACATGCCGGAAGCGCACGAGCTGAAGGGCGGTTGAGCCGCAGCGGGCCTCCGAAGGCGCTCAATACGCCCGAAGATGCTCAGTTTTAGATGTGAGCATCTTCGGCCAAGGTGAGCACCTTCGGGTACGGTGAGCCCCCTCAGCGCTGAGGAATCGCGGTCCCGCCAGCGCGCGAATGCAATTCGCTTTCCAGGTGCTCCACGTCGTGTTCGAGCTTATCGACGCGCTTTCCGAGAGAAAGAATGTAGTCGCCCATCGGATTGTCGATGCCGTCCAGCCCTTCGGCGAACCGCACAATCCTGGTCCATAGTCGCCCTAATGCGCTCATGTTTGCCTCCGTCGTTCGGTTCATGATTTGGCGCGCAGGCGTCGTGCGAAGCTCTGCGCGAAGCGGAAATTGGTGTCGAGCGGTGACACCTCGGCTTCGCGGACACGCTCGGCCGGAGATTTGACTCGGAACCATGCAGCATAGAGCGCTGGCAAGAAGAGCAGGATCAAAGCCGTGCCGGCTGCTGTACCGCCGATCAAGGTGAACGCCATCGATCCCCAGAAAACGGAGTGCGTCAGCGGGATGAATGCGAGCACCGCCGCAAGAGCCGTCAGAATGACGGGGCGGGTCCGTTGAACTGTGGCTTCGATGACAGCGTGATAATCGTCGAGGCCCGTGCGCTTATTTTCCTTAATTTGTTCAGTCAGGATCAGCGTATTGCGCATCAAGATGCCGGCTAGCCCTATCAGGCCGAGAATGGCGTTGAACCCGAAGGGCTGGTTGAAGGTCAACAACACAGGCACGACGCCGACGAGGCCAAGCGGTGCCGTGAGCATGACCATGGCCATCGTCGAGAACGATCGCACCTGCAGCATGATGACGATCAGCGTGGCGGCGATCATCGCCGGGAAGACCTTGCCCAAAGCGTCGTTGGCTTTGGTCGCTTCCTCGATCGATCCGCCCATCTCGATGCGATAGCCGGCAGGGAGGGAAGCGACCAGCGGCCGAAGGGCGGTCACGATCTGCTTGGAAACTTCAGGCGGCTGGGTCGCTTCGTTGATGTCCGAGCGGATCGTGATGGCAGGCGTGCGATCGCGGCGCTTCAAGATTGGCTCTTCGAGACGAATTTCCGAACGGCCGACTTGATCGAGGGGAATCTGGCGGCCGTCGCGACTCATCAGCGAGAAATCTGCCAGGCGCGCCGGGTCCAGCCGCTCGCCGCCGGCACTGCGTGCCAGGACGGGGACATTGCGAATGTCTTCGCGGACCTGAGTGACGGCGACGCCGGTGAGGAGCAATTGGAGCTGCTGGCCCACTTCGGCCGGGGAAAGGCCGATTAGGTTCAGTCGATCCTGGTCTGGGACGAAGCGGAGCACGGGCGCGCGATTGCCCCAATCGCGGTTCGCTTGCCGCACATCCGGAACGCCACGCATGATATCGAGGGCCTTTTCAGAGATGGCGTGCAGCTTCGCGAGATCGGGTCCCATGACCCGAAACTCAACCGGGAACGGCGTGTAGGGTCCAAACACGAGTTGGGTGACCCGCACATAGGCCTCGGGTGCAAGTCCCTGGGACACCGCCTCTCGCAGCCGATGCTTCAGTGCCTCGCGCGCCTCCGCGTCCGGTGTGAGCACGACGATCTTGGCGAAGGCAGGGTCTGGTAGTTCCGGCGCCATCGCGAAGAAAAAGCGAGGAGCGCCCTGACCGATATAGCTCGTGGCGATCTTGGCCTCGGGTTGCTGGCGCAGCCAGCCTTCGAGCTTCTCGACTGTGGCGGTCGTCGTTTCGATGCTGGTGCCTTCCGGAAGACGAACCTCCACGAGCACTTCGGGGCGATCGGATGTCGGGAAGAACTGCTGTTTGACACCGCCCATGCCGGCGCCGGCGAGCGCGAAAGCAACGACAACGATGCCGCAGGTCAAGAACTTGTGGCGCACGGCCAAGGTGATGAGCCGCCGCAGACGCCGATAGTTCGGTGTGTCGTAGATCGCGTGGTGACCGCCCTCGATCGGGTTGATTGCAGGCAGCAACTTGACGCCGAGATAGGGCGTGAAGACCACTGCGACGATCCAGGAGACCATGAGGGCGAACCCTACGATCCAGAAGATGTTGCCGGCGTATTCGCCGGCCGTCGAACGCGCGAACCCCACCGGCAGGAAGCCGGCAATCGTCACGAGCGTTCCGGAGAGCATTGGAGCCGCAGTGTGACTCCACGCATGGGCCGCGGCCTTGATGCGGTCCATGCCCTCCTCCATTTTCACCACCATCACCTCGATGGCGATGATGGCGTCGTCCACGAGAAGACCGAGCGCCAGGATCAGGGCGCCGAGCGTGATGCGATCGAAGAACCTGCCGGTCTCCAGCATGATAAGGAACACGACGGCGAGCGTCAGAGGGACGGCCGCCGCCACCACGATGCCGACACGCCAGCCGAGGCTGAGCAGGCTCACCAGCAGCACCACGCCCAGCGCCATCGCGAACTTCATCATGAATTCGTCGACCGCCGTGGTGATGTTGACGGCCTGATCGGTCACTTTGTCGAGCGTCATCCCAAGGGGCAGCGTTTGTTCAATGGCAGCGGCGCGGTCCTTCAACGCCTTCCCGAGCGCGAGACCATTCCAACCCTCCTGCATAACTGCCGCCAACACGATGGTGGGCTCACCTTGGTGTCGGATCAGAAAGGTGGGAGGGTCCTCGTAGCCGCGACGGACATTGGCGATGTCGGAGAGCTTCAGAGTTCTCCCCGCGGCGACGATCGGCGTGTCGGCGATCGCCTGGACGCTGTCATAAGCGCCGTCAACCCGGATGAAAACCTGCGGGCCCCGCGTGTCGATCGAGCCAGCTGGCGTGACGGTGTTCTGCCGCTGCAAGGCGGCAACGATATCTCGTGCCGACACGCCGAGGGTCGCCAGTTTGGCATAGGAAAAATCGATGAAGATCTGCTCGGTGCGTTCGCCAAGAATGTTGATCTTCTTGACGCCCGGCACGTGCAGAAGGTCCTGGCGGATCACCTCGGCCTGCCTGGCCAGCTCACGCATCGGCATGCCCTTGGCCTTGAGCGCATAGAGGGCGAAGCTCACATCCGAATATTCGTCGTTGACGAAAGGCCCGATCGCACCGGGCGGCAGGTTGCGGCTTTCATCTCCGAGCTTTTTACGGGCCTGATAAAACTCTTCCTGCACGAGAGATGGCGGCGTGCTGTGCTTTAGATTGAGTGTCATGTACGCATAGCCGGGGCGTGTGGTTGTCTCTACCCGGTCGTACCAAGTCAGCTCCTGAAGCCTCTTCTCCAAGGGTTCGGCGACGAGATCCTGCATCTCGCGCGCCGTCGCGCCGGGCCATGCCGTTGTGACGGTGAGGGTCTTGATCGTGAAATTGGGATCCTCTGCGCGCCCAAGCATGACGAATGCGTAGGCGCCAGCAGCTGCCAGCAGGAGGATGAAGAACAGGGTGATGGCGCGCTCGCGAACGGCGATCGCGGAAAGATTGAAGCTCATTGGTCGCCCCTGCTTTCAGAGGCAGCCATGACGTGAGCGCTCTCTCGCAGCAGATGAGCGCCGAGGGAAACAACGGGACCATCAGAGCTCAGTCCGGAGATTACGGCGCTTTCGCTCGTCAAGCGGACGAGCTTGACGGGCCGAAAGTGCACGGTCGAGGTCGCGCTGTCGAAGACCCAGACGCCCGTCTTTACGCCGTCATCAAGCACCGCTCCCAGAGGCACCTGGATTTCCGGCGGGCCGACATGGCTTGCAAGCCAGATCGTTATCGTTGCGCCGAGCGGCGTTGCTGCGGCCTCGCCGTCGAGCACATATCGGGCTTCATAGGTGCGCGTCTGGGCATCGGCGGAATCCGATAGCTGCCGCAGGTGTGCGCTGTAGCGCCGCCCGTCGCCGCCGTAGACGCTGGCCTCGGCGACCGATCCGATCTCCGGCCGCATCGTTTCAGGAAGAGCGACCACGGCTTCGCGGGGGCCGGCTTGGGCAAGCCGAACCACGATCTGTCCGGCGGAGACGACCTGCCCGGGTTCGCCGAGCGTTTCGACGACGGTCCCGTCGGCATCCGCCATCAATACGGAATAGATCGTCTCGTTCTCGGCGACCCCTGCTTGAGCTTCGGCGGCGGCGAGTTGCGCCGCGGCGGTGTCCGAGGCCGCCTTCGCCTGCTCATAGCGCTGTTGCGAGACCCATCCACTCTTGAGCAAGCTGGCGTTTCTGCGTTCATCCGCATCCAATTGAACGAATGATGCGCGGGCCGAGGCGACGGCGTTGCGCTTCGCGGCGAGCGCAAGGCGAAGGTCGGTTTCGTCTATCCGCATCAGCGGCTGACCGGCTTTGACCTGCTCCCCGACATTCACAAGCCGTTCCACAATTTTGCCGGCGACGCGAAAGCCGAGATTGCTTTGCACCCGCGCCCCTATGAGGCCCGTGAATCCGCGTTCGGATCCGGTCGTTCGGATTGGCGTCGCCAGTCGGACGATTGGAGCCTGCTGCCTTGGATCGCTCGCGACAGAGGCTTCCCGCGTACGCAGGGAAGCCGTGGCGAATGCGGCCGCTGCCGAGGCCGCGATCAGCAGCAGGCCTCCCAGCACGAGAGCGGGTTTCTTTTTCATGGCTCAGGCCTCTTGAAATAGATTGCGTTCGAACTCTATATATGATATAGATTACGAATGCAATCTAAAAAAGGAGTTCGCCATGCGCGTCAGTCGGGTTCAGGCCGAGGAAAACCGGCAAAACGTGATCAACGTGGCAAGTCGCCTGTTTCGGGAGCGCGGCTTTGATGGCATCGGTCTCAAGGATCTGATGAAGGCTGCCGGACTGACCCAGGGCGCGTTCTACAAGCAGTTCGCGTCAAAAGAGGACTTGGCCGCGCAGGCCTCCGCGCGCGCGTTAGAGAGCACCTCCCGACGATGGTCGGCCGCGGCCAAAGCCAACCCGAATGACCCGCTTGGCGCCGTCATCGCGTTCTATCTCAGCGTGGGACATAGCGAAGAAAGAGGCGACGGCTGTCCGGTCGTGGCGCTCGGTGCGGATGCTGCCCGGCAGGGCGCGGACGTAAAGGCGTCGTTCGAAGCTGGGATCAGGCAATACCTTGAGATGCTTGGCCCTTGGACCGGTTCTGCCAAACGCAAGAAATCCCCCGCCAAGGCCATGGCCGTCCTCTCGACAATGGTCGGCGCGGTGCTCCTCTCTCGCGCTGTCAATGACCAGCAACTATCAAAGCAGTTTCTTCACGCAGGCGCAGAGGGGGTGCGAGCGGCGGTGTCCCACGGCTCACCCGACAAATAATCCACCACAAAGAAAAAAGTGACTTCCATGAGCAAGATCAATCTCGGCGTCGCCCTGGTGACGGGGGCATCCTCCGGCATCGGCGACGCCACGGCCAAAGCGCTGCAGACCGCGGGCTTTCGCGTGTTCGGGACCAGCCGTCGCCCGACCGCCGAAATATCCGACGGCGTCAGCATGCGGTCCTGCGATGTGACCGATGACGCATCCGTGGCGAAACTGGTCGATGGCTTGCTGGCCGAGACTGGGCGCATCGATCTGCTCGTGAACAATGCTGGCGTCGGCCTGCTCGGCGGCGCCGAGGAGTCCTCGACTGCCCAGGCTCAGGCGCTGTTCGACATCAATGTGTTCGGTGTTCTTCGCATGACCAACGCGGTGTTGCCGATCATGCGACGCCAACATAAAGGCAGGATCATCAACATCAGCTCGATCCTGGGCCTGATCCCATCACCCTATAATGCCCTCTATGCATCGACCAAACACGCGATCGAAGGATATTCCGAATCGCTCGATCACGAACTGCGCGTATTCGGGATTCGGGTTGCACTGGTTGAGCCAGGCTTTACCCGCACCTCCTTCGAAAAAAGTATGACGAGGCCCGATCGATCGTCCGCTATCTACGACTCGGTGCGCGCTGGAATGGAAGCGCAGATGCGCAAGAGTGTTGAAGGAGGCGACGACCCCAAGGTCGTCGCACAGGCGGTCGTGAAGGCGGCAACAGCCGCGATGCCGAGAAGACGCTACACTGCTGGAAAACTGGCGCGCCAAGTGCGCTTTCTGCGCCGTTTCGTTCCGGAATCTGCTTTCGACAAAAGCTTACGAAAGCAGAACAATCTGCCGATCTGACATCGACATCAATGTTGATCGTGTATCGTTCGAGCCGAACTGTGCGCGGCCGAAAATGCAGTTGCGTTTCTACAATTCTCGGAGCGCATTGAACTGCGCCACATAGCCCGACGCGTCGATGCGCACGCCGATCACGGTCGTGCGCTTCGACTTCAATGCCGTCTGTAGCGCATTGGTCAATTGCTGCTCGGTTTCCACCGTGCAGCCATCGGCGCCGAAGGATTGCGCGAGCTTTTCCCAGTCGACACCGCCGATCTGCACGCCATGCAGCGGGATGCCCTTGATCTCCTGCTTGACGCGGATGAGGCCGATCTCGCGATCGTCGAGCACCAGCACGATGATCGGCAGATCCTCGCGCTGCGCGGTCTGCAGCTCGGCGACGGTCATCAGGAAGCCGCCATCGCCGGTGAAGGCGACGATCGGGCGGTCGGGATAGGCCATGCGCGCGGCAAGCGCGCCGGGCACCGCATAGCCCATCGAGGCGAGGCCGTTGGAGGTGAGGAATTCGCGCGGCCCGTACGACTCCCATTTCTGCACCACGAGCAGCCGGCTGGCGCCCGCGTCGCAGGTCGCGATCGTGTCGCGCGGCAGCACGGCGCGGGCGACTTCCATCGCGCGCTGCGGCGACAGGCCGGTTGCCGGCGTGTTGAGCGCGTCGCGCACCTCCGCACGGAAGCTCTTCGCCGCGGCTTCGCCCCAGTTGCCGCCTTCCGGCGCCCATTGCGCGAGCCCGGCGAGCAGCGGCTTGAGATCGCCGATGATCTCCGGGTCGGCCGGCACCAGCGCGTCGAGCGCGGGCACCGAGGCAAGCGAAAGCACCGGCAACTTGTAGGGCCACGGCTTCGGCTGCAGCTCGACGGCGTCGAGGCCGACGGTGACGATGAGGTCGGCCTGCATCACCAGCTTGCGCTCGATCAGGCCGCCGATGATGCAGCCAGCGCGCAGCGGGTGATCCTCGGGGATCATGCCTTTGCATTTGGTCGTGGTGAGCACCGGGGCGCCGAGGCGTTCGGCGAAGCGCACGAACTCGGCCGAGGCATTGCACCAGTAGACGCCGAGCCCGGCAATGAGGATCGGACGCTTCGCGCGGCGCAGCATATCGAGCGCCGGCTTGAGGTCGTCGCGGTCGGGGCCGGGCGTGATCCAGTTCGGCATCAGCGGCGGCTCGGCGACGTAGTCGCCGGCTTCGCGCGTGGTCTCGCTCTGCGGAAACTCGAAATGCACGGGACCGGGCGGCGTGCCGGTCGCGGTGCGCAGCGCGCGGCGTACCTGTTGGCGCACGACCTTGGCATCGATCGTCGTGCTCCATTTCACGATCGGCTCGTACACGGCGAGCTGGTTGATGCGCTGGCGCAGGCCGCTCTCGTAAGTCGGGCGCGAATAGCTGTCGGTGATGGCAATGAGCGGCGAGCGATCGAGGAAGGCATGCGCCACGCCGTTGACCATGTTGGTGGCGCCGGGACCGCGCGTCGACAGGCAGATGCCCGGGCTGCCGGTGAGATCGCCCCAGGTCGCGGCCAGCATCGCACCGGCGACTTCCTGCTTCATCAGCAGGAACCGCATTTGCCGCTGCCGCGCTGCTTCCATCAGCTCGACCGACTCACCGCCAGGATGCCCGACGATGAACGGCGTGCCGGCGTCCTTGAACGCGGCGGCCAGCACTTCGACGGTCGTGGCCATCAATGTCTCCCTATCAGCACGACACTTGTGCCACGGCTGCGTGAAAGATGACAGGAGCGTCGGGGCGCATCAACCGGGTTGCGGCGCAGTGGCGTTGACGGACCGCCTCCGAAACATGCACCTTAGTCCGCAAGAAGAATAAAGTGCGAAGGGGAGGAGACGATGTCGAACCTGCTGAGGCGTGTCGCAGGAATGGCGTTCGCGCTGCTGGCGCTGTCGAGCGCAGCGTTTGCCGACGACTATCCGAGCCGGTCGATCCGGCTGATCATTCCGTTCCCGCCAGGCGGCAGCAATGACGTCATTGGTCGCCTCGTCGCCAAAGAATTGAGTATCACGCTCGGGCAACAGGTCTTCGTCGACAACCGTGCCGGGGCAGGTGGTGTGATCGGCAGTGAGGTGGCGGCGCAGGCGCCGCCCGATGGCTATACGCTGCTGCTCATTTCCATCGCGCACGCGATTAGTCCGGCGCTGCACAGCAAGCTTCCTTTCGATCCGGTCAAATCTTTCACCCCGATTTCGATCCTGGCGACCGGGCCCAACGTGCTGGTGGTCAATCCGGAGCTGCCGGTCAAATCCGTGAAGGAGCTGATCGCGCTCGCCAAGCAGCAGCCGGGAGTGCTCAATTATGCTTCGGCCGGCATCGGCAGCTTTCAGCATCTCGGCGGCGAGCTGTTCAAGCTGCTTGCCGGCGTCAATATCGTGCATGTGCCTTACAAGGGCGGCGGCCCCGCGATGCAAGACGTCGTCGCCGGCCATACCAAGATCATGTTCTCATCGCTGATCCAGACCACGCCGCTCATCAAGGCAGGCGCGCTGCGCCCGTTGGGCATCGGCGGCAAGACGCGCAGCCCGGTGCTCCCCGATGTGCCGACCATCGCCGAGGCTGGCGTCCCCGACTACGCCGCTGACAACTGGTGGGGCATTGTCGCGCCCGCCGGCATGCCGCAGCCGCTCGTGAACAAAATCTACAAGGCGATCCAGGCCTCGCTGCAGGCGCCGGACCTGCAGACCCAGTTCGCGCATGAAGGGGCCGCCTCGGTGAAGATGACCTCGGCCGAGTTCGGCGACTACATCAAGACTGAGATCGACAAGTGGGGCCGCGTCATCAAGGAGTCCGGCATCCAGCCGCAATAGAGTCTGGCAGCGCCGGCTCAGCCCGATGACGGCATGTCGGCGTGGCGATGGATCAGTTTCCATTCCCCATCGATCCGGTGGAAGATCTCGGTCACGCGGATGCGCATGTCGATCGGACGCGGCATGTCGCCGATCTGCACGGTCGCGACCTGAAAGCCCGTCCAGAAGGCAAGGGTGTCATCGGCCGCCTGCTGCAGCACCTCGAAATGGCTGACGCCGTTTTTGTGAAAGGCCTGGGCGTCCTTGAGGTAACGCGCCGCGACGTCTTCGGCGCCGGTCACGGTGTCGCCGCGTGGGCTATGGAACGTGGAACTTCCCTGATGCGGGACCATGGCGTCGACCGGCTTTCCGTCGCCGCGAACATAGGCATCGGCGGCCTGTTCGCGGGTTTTCATGAACTGCGTGAAGCTCGTGCCCTGCATGTCGCACACTCCGCTGCGTGACGATTTGACCCTCGCTTCGGAGGCAACGCGACACATCTGTGCTCGGTTCTTAACGATCGCCGCAGGCCTCGCCTTACTCTCGGCGCCATCTTCTGCAATGCTGCACGATATGGTCGGCGAAAAGTTCCATCATTGGAACTCGTCGAAGGGGGAAGCATGATCGCCAGCGAATATCTGGTGACGAGTGCGTCGGCGCTCGATGCGCTTTACGACGCGCCGCCTTGGGCCGCGATCGCCAAAGAGACCGAAACGCTGATTCCGCCCTATCAGGCCTTCGTGGAAGCGTCGCCCTATGTGACGCTGGCAACGACGGGGCCCAATGGCGTTGAGTGCTCGCCGCGCGGCGATGCGCCGGGTTTCGTACGCGTGTGCGATGAGAAGACGCTGATCATCCCGAGCCGCGACGGCAACAACCGCAATGAGTCGCTGCACAATATTGTCCGCGATCCGCGCGTGGCCCTGCACTTCCTTATTCCCGGCTGCGGAGAGACACTGCGCGTCAAAGGTCGCGCGGTGATCTCAACGGATCCGACGCTCACCGGAAGCTTTGCCGCCGACGGCAAGAGCCCGCGCACGGTGATCGTCGTCAGCATCGAGAGCGTGTATTTCCACTGCGCCAAAGCCATTCGCCGCTCGAAGCTGTGGGACGTGACCCAGCATATCGCGCGCGAACGCTTGCCGAGCGTGAACGCGATCCTTGCCTCGGTGCAATGGCGTCGCTGCCGCGACGCGCTGCAGGGCGGCTTTCGTCGCCGCAGCGCTAAGACGCAGCCGCCTGTCGTGGCCGAGCCGCCGGTGGCGGCACAGGAGCCGCAGTCCCTCTAGCTTGTCGCGTCTCGACGCGCATCGGCAATCCGCCGCCCGGACGCAGCGTGATCCGGTGCACCGGCCACACGTCGTGGTTTGCCGGCACCGCAAAATCGAAATTACGAATGAACGCCGCGACTGCCAGCGTCGCCTCCTGAAGCGCGAAGATCGAGCCGATGCAGCCGCGCGCGCCGCCGCCGAACGGCAGGTAGGCGAAGCGGTCGATCTGCTCGCGCGCGCCCGGCAGGAATTTTCCCGGGTCGAACACGTCGGGATGCTCGCCCCACAGGCGGTGATGCCGATGCAGCACATAAGGCGTGATCACGATCATCGCGCCGGCGTCGATGGGCGCGCCGGCGAGCGTGTCGGGGCCGATCGCCATGCGGCTGATGGCGGCGAGCGGCGGATAAAGCCGCAGCGTCTCGTCGATCACCGCACGGGTTTCGACCAGCCGGTCGACTAGCGTATCAAGCGGGCCGTCGAGCTCGCGCTCGGCTTCCGCACGCACCCGCTCTCGCCAGGACGGCGAACGCGACAGCAGGTAGAGCGCCCAGGAGATCGCGTCGGCCGTGGATTCCTGTCCGGCCGACAACAGCGTGATCGCGTTGGCGCGGATCTCCTGCTGCGTCAAACCTTCTCCGGTCTGCGGATCGCGGGCGCGGATGAGCAAGGACAGGATGTCTTGCGGCGTCTCGCCGTTGGCGGCATCGAGCTCGTGCTGTCGCGTCACCACCATGTCGTCGACCGCGCGATGAAATAGACGAATCGCAGGCCGTGCCGACAACCGGCTGACGCGCGGGATGAAGTCCGGCAGGTCGAGGAGATCGAACGGATCGATACGGCCGAGGGCATCGAAATAGACCCGCATCGCCTCGCGCAATTCCGGCATCGGCGCAGAAAATCCGCTGGAGAAGATCGTGCGCTCGAGCACGGTCAAGGCGAGGTCCGCGGTGTCCTGCGCCACGTCGATAACTTCGCCGGACCGCTCGCGCCATCGCGCGACGATGTCGTTGACGGTCGTCATCATCGCCGGGACGAGCGTGCGCACGCTACGCGTGGTGAACACCGGCGCGAGAATGCGCCGCTGCGCATACCACTGATCGCCTTCGGCCAGAATCAAGCCGCCGCTGAGCACCGCCAGCATGCGTTTCTGGAAACGGTCCTTGCGGTAATTCGCGACGTTATCGACAAGGATGCGACGAAGCGCTGAAGGGTCGCTGACGACCACGATGTTGGCGAAAGGCAGGCGCGTCTTGACCACCGGCTCTTCGAAATGCCGCTGCGTCCAAGCCTCAATCGGGTTGTGCCAAAGCGCTTTCGCGATATCGAAGGGGCGTGCGTGCTCGGTTCGCGGGAGTGGTGCCGGAGGGCGAAAAAATTCAGTTTCTGCAATGGCTAGAGCGGAAATGGGAGCCTCCCGTCGGGGAAATCAATACGCATCAAGAACGGATGGCAGACCGCATCGTTCCTCATATACGGCGCGGCAAAGGCGGCGGAACCTATCAGGCTACTGCTCTTGGTGGAAGTGATGCCGGTACTGTGCGCGTGCACCGTAGCCAGGAGCGTGCCGCCGTGGCCGCGAATGGATGATGGCTGTCCGGCACGTCTCGCTTAGCCGGCTCTTGTTGGCGACGAGACAGAGATAGACTGCGTGACGGTTGGGGATTTCCCGCCAGCAGACTCTGAAGGCGTCCGCCATGCAGGCGTTGTGCGCTTCCGGATCCTCGGCAAAGGCCCCAGCGGGCCACAACACGATGCACGCGATCGCTATGAAGAAAATGTGTTTCATCGAACGTCTATCCGTCCCCCGTCTTAACTCGAAGGCGGCGCGGCGCGTTCCGCTGAACGTTCGTTCACGCGCGCGTGCACCGGATCGCACCCGCATGCCTTGCGCCTTCCGGAGCGCGGCGGATCAATGGCTCGAATTGTCCTATTTTTGTTGCAATTCCGGTCGCAATTCCGCATGCAGAAAAAAGTTCCATTGGCCACGAACCAAATCTATTTTCGGACATTGCAGAGAGTGCCGATCATCCCCACGCAGCTCATGACCTATGCCGCCGCCGTCATTTCCGTCGTGCTCTGGGCCGTCCTGTTGACCGGGCGCGGCTCGTTCTGGCGCTGCCGGATCACGGATGGTGCGCAGCCGACACGGCCGGCGAAGTGGCCGTCTGTCGCCGTCGTGGTCCCGGCCCGTAATGAAGCCGAGGTCATTAGAGAAAGCCTGCGCTCACTGCTCGCGCAGGACTATCGTGGCCGGCTTTCGCTGATCGTCGTTGACGACAACAGCAGCGACGGCACGGCTGCGCTCGCGCGTGAGGCCGCGCGCGGTCAGGTGCGGGAGCGCGATCTGAGCATCATCTCCGGCGCGCCGCTGCCGTCTGGCTGGACCGGCAAGCTCTGGGCGGTGAGGCAGGGTGTCGCCACCGCGGAGGCGAATGTCACGCCAGATTACCTGCTGCTCACCGACGCAGACATCACGCACGCACCGGATACGGTGAGCTGGCTAATCGCGCAGGCGATCAGCGGCGATTTCGTGCTGACCTCTCTGATGGCAAAGTTACGCTGTGTCAGTCTCGCCGAGCGCAGTCTCGTTCCCGCCTTCATCTATTTTTTTCAGATGGTGTTTCCATTCGCCTGGGTGGCGCGGCCGAACCACGCGACGGCGGCGGCGGCGGGCGGTTGCGTGCTCGTGCGCAGCGACGCGCTGCGGCTCTCCGGCGGCATGGACGGCATCCGTGATGCCCTGATCGACGATTGCGCGCTGGCACAGCAGCTCAAATCCGTGGGGCCGATCTGGCTCGGCCTGACCGAGCGGGTGCGCAGCCTGCGTCCTTATCCGCGCTTTGCCGACATCAAGGCGATGGTGTCGCGCTCCGCTTATGCGCAACTGGGCTATTCGCCGTGGCTGCTGGCGGGGACCTGCCTCGGCATGCTGCTGACCTTCCTGGTGCCACCGCTGCTTGCCGTTTTTGCGTCGGGTGTGCCGCGGCTTGCCGGGGTCGTCGTGTGGATCGCCATGGCGATCTCGTTCCAGCCGACGCTGCAGCTCTATCGCGTGTCGCCGCTTTGGGGCATCGCGCTCCCTGGCATCGCACTCTTATATACGTATTATACGCTGCACTCCGCCTATCAATATCTGCGCAAGCGCGGCGGAGCTTGGAAGGGACGCGTCTATGCCGGCGCGGCGGGTCTGTAATGAGCGTGAAGAGCGCGGAGCTGCGGTCCGGCAAGGGATCGGGTGACGAGAATTTCCCCGTCGCCTCGCTGCTCGTGCGCGCCCGTCATCGCCCGGCGATCCTTACGTTCTACGAGTTCGTGCGCGTCGCCGACGACATTGCCGATCACGCCGGCCTCGCGCCGCAGGAAAAGCTCGCGCGCCTCGATGCGCTGGAAGCGACCTTGCTGGGCCGCTCGGATGCCGAGCCGCAGGGTGTCGCGCTGCGCGAGGTGCTGCGCCGGCGCGGGCTGACGTCGCGGCATGCGCAGGATCTACTGGCGGCGTTCCGCATGGACGTGACCAAGCTGCGCTATGCCGACTGGAACGATCTCATGGGCTACTGCGCGCTCTCGGCCATGCCGGTCGGGCGTTTCGTGTTGGACGTGCACGGTGAATCGCACACGACTTGGCTGGCATCCGACGCGCTCTGCGCGGCGTTGCAGATCATCAATCACCTGCAGGATTGCGCCGCCGACTATCGCAATCTCGATCGCGTCTATGTGCCGCTCGATGTGCTGTCGGCCGTCGGACTTGGCGTCGAAGCGCTCAAGGCGCCGCGCGCCGGCGAAGCCCTGTTGCGTTGCCTGCGCGGACTCGTCGATCGGGTCACTCTCTTGATGACCGAGAGCCGACCGCTGCCGATGCAGACCCAGGATACGCGGCTGGCCATGGAGATTTCCGCGATCCAAGCGCTGGCTGATCGCCTGATCGGTTTCCTGAAGTTGCGTGATCCGCTGAGCGAAACGGTGCATCTGCGCAAATCGGAGATGCTGTTCACCAGCGGCGCCGGAGCGCTGCGGATCCTGTCGCGCCGCATCTGGCGCATTGCCGCCCCGTCGTTCTCGGCGGCGAGGCCGTGAGCACCGCGATGCTGGGTCTTGCGCAAAAAGAGGGGAGTGTGGCCAAGCGAGCGAGCGGCAGCTCGTTCTATTTCGCCATGCGCATCCTGCCGCAGGCGCAGCGCCAGGCGATGTTCGAGATCTATAGCTTCTGCCGTGCCGTCGACGACATCGCCGATTGCGATGCGCCGCATGCCTGGCGGCTCGAGCACCTCGCGCGCTGGCGCAACAATATCGACACGCTCTATGCCGGGCACGCTCCGCAGGACTGGGACGGGCTCAAGCGCGCGGTGGCGCAGTTTTCGCTGCGCAAGGACGATTTCCTCGCCGTCATCGACGGCATGGAAATGGATGGCGCGCAGGACATCCGTGCCCCGGATTGGCCGACGCTCGACCTTTATTGCGATCGCGTCGCCAGCGCGGTCGGCCGCCTCTCGGTGCGCGTATTCGGACTCGGCGAAAACGACGGGCTGGCGCTGGCGCATCACCTGGGCCGCGCGCTACAAATGACCAACATCCTGCGCGACATCGACGAGGACGCCGGCGTCGGACGGCTGTATCTGCCGCGTGAAGCGCTCGCAGCCGCGGGGATAATGTCGACGGATCCGGCAACCGTGATCGCGGACCCGGCGATCGGTATCGCCTGCATGATGGTGGCCGAGCGCGCGCGCGAGCATTTCGCCAAGGCCAGTGAGGTGATGGCGGCGTGTCCGCGCCGGCAGGTGCGGGCGCCGAAGATCATGCAATTGGCCTATCGGCAGATGCTCGAGGACATGATGGCGCGCGGCTTTTCCGCGCCGCGCACGCGCGTTCACGTCAGCAAGTCGCATCTTCTCGGCATCGCATTGCGGCATGCGTTCCTCTGACGCCGGCACTATTCACATCATCGGCGCGGGGCTCGCTGGCCTCGCCGCCGCCGTGCGGCTGGCGCCGACGCGGCGGCCGGTGATCGTGCATGAAGCCACCGCGCAGCCTGGCGGCCGCTGCCGTTCGTATTACGACCACGTCACGGGCATGGTGATCGACAACGGTACGCATCTGCTTCTTTCTGGCAATCAGTCGGCGCGCTCCTATCTGCAGGCGATCGGCGCCGAAGCTTTGTTACAGGGACCGGCGAATGCCGAATTCCAGTTCGCCGACCGCGTCAGCGGCAAGGAATGGACGCTGCGGCTCAATGACGGGCGCTTCCCCTGGTGGATTTTCGACAAGAGCGCGCGCGTGCCGGACACGCGGCTGCGCGACTATCTGCCGCTGATGCGGCTCCTTTGGCCCGGCGGCGACAAGCCGCTGCAAGAGATCATGGATTGCGATGGGCCGCTCTACGAGCGCCTGGTGGAGCCGCTGCTGCTCGCCGCAATGAACCTGCGGCCGCCGCGGGGGTCGGCAAGCCTCGCCGCCACGGTGCTGCGCGAGACCCTGGCTCTCGGCGGCAAGGCCTGCCGTCCCTTGATCGCGCCCGAGGGGATTGGCCGCGCGTTCATCGATCCGGCGATCGCCTATCTGCGTGAGCAGGGCGTCGTCGTCGCCTTCGAGCACACGCTGCATCGCCTGCATTTCGTAAGCGGGTGCGTCGCGCGCCTCGACTTCGGCAGCAACGACGAGGTAACGCTCGGCGAACGCGACGTCGTCGTGCTTGCCGTGCCCGCCTATGCAGCAGCGTCGCTGGTGCCCGGCCTGGAAACTCCGTCGGCCTTCCGCAGCATCGTCAATGTGCACTACCGCATCGATGTCCCAGGCGCGCTGCCCAGCATGATCGGCGTGATCAACGGCACCGCCGAGTGGATCTTCGCCTTCCCGGGACGCGTTGCGGTGACGGTCAGTGACGCCGGCCATCTTCTCGATCTGTCGCGTGAGACGCTGGCGCAAGGCATCTGGGACGACGTCGCAGCGGTGCTCAAGCTCGACGCCGCGTTGCCCCCTTGGCAGATCGTGCGTGAGCGCCGCGCCACCTTTGCCGCGACGCCGGAAGAAAACGCCAAGCGCCCGGGGTTGCGCACGGTCTACGGCAATCTGCTGCTGGCCGGCGACTGGACGGCGACCGGTCTGCCGGCGACCATCGAGGGCGCTGTGCGCTCCGGCGACCGCGCCGCCAATGCGATTATCGACGACGCCGAACTGGTGGCGGCCGCATGAGCCCGGAAGCTGCAGCCCGCACGGCTCCCGCGGCCGACTCCGCTGCCGCGATCGACCGTGCCATCGACGCGGCGCGCGGCGCGCTCGCCGCCGCGCAGGCGCCGGACGGGCATTGGCTGTTCGAGCTCGAGGCCGACGCCACCATCCCCGCCGAATATGTGTTGATGCGCCACTATCGCGGCGAGCCAATCGACACCGCGCTGGAAGGCAAGATCGGCGTCTATCTGCGCCGCATCCAGGGCGCGCATGGCGGCTGGCCGCTCTATCACGGCGGCGCCTTCGACGTCAGCGCCAGCGTGAAAGCCTATTTCGCGCTGAAGATGATCGGCGACGATATCGAAACGCCGCATATGCGCTGCGCGCGCGAGGCGATCCTCGCCCATGGCGGAGGGAGCACCAGCAACGTGTTCACGCGCTTCCTGCTGGCGCTTTACGGCATCCTCAGCTGGCACAGCGTGCCGCTGATGCCGGTCGAGATCGTGCTGTTGCCGCCCTGGTTTCCGTTCCATCTGTCGAAGGTGTCTTACTGGGCGCGCACGGTGCTGGTGCCGCTGCTGGTGCTGCAAGCGCTGCAGCCGCGCGCCAAAAATCCGCGCGGTGTGCGCATCGACGAGCTGTTCGTCGAGGACCCGGCGAGCGTTAAGTTGGCGCCGAAAGCGCCACATCAGAAATGGCGCTGGTTTCTGTTCTTCCGCGCCGTCGACATTGTCCTGCGCGGACTGATGAAAGTGCTGCCCGGCAGCCTGCGGCGGCGCGCCATCGATCAGGCTGTCGCTTTCGTCAGCGAGCGGTTGAATGGCCAGGACGGGCTCGGCGCAATTTTCCCGGCGATGGTCAATTCGGTGATGATGTTCGATCTGCTCGGCATGCCGGAGAAGGCCGCGATCGCGCGCGACTCCGTCGAGCGGCTGCTCGTCATCAAGACAGATGAAGCCTATTGCCAGCCCTGCCTATCGCCGATCTGGGATTCGGCGCTGGCGAGCCAGGCGCTGCTGGAGATCGGCGACCGTGATGCGCTGACGCAGGCGAAAAAGAGCATGCAGTGGCTCGTGCCTTTGCAGGTGCTCGACATTCCTGGCGATTGGATTGCACGGCGGCCCGGCCTGCGCCCCGGCGGCTGGGCATTCCAATACGCCAATCCGCATTACCCCGATCTCGACGACACGGCGGTCATCATCATGGCCATGGACCGGCTGCGCCGCGTCGAGGGCACGCGCGATTTCGATGCCGCGATCGGTCGCGCGGTCGAATGGGTGAGGGGCATGCAGAGCGGCAACGGCGGCTGGGCGGCTTTCGACGTCGACAACATCTACGACTACCTCAACAACATCCCGTTCGCCGACCACGGCGCGCTGATCGATCCGCCGACCGAAGACGTTGGCGCGCGCTGCGTTTCCGCGCTGGCGCAGATCGGCGCGCGGCCTGACGATCCCGCGATCCGGCGCGGCGTGCGCTTCCTGCTCGAACGGCAGCTGCCGGAAGGAAGCTGGTATGGCCGCTGGGGCGTCAACTACATTTACGGCACCTGGTCGGTGCTCTGCGCGCTGCGCGCCGCCGGCGTGCCGCGCGAGACCTCTGCGATCCGCAAAGCCGCAGACTGGCTGATCGCCATCCAGAATCCGGACGGAGGCTGGGGTGAAAGCGGCTTCAGCTATCGGCTTGATTATCACGGCTACGAGGCGGCGCCCTCGACGGCATCGCAAACCGCCTGGGCGCTCCTTGCGCTGATGGCGGCGGGCGAGGTCGAGCATCCGGCGCTCGCGCGCGGCATCGCTTTTCTGACGGCGAGCCAGGATGCCGACGGTTTCTGGAGCGAAGAGTTCTACACCGGCACCGGTTTCCCGCGCGTGTTCTATCTGCGCTACCACGGCTACCGGAAATATTTCCCGCTCTGGGCGCTGGCGCGTTACCGCAATCTCACCCGCGGCAACGGTCTCGCGCAGCCGTTCGGGATGTAATGTACTGCGGCAAGCCACACACTCGGCGTCGTCCCCCGGCTTGACCCAGTATTCCGCGACTCCCGTCTTAAAATACTACACCTCCACGGAGTACTGGATGCCCGCTTTCGCGGGCATGACCGCAGAGGGTGACGCTATCGCGTCGGGTAGTCTCTAGCGCCCCATCGAATCGAAGCGCGCCTTCTGCTCATCGCTGAGCGAGCCGTAGAGCTCGTTAAGCGCGATCTCCAGCGTCGAAGCGGCGTTGTTCATGGCGGTGAGCTGGTTGTCGGCGGCGTCGAGCCGCGCCAGCGGGTCCGCCCCGATCGGCTGGGCGCAGGACGCGATCAAGAGCTTCGCCATGTCGCCGGCGGTCTTGCCGAAGGCCTCGAAGCGCGCGCGCTGCTCCGGGCCCGGACGCACGGCTTCCTGAATCTGCTGCATCAGCCGCTCCGGATCGCCAGCGGCCTGTTGCGCGCAGACCTGGTACTGCTGGCCCATCGGCGCTGCACCGGCGGCGCGGCGCTCGGCGCGCGGCGGGGCAGGCTTGCGGTTGAAGCTCGCCTTCTGCGCGTTGCTGAGTGTCGCGTAGAACTCCTGCAGCGGCCCGCGAATGAGCGCAGTGGCGCTCTGGATTGCCCAGAGCCGCTGCTTCATCGCGTCGAGGCGCTTGATCGGTGATACATCCGGATCGTTGCACGTGGCTTCGAGTTGCTTGCCCGCCTGCGTCACGGCGCTCTGGAAGTCGTCGAGCGCGGATTGCTGCGTGGCGTTGAGGTTTTCGGTTTCCTTGATCGGTCCGGCCGGCCAGTCGGTCGAGATCGCCGCGCGATCGGTACAGGTCGGCTTGGCGTCGCTGGCGCTGCTGTTGTCCGCGCCGCTGCCGGTGGTGGTCGCCGCTGTGCGGTTCGCCGCCTCGCTCGCCACCGGCGCGCTGCCGGGCGAGCCGGCGAGCGCCGCCACGAGGTCACCGAAGCCGTGCTGGCGGTAGCGCGCCTGGTAATCGCTCGGCCATAGCGCATAGCCGATGATGTCGCCGTAGGCGGTGGGCCAGGAGGAGGGTCCGACGCTGCCTAGTGCCGCGGCATTGCCGATGGCGGCGCTTGCGCCGACCGCGCCGGCGCTCACAGCACCGGCGGCTGCGACGTTGCCGCGTCCCTGATAGTGCTCGGCTTCGCGCCGATGCGACATCGGCCGATGATGGCCGTGGCGGTGCCCGAGAATGCCGCGCAGTGGGGAGGTGACGATGCCGAGCAGGCCACGGAGCTGCGCCTGCGCGCCGTCGCCGCTCACCGCCAGGGTCGTGGCGGCGAGAAGCCCCGCGATCAGAATCGTCCGCGCACGCATGAAGACCTCCCGTTGCTGGCCGCATCAAGAGGGTTGGACAACGGGCTTAGGGGCCCGGCAGTTCCATAACGGTGCTATGGCACCTCAGCCATATCCGGCTGCTGCCGCTTGGCGCGGACTTCGGCGAGCTTCTGCTCGACATGCTTGGAGAACACGTATTTCGCCGGCCGCTGATTGGTGAGATCGATCTCCGGCGCCATCGGCCCGTCAGTCCTGATCCCGCGCACGGCCGTGCCAAGCGCCTTGAGCGGATTGCGCACCGCATCGTTCACGGCAGTCGCCTCGTAGCCGGAATGCACCATGCAGTTGGCGCATTTCTCGTAATTGCCGGTGCCGTAGGCGTCCCAATCGGTCTCCTCCATCAGCTCGCGGAAGGTCTTCGCATAGCCTTCGCCGAGCAGGTAGCAGGGCCGCTGCCAGCCGAAGATGGTGCGCGTCGGATTGCCCCAGGGCGTGCAGTGATAGGTCTGGTTACCGGCGAGGAAATCGAGGAACAGGCTCGACTGCGAGAACGACCAGTTACGGCCGCCGCGCCCGCGGCGCAAAATGTCGCGAAACAGGTTCTTCGTCGTCTCGCGATGCAGGAAGTGCTCCTGGTCAGGCGCGCGCTCATAGGCATAGCCGGGCGACACGGTGATGCCGTCGACGCCCAGCTCCTTGACCTGATCGAAGAATGCCGCGACGCGCTCGGCCTGCGCGTTGTTGAACAGCGTGCAGTTGATGTTGACGCGGAAGCCGCGCGCCTTCGCCTCACGGATCGCCGCCACCGCGCGATCATAGACGCCGTCCTGGCACACCGAGTGATCGTGCATCTTCTGGTCGCCATCGAGATGCACCGACCAGGTGAAATAGACGCTCGGCTCGTACTGCGACATGCGCTTCTGCATGAGCAGCGCATTGGTGCACAGATAGACGAACTTGCGCCGCGCAATGATGCCCTTCACGATCTCGGGCAGCTTCTTGTGCAACAGCGGCTCGCCGCCGGCGATCGAGACCACCGGCGCGCCGCATTCGTCGACGGCGCCGAGCGCGTCCTCGACCGACATGCTCTGATTGAGGATCTCGTCGGGATAGTCGATCTTGCCGCAGCCCGCACAAGCGAGGTTGCAGCGAAACAGCGGCTCGAGCATCAGCACCAGTGGATAGCGCTCGCGCCCGCCAAGGCGCTGGCGCATCACATAGCTACCGACAGTCAGCTTTTGCCAAAGAGGTATTCCCACGACCACCGTCCTTGCTGATCAGTATATTGTTGTCGACCTCGAGCAGCTCTACCGGAACACGGAATTCTATGTGCTCCCGCTCGCCGGGCAAGGTCGAGACATCCACAGGCCCGAAGCGCCCCAGCGCCTCGATCGCGTCCGTCACCATCACTTCGGGGGCCGAGGCGCCCGCGGTGATGCCGACCACCTCGACGCCCTCGACCCATTCGGGCCGAATCTCACCACCATTGGCGATCAGATGTGTCGGAATTCCGGCCTCAAGTCCAATCTCGCGCAGCCGGTTGGAGTTCGATGAATTGGTAGCGCCGACCACGAAAATGACGTCGACGAGCTTGCTCAATTCCCGCAGCGCCGTCTGCCGGTTCTGCGTGGCATAGCAGATGTCCTGCGTCCCCGGGCCGACCACGTCGCTGAATTTGCGATAAAGCGCCGCGATGACCCCCTTGGTGTCGTCGACTGAAAGGGTCGTCTGCGTCACGAAGGCGATCGGCGCGTCGGCGGGGATCTCCAGCCGTCCGACGTCCTGCTCGGTCTGCACCAGGTGCACCTTGCCGGGGATCTGTCCGAGCGTGCCCTCGACCTCGGGGTGCCCGGCATGACCGATCAGCACCACGGTGCGGCCGCTGCGCAGATAGTGGCGCCCCTGCGCATGCACTTTGGAGACGAGCGGGCAGGTGGCATTGAGCACGTGCAGGCCGCGCTCCTTGGCTTCGCCTTCGACTTTCTTGGAGACGCCGTGGGCGCTGAAGATGGTGATGCCGTCCGCGGGCACTTCCGACAGATCCTCGACGAACCGGGCGCCGCGCGCCTTGAGCGCGTCGACGACCCATTTGTTGTGCACGATCTCGTGCCGCACATAGACCGGCGGTCCGTATTTTTCCAGCGCCCGCTCGACGATCTCGATGGCGCGGACGACGCCGGCGCAAAAGCCGCGGGGCTGCGCGAGGATGACCTTCATGACAGCCCTCCGTTCACGTTGGCACCGGCACCGTTGAATTCGCCGCTGCGGAGGCGGAATGCGGAGCCCGCGGCAAACGACCCGGCGGTTTCGCGCGTCGATCCAAGTGAAGCAAAGACCTTGGCGACGATGCCGTTGGCGTCGAGCCCGGCCTTGGCATACATGGCCGGCGGGCTGTCGTGATCGATGAAGACGTCCGGCAGCACCATGCATTGCACCTTGAAGCCGGCCTGTCCGACCGCTCCGCTTTCGGTGAGGAGCCGCAGCACCTGGGCGGAAAAGCCGCCGATCGCGCCTTCCTCGATGGTGATCATCAGCTCATGATTGCGCGCGAGCCGCAGGATCAGATCGCGGTCGAGCGGCTTGGCAAAGCGCGCGTCGGCGACCGTCGTCGAGATGCCGCGTGCCGCCAGCATCTCGGCGGCCTTCAGGCAGTCAGCGAGCCGCGTGCCGAGCGAGAGCAGCACCACCGTCGAGCCTTCGCGCACGATGCGACCGCGGCCGATCTCCAGCGGCACGCCTTGCTCCGGCATCGGCACGCCGGTGCCGTTGCCGCGCGGATAGCGGAACGCCGAGGGGCGATCGTCGATCGCGGCGGCGGTCGCCACCATGTGCACCAGCTCAGCCTCATCCGCCGCGGCCATAATCACGAAGCCGGGCAGGCAGCCGAGATAGGTGATGTCGAACGAGCCCGCATGCGTCGGGCCATCGGCGCCGACGAGGCCCGCCCGGTCGAGCGCGAAGCGCACCGGCAGGCGCTGGATCGCGACGTCATGCACCACCTGATCATAAGCGCGCTGCAGGAATGTCGAATAGATCGCCGCGAACGGCTTGAAGCCTTGCGTCGCCAGACCAGCGGCGAAAGTGACCGCGTGCTGCTCGGCGATGCCGACGTCGAAGGCGCGCTCGGGGAAGGCCTTGGCGAAGATGTCGACGCCGGTGCCGCCCGGCATCGCCGCGGTGATGGCGACGATGCGATCGTCCTTCTTCGCTTCCTTCACCAGCGCTTCGCCGAACACTTTGGTGTAGGACGGCGCGCTCGCCGTGCCTTTGTTTTGCTTGCCGGTGGCGACATCGAATTTCACCACGCCGTGATACTTGTCGGCCGAACTCTCCGCCGGCGCGTAGCCCTTGCCCTTCTGCGTGCGTACATGCACGAGGATCGGGCCGTGCGTGGCCTTGCGCACATTCTCGAGCACCGGGATGAGCTGCGACAAATTGTGCCCGTCGATGATGCCGACATAATAGAAGCCGAGCTCCTCGAACAGCGTGCCGCCGGTGACGAAGCCGCGGGCGTGCTCTTCCGCGCGCGCGGCATTGTTCTTGATGAATTTCGGGATCCGCAGCCGCTCCGCCACCTGCTTGCCGAGGTTGCGCAGCGACATATAGGCGCGGCTGGAGAACAAACGGGCGAGATAAGCCGACATGGCGCCGACCGGCGGCGCAATCGACATCTCATTGTCGTTGAGGATGACGATCAGGCGCCGGTTCATGGCTCCGGCATTGTTGAGCGCCTCATAGGCCATGCCTGCGGACATGGCGCCATCGCCGATGACGCAGACCACATTGTGCTTGCCGCCGGCGAAATCGCGCGCCACGGCCATGCCGAGTCCGGCAGAGATCGACGTCGAAGAATGCGCAGCGCCGAAGCAGTCGTATTCGCTTTCCGCGCGCTTGGTGAAGCCGGAGAGGCCGCCGCCTTGACGCAGCGTGCGAATGCGATCGCGCCGTCCGGTCAAGATTTTGTGTGGGTAGGCCTGGTGGCCCACATCCCAGATCAGCTTGTCGTTCGGCGTATCGAAGACATAATGCAGCGCGACAGTGAGCTCGATAACGCCGAGACTTGCGCCGAGATGCCCTCCGGTCACGGCGACGGCGTTGATCGTTTCGGCACGAAGCTCGTCTGCAACTTGCTGCAGGTCATGCGCATTGATACGGCGCAGATCGGCCGGGCACTTGATGGAATCGAGAATTGGACGTTGTTGTGCCGTATCAAAGACCGAATGTGGTGGGGTCATTTCCTGCTCGCCGTTTGGGGGATGTACTACGGAGGGGTAAAAGTCCCCTCAAAGGAAATGGTTATATCGACAGTCTATCGTTAGTCGTTGGCATCGCCCGCTTGGTTCAAAAACGACTTCAGTCTCAGTTAATACCGCTTTGCTCCAAAAGGTTCCTGTAACCCACTGTTTTTCGCACCTGCATCATAGCCCCGCCAAGGTGGTATCTAAAGATGTTTGTCAGGCACTTTCGATGTTAGCTAAACTCGTCACCGGCATTGTGACATTGGCGACACGGGTCCCCAGGCTCGTTGTTGCGCTCGGCGTGCTCGCCGCGATTGCGGCATCGGTCTACACCACCGCGCATTTCGCGATCGATACCAACATCAACAAACTGATCTCGCCGGAGCTCGATTGGCGCAAGCGTGAAGCCGCCTTCGAGCATGATTTTCCAGGACATTTCGGTTCGACTTTGGTCGTAATCGATGCACCCACCCAGGAGCTCGTATCGGGTGCGGAGACGCAGCTGGCGAAACGTCTCGCCGCCAATCCACAACTGTTTCGCTCAGTCGATGATGTCAGCGGCAGCGAATTTTTTACACGCAACGGTCTGTTATTTAGCTCGACCGAAGATGTTGCGCGCGTGACCAAAGGGCTGGGCCAGGCTGGCCCGCTTCTCGATGCACTCGTCAGCGATCCCAGCCTGCGCGGCCTGACCCGTGCATTATCGTTGGGGCTGCTCGGCGTGCAGTACAAGCAGGTCCAGCTCGATGACCTCAATCGGCCATTGTCGATGGCTGCAGACACCCTCGATGCCGTGCTCGCCGGCCGCCCCGCGACCTTCTCCTGGCAGGAGATGCTGAGCGGCAAGAAGCCGTCGGTGAGCGAGCTGCGGCGCTTCATCGAAGTACATCCAGTGCTCGACTATTCGGCGCTCGAGCCCGGACGTGCGTCGAGTGACGGCATTCGCGCGGCTGCCGCCGACTTGAAGCTGGGCGACATTTATCACGCGCGCGTGCGCCTGACCGGCTCGGTGCCGATGGGCGACGAAGAGTTTGCCACCGTCCAGCAGGGTGCCCTCGTCAACACGACCGGGACGGTGATCACCGTCCTGGTGATCCTGTGGTTGGCGTTGAAGTCTGCGCGCATCATCGCTGCGGTGTTCATCAATCTGTTCGTCGGCCTCGCCATCACCGCCGCGCTCGGCTTGATGATGGTCGGCGCGCTGAACATGATCTCGGTTGCCTTCGCCGTGCTGTTCGTCGGACTCGGTGTCGACTTCGGCATCCAATATTCGGTGCGCTATCGCGCCGAGCGCCACGACATCCCCGAGCTCAAGTCGGCGATCACGCAAGCTGCGCGCAAGGCCGGCGTGCCGCTGACGCTGGCCGCGGCGGCGGTCGCCGCCGGATTCCTCTCCTTCCTGCCGACAAGCTATCGCGGCGTCTCCGAGCTCGGCCAGATCGCGGGCGTCGGCATGCTGATCGCTTACCTGACCAGCATCACGCTGCTGCCGGCGCTCCTGACATTGCTTAATCCGCCCGGCGAGCCGGCGGAGGTCGGCTATCGTTTCATGGCGCCGGTCGATAACTTCCTACAGCGCTTTCGCATTCCGGTCGTCGTCGGCACGCTCGCCATCGCGCTTGTCGGCTCGCCGCTGCTTTACTGGCTGACCTTCGACTTCGATCCGATCCATCTGCGCAGCACCAAAGTGGAGTCGATCGCGACGCTGCTCGACCTCAAGGACGATCCGCGGGTCGGCATCAACTCGATCAACGTGATCACGCCATCGCTCGCCGAGGCGAAGACGGCCGCCGAGCGCCTGCAGAAGATGCCGCAGGTCGCTCGCGCCATGACGCTCGAGGATTTCATCCCGACGGAGCAGCCGCAGAAGCTGGCGCTCATTCGCGACTTCGCCGCCAAGATCGGACCGATTCTGCAGAAATCCGCGGGGCCGGCCCCCACCGATCAGGACAACGTGGCGGCGCTGCGGGCTGCGGCCGATCGGCTCAAGCAGATCGCTGGCACGGCAAAGGGCGCCGGCGCCGATTCCGCACGGCGGCTCTCGGCCAATCTCGTCAAGCTTGCAGACGCCGACAAATCCGTGCGCGATCAAGCGCAGACCGTATTCGTGACGCCGTTGCAGATCGATCTCGCGCAGCTGCGTAATTTCATGCAGGCCAGCACCGTCAGCGTCGACAATCTGCCGCCGGCGCTGAAGCGGCAATGGCTCACCGAAGACGGCAAGGCGCGCGTCGAGGTGGCGCCGAAAGGCGAGACCAACAGCACCGAGGTGTTGCGCACCTTCGCGCGCACGGTGCTTGCCGCTTATCCCACGGCCGTCGGCGGACCGGTGTCGATCTTCGAATCCGGCAATACCGTGGTGAAAGCCTTCATCCAGGCGGGCGGCTACGCGCTCGTCTCAATCGCAATCCTGCTGTGGATCGTACTGCGCCGTTTCGGCGACGTGCTGCTGACGCTGGTGCCGCTCATTCTCGCCGGCATGGTTACGCTCGAAGTCTGCGTGCTCATCGGCATGCCGCTGAATTTCGCCAACATCATCGCGTTGCCGCTGCTGCTCGGCGTCGGCGTCGCGTTCAAGATTTACTACATCATGGCGTGGCGCGCCGGGCACACCAATCTCTTGCAGTCGAGCCTCACGCGCGCGGTGTTCTGGAGCGCGCTGACCACGGCGACGGCGTTCGGCAGCCTGTGGCTGTCGCAGCATCCGGGCACGTCGAGCATGGGCAAGCTGTTGGCGCTGTCGCTGGTCTGCACGCTCTGCGCGGCGGTGCTATTTCAGCCGGCGCTCATGGGCGCTCCCCGGGAGACCGCCAAGGAGTCCTGAGCAGATGTCCTCGGCCGGCTGCTGCGCCACCGGGTTGATTGACGGATCCCAGGGATCGACCGGCTGTGGGGGCGGCGGCGGAGCGCCGCGGCGCGGGCGGGCGCCGGTGGTGGCCGGCGGTTTTTCGGGAATGCGGCTCCAATCCTCGCCGCCGCAGAGAAAGCCGAGCACGCAGCCGCGCACCTGCAGCACATTGGGATTGGCGAGGCTGATGGTTGCCGCATAGGTGCGGCCGTCATTCGAATTGTAGATGTGCCCGCTCCATTCGGTCTGCTTGGTCTGCGTCATCGCGATCAGGACCGGCATGCCCAGCGTCGGGCGATTGCGTTGTGCAGGATCGGGGTTGTTGTGGTCGGTCCCGGGTGCTTTTTCCCACGACACCACGCCCCACAGCTGATTATCGCAATTGACCACGCGGATCGCTGCGATGCGCTTGGCGACCAGCCATTCTCCTGTCGGGTCGAACGGCGAGGGGACCGCTGACTGCTGCGCCGCGCCGCCGCTTGCCAGCGCGCACAGCACAGGGAGGATAAGGATCACGCGACTGCGCATCGACGAGGCCCGCACAAACCTTGTATGATCATCGACGTGACCCGCGTGCATCCGGATTTGGCTAAAACTCGCGCCAAGGTCCAGGTGTTCCGGCGAGCCTGCCGTATGGTTTCATAACCGACAACAGTGAGCTTCACGGAACCAGTTACAACAAACGCCCGTTATTTTGCCGCCGTTTGCAGACCAAATGTGTTTATCGCGTGTCCGTTTGGCTGCGTGCCGACATGTTCTCTGGCGCAAATCCTGCAAGGGATGTCAGGAGCGAGGCAGCGGCTTCCGCGACACGAGACATGTGTAAGACATAAGCGATTGGTATCGATGACACTCTCCATGAACGACGTTGCTGCGAATGATATTGATCGCGATACGTCGATGATGCGCCGCTGCATTCAGCTCTCCGCCGAATCGGCAAAATCGGGCGAGCTGCCCTTTGCTTGCGTGATTTGTGACGACGAGGGCGTCATCGCCGAGACCACCAACCAGGTGCGCGCCGACGGCGATGTGACGCGCCACGCCGAGCTGGTGGCCATCTCGAACGCGCAGCGCACCCGCAAGAGCAAGATTCTCTCCGGCGCCACGCTCTATAGCAATGTCGAGCCATGTCCGATGTGCTCCTTCGCCATCCGCGAGACCCGGATCGCGCGGGTGGTCTATGCGATCAGCTCGCCGAAAATGGGCGGCGTCTCCAAATGGAATATCCTGCGCGATACCGAGCTTTCCGGTGTCATGCCCGAGGCCTTCGGGCCTGTGCCGGAGGTGGTCGCGGGACTGCTGTGGCAGGAGGCGGCCAAGGTCTGGCGCAAATGGAATCCGCTGGCCTGGGGTATTATCCGCCGCCGCGGCTGTTTTGGACCGGCCCCGTTACACGCTAATGTAGAACGCATGCAGCCGGCGCGGATGTCCCAGGGCTGGTTGCGCTCATTATTGATGTTACATGGCTGATGTAGAGTAGTGCTGCCGATTTGGCGTTCCTGCATTACCCGCTGCAAGCACGGGCAGGACCATCAAATCGAAAAGCGTCACTGGAATCATAGAGTTGCGGGTCGGGGAGCCCGCATCATCGGGCAACATCCAAGGATCAGGCCTTCACCATGCTTCGCACAACCTTGCTTCTGGTATTCATTGGCTTTTGCGTGTCCGCTGCTCTCCCCGCGCAGGCGCAGGACCGCGGTCCCTTCGTAGCGCTCGCCGGACAGTGGTCCGGTACCGGCACGGTCGAGCTGAACAACGGCAGCAGCGAGAAGCTGCGCTGCCGGGCGAGCTACGACGTGCTGCGCGAGGGCGCCAACCTGCAGCTCAACATCCGGTGCGCCAGCGAGAGCTACAATTTCGACCTGCGCTCCAGTGTCGATTATTCCGGCGGCAACATCAGTGGCACCTGGAGTGAATCGACACGCAATGCCGCCGGCACACTCACCGGCAAGGCCAGCGGCCGCCGCATCGACGTGTCGGCGACCGGCACCATCGCCGTGAGTCTCAGCCTGACCACCAGCGGAGATCACCAGTCGGTGAATATCCGCGCGCAGGATCAGCAGAGCTCGGTGAAGGGCGCGACGATCTCGCTCAAGCGCGGCTAGAAATATCAGCCTTCGCTGCTAATTCCGCCGCGCGCCCGCCAGCGGGCGGCGGCCGAGGCGGCGCGCGAGGTGGCTTAGCGAGGTCGCGACCGGCCGCAGGATGAACAGGTCGGCGGCGAGCGCCGCGATCATGGCGAAGGCCGACAGCCAGCCGAACATGCGCAGCGACGGCAGGTCGGAGAACACCGTCATCGCCAGGCCGCAAGCCAGCACCACCGAGGTGAGAATGAGCGGCGGGCCGACCAGCACGGTGGCGCGCGCCACGCCAAGCTCCGGCTCGGCCTCGATCTTGTCCTCGATCTGCAGACGATTGAGGAAATGGATGGTGGCGGAGAGGCCGAGGCCGAACGACACCGTGAGCGCGATGACGCTGGCGAATTGCAGTCCGTCGCCGAGCGCCCAGAGCAGATTGCCGGCGGCGACGATGGGGAACACGCCGGGGAGGATGCTCACCAGCATGACGATCAGCGATCGGAAGGCGACACCGATGAAGGCGGCGACGAAGATGATCTCGACGGTCAGTCCGTAGCTGAGCCGGTCGATCATGGTGGCGCTGTTGCGTGCCGCGATCGCAGAAAGGCCGGTCACCGCGATCCGGTAGCCCGGATTCTTGGCGCGCAGGCCATTGAGCTGGTGGTCGAGATTCTGGATCACTGGGAGGAGCCGGCTGGCGTCGACATCCGGCACGCGGCCGGAGACCACCACCGCGTCCTGCTTGGCGGAAATGAAGCGGCGCGTGAGGTAGGGCGGCAGCAGGTCGACATATTGCTTCAGCGTAGCGACGTCGCTCTTGTGCGCCTTTTCCGCGAGCCAGCGGCGCAGCGTCTCCAGCGACCACACATTGCCGACGCCGGCCTGCTTCTCGAGCTGCGCATGCACGTCGGCGATGACCGCCAGTGTCTCCGGATCGTAGAGCGATTTGCCCGGCGGGAATTCGATGAGCACGTCGACCGGATTAGCGCCGGTGAGCTTGTTGTCGAGCTGATGGCTCGCCTGCACCGCCTGCTCGCGGTCGGGGAGCTGGTCGGCCAGCCGATAGCGCGGCGTGAGCTGCGTATAGCCGAGCGACAAGGCCACGACGAGCGCCAGGCCGATCAGGCTGTAGAGGCCGGGGCGATGCACCATGCGATCGGCGATCCAGCCGCAAAAGCGGCGCAGCAGGTCGAGCGCGCCGTCCATGTCGCGCACCTGCTCGGCGAACTCCGCCTCGCGGCGCACCAGCAGGATGCCGAGCAGCGGCACCATCATCAGCACCGCGAGCAGCGCGATGACGACCGCGATCAATCCGGCCTCGCCGAAGGTGCGGATCAAATCCGATGACGAGAACTGCAGCGCGATGAAGGAGACGCCGGCGGTGGCATGGGTCAGCACGCAGGCTGGACCGACGATGAGCAGCGCGTTGCGGAAGGCGGTGATGCGGTCGTCGCCGGCGAGCACACGGTCTCTCGCAGCGAAGGTGAGCTGCATGCTGTCGGAGAAGCTGATCACCATGATCAGCGGCGTCATCACGTTGAGGAACATGTTGAGGCGGAAATCGAGCCAACCCAGCGAGCCCAGCGCCATCAGGATGGCGGCGAGCGGCGGCGCCGCCGCCACGATCATGAAGGAGATGCGGCGGAAGAACAGCGCCGCGATCAGGCAACCGATGATGAAGCCGGCGGAGTTGTAGACCAGCCGATCGCGCTCGATGGCATTACGGATCTCGAGCTGCATCACCGGCACGCCAGACAGTTGATAGTGCAGCCCGGTGCCTTGAATTTGCTCAGAGACCTCGCTGCGCACTTCACCGATGATGGTACTGAGCTTGCCGGCATCCACAGCCTCGGGATCGAGCGCCAGCACGAACAGCGCAAGCTTGCCGTCGTCGGAGATGAGTTTGCCGCGAATGAGCTCGTTCGACATCACCCGGTCGGTGAGCGCCTTGTATTCGGCGCCGGTCGGGAGCGTCTGCGGGAACAGCGGCGGCGGGATATTGCCGTCGCTCGGCGCGTCGCGCGCGGAGAACAGCGAGATGATGCCGCGGGTGCCGTCGATCAGCTGCAGATTGGTGGCGATTTCGCGCAGGTGAGCAATCGAGTTTCGCTCGAGCAGCGTGTCGCCCTCGATGACGACGAGCACATCGTATTCGCTCGCCGGGAAGCGGCGCGTGATGTTCTCATAGGTGTGGTATTCGGGCGTGTCGGAACGGAACAGCTGCGACAATGAGTCGTCGGCCTTGAGCCGTATGAAGCCAATGGCCGCTGCGGCGCACAAAATCAGCAGCACCGCCAGCGACCACCACGGATATGACAACGGGATGAAACCGATCCGCTCGATGCCGAGCGCCAGGTTTCGCGCCTCGACCGGCGCGGGTTGCGGTCGTCCCCCGGGTTGCGGCTCTGATGGGCTGCTCATCGGCTCGCTCGGGGTCCGTCAAACAGGCGGGGAGGAAGGCGAATCACGTCGACCGATGATGCAGATAGGGGGTTAACAGAGGCAAATCCATAGGGCCCGGAGCGTTGGTGCGCGCTAATTTTCGTTCACTCCGCCGGCTGTGTCTTCTTATGCGCCTTGAGCGCCGCCAGCCGCTCATCGCGCCAGCGCATCGCCTTGGCGACGCCGGCGGCATCGAGTGGCGACCATTCCGACAGGATGCCGGCGAGGTTGTCGCCCTTGTAGATCGCCGGATCGGCGTTGCTGAGCCGCGACAGGCTGGCGCCATAGCGCTCGCAGTAGTCGGGAATGCCGCCCGGCGCATTGAGCTCGATGGTTTCGAACGGACCCATGAACGACCAGCGTAATCCGAGCCCATCGGCGATGGTCTTGTCGAGGTCTTCCGGCGACACATAGCCTTCGCCGGCGAGGCGGAAGGCTTCCGACAGCAGCACCGCCTGCAGCCGATTGAGGATGAAGCCGTCGATCTCCTTGCGCACCACGATTGGCACCTGGCCGACGGATTCGTAGATCGCCTTCGCGGTGGAGACCGTTTCCTTCGCGGTCCATGGCGAGCCGACGAGCTCGACCACTGGAACCAGATGCGGCGGGTTCACCGGATGTGCGACCAGGCAGCGATGCCGGCCTTTGAGCTTCTCGGTGAAGCGGCTGGCCACGATGGTCGAGGTCGAGGAGGCGAGGATCGTGTCCGGCGCGGCGAGGCGATCGAGCTCGGCGAAAATCGAAAGCTTCGCCTCCAGCGTCTCCGGGGTGTTTTCCTGCACGAAACTCGCGCCGGCGAGCGCGTTGGGCAGGCTGGCCGTCGCATGCACGCGTGCTGCCGCGGCCTTCGCGTCGCCAAGAAGCCCGTGCGTGGCGAGTTCCTCCAGCCCTTCGACGACCAGCGCCTTGGCTTTTTCGGCAACGCCGGAAACGCCGTCGTAAAGCTTCACCACGTAGCCGCCGCCGGCGAACACGATGGCCCAGGAACGGCCGATCAGGCCGGAGCCGATAATCGCGACAGTCCTGTTCACGGCGTTTCTCCTTGGACGCGTTTTCTTTATTCTCGGGCCTCAGACACACGCGTGCAACAAACAACGCGATCGTCGCAGGAGGAACCGGTGGATTTGAACATTGCGGGATTGCGGGTGCTGGTGACGGCCGGCGCCGGCGGCATCGGTCTGGAGGTGGCGCGGGCTTTTGCCGGCGAGGGCGCCAAAGTGCATGTCTGCGACGTCGACAAGGAGGCGCTCGCGGCGATGCGCGGGAGGGATCCGCAGATCACGCAGAGCACCGCGGACGTCGCCGATCGCGCCGATGTCGAGCGGCTGTTCACTGAGGCGCTCGCCGCGCTCGGCGGCCTCGACGTGCTGGTCAACAACGCGGGCATCGCCGGGCCGACCGGGCGCGTCGAGGAGATCGCCCCTGCCGACTGGGACCGCTGTCTCGCCATCAACATCACCGGCCAATTCAACTGCGCGCGGCTTGCGGTGCCGCATCTGCGCCGGAGCAGGAACGCATCGATCATCAACCTGTCGTCCGCGGCGGGACGTCTCGGCTTTCCCATGCGCACGCCTTATTCAGCATCGAAATGGGCGGTGGTCGGCTTCACCAAGTCGCTCGCCGCCGAGCTCGGCCCCGAGGGTATCCGCGTCAACGCCATCCAGCCCGGCATCGTCGACGGCGAGCGCATCCGCCGGGTGTTCTCCGCCAAGGCCAAGGCGCGCGGCATCTCCTATGAGGAGATCGAGCAGGATGCGCTCTCGGTCGTCTCCATGCGGACCATGGTGACGCCGCAGCAACTCGCCGACGCCATCGTATTCATGTGCTCGCCGCGCGGACGCACGATCTCCGGGCAGGCGGTGTCGATCTGCGGCGACACGCAGATGCTGCCGTAGACTGATCCGCAGGGCAGCCATGTTTCTGCTTCCGGGAGAAGCCTGCTACACCTAAGCAGAACCGTCGATTGAAACGGTAGCCGTAGTGGGGGAGCATGCAGGGAAAGATTGCGCTCGAGGAACACATCGCCATCGAGGCGACGCTTGGCGATTCACAGCAGTTCGGGCCGCATGTGTGGAAGGAGCTGCGGCATCGGCTGCTCGACGTCCAGGATACACGACTGCGCGCCATGGACGCGGGCGGCGTCGAAATGATGATCCTGTCGCTGAATGCACCAGCGGTGCAGGCGATCGTCGATCCGAAGCAGGCGGCCGTGGTGGCGCGCGCGGCGAACGATGCGCTCGCCGAGGAGGTGCGCAAGCGCCCGGATCGTTTTGACGGCTTTGCCGCGCTGCCAATGCAGGATCCGGAGGCCGCGGCCGCCGAGCTCACGCGCTGCATCAAGGAGCTTGGCTTCAAGGGCGCGCTGGTCAACGGCTTCACGCAGCGCCACGTCGAAGACAGCGCCGTCTATTTCGACCTGCCGGAATATGAGGGCTTCTGGGGCGTCGTCGAGGCACTCGGCTTTCCGTTCTACCTGCACCCGCGCAATCCGCTGCCGAGCCGCTCGCAGATCTACGAAGGGCATGGCTGGATGATGGGGCCGAACTGGGCGTTCTCCGCCGAGACCGCGGTGCATGCGCTGCGGCTGATCGGCTGCGGCCTGTTCGACCGGCATCCGAACCTGCAGATCGTGCTCGGGCATCTCGGCGAGGGCATTCCGGCGCTGCTTTGGCGGATCGACAATCGCAACGGCTGGATGGAGGCGCGGCATCGGTATCCGGCGAAGAAGCCGGTCGCCGACTATTTCCGCAATCACTTCCATCTCACCACGTCGGGCAATTTCCGCACGCCTTCGCTCGTCGCCGCGATCGCCGAGATGGGCATCGACCGCGTCATGTTCTCGATCGACTGGCCGTTCGAGGGCGTCGATGAAGGCGCGCAATGGTTCGATCACGCCGAGATCAGCGAAGCGGATCGGCGCAAGATCGGCCGCGACAACGCGATAAAGCTGTTCAAGCTGCCGCTGAAATAGCGTTTATGTGCGGAGGCGCGAGAACAGGCGCCGCGCATTCCCCTCCGCAATCGCTTCGGCGTCGGCGGCACTGAAGCCGGCTGCGCGTATCGTGGTGAGCGGCGTAAGGTCGGCTGGCGGGAACGAGTAGTCGGTGCCGAGCATGACGCGCTCGATGCCGACGAGCTCGGCGAGGAAGCGCAGCGCCTTGCCGCCATGCACGATGCTGTCATAGGCGAAACGCGATGCGTAGGCGGTCGGCGCCTGCGCGGCGACGTCGGCCTGCGCCTGGCGGTCCATGCGCGCATGCATGATGTCGAAGCGGCCGGCGAGATAAGGAAAAGCGCCGCCGCCGTGCGAAAGCACGAAGGTCAGCCGCGGGAACCGGTCGAGCACGCCGGAGAACAACAGCGAGCCGGTGCCGAGCGTGGTGTCGAAGGTGTATTGCACGCTCTGTGTCATCCCGAATTTCGCAGCGCGCGGCGCCGGTCCGACCAGAACCGGATGCACGATGATCGGACAGCTCAATGCTTCGGCCTTCGCCCATAATGGATCGAGCGCGAGCTCGCCGATATTGGTGCCTTCGACATTCGCCGAGAGCATCACGCCCACCGCGCCGAGATCGAGCGCGCGGGCGAGTTCGGCTGCGGCATCCTCGGCGTTGGGCAGCGGCACCGAGCCGATGAAGCCGAAACGCTGCGGCGTTGCCGCGCACCAGGCCGCGAGCGTGTCGTTGAGCACGCGATGCCAGGCGGCGCATTGCTCGCGCGCCAGACCGTAGCCATAGACGTCCGGCCAGGTGGCGACGAGCTGATGGTCGATGCTCTGGCTATCGAGCCAGGCGACGCGCTGCTCGACCGGATCGACGAGCTTCGGGAACATCGGGCGAACTTTGAAGCCGTAGTCGAACTGCAGGGCCGGCGTTGCCGCGCCGTCGATCACGCGAACGCCGAAATTTTCGCCGTGGCTGCGAACGCGCGCGATCAGTTCGGCGGGAACGTAGTGGGCGTGGATGTCGATGGTCATGATGCGTGCTTGCGGGATGTGGTGCGGGCGTCCTCGATCAGACGCCACAGGCGGGGAGGGGTGAGCGGCAGCTCGGTCGGGTTGACGCCAAGCGGCGCGAGCGCGGCGGCGACCGCATTGCCGACTGCCGCGGCGACCGCGACCATGCCGCCTTCGCCGGCGCCCTTGGCGCCGAGCGGATTACTGGGCGAAGGCCGCAGTTGCAAAGTGACGCCGCGGATGTTGGGGAAGTCGCTTGCGGTCGGAAGCAGATAGTCGGCGAAGGACGCGTTGAGCAGCTGCGCGTTCTGGTCGTAGATCAGGTGATCAAGGAAAACGCCGCCAAGCCCCTGTACCAGCGCGCCCATGGCCTGGCCGTGCACGATGGCGGGATTGATCGCGCGGCCCACGTCCTCCACCGCGACATAGTCGAGGATCTCCACATGACCGGTGCGCGGATCGACCGCGACATGTGCCGCATGCGCGCCGTAGCTATAGGTGCGCTTGGTGTTGGCAAAGGTGCCGTCGACACGGATTGTCTGCCCGGCTTTTGCCGCGGTTGTGGCCAGCGCGGCAAAGGTCACGGCGCGACCGCCCGGCCCGATCGCCTGACCGTCCTGCACCGTGACCGCTTCGCTGCCGCAACCGAGCTGCGTCGCGGCAGCGCTACGGATCGCCTCGATGAGCTTCTTGGCGCCATCAAGAATTGCCGAGCCGCCCATTACGACCGCGCGTGAGTGATAGGTGCCGAAGCCCTCGTCCACCAACGTGGTCGAGCCGTGCAGGATGCGAAAGCGATCGAACGGCAGCGCCATCGCGTCCCCAGCGATCTGCGCGAACACCGTCTCCAGGCCCTGGCCAAGTGCCGACGAGCCCATGTTCACGGTGATGTTGCCGTCGGTTTCGAGAATGAGCCGCGCATTCTCCCGCGGTCCGGCGCCGCCGCTTTCGACAAAGCAGGCGAGCCCGAGCCCGTGACAACGGCCGGCGACACGCTTGCCCTGGAGCGGCGATTTTTCCGCCCAGCCGATCTCCTGCAGGCAGCGATCGAGCGCGGCGTGGTAGTCGCCGCTGTCATATTCCGTTGCCGTCTCATAGGGCACGAGCTGGCCGATCGAATAGGGGAGCTCCTGCTCGGTGATCAGGTTCTTGCGGCGGAAGGCGATCGGGTCGATGCCGAGGTCGTGCGCCGCCATGTCCATCAGCCGCTCGCGAAAGAAATTCGCTTCGAAGCGTCCCGGCGCGCGATAGGTGCCGACCGGCGTCTTGCTGGTCATGAAGGCCGCGACGTCGATCTTGATGTTGGGAATGCGATAGGGGCCGTGCAGGAATTGCGCAGCCTTCGCCGGCACCACGCCGCCATTGGTGCGGACATAGGCGCCCATGTCGCCAAAAATCTTGCCGCGCAGGCCGAGGATCGTGCCGTCGCGTCGGCACGCGATCTCCAGCTCGCAATCGATCTCGCGCGAATGGTTGATGGCGAGCAGATGCTCGCGCCGGTCCTCGATCCATTTCACCGGGCGGTCGATCTTGCGCGCGGCAAATGGAATCAGAAAGTCCTCCGGATAGAATTCACCGCGCACGCCGAAGCCGCCGCCGACGTCGAGTTCGATCATATCAATCGCGCTCTCCGCGAGATTCATCATCTTCGCCAGGGTGCGGCGATTGAAGAACGTCACCTTGGTCGCGCCGTTGACGGTGAGCCGGCCCGCCGCTGCATCCCATTCGGCGATTAGACCGCGGGTTTCCATCGGGGCGGCAGTGTGCCGATGGGCACGGAAGGTTTCGCAACGGGTGTAGTCGGCCTGCGCAAAAGCCTTGTCGATATCGCCAAAACCGGCGGAGTAACGCACGGCGACATTGCTGCCGTTTTCCTCGAACAGTAGTGCTGCGTCGGTTTCCGACGCCCGCCAGTCGGGTACGGCGGGAAGCGGATCGAGGTGGAGTGTGATCAGCTCCAGCGCGTCCTCGGCAACGGCGCGACTGTCGGCGAGCACGACGGCAACCGGTTCGCCGACATAGCGCACCTTGTCCCTGGCGATCACCGGCTGCAGATAGCGCTCGAGGCCTTTGATCGGGGCGAGACGCAGCGGAATCGTCGGAACCACGCCCTCGATGTCGGCAGCGGTGAGCACCGCATGCACGCCGGCAAGCTTCAAGGCTGCGGCAGCATCGATCCCGCGGATGCGCGCGTGCGCGATCGAGCTGCGCAGGATCGCCGCATGCAGCGTGCCCGCGGGCTCGTAGTCGTCGGTAAATATGCCGCGGCCGGTGAGGAAGCGAAGATCTTCGGTGCGCTCGATCTCCTGGCCGACCAGCGTGTTCGGCGCCACATTCATCGGTGATGCCCTCCGCCCTGATACGCTGGCCCGCCATAAGCGGCGCGCGCCTCGAGCACGGCCTCGACGATGGTGACGTAGCCGGTGCAGCGGCAGAGATTGCCGGAGAGCACCTCGCGAATGCGCTCGGCGTCGGCGTGCGGCTCTTCGCTAAGCAACGCATGCGCGGTGGTCAGGATGCCGGGCGTGCAGAAGCCGCATTGCAGGGCATGATGCTTGCGGAACGCGGCCTGCAACGGCCCGAGCGCCGCCGGGTCGGCGCCGGGAAGTCCCTCGACGGTGGTGATGGCGCGTCCGTCGGCCTGCACGGCGAGCGTGAGACAGGCGCGCACCGCCTCGCCGTCGATGAGCACCGTGCAGGCGCCGCAGACTCCATGCTCGCAACCGATATGAGTACCGGTCAGCTTGAGGTCGCGCCGCAGGCAATCTGCCAGCGTGGTGCGCGGCTCGACGTCGGCCTGCGCCGATTTGCCATTGACCACAAATGCGGTGCGCACGGTGTTGCTCATGCGCTCTCCGCAATGGGAATGCCGGAGGCGCGCGCCAAGGCGCGTTCGGTGAGGACGCCGAGCAAGGAGCGCCGATACGCACCGGATGCGTGAATATCATCCGCCGGCTCGACGCCGGCGGATGCTGCCGCAGCCGCCTTGTGGATCAGTTGTTCACTGAGAACGGTGCCATTGATGACGGCCTCGGCCTCACCGAGCCGGATTGGGGTGTCGGACACACCGATCGCGCCGACATGCGCCTCGGAGACACGTCCTGCGGGATCGACGTCGTAGAACAGCGCGACGCCGGCGAGGGCGAAGTCGCCGCGGCGCCTGGCGAACTCCTCAAAGGCCCAGCGTCGGGCCGATGGAAACGGCGGAAGCTCCAGCGCCACGATCAGCTCGCCGTCGTCGAGCGCCGTCATCAGCGGTCCGTGGAAAAATTCGGTGGCGGTAATTTTTCGTCGGCCGCGCGCGCCTGCGATCACGATGCGGGCGTCGCACGTGACCGCGATGCCCGGCAGCTCGGCGGCGGGATCGGCATGCGCAAGACTGCCGCCCACGGTGCCGCGATTGCGGATTTGGTAATGCGCCACATGGCGCACGGCCTCGCGGAGCAACGGATGCGCCTGCGCCACCCGCGGGTCGCGCTCGATGTCGCGCCAGCGCACCAACGCTCCGAGCGAAAGTCCGTTCGGTGAGACTTCGACGCGATTGAGATCAGTGATGCGTGTAATGTCGACCAAAAGCCTGGGTGCCGCCAGACGGAACGCCAGCATTGGCATCAAGCTTTGTCCGCCGGCGATCGGCTTGGCCTCGCTGCCGTGCCGCGCGAGCAACGCAATCGCTGCATCGAGCGTCTCCGGTCGTGCGTAATCGAAGGCTGCAGGTTTCATCGAACGGATGCCGCATTGACTCGGCTCGGGCGGGATCGTTAGCATACATATGTGTTCGGGGGATGAGCAATGCTCGACCGCTCCGCTCAAGAGACGGTGTGTGCTGGCATCGATGCCATGCGCGAGGATCTCACCCGGCTAGCGCTCGATCTCGGCAATATTGAAGCTCCGACCGGCCAGGAAACTGCCGCCGGCAATTACGTGCATGATTGGATGGCGCGCAATGGTTTCGCGCCCGAGCGCATCGGCGTCTTTGAGGATCGTTTCAATGTCGTCGGCCGCTTGCGTGGGCAGGGCGGGGGAACCAGCCTGTCGTTCAACAGCCATCTCGACACCATCATGGCGCGCGAAGACACATCGCGCTTCACCGACGCCGGCGACCGCATCTATCACGAAGCCTGGCTCGAGGATGGCCGCATCTACGGCTATCCGGTGGTGAACTGCAAAGGGCCGATGACCTGCTGGCTGATCGCTGCCAAGGCGCTCAAGGATGCCAGGGTCGCGCTCAAAGGCGATATCGTCCTCGCCGCGGTGTGCGGCGAGATCTGCGAAGATCCGGTCGATGAGTTCCAGGGCCACGACTATCTCGGCAACGACATCGGGACGCGCTACGCGATCACCCACGGCGCCATCAGTCACTATGCGCTGGTCGCCGAAGCGACGAACTTCAAGCTCGCCTGGGTCGAGGCCGGCAAGCTGTTTCTTAAGGTGACGGTGTACGCCGGTCCATCACGCTACACGCCATATGTGCCGCGTCCGGTGCCGCATCTGAAAAATCCGAATGCGATCGTGCGCACGGCGAAGCTCGTCGAGGCGATCGAGGAATGGGCCGACAATTACGAGAAGCGTTACACCAAGAGCTACAGCGGCGGTACGGTCGTTCCCAAGGCGGTGATCGGCTGCATCCGTGGCGGCGTGCCGTACAAGGTCTACCGCATCCCCGAGCTGTGCTCGATCTATCTCGACATCCGCCTTAATCCCGACACGCAACCGCTCGCGGTGCAGGAGGAGATCGAGGCGCTGATTGCCAAGCTCGATCTCAAGGCCGACGTGAAGCCATTCCTTTATCGCCGCGGCTTCAACGCGCAGGGTATCGAGCCCCTGCGCGACGCCGTCGAAGGCGCGCACCAGACGATCTTCGCCAAAGCGTCGGAGCCGGCGGGTGCGCCGGAATGCAGCATGTGGCGTGATATCAATCCGTACAATGAGATGGGCATTCCGTCGCTGACCTATGGCTGTGGCGCCGGCGCGGGCGGTGGCAATACCTATTTCGGTGTCGACGACATGCTCAAGGCGGCAAAGGTCTACGCCTTGAGCGCCATGGATCTGTGTAATCGCGCACCGGGCGGCTGATCCGGCGTGCGCGTGTCATTTGCCTGCAACGCGTGGACCAAAACGCGCGGATAATGTTGGGAGGGAGATCGTCATGCGTACAGCAATGAAAGTCTTGATCGCCGCGGTTTTGGGGACGGCACTCGCCGGGCCCGTTCTCGCGGACGATACAAAGTCTATCGCCATCATCGTGATGAACGACACGCCGCAGCTGCTCGAGGTCAAGGAAGGGCTGCTGAAGGGACTTGCCAAGCATGGCTATGTCGAAGGCAAGAACCTGAAGGTCGACTTCAAGAGTGCGCAGGGCAATTTCGGGACAGCACAGCAGATCGTGCGTCAGTTCGTGGGCGAGCGGCCTGATGTGATCGTGCCGATCACGACGCCGACGAGCCAGGCGGCCGCAGCCGCCACCAAGGATATCCCGATCGTGTTCTCGACCGTGACCGATCCGGTTGCCGCGAAGATCGTGCCCTCGAACAAACACCCGGGCGGCAATGCCAGCGGGGTCACTGACGTGGTGCCTATCGAACGGCAGCTCGCCGTGGTGAAACAGCTCGTGCCCAATCTGAAGACGCTCGGGCTGCTGTACGATCCGAGCCTCGACAATGCCCGATCGACCGTCGAGCAGGTGAAGAAAGTGGCACCGACGATGGGCTTCACGACGGTGGAATCCGGAGCCATGGGCCTCAACAACGTGCCGGCCGCGGCGCAGGCGCTGGTCGGCAAGGCTGACGCCATCTTCGTGCCCAACGACACGACGGTTTACGGCGCGTTCGAATCGGTGGTGAAGGTCGGTCAGGACGCCAAGGTACCGGTGTTCACCGCCGAGCGCCGCAGCGTGCAGCGCGGAGCCGTCGCGACGGTCGGCTTCGATTTCGTGCAAATGGGCCTGGTGACCGCAGACATGGTCGATAAGGTGCTCAAGGGTGCGAAGCCTGGCGATCTAGACGTCGTGCGCATGGAGGACGTGCCGGATTCACTCGGCCTCTACATCAACAAGGCCTCGGCGGAAAAAATGGGCGTCAAAGTGCCACCTGAGCTCTTGGCCAAGGCGGCACACGTGTTCTGAGCGCTTGCGGCGTACCACTGCGATCGTCTTCAATGATCCGATGACGCACCTGGCGGTTTGACGTGAGTCTGTACGCCTTCATCGGCGCGCTGGAGACCGGCCTCGCTTTTGCGCTGGTCGCGCTTGGCTCGTATCTGACCTTCCGGGTTCTGGATTTTCCGGACCTGACAGTCGAAGGGTCATTCCCGCTCGGGGCGGCGGTGGCGGCGAAGCTGATGGTCTCGGGCGTCGATGCCTGGACCGCGACCGGCGTCGCCATCCTCGCGGGGGCTCTTGCCGGCCTGGCGACCGCGTTCCTCAATCTCAAGCTGCGCATCCTGCACATCCTCGCCGGCATTCTCACGGCGATTGCGCTCTATTCGATCAATCTGCGCATCATGGACCGCCCGAACATCGGGCTGCTCAATATCAACACCGTCTACACCTATGTCGAAAAGCTCGGCGTGCCCTCGCTCTATGCGCCGCTGGTCCTGCTCGCGGTCGTCGTCGTCATCTGCAAGATCCTGGTCGACCTGTTTCTCTCGACCGGATTCGGTCTGGCGTTGCGAGCCGCCGGCGCCAATCCACGCATGGCGCGGGCGAATGGGATCAATGTCGACGCCATGATCGTGGTCGGGCTTGCCATGGCCAACGGCCTCACTGCGCTGAGCGGTGCCTTGTTCGCGATGATGCTCGGCGCCGCGGACGTCTCCATGGGCATCGGCGTCATCGTCGTCGCGCTCGCGGCCGTCATCGGCGGGATCGCGTTGATGCCGTCACGGACGATCTGGCGGTTGACGCTCGCCTGCGTGCTCGGCTCGGTGCTCTATCGCCTGGCGATTGCCTTTGCATTGTCCACCGGGACGTTTGGTCTCACGGCTTCCGACGTGAATGTCGTGACCGCGGTGCTGGTCGCGCTCGCGCTATTTGCCCCCGGCCGCAAGCTCGCGCTGCCGAAATTCCTGCGAGCCAGAAAATGATCCGGGTCGACGGGATCGGCATCACCTTCAACAAGGGCACGGCGCTCGAGAGCCGCGCGCTCGACGGCATCGACCTGACGATTCCGACCGGTCAGTTCGTCACCGTGATCGGCTCCAACGGTGCCGGAAAATCGACGCTGCTCAATATTATCGCCGGCGAGCTGATGCCGGACCGCGGCCGTGTGCTTGTCGGTGATGAGGACGTCACCTTCTGGCCCGTGCATCGCCGCTCGACCAAGGTGGCGCGCATGTTCCAGGATCCGCGCGTCGGCATCTCCGAGAACATGTCGATCCTGGAGAACATCGCCATCGCGAGCGCGCGCACCTCGCCGCGTGGCTTCCATTTTGCGATCACGCCGCAGATCCGCGAACTCGCCGTGCAACGTCTCGCCAGGCTCGGTCTCGGGCTCGAGCGGCGGCTGGATGATCGGGTGGGGCTGCTCTCCGGCGGCCAGCGCCAGGCGCTTTGTCTGGTGATGGCGACGGTCGGCCCCACCAAAGTGCTGCTGCTCGACGAGCACACCGCCGCGCTCGATCCCGGCGCCGCCGAGCTGGTGATGAAGCTTACCGGTGACGTCATCCGTGAGTTTGCCATCACCTCGCTAATGGTTACGCACAGCATGCGTCAGGCGCTCGATCACGGCAGCCGCACGATCATGCTGCATCAGGGCCGCATCATTCTCGACATCAGCGGCGAGGAGCGCGCAGGCATGAAGATCGAGGATCTGCTGCGCCTGTTCCGCCGTCGCGAAGGCATCGAGCTTGCCGACGATCAACTGCTGCTGGACTGAAACGGGCCAGTTTGGTCACCCACCCGCAACTCTCTTAGGAACCGATCCGCAAATAGAAAAGGTAGAGGCTCATGAAAATCGTCGACATGTCACACGTGATGAACGTGCACACGCCGGGCTGGGTCGGCTATGCCGGCAACAAGATGTATTACGCGCAGAACCTGCAGACAGTGCGCATCGTCGCGCAGCGCATCGACACCGCGCTGCATGTGGGCACGCATTTCGACGGGGCGATGCATGCGACCGACAATCCGACCGGCGACATGGCGCATCTTCCGCTCGATTATCTCGTCAACCGCGGCGTCGTCGTCGACATTTCCAAGCACATGAAGGACTGGGCGGTGATCACGCCGGAGATCATCGAATCGGCCGGCGCCGACATCCGCGAGGGCGACATCCTCATCCTGCATACCGGCTGGCATAAGCACTATGAGGGTCAGTCGCAGCAGGATCTGGTGCGCTACTTCTGCTACCACCCGGGCCCGAGCCTCGACACGCTGCACTGGATGCTGAAGAAGAAGATCAAATGGTGGGGCATGGACACCGGCTCCTGCGACCACGCCATGAACACCTCGATCCGCTACATGCGCCCGGATCTGGCTGAGGAGTTCACCAAGAAGCACGGGAAGACGCCCGGCGAGTTCTTCGGCACCTTCGAGTACACGCACAAGCGTTCGGGACGGAAGGTCACGGCGGACGTGTTTCCGTTCCACAATTGGGCGTTCCAGGAAGGCCTGCTGCACGCGGAAAATCTCGGCGGCGACATCGAGCTGCTGCTCGGCAAGCGCTGCCTGATCGGTGCCTTTCCCTGGCGCTATGAGGGGCTCGAAGGCTGTCCGTGCCGCATCGTCGCCTTCCTCGATACCGACATGTCGGTCGAGGCGGTCGGCAATGCCGCGAAGGCGATTTTCGGGCGATAAATTCCTGACGCGTCAGGCGCCCTTGCGCGGCGGCTCGCTGACGCCGGCCAGATTACGCGCGCGTGCCTTCTTCTCCTCAATGCGCATGCCGCGGGCGATCTGGATCCGTTGCGCCTGCGGCGAACCGGCGCCGTGCAGGCTTTCGGTGAGATAGCCGACCGCATTCCGTCCGATGGTCATGTTCTCGATCAGGCGCAGCACGCGCATGCGGTCGACGGTCGAGACGCCGTCGCGGCCCTGCAGGAATTTGCGGATCAGCGGGCCGATCTCGTTGTTCTGCAGATCTTTCTCCGACGGCATGGTGACCACGAGCCCGCCGGCAATGTCCTGCGCCAGCCGCGCGATCTCGAAGGGGAAGCGCGTGACATTGTGCTTGGCGACGTTGGAGAGCATCTCGTCATTGAGATAAGCGCCCGACGCCATCGGCTTCGAGCGGTAGGCCGCGGCCATGCAGCTCGAATAAATGGTCTCGTTGAGGTGCGTCATCTCCACGAGCTTGTCCTTGATGTGCGACACCGCCTCGACGCCGTTATGCGACGCGGCTTCCGCCGCGGCCCCGATCAGCACGTCGCCGAGCCCGGTTTTGCAGACGTAAGACGAGCGGTGATAGGTGGTGAAACGCTCGACCAGCGTCGCGGCATAATTCCATTCGCCATCCATGAACACGTGCTCGTAAGGCACGAACACGTTGTCGAAGACGATCAGCGCTTCCTGGCCGGCAAAGCGTGCATTGCCGGCATCGAGCTCGCCGCCGTCGACCGCGCGGGTGTCATTGGTCTGCCGTCCGACGATGTAAGTCAGGCCGGGCGCATCGACGCGCACGGCGCCGACCACGGCCCAATCCTTGTCGGCTTCGGTCATCCGCATGGTCGGCATGAAGATCAGCCAATGCGAGTTCACCGCGCCGGTCTGATGCATCTTGGCGCCGGACACGTAGATGCCTCTGTCGTCGCGGCGCACCACGTGCAGGAAGAGATCAAGGTCTTTCTGTTGATGCGGCGCCTTGGAGCGGTCGCCCTTCGGATCGGTCATCGCGCCGCCGATCACGATATTGGCGCGCTGTGCGCGCTTGAGGAAAGTGAGGAAGCGCTGGTGGTAATCGGTCTTGCGCTCGGCATCGATGTCGTAGGTCACCGAATGGCAGGCGCCGACGGCGTCGAGCCCGACGCAGCGCTGGAAGCAGGTGCCGGTGCGCCGCCCAAGCTCGCGCTGCATCTCATGCTTGCTGACGAGCTCTTCCGGCTTCGTCGGCACATGCAGGAAGCGGTTGGTCTGGCAGTCGGCGATGTCGCTGCGCACGCCGCCCAGATCAGGACGCTCGGAGGCGAGGCGATAGGTCTCGGCCATGGCATTGATCGACGGCCGGATCACCGGGTTGTCGACCGGCTCGGGAACGCGCTCGCCCATGAAGTAGACGGTCATAGCGCGGCCGCGCAGCGACGCGATGTAGTCGTCGGCATTGGCGATCGGGCGTGCGAAATCGGCCCACAGCGTTTCGGCGTCTTGCATGGCACGCTCCATCCTAAGAGGCACTCAGGCTTTCCCGCAGCTTGTAGCGGATGATCTTGCCCGATCCGGTGCGCGGGATCTCCTTAATGATATGCACGGCGTGAGGGACCTTGTAGGCCGAAAGTGAAGTGCGGCAATGCGTCAGCAGGGCGTCCACCACCAGGTCCTTGCCCGGGCGCGGCACGACGAACAGCGCCGGAACTTCGCCCAGATGCTCATGGGCGATGCCGACGACGGCGCAATCGAGCACCGGCTCGAAGGTGTTCACCACCTCTTCGATCTCGGCGGGTGCGATGTTCTGGCCGCCGCGGATGATCAGCTCCTTCAGTCGCCCGGTAATAGTCAGGAATCCGTTCTCGTCGCATTTGGCGAGGTCGCCGGTGTGATACCAGCCATTGCGCAACGCTTTCGCCGTCTCTTCGGGCTTGTTGTGATAGCCGGGCATCACATTCGGCCCGCGCACGATCAGCTCGCCTTCCTCACCGAGCGGCTTGTCGGTGACGTTGACCGGATCGACGATGCGCACAGCGAGACCGGGAACCGGAAAGCCGCAGGAGCCGAGCACGCGTCCGCCGCTCGGCCAATTCATGGTCACCATGGTCGAGGTTTCGGTGATGCCATAGCCGTCGAGGAGCTGAACGCCGAGCTTCTCCTCGAATTCACGATTGAGCGTTGCCGGCATGATGGCGCCGGCGGAGATGCAGAGCCGCAGATTGGGAAATTTCAGTCCGGCTTCGCTGTGCGTCGCCTGCAGAAAATAGTGAAACATGGTCGGCACGCCTGGAAAGAGCGTGAATTCGCCGGTCTTGAGCAGCTTCACCGCTTCGCCGGTCGAGTACTTCTCCATGATGTGCTCGCTGGCGCCAGTGGCGAGGATGCCGAGCACCGAAAGGTTCAGCGCATAGGAATGGAACAGCGGCAGCGGTGAGAGCACGAAGTCGCGATCGCTGAGGCCGGTGATTGGCGCCCAGCAGGCGGCGACGATCCACAGCATGCCGTGTACGGTGAGGAGCACGCCCTTGGCGCGGCCGGTCGTCCCGGATGTGTAGATAATGTAGGCGGGGCTGTGCAGGTCCAAGGAGTCCCGCGGAGCCGATTTGGCGGGCTTCGCCATTAGCTCGGCATAGCGCAGCCCTTGTGCGGCCCCGCTGCCGGGGTCGATGAGGATCACGGTCTTCAGGTTCGGCGCGTCGGCGGCGAGCCTGGCGACGAGCTCGCTACGCTCGGTGGTGGTGACGATGGCTTTGCAATTGGCGTCGCTCAGCCGATAGGCGATCTCCGGCTCGGTCGATTCGTAGTTGATCGGCACGCTCACGGCATTCGCGCGGGTGACGGCGAACGACGTCTCGATCCAGGCGGTCGAGTTGGGCAGCAGCATCGCCACGGTGTCGCCGGGGGCGATACCGAGATCGGCGAGATGGCCGGCGAGCCGCGCGGTGCGCGCGTCGAGATCGGTGTAGGTCACCGAACCCTGAGCGTCGCGATAAGCGATCTTGGCGCCGCGCGCCGCTGCGTGCCGCTTCAACAGCTCGGGGACGGAAGCAATCAGGTCGGTGCGCAACATGCGAAACTCCTTGGACGCGCTTTCACGCTGTTATTGGTTCAAACCATGCTGAAGCCGCCGCTGATCGAGAGCACTTGGCCGGTGATCCAGCCGGAATGCGGCGAAGCGAGCATCGCGACCATCGGCGCGATGTCTTCCGGCTTGCCGAGCCGACGCACCGGATAAAGCCGCGTCAGCTTCTCGCGGTTCTCCTCGACCCAGGCACGATCATGGGCGGTTTCGACCAGGCCGAGCGAGACGGTGTTCGCCGTGGTCCCGGAGCGGCCGAACTCGCGGGCCAGCGATTTCATCAGCGCGACGACGCCGGCGCGCGCGGCGGCGACAATGGCGAGACCGGATTCTCCAACACGCGAGGAATCGCCGATGATGCTGACGATGCGTCCGTTCTTGGCGTTCTCCAGATGCGGCGCCGCGGCGTGGCAGCAGTGGATCGCGCCATAGAGACAGGTGTCGATCTGCTTGTGCCAGTCGTCGGGCTTGGTCTCGACGAAGCGCTGACGCAAGGCCAAGCCCGCGTTGTTGATCAGGATATTGAGGCCGCCGAAATCCTTCACGACGGCATCGATCATCGTCTTCACCGCCGCGAAATCGGCGACGTCGGCGGCATAGGCCTTGGCCTTGCCGCCTTTCGCAGTGATCTTCTTGACCACTGCTTCGGCCTCAGTGGCGGAGCTCCGGTAATTCACCGCAACCGCCGCGCCTTCGGCTGCGAGCGCCTTGGCAATCTCGCTGCCGACGTCGCGCGCGGCGCCGGTGACCAGCGCGACTTTGCCTTTGAGATTGAGGTCCATCCTTACTCCTTTGCTTTGGCTGCTTCGATCAGCCGAAACAGGCGCTCCGGCGTCGCCGGCAGCTCGTTGATCTCGATGCCCAAGGGCGACAGCGCATCGGTCAGTGCATTGGCGATGGCGGCCGGCGCGCCGATGGTGCCGCCTTCGCCCATGCCGCGATACCCGCCGAGCGTGGTCGGCGACAGCGTGTCGAGATGCGCGACCTGCATAGCCGGGATTTCGCTTGCCGCCGGCACCACATAGTCGACAAGGCTCGCGCTCTGGATCTGTCCCTGCGCGTCGTAGACGACTTCTTCATACAGCGCCGCGCCGATGCCTTGCGCAACGCCGCCATGCACTTGGCCGTCGACGATCTGGGGGTTGACCACACGACCACAATCCTCGGCGACGGCGTAGCGCAGAATGCGGACCTCGTAGGTCTGCGGATCGATCTCGACCGCGGCGACATGCGTCGCCGCGCTGGTGGTGCCGAACACCGGATCGTAGGTCTTCACGGCAGCAAGTTCTTCGCGCGCTTCCGGCGGCAACCGCCCCATCTGCGAATAGACCGCCCGCGCGATCTCGCGGAAGGTCACGGCACGATCGGTACCGGCGACAGTAACTTTGCCATCGACAACGATAAGATCGGCGGGCGCGGCTTCGAGCAGGTGCGAGGCCGCGTTGATCAGTTTCTCGCGGACCGCCTGCGCCGCCAGCGTCCCCGCGCCGCCGGCGAGCACGAGCGACCGGCTCGCATAGGTGCCGGTGCTGACGCCGACCGCAGCGCTATCGCCATGCACGATACGGATGTCCTCGAAGCGAGCGCCGAGGTGCTCGGCCACGATCTGCGCCAGCGTGGTTTCCAGCCCTTGGCCGTGCGAGGCGACGCCGAAGCTCGCGGTGACGGCGCCGGTCGAATCGATGTGGATATCGGCCGTTTCGGTGCCGGTGTTGATCGGCATGCCCGGCGCTACTGAAATACGCGATCCGATGCCGGTGAGCTCGGCATAAGACGCGATGCCGATGCCGAACCAGCGTCCGGCTTGGCGCGCCGCCGCCTGCTCGGCGCGTAACGCCTCATAGCCGAGCGATTGGCAGGCGAGATCGAGGCATTCGCGGAAACCGGATTTGTCCCAGACGATGCCGGAGGCGACCTTGTAGGGAAATTCCTCGGCGCGCACGAGATTGCGTTCGCGAATGTCGCGAGGATCGAGGCCGAGCTTGCGCGCGGCCATATCCATCAGCCGCTCCATGACGAAGGTCGAGGCCGGCCGCCCGACGCCGCGATAGGGGCCGGTCGGCGACTTCGGCGTTGCTACCGCACGCACGCGCCCGCGATAATGCGGAACGCGATAGGGGCCGGGCAGGAAGCTCACCACCTGCACCGGCTCGAGCGCGGCGGTCCACGGATAGATCGAATAGGCACCGATGTCGCCGATGGTGTCGGCGACAAGCCCGACGATCTTTCCGTCGCCATCGAGGCCGAGCTCCGCCTCGACGATCTCGTCAAAGCCGTGGCTGGTCGACGCCAGATCCTCGAGGCGGTCGCTGCTCCATTTCACGGCACGGCCGAGCTTGCGTGCGGCGATGCAGACGAAAAAGTCTTCGGCATAGAGCGAGCCCTTGCCGCCGAAGCCGCCGCCGACATCGGGCGCGATCACGCGCAGCCGATGACCAGGCAGCTCGAGGGCTTCGCTCAACGCATCGCGCAGAATGCCGGGGACCTGGGTCGCCGAATGCAGTGTCAGCGCGTCGCGACCGGCGTCATATTCAGCAAGGCAGGCGCGCATCTCCATGGCAACCGCGGTCTTGCGGCGCATGCGGAAGCGGCCTTTGACCCTGATCGCTGCGCCGGCGAGCGCCGCGTCGACATCGCCGCGTTTGAATTCGCGGGCGACGATGACGTTGCTCTGCGCCTCCGCATGCAGACGCGGCGCATCGGGACGCACGGCATCCTCGGGATCGATGGCGACCGGCAGCGGCGCGAAGTCGATATGAATGTTTTCAAGCGCGTCTTCAGCGAGATAGCGGCTCTCGGCAATCACCGCGACGACAGGCTCGCCGACATAGCGTACGATGTCACGCGCCAGCGGATGGATCGGCGTCGCGTAGTAGCCCGGCATTCGCGAGGTGGCGCGGACCGGCTGATAGAGGCCTTCGAAATCGGCGGCCGAGAACACCGCGAGCACGCCGGGTATCGCGCGCGCCGCTTTCGTGTCGATGGCGACGATGCGGGCATGCGGATGGTCGCTGCGGCGAAAGGCAACGTGCAGGCAATATGCGATCTGCCGGTCGTCCGTGAAGTTGCCGCGACCGGTGAGCAGGCGCGGATCCTCGGTGCGCTTGATACGGGCGCCGACGATCTTCGGCCGCAGATGCGCCGTATCAGTCATAGGCATCCGCCCCCTTGCGTAGCGTCTGCCATTGCCGGTCGTCATGACTGCAAATTATCGTCGCGCCTTGCGCGGCGATGCGCCGGACTTCGACGAGCGACTTCGCCAGTACCTCTGCGTTCCACGTGTGCTTGGGCATGACGCCATCGTCGAGCGTCTCGCGCAGGCTCACGGTATCGGAAGCAAGCAGGAACGCGCCCGAGCGTTCGAGCTGCACCAGCGCGCTCATGGTGCCTGGCGTATGGCCGGGCAGGGGAAGCAGCGTGATACGGCCGTCGCCGAAAACGTCTCGCTCGGCATTCACGGTGTCGATCGGCATCGGGTGATCCCAATCGGCCCGGAAGAAGCCTTGCGCCTGCGCATCGTCGGCGCGTGCAGCCTCGAGCTCGCGCGCATGCACGATCAGGGTCGCCTTCTTGAAAAAGGCGTTGCAGCCGCAATGGTCCGCGTGCAGATGCGAGCAGATGACGACGTCGATGTCATCGGCTTGCATGCCAAGGCCGGAAAGGCCCGCAAGCACATTGTCGTCCTTGCCCATGATCGGCGTCATCACGCGGGCGAGCGTGCCCCAGCGCGCCTCTGCTTCGGCGGGCGACGCGACTGAAGGATGGCAACCGGTATCGAACAGCACATTGCCTTGCGCGTGGCGCAACAGGACGCTGGCGATCGGTAACTCGATGGTTGCGCTCTTCTCAACGCCGGGCAAAAAGATGGCCTTGCGCATGCGCAACCGGCCGCCGGAGAGAAAATGCATTTTCATGCGCCGCGCTCCGGCTTGCGCGGTACGACGGAACGCACGGCCTCGACGATGTGCTGATAGCCGGTGCAGCGGCACAGATTTCCGGAAAGCCCTTCACGGATCTCATCGTCGCTGGCGAGCGGGTATTTGCGCAGCAGATCGGTCGCGGTCATCAGCATTCCCGGCGTGCAGAAGCCACATTGCAACGCATGGTGCTGGCGAAACGCTTCCTGCAGCGGATTGAGCGCGCCCATGGTGCCGAGGCTTTCGACGGTCTCGACGCTGGCTCCATCGAGCTGCACGGCGAGGAGCAGGCACGACCGCATGCTGTCGCCGTTGACGATGACCGTGCAGGCGCCGCAGACGCCGTGCTCGCAGCCGACATGCGTTCCGGTCAATCCCAGGGTATGGCGCAGGAAGTCGGCGAGGAGGAGCCGCGGCTCGACGTCGCGCTCATACGCCGTGCCATTCACCGTGACCTTGATGCGGCGCTGTGTGCTCATGCGGCGGCGCGCTCCCAGGCCTCGCGCAATGTCCGCTCGGCGAGCACTGCGACGAGGTGCCGCCGGTAGTCGGAGGAGGCGTGCACGTCGGTGTTCGGCGTTACCGATGTGCGTACCACATCGCCCACCTCAGCGAGCGATGCGACGTCGAGCCGTCGTCCGAGGAGCAACGCCTCGGCTTCGTGCGCGCGTTGCGGCGTCTCGCCGATGCCCATCATGCCGATGCGCACGGCGCTGATCGCGCCGGCCTCGAGCGTGAGCGCCACCGCGACCGCCGCCAAGGCGAAATCGCCGCCGCGGCGCGCCACCTCGGCAAAGCCCCAGCCGGTCGACGGCGGCAGCTTGGGAAACTTGATCTCGGTGACGAGCTCGTCTTCGTGGAGATCGACGGTGAGCGCCCCGAGAAAGAAGTCGCGTGCCGCGACGCTGCGGCGCCCGCGCGGCGAGGCAATCGTCAGCTCGGCGTCGAGCAGAAGGGCGAGCATCGGCAGCTCTGCGGCGGGGTCGGCGTGCGAGAGGCTGCCGCCGATGGTGCCGCGATTGCGGATGGCAAGATGGGCCACATGGCCCATCGCTTCCGTGATCACGGAGAGTTGCCGCGCGATGACGGGTGACGTTTCCAGCATCCGATGGCGCGTCAGCGCGCCGATGCGGATCGCATCGTCGTCCTCGTCGATGAAGGACAGGCCCGAAATGGCATTGATGTCGACGAGCAGAGTCGGCTTCAGCAGCCGGAAATTGAGCATCGGGACGAGGCTCTGCCCGCCCGCGATGATCTTGGCGTCGCTGCCAGCCTGGGCGAGCGCCGTCACCGCGCTTTCGACGCTGTCGGCCAGCACATAGTCGAACGGCGGCGGCTTCATTGGCGATCGGGGTTACAGAGTAACTTGCATTACTAGACCAATATTGAGCGATCGAGTCAACGGGCCACGCCTCGACAGCGCTCGTGGCCTACCGTTTGCGGCGCGGCGCGGCGAGACCTTCGATCGCCGCGGCGCGATCGCTCACGGCCGGCGCGCCGAAGCCGCGCGGGTCGTAGTTCATCTTGTAATGCATCGCCTTGGCTTCGATCGGCTTGCGGCAGTGATCGCAGATCACCAGCGGCGTGAAGTCTTTGCCGCACGCACGATGCGTGAGGATGACCGGCGGCCCGTTACGCGCGAGCCGGCGGTCGCCCCAGGTCAGCATCAAAATGAGCGGGCCATAAAGATCGCGTCCCATCTCGGTGAGGCGATATTCATATCGCGTCGGTAAATCCTGGTATTTGCGCCGCTCGAAAATGCCGGTGTCGGTGAGGCGGGCGAGCCGGTCGGTAAGAATGTTGCTGGCGATCTTGAGTTCGCTCTGCAGACGGTCGAAGCGGCGCGAGCCGAAGAAGGCCTCGCGGATGATGAGGAAGCTCCAGCGGTCGCCGATGATTTGCAACGTGCGCGATACCGAGCTCGGGCGCCCGCGCATGAACGGCGCGCCGTCCGAGGTGCGTCGCGTGCGGCGGACGGGGTGCACCAGGCTGGTGCCGGCACCTGGGCCGTCGCGATACGTCACGCCGCGCGCGGTGACGGCCTGCAGACACGCCGAGCAGGCGACGAGCGGATGGCATTCGCAATTGCAGAGCGCGTGCACGAGCCGCAGCGGCGGCCCTTTGCGTCCGGCGAGCCAGCGATCGCCAAACTGCATCATCGCCAGAAAGCTCGGATAGAGCTCGAGCCCTGCCGGCGTCAGCCGGTATTCGACCCGGCTCGATCCTTGCGAATATTGCACCGCACGGAAGATGCCCTGGCGCGTGAGCCGCTTCAGCCGTTCCGTGAGGGTGGCGCGCGGCAGGCCGAGCGCGATGCGAAAGCTTTCGAAACGGCGCGCCCCGAAGAACGCCTCGCGGATGATCAGGAAGGTCCAGGCGTCGGATAGGATCGAGAGCGTGCGGGCGACCGAGCAGTTCCTTTCGCGGATCCTGCCGGCGTTCGGCGGCTTGAGCTTGCCTTTTGCCGCCGACGCGGATGCCTTCAACAGCATCGTGCTCATGTTGTCGAGCCCCTTACGCGGCAAGCGCCCTCCGGCGGCCCTGTTGTAGCGAGCGTTCCGCGGCGGACACAAGTGGCGTGATTGCGGTTCGCGACCTCGCTTGACAGCTGACGGTCACGAACGCGCGCGGTCCGGAACAAGCCCCGCCGCAGGATCGTTTCCTGAGGGTGCGTGCGGAATGTGTGCGCGAACGATGGTGCGGCGACGGCGCACATCGGTGTGTCTTCTTGGATAAAAAGCGCAGGAGGCGGCGCCATGGACATGCGCGGCGTCGCGATGGATTCGCCACCGCATATCGTTGTGGTGGGCAATGAGAAGGGCGGGTCGGGCAAAACGACGCTTGCCGTGCATGTTGCGGTTGCGTTGCTCAAGGCCGGACAGCGCGTGACCACCGTCGACCTTGATAGCCGGCAGCGCAGTCTCACTCACTATATGGACAATCGCCGTGCCTGGGCCGAGCGCCTCGGAATGCGTCTGGAGCAATCCGAGCACGTCTGCGTCGATCGCGGTGAAACTCCGCGCGTCGACTGGAACGAGCGGACCGAGCTCGATGCCTTCCAGCACGCCATCGCGCGAACGCAAGGACGTGCGGATTTCGTCGTCATCGACACGCCGCCACAGGACAGCTACCTGATGCGGCTCGCGCATCTCATCGCCGACACGCTGATCACGCCGCTCAACGACAGTTTCCTCGATCTCGACGTGCTCGCGGCCGTGGATCCGGTGACCTTTGAGGTTGCCGGAACCAGCCACTATGCCGAGATGGTCCGCAGTGCCCGGCGCAAGCGTCGCGCCGCCGACGGCTGCGACTTCGATTGGGTCGTGTTGCGCAACCGTCTCGCCGTGCTCGGATCCCGTCATAAACGCTGCATCGGCGACGATCTCGTGGACCTGTCGCGCCGAATCAACTTCCGCGTCCTTGACGGAATGGCGGAGCGGGTGGCCTATCGTCAGCTGTTTCCGCGTGGGCTGACGGCATTGGATCATCCTGCCGAATTGCGCCGCGCCGGTGACGTCAGTATCAGTACTTCAGCCGCGGGTCGTGAAATCATGCGGCTGATCCAATCGCTGCATTTGCCACTCGACCACAGGCGGGAGCAGCGTGCGGCCGCGCAGCTGGTGTGGATGCAGGCTCACGACAGTCCTCTCGTGCCCGACGATCTCCTCGCCGCCGAGATGGTCTCCTCACCGCGGTGACCTCTTCAGGCGGCGCCAACCGCCTTCGATAGCGCCTGCGCCTTGCCGAGCAGGATCTTGGTCATCTTCTTGCACTTCGCGGCATCAAATCGGGCGCGCGAGCCGGCGATGCTCAGCGCGCCGAGGAAACGATCGCGTCCAAAGACCGGCGAGGCAATGGCCGCAGTCTCCGCATCGCGTTCGCCATAGGAGATGTAGAAGCCGTCGCGGCGGATATCGTCATAGACGGGGCCACGCGCGTCGGTGAAGGCCAGCAGCACACGGCCGCCGGCGCCGCGCTCGAGCGGCAGCGCGGTCCCTTCTTCGATGTGGTGGCGCAGCAGGCGAGGGGCGTGGTGGCGGTAAAGGCAGATGCGCTTGTCGGCCTCGCGAATGTAGAACGCTGCGGTCTCGCCCGTTTCCTCGACTAGCGTTGCTAGCACCGGCCGCACATAGTCGGCCAGATTGAAGGCGTTCTGATACAGGACGCCGAGCCGCAGCAGTGAGGGGCCGAGGCGGAAGCGCCCGTCGGTCCCGCGATGCAGGTAGCCGAAGCGCTCGAGCGAGGCGTGAAGCCGCAGGATGGTGCTGCGGTAAAGTCCGGTGCGCTCCGCCAGCTCGCCGAGCGACAGCGTGTTGCTGTCCTCGTGGAACGCATCGAGAATGGCGAGCGCGCGTTCGACGGCCTCGACCTTCTGTTCCCCCGCCGCTGCCGGTTTCGCGCGTTTGCCCATGTGAATTTCCACGGCCGGATTGACTCCGCGGCCCGATCCCGCCATTCTATTCAACAGAATAAGTTTCTGTCAGACAGAAACAAGAGTCAAGCCGCGCCGTCGAGCGAAGCGAGGGTCCGGCGCGGCAAACAAAAGAACAAGGAGCTGCCATGGCAAAGCCACGAGACATTATTGTGAGCGAAGTCGGACCGCGTGACGGGCTGCAGAGCGTCAAGCGCACCATGCCGACCGCGATCAAGCATCGCTGGATTGCGGCGATGGCCGCCTCGGGCGTCTCCGAGATTGAGGTCGGCTCATTTGTGTCCCCGAAGCGTCTGCCGCAAATGGCGGACACCGATGAGGTCGTGCGCAAGGCGATCACAATCCCGGGGCTCACGGTCGTGGCGCTGGTGCCGAACATGAAGGGCGCCGAGCGGGCCATCGCCGCCGGCGCGCACAAGCTTACGATTCCAGTCTCCGCCTCGCGCATGCACAGCCAGTCGAATGTCGGCATGACGCCGGAGCAGTCGATCGAGCAGGTGCGGCAGATCTGTGCGCTGCGCGACTCGCTGCCAGCAGCGCAACGGCCGAAAGTCGAGGCTGGCGCCTCGACGGCGTTCGGTTGCACCATGGAGGGCCCGGTCTCCGAGGATTGGGTGATCGAGGTCGCGGTGCGGCTTGCCCGCGCCGGGGCCGACGCAGTCAACCTCGCCGACACCACCGGCTATGGCAATCCGGCACAAGTGAAGCGTCTGTTCACACGCTTGAAGCAAGAGCTCGGCGACAAGGCCGGCGGCGCGCATCTGCACAACACCCGCGGGCAGGGGCTCGCCAATGCGCTGGCGGCGCTTGAGGTCGGCGTCACCACCTTTGACTCCTCCCAGGCCGGGCTCGGCGGCTGCCCGTACGCGCCGGGCGCGACCGGCAATATTGTCACCGAAGATCTCGTGTTCCTGCTGGAGTCGATGGGACTGTCGACCGGCATCGATCTGCCGAAATTCATCGCCGCTCGCGCCATCATCCACGAAGGGCTGCCAGGCGAGGCGCTCTACGGGCATCTCGCCGATGCCGGGCTGCCCAAAGGTTTTGTGCCGGCGGCGCAGGTGGCGGCATGAGCAGGCCGCTGCCGCTCGCGGGCGTCCGCGTCGTCGAGTTCTCGCACATGGTCATGGGCCCGACCTGCGGACTCGTGCTCGCCGATCTCGGCGCCGAGGTGGTCAAGATCGAGCCGCTGCCTGACGGCGACAATACGCGGCGACTTCCCGGATCGGGCGCCGGTTTCTTCGTCACCTTCAACCGCAACAAGCGCAGCGTCGCGCTCGATCTCAAGTCGCCGAAAGGGCTCGCCTTCGCCAAGCGTCTCATTCAACGCGCCGACGTGGTGACGGAGAATTTCCGTCCCGGCGCGCTCGAAAAGCTCGGGCTCGGCTACGACGCGCTCAAGGCCGACAATGCGCGTCTCATCTATTGCTCGCTGAAAGGCTTTCTCTCCGGCCCCTATCAGCATCGCGCCGCGCTTGATGAAGTCGTGCAGATGATGGGCGGCCTCGCTTACATGACGGGTCCGCCGGGCCGGCCGTTGCGGGCCGGCGCTTCGGTCAACGACATCATGGGCGGCATGTTCGCCGCGATCGCCATCCTCGCCGCGCTGCATGAGCGCGAGCGCACGGGGCATGGCCAATTCGTCAAGAGCGCGCTGTTCGAGAGCAATGTGTTCCTGGTGGCGCAGCACATGCTGCAATATGCGGTGACCGGCAAGCCCGCGGCGCCGATGCCGCAGCGCATCTCCGCCTGGGGCGTCTACGACGTGTTCGACGTCGCCAATGGCGAGCAGGTGTTCATCGGCGTCGTCACCGACACGCAATGGCGCGCCTTCTGCGCGGAATTTAAGCGGGACGACCTCCTTGCCGACGCCGAGCTTGCCAGCAACCCGCAACGGGTCGCCGCGCGCGAGCGACTGATCCCGATATTGCGTGCGCTGTTCGCGGGCATCAGCCGCGACGAGGCCATCCGCCGCTGCGAGCAAGCGCAGCTTCCCTTCGCGCCCATCACCAGGCCGGAGCAGCTGTTCGACGACCCGCATCTCGCGTGCCCTGGCGCCATGGTCGAAGTCACGCTTCCGAGCGGCCGCACCTCACCGGCGCCGGCGCTGCCCATCGAGATGGACGGCCATCGCTTCGGGTTACGCCACGACGTGCCGCGTGTCGGTGAAGACGGCGCCGCAGTGGCCCGCGAGCTCGGCTACGCACAGAGCGAGATTGACGCTTTGGTTGCCGACAGCGTGTTGGGCCGCGATGCAAAGCCGCCTCACACCGACGACGATACAAAGCCGAATGTCGCGCTACGCGCTCGCTCGGCGTAATCGCAAAACAGGAGAATACCGTGAGGCTTGCAACGCTTGGTCTTGGGGCGCTGGCGCTCGTCGTCTCGGCGGCGCCTGCAGCGGCGCAAACGTACCCCGGCACCAAGCCGGTGCGTTTGATCGTTCCGATGACGCCCGGCGGCGGGACCGACATTCTCTCCCGCGTCATTGCCAACAAGCTGCAGGAGCAGAGCTACACCGTTGTGGTCGAGAACCGTCCGGGCGCCGGCGGCAATATCGGCGCCGACGTCGCGGCCAAGGCCGCGCCCGACGGCTACACCATGGTGATGGGGCAGACGTCCAATCTGGCAATCAATCCCACGCTCTATCCGCATCTGTCGTTCGATCCGTTGAAGGATTTCGCACCGGTGGTGCTGGTCGCCGATGCGCCGCTGGTCATGGTCGTGCGCGCGCAATCACCGATCAAATCGGTCGCCGACCTGGTGGCCGCCGCAAAGTCAAAGCCTGCTTCGCTGACAATGGCCTCCCCGGGCAATGGCACGGCATCGCATCTTTCCAGCGAGCTGTTCCAGATCGCCGCCGGTATCAAGCTCGTCCATGTGCCGTATAAAGGCGCTGCGCAGGCCACGACCGATGTGTTGGGCGGCCAGGTGGACATGATGATGAGCTCGGTGCCCTCGGCGATGGGCCAGATCCAGCAGGGTACGCTGCGCGCCATCGCGGTGACTTCGAGCAAGCGCTCGTCGGCGTTGCCCGATGTGCCGACATTGGCAGAGGCCGGCTATCCTGGCTTCAACGCGACGAGCTGGTATGGTCTGCTCATGCCCGCCGGCACGCCGCAGGCGATCGTCAATCAGCTCAACGCCCAGGTGAACAAGGTGCTACAGACCGCCGACATCCGCGACAAGGTTGCGCTCGAAGGTGGGAATGTGCTCGGCGGCTCGCCGCAGGATTTTGCCGATCTGCTCAAGAGCGAATACGCCAAATGGTCGAGCGCGGTGAAAGCGTCGGGTGCGAAGATCAATTAGCTCATCGGATACCGCAGCGCGTGTGAGGGGAGGGTGAGATGTTGAGGCTGTTGCTCGCCACTGCGGCCTTGCTGTGCGCAGCGTCCAGTGCTTCCGCGCAATATCCGGACCGCCCGGTGCGCATCATCGTTCCGTATTCGGCCGGCGGCACTAGCGATTTCGTCGCCCGCATCACCGCACAGAAGCTCTCCGAGCTGACCGGCAAGACGTTCTACGTGGAGAACAAGCCAGGGGCGTCGGGCCGTCTCGGTTACGAGACCGGCACCAAGGCCACGCCTGACGGCTACACGCTGGTCGGCGCCGACACGTCGTTCGCCATGCTGCCCGGGCTCTATGCGAAGCTTCCGTGGACGCAGGATACCGCGCTCAGAACGATCACGATCACCGCGCAGACGCCGGTGGTCATCGCGGTGCATCCGAAGACCGGTTTCAAGACGCTGCGCGACCTGATCGTCTATGCCAAGGCGAACCCGGGCAAGCTCAACTACGGCTCCGGCGGCGTCGGCAGCTCGACGCATCTCGCCGGCGAACTGTTCAAGCGCGTCGCCGGCGTCGACATCGCGCACGTCCCCTATAAAGGCGCCGGCGATGCCGTGACCGGGCTGGTGTCGGGACAGGTGGAGCTGCTGATCACCGCGCCGCCGACCGTGATCAGCCTGGTGCGCGCCGGCAATCTGACCGCGCTGGCGGTGACGTCCGTGCAGCGCTCGGCGGCCTTGCCGGACGTGCCGTCTGTCGTCGAGGCCGGGCTGCCCGGCTTCATTGTGTCGAACTGGTTCGGTCTGATGGCCCCGAAGGACACGCCCGACGCGATCGTTGATTACCTGCAGAAGGAAGTCGCAACGGCGATGGCGGCCGATACGATCAAGGAGCGGCTGCGCGCCCAGGGCGCCGAACCGGTCGCCAGCGCGCCGCAAGCCTCCGCGCAGAAGGTGAGCGACGAGACCAAGCTGTGGACCGATGTCGTCCACGACGCCGGGATCAAGGTCGAATGATGTTTCTCGATAAGCCGCCGGCCGTCATCGACACCCAGCTGTTCTCGTCGATGCCGCAGGAGTTCCGCCGCCGCGGCGTCGCCTCGGCCTGGGCCAAGGCCAACAAAGGCGGCGAGGCGATCGACTGCTTCCTCGAAGGTCCATCGTTCGATGCAGCCGGCAATCTCTACGTCGTCGATATTCCGTTCGGCCGTATCTTTCGCATTTCGCCGCAGCAACGCTGGTTGCTCGTCGCCGAATATGACGGGTGGCCGAACGGCCTGAAGGTGCATCCCGACGGCCGGTTGATTGTCGCCGATTACCGCAACGGGCTGATGCAAATCGATCCGCAGAGCGGCGCGGTGCGGCCACTGCTCGAGCATCGCAATTCCGAGTCGTTCAAGGGCTGCAACGATCTGCACATCGCGCGCAGCGGCGACATCTATTTCACTGACCAGGGGCAGACCGGGCTGCACGATCCGAGCGGCCGCGTCTTCCGTCTGCGCGCCGACGGCCGGCTCGATTGCCTGTTATCGACCGGTATCAGCCCCAATGGGCTGGTTCTCGATCCGACCGAAACCGTGCTCTTCGTCGCCATGACGCGCGACAACGCCGTCTGGCGCTTGCCGCTGATGCGCGACGGCGGCGTCTCCAAAGTCGGGCGGTTCTGCTCGATGTTTGGGACCAGTGGGCCGGACGGGCTCGCCATGGATCGGGCCGCGCGGCTTTATGTCGCGCATGCCTCGCTCGGCCAGGTCTTCGTTTTTGCACGCAATGGCGAGTGCATCGCGCGGATCAAGTCCTGCCGCGGTGCGACCTGCACCAATCTTGCGTTCGAACGCGAGAGCGCCCGGCTCTTCATCACGGAATCCGAAACAGGCTCAATCCTGATCGCCGATCCGATCGCGTCGTGATCGGGCGTGTGTGCCGGCGATGCAAAAGCAACCGGCGCGGCAGTGCACTGCCGCGCCGCTGCAACGTTTCGGTCGTGAACGGCGTCGCGTTCAGGCGCGCGCGCGCCTGCCCTTTGCCGGCGCCGAGCGCGCCATGCTTTCGGTGAGCGCCACCAGGCGGTGCCGGGTCTCGTCGTCGCCGATCTGCTGGAAGGCATTGATCAGTCGCAGGCCGTCTTTCATGCGGTCCGGTGAGACCTGGTCGAGCAGCTTGGTCGTCTGACCGGGCGACTCGGAGAAGAAATAGGTGATCGGCACATTCAACGCGTCGGCGATCTCATAGAGACGGCTGCAGCTGACGCGATTGGCGCCGCGTTCGTATTTTTGGATTTGCTGGAACGTGACGCCGAGCTTGTCGCCAAGCGCAGTCTGCGAGATCCCCATCTGCAACCTGCGGACACGGACCCGCTTCCCGACCATCACGTCAATCGGATGAGGCATTTCGTTACGTCCTCTTTTGCCTTTGACATCGCCGACGACGCGGCGTGAGCGAACAAAGAAAGCAGATCGCACCAGACCAGCGAACCGAAAGCGCGTCAAGGTACACGCTTAGGTAGTTACAGTGTGTTACAGCTACGAGGTTGCGGGTGCAAGTTTGGCGCGCGATGCAAAGCCAATAGCGGTTGATATCTTATGTTTCGCACGCACCGCGTGAGTTCATGAGAATTTACCAGCGGTTCGCGCGCCGCGTTGCGGATTCCCCTGAAACCTCACGTTTTACCAAGGAGATAGTGCGCGGGCCCCCCGGGTGCCTTGGCGCGCAAGCTGCGGTATTCTTGACAGCGGACGACGGCTTTGGGGTTTCTCGGGGATGAAGATTCTTGTGGTCGACGATCACGTGTTGATCCGTCAGGCGATGCGTGGCGTGCTGAAGAAGCTCAAGCGGGACGCGGTCGTGATCGATGCGGCGGACAACGAGCAGACCATGGCGGCTCTTGCGGCGCATCCCGACATGGGCCTGGTATTGCTTGATCTGACACTGCCGGATCGCGACGGCTTTGCCGTCCTCGCGGAGCTGCGCGAACGGTATCCGGCGCTGCCGGTCGTCGTGCTCTCGGCCGTCCAGGACCGTATCAATGTGCGCAAAGCGCTCGACCTCGGCGCACTCGGCTTCATTCCGAAATCTGCGCAAAGCAATGTCATCCTCAATGCGCTGCGCCTGGTGATGTCGGGCGGTATCTACATTCCGCCGGAAATCCTGCGCGATGAGACACCGATGGCCCCGACACACGAGGCTGCGGCGCGCGCGCAGAGCTCGCCAGCCAGTACCGGCCTGACCGGCCGACAAATCGACGTGCTGGCGCTCATGATGCAGGGCAAGAACAACAAGACGATCTGTCGCATGCTCGACTTAGCTGAGCCGACGGTGAAGAATCACGTTACTGCGATCCTTAAGGCGCTGAAGGTCAGCAGCCGCACCGAAGCGGTTGTGGCGGTCAACAATCTCGGATGGAAGCTGCCGCCGCCCTGATCCCGTGGCAGGCGCTAATTCGCCGTTGCCGGCTCGCGCTGTCGCAGCGCTTGCGTCAGGGTGGCGCGGAGCGCCATCGGCTCGACGGGCTTGTGCAGCAGCACATAGCCCTGCGCCCGCGCCTCGCGCTGCGCCTGCATATCGGTGTCGCCACTCATCAGGAAGGCGGGGACCGGCGCGGCCAGCGCCTCGCGCAAGCGTGCGATGGCTTCGATGCCGGTCCGGCCGTCGCGCAGGTGATAGTCGGATATGATGGCGTCGGGTGTCGCGCCCGCCTGCACCAACCCATCGAGCACGGCGCTCTCGCTCGAGCCGGTCACCACGCGGCATCCCCAGCTGCGAATGAGCCCGCCCATCCCTTCGAGCACCAGCGGATCGTCGTCGATCACTGCGACGAGGCGTCCATTGCCGACCCGAGCGCTCATCCGCGCCGGCATCACCGTCGGCGCAGACGCGGCCGGCGCGGCAACGACCGGCACGCTGACGGCGAAGCGCGAGCCCTTGCCGAACCGCGAAGCGACGTCGATCGGATGCCGGAGTAGCCGACCGAGGCGGTCGACGATGGCGAGCCCGAGCCCCAATCCGCCACGCTGATCGCGTTCGGATGAGGCGAGCCGGTAGAACTCGCCGAAAATGTTCTCGCGCTGGTCGGCGGGGATGCCGGCGCCGGTATCCCACACCTCGATGCGCAGCGCTGCTCCGCGCCGGCGGCAGCCGATCACGATACCGCCTTTCGCCGTGTAACGCACGGCATTGGAGACGAAATTCGCCACGATCCGCTCGAGCAGGAGGAAGTCGCTGCGCACGAAAGCGTCGCTGCCGACGACGTGCAGCGAAAGGCCCTTCTCTCGCGCGGCGCCGGCAAATGTCGTTTCGATACGATCGAGCAGTTGCGAGACTGCGAAGTCACTGAGCTTCGGCGTCAGCGCCCCGGCGTCGAGCTTGGAGACGTCGAGCAGCGCGTTGAACAGCTCGTTCATGGCGGAGAGCGCCGCCTCGATGTGGCCGACGACGCGCTTGCGGTCCTCGGCGCGCATGCGATCGCGCAGCTGCGCGACGAACAGGCCCAGCGCATGCAGCGGCTGCCGCAGATCATGGCTCGCGGTCGCGAGAAAGCGGGATTTGGCCTGGTTGGCGAGCTCGAGCTCGCGCGTACGTTCCTCGACCTTGCGCTCGAGCGTCGCGTAGGACTCCTGCAGCTGCGTCGCCATGCCGTTGAATCGCTCGCCGAGCGCTTCGAGCTCGTCGCCGGTGCGGATTGCGATGCGCTGGCTCAGGTCGCCGCCGCCGATGCGCGCGGCGCCTTCCCCGAGCGTGCGGATCGGCACCACCATGCGGCGCGCAAGATAGAGGCCGGCGAGGAAGGCCAGCATGAGGCCGGCGAGGACGGTGAGGCCGGACCGCCACAGCGAGTTATAAAGTGGCGCGAAGGATTCTTCGACCGGCATTTCCGCGAAGACCAGCCAGCCGAGTCGGCTGATCCGAGCATGCGCGGGCAGCACGCGGCTGCCATCGAGATCTCTGACCACCGTGGCGTCGACATTCGACGATGATTCCGAGCGGGCGGCTTGAACATATGGCAGCCGCGACATGTCGATGTTGCGGAGCACCAGGCTGATGTCCGGATGCGCGATGAGGCGGCCCTCCGCGTCGACCACATAGGCGCGGCCGTGGGCACCGACTTTGATTTTCGAAACGACATCCCAGATGAATTTGAGATTCACCTGCGCGACGATAACCCCATGATCCGGCCGCTTTCCGGCGAGGGCAATCGTCATGTACGGCTCGGAATCGTTTAGGAAGTAGACCGGCCCGTGGTAGATCTTGTCGGTCATCGCGCCGACGAAGGCCGGGCTCTGCGACAGGTCGCGCATGCTGCCGATCACGTCCATCGCCTGCCGGGACGTCCGATAACGCTCGCGCCCGCGCGCGTCGAGCTGCACCAGCTCGGTCACGGCCGGTGCTTGTTGCAGCAATCGGGCCGCGTCGGTCCGCAGCTCGTCATCGCTTTTCGAGCTGAGAGGTAGCTGCGTTGCCCAGGCCAACTGGCCTTCAACTTCGCGGACAAACTGGCTGATCCTCTCCGCGGCGGCGCTGGCCTGCTCGCTTTGAACGCGAACCAGCAATGTTTTCAGATCGTGATAGGAGAACCAGATGTCCAGTAATCCGTTTGGGATCAGCGCCAGGCTGACGACCGCGAGGAATAGCGCGACATATTTGCGGAACAGCGGGCTGCGCGTCACCTTGTGGACCCGCGCGCCGTTCACAGCCCCCGATCCCCGCTGCGCCTGAATGAGAGACCCTCGCTCTCGCGTATTGCCCGATCCGAAACTTAACACACCGCGCCGGCTTCCGGCGAGGGCAGGTCCGTGCAGGCCTGTTGGTAGGGCAATGGCCGGTTTGCCGCAGACTGTTCCGGTGCGGCAACAGCGGACAAATGCTAACATTCCGCTGGGATGGGAACCATCGTGACAATCGGGCGGCGCGAATTCCTAACAGGCTTGACCGCGACGGCAGTGATGCGCTGCGACCTGGCGCGCGCGCAATCGCTTGAACGGGCTCCGGTCATCGGGTTCCTGATGGGGCTTGCCAATGATGAGGAGTCGCAGAACCGGATTGCAGCGTTTGAACAGGGATTGGCCAAGGAAGGATGGACCCCAGGGAAGAATGTGCGCATCGAATATCGATTCGCCGCGGGCAATGCTGATCGTGCCCGCCACTTTGCAAAGGAGCTGGTCGCTCTCAACCCGAAGGTCATCGTCGGCCACAGCACGCCGGTGGTCGTAAAGCTCGAGGAGGCGACGCAACGCATCCCCATCGTTTTCGTTGTCGTCGCCGATCCGGTCGGCAGTGGTTTCGCTGCGAGCATTCCGCATCCCGGTGGCAATGCCACGGGATTTACGAATCTCGGCGCATCGATCACCGGTAAGTTGCTGACCATTCTCAAACAGATTGATCCGCGACTCAGTCATGTCGCGCTGATGTACAACCCGGATACTGTGTCGGGAGAAGGCGTGCCGCGTCTGCAGCCGTTCGAGGCGGCGGCGCCTGCATTCGCGGTCGAACCAATCGCCATGCAAGTGCGCACGGACGACGACATCAAGGCTGGCATGGAGCAGATCGGCAAAGAGGAAGGCGCCGGGCTCATCGTGATGCCGGACAATTTCATGACCGTGCACCGGCAGTTGATCGTCGAGCTTGCCGAGCGGTGGCGAATTCCGACGATCTATCCGTATCGCTATTTCGCCGAAGCCGGAGGACTGATGTCCTACGGCGTCGATGTCGTCGATCTGTTTCGGCGCGCGCCCGAATATGTCGCGCGTATTCTCCGCGGCGAAAAGCCCGGTGACCTTCCCATTCAGTCGCCGACCAAGTTCGAGATGGTCATCAATCTCAAGACCGCCAAGGCTCTGCACCTGACGGTGCCGAAATTCCTGCTCGCCGGTGCCGATGCCTTGATCGATTAGAGGCCATCGCTGGTGGGGCGGAGGGGCATGATCACGGCCTCAGCACGGACGCATTGACCAGAGCCGCGCGAAACTTGCTCGCATCGAGCGGTTTGTGCAACAAATTGTAAGCGCCGGTCGCTGGGTCCGAGGGTGGAGAAGCCGCGTCGGCGGAAATGAGCAGCGCGGGGATCTCGAAAGCGTTGCGCAGCCCCGCGATCGCCGCGACGCCGTTTTCGCCGGCGGACAGGCGATAGTCGCACACGATCAGGTCCGGGCGGCGGCCGATTTCGGCAAGGCGGTCCAGCGCGCTGTCGTAGCAATCCGCGGTCACGACCTGGCAGCCCCATGAGCGCAGCAATCCGCCAGTGGCCTCGAGGACAAGCGGATCGTCATCGATCACAACGATGAGTTTCTGGTTCAACGTGGAGCGCATCGGCTTCATGGAGTCGCACCTTTATGGTGAGTGTTTGTGCGGAATATTGACGCGGGCGCTGATGAAAGAAATCGCACCGAAGTATCGAGACCGGAGCCCCAACCATCGGCGACAGGGACCAATGTCCCGAGCGATTCGTCGCCGTTGATCGGTACTTGAGTTTGCTTGTCTCGGTAGCGGCTTCTCCTAGGCTTGGTCGGTCGTCATGTGGCGACCTAACAAGGGGGAGTGATCCGATGCAGAAATCCATCCGTTCAGGCGATAAAGTGGCCCGTGACGTCGCGACCGAAAACCAGGGCCGGGTGCACCTCGGTGATGATGCTCGCGTCTTCGCTCCCGCGATCCGCGCTGGCGACAAGGTCGGCCGCGACGTTGCGACCGCGAATTCCGGCAAGGTTCATCTCGGCGATGACGCCCGCGTGTTCACCCGCTCGATCCGCGCCGGCGATAAAGTGACCAGCGATGTCACGACCGCGAACTCTGGCAAGGTCCATCTCGGTGACGACGCTCGCGTCTTCACGCGCTGAATGGTCGACTAAGACATCCACGGAAGACACATCCACGGGGGCGTTGCGCTCCCGTGGATATCTGCCGCTGTGCAAACCGTTTGGGGGAGGGAAGGATGGCTGATACGTCGCCGACCGCAGGACCGCTGGTCGAGTTCTTCCAATTGGTGCCCAGCGCAAATCCGCCACGCCGCGCCGACAAATCCGTCGGCGGCATCATCCCGGCACGCGCGCTGCGCTACTGCGAGGCGGTCACCAGCGCGTCGGCGTTCGGCTGGTACGTCTTCCTGCCGATGTCGTTCAAGGTCGTGTGGGACGGCCATGACATGCTGTGGACCTATCCCGGCGTCGACGAATGGCTGCCGCTGACCCGTGACGGGGTTCAGTACCCGGGTTTTCGCAACAAATTCGATGAGGCTGCGCCGCCGGAGGCGCAAGGCTTTGCGCCGCCGTTCCTGTCGCCCTCGGTGCAACCCGGCCAGATGCAGATCTGGACGGGCTGCATCGCCAAGACCGCGCCAGGCTGGAGCCTGCTCATCCGCGGCGTCGCCAATCTGCCGCGCAGCCTGTCCTATCAGACGCTGGAAGGCATCATTGAGACCGACAATTGGTTCGGACCCTTGTTCGACAATGTCCGGCTGCTCAAGACCGATACGCCGATCGAGTTTCGCGACGATGTGCCGTTCCTGCAGGTGCAGCCGGTGCGCAAGGAAGTCTATGCGGACAAGGCGTTACAGAATTTCGCGGTAAAGGAGCTTGCGGACTTGTCGCCGGAGCATTGGCAGGCGTTCAATCGGACGGTGGTCGCGCCGAACGTTGCGGTCGAGCGCAAGCGCGGACAATATGCGGTGACAGTGCGCAAGCAGGCGGCGCATGCCGGAGCGATGCCAAGCGTGGTCGATTGACGAAGGGCGCTAGTACTAAAGGATGATGCGGCCCCATACTTAAATACCAAACGATAGCGACCTCCGGAGGATGTCGCCTGTCTCGCCTGCATGGCCTAATTCCCCTCCGGATGGGGGATTAGGATGCGCACCAACGATAATCGGCACGCCGATTATATCGGCGACATGGCGCACGAGCTCGCCGAGATGGCGCGCACCGACGGATTGGATCGGCTCGCTTACCTGCTCGAGATGGTCAAGATCGAGGCCGCGATGTCCGGCGAGCAGTGCCATGACGCGTCGCGCCGCTAAGCACGCCATTGTGTTGTCGGTCCGGCTCGTGCCCCCGCGCGATCAGGTGAACGGCAGCGGGAAGCTCGCATCATGACAGCAACGACATCCGCTTTCACGTCAGGGGTCAAAGGGTTCGTCAACGACGCCCTGAGCCTCTGTGCGACGGTCGATCCGGATTTCTACCGGATTCTGTCTGGCGTGCTCGAGCTCGACGCCAACCGGCCTGCGCGCAGCGACGCCGACGGAATCGATCGCAGCGAAGGGCTGGAGATCGCGTTGCGTATGCTCACCTATGCGCATGTCGAGGCGCAGTCGGTCGAGCCGGTGTCGCGCGATCTGCCGCGGCTCGAGCTGTGCATTCGCTGCGTGTCCGAGCGTCTGGAGATTGCCAAGGTCTCCGGCTCGGCGTCGCGTTTTCTCTCCAGCTAGTGCCCGGCTCTGGCGGCTACTTTCCGGGAAACTTCTCGTCGATGCCCTTGACGTAGAAGTTCATGCCGAGGATCTGGCCGTCGTCGAGATGCGTGCCGCCCTTGCATTCGACGGTCGAGCCGTCCTGCGCCACGACCGGGCATTTGAACGGATGCAGCTTGCCGCTGGTGATCGCAGCCTGCGTATCCATCGCCAGCTTCTTCACGTCGTCGGGCATGTTGGTGTAGGGCGCCATGGTGACGAGATTGTCCTTGAGCCCGCCCCAGGTGTCCGTCGCCGTCCATTTGCCATCGAGCACGAGCTGAACGCGTTCCTTGTAGTAGGGCGCCCAGTTATTGACGATGGCCGTGAGCTGGGCCTTCGGGCCGAACTTGATCATGTCCGAGTCCTGGCCGAAGGCGTGCGCGCCGCGCTGCTCCGCGACCTGCATGGCCGCGGGACTGTCGGTGTGCTGCATGAGGATGTCGGCGCCCTGATCGAGCAGCGCCTTGGCGGCATCGGCTTCCTTGCCGGGATCGAACCATGAGTTCACCCAGATGATCTTCACCTTGATATTCGGGTTGATCGACTGCGCGCCGAGGATGGTCGCGTTGATGCCGGAGATCACCTCCGGGATCGGGAACGAGCCGACATAGCCGAGCACGCCGGTCTTCGACATCTTGGCCGCGATCTGGCCCTGGACGTAGCGGCCTTCGTAGAAGCGCGCTGAATAGGTGGCGAGGTTCTCCGCGCGCTTGTAGCCGGTGTTGTGCTCGAAAAAGATCTTCGGATATTTCTTCGCCACCTTGACCGTCGGATCCATGAAGCCGAACGACGTCGTGAAGATGAGCTTGTGGCCGGTGCGCGCGAGCTGCTCGATGGAGCGCTCGGCGTCGGGGCCTTCGTTGACGTTCTCGAGGAATGTTGTCTCGATCTTGTCGCCATAAGCCTTGGCAAGCTCCTGGCGGCCAACTTCGTGTTGATAGGTCCAGCCGAAGTCGCCGCGCGGTCCGAGATAGATGAAGCCCACTTTCAGCTTGTCTGCCGCGAAGGCACCGGCGCCGCAGGCGACGACGAGCGCCGCGGCGGCCATCGACATCAACAGTCTTCGCATCGTCTCGGCTCCGGATTTTGACGCGTTCTTCCTTATCACTATCACTCCGCCATCGCCTCTGCCCATACGCGTCGGGGGATTTATCGATCCGGCACGAACACCAGCCCGAGCGAGGCAGGCGCCGCCGAGCCGCCACTGCTGCGTGCCCGCGAGATCACGACAAGCACGACGATGGTCGCCAGATAGGGGAGCGATGACATCAACTGCGACGGAATCGCCAGCCCGGCGCCTTGCGCGTACAGCTGCAGGATGCTGACCGCTCCGAACAGATAGGCGCCAGCGACGACACGTCCAGGCCGCCATGAAGCGAAGACGACGAGGGCGAGCGCGATCCAGCCGCGGCCGGCCGTCATCCCGGGAACGAAGAACGGGGTATACGCAAGCGGCAGGTAAGCGCCGGCAATCCCAGCGCAGGCGCCGCCGAACAGCACCGCAAGCATGCGGATCTTGAGCACCGGATAGCCCAGCGCATGCGCCGAGATGGGGTTATCGCCGATGGCACGCAGGATGAGGCCAGCACGGGTGCGATAGAGAAACCACCAGATCCCGATGACCAGGGCGACGGTGAGATAAACGAAGGCGTTCTGGCCGAACAGGATCCGGCCGGCGAATGGCAAGCTGGTGAGCAGCGGCAGGGCAAGCACCGGCGCGGCCGCGATGCGCTCGCCGACGAAGCCGGCGCCGATCAGGCCGGAGAGGCCGATGCCGAAAATGGTCAGCGCGAGGCCGGCTGCCACCTGGTTGACCGCGAGCCCCAGCGTCAGCGCACCGAAGGTTGCCGCCAGGCCGACGCCGGCGAGGGCGCCGCATGCTGCGCCGACGAATGTCGAGCTGGTGAAATACGCGCCGGCGAAGCCGCACGCGGCGCCCATGATCATCATGCCCTCGACGCCGAGATTGAGCACACCCGCGCGTTCAACGACGAGCTCGCCGGCCGCGGCCAGCAGCAGCGGGGTCGAGGCGGAAATGATCGTGAGGATGATGGCCTCAAGCAGCCCCATGAGCGCCCTTCCGCGAAGAGACGACGCGAATGCGGTGTACGATCAAGGAATCGCAGGCGAGGACGTAGAACAGCAACAATCCTTGAATGACCTTGGTGAGGTCGAGCGGGACCTTCAGCGAAATCTGCGCGCCTTCACCGCCGATGAAGGTGAGTCCCAGGAACAGCCCGGCAATGAGAATGCCGATTGGATTGAGGCGCCCGAGAACGGCGACGATGATGGCCGTGAAACCGTAGCCGGGCGAGATGCCTGGCCGCAGATTTCCGATGGGACCGGCGACTTCGATGATGCCGGCGAGGCCGGCCAGCGCGCCGGAAATCGCAAAGACGAGAAGCGTGACCCGGTTGGCATCGAACCCGGCGAAGCGGGCGGCCTTAGGGGCGGCGCCAACGACCCGGATTTCGAACCCTTGGATCGTGCGCGCGAGCATGATCGCTGCCGCGGCGACGACGATCAGCGCGACGATTGAGCCGGGATGCAGGCGGCCGCCTTCGATCAACGTCGGCAAGGTTGCGACCGGGTCGAAATCCGCGGTGGTCGGAAAATTGTAGCCGGCGGGGTCGCGCCACGGGCCGCGTACCAGATAGTCCATGAAGAAATCCGCGACATAGACCAGCATCAGGCTGGTGAGGATTTCGCTGGCAGCGAAACGCACCTTGCAGATGGCGGGGATGAGGGCGTAAAGCGCGCCGCCGAGTGCGCCGGCCACGAGCATCGCGGGCAGTACCCAAGCGCCGGCGGCGGTGCCGTGGGTATAGACCGCGATCGCACTTCCACTCAGCGCGCCGAACAGGAATTGTCCTTCGGCGCCGATATTCCACACATTGGCGAGATAGCAGAGCGCAAGCCCGACCGCGATCATGACCAGCGGCGTCGCCTTTACTGCGATTTCCTGCAGCGCAAAGCCGTCGGTCAGCGGCTCGACGAAATAGACATAAAGGGCCGCGATCGGGCTCTTGCCGATCGCGGCGAACAAAATGGCCACCGTGACGAGCGTCAGTGCGATGGCGATCAGCGGCGAGGCGAGGGCAATCGCCGCCGAACGCTCGGCGCGGCGTTCAAGTACCAGGGGCATGATTTGCCTTTTCGTGCTGCACGCCGCCGCCCATGAGCAGCCCAATGCTTTCACGGTCCGTCTGCGATCGTGGCATCGGCGTCGAGAGCGTGCCGGAAAACATCACGGCAATGCGCCCCGCAATGTCCTCGAGCTCGTCGAGGTCCTGACTGATCACCAGGACAGCGGCGCCGCGCGCCGCGAGATCAATCAGCGCTTGACGGATCACCACAGCGGCGCCGGCGTCGACGCCCCAGGTCGGCTGGCTCGCCACCAGGACGGCGGGCTCGCGCAGGATTTCGCGACCAACGATGAACTTTTGCAAATTGCCGCCGGAGAGGCTTGCCGCTTCCGGATCGCGCTCGGCCTTGCGCACATCGAAACACTCTGTTGTGCGGTCGACCGC